>Ga0307515_10011030_pt1 | contig 17214 bp, 11 predicted proteins | sample 17_EM_MG_FD_194513 | JGI IMG/M metagenome (GOLD analysis project Ga0307515, IMG submission 194513) | Populus trichocarpa ectomycorrhiza microbial communities from riparian zone in the Pacific Northwest, United States - 17_EM | ecosystem: Host-associated > Plants > Roots > Unclassified | place...
ATAATGCTTTGAAATATAAAGACCCTGGTTGTCCTACAATTTCTTGCTTTATTGGAGAACATAAAATTGAAAGAGCTTTACTTGATCTTGGAGCTAGTGTGAATTTACTTCCATATTCAGTTTTTCAGAGTCTCAATCTGGGTGAGTTAAAACCAACTTCTGTAACTCTTTTACTTGCCGATAGATCTGTAAAAGTGCCTAGATGAATAGTTGAAGATGTGTTAGTACTTGACATGGAGGTCGAAGTGATAATTAATAATCCTATGTGGTCTTTTTGTATCTTTCTTTCCGGTTCTTTTTTTCCCTACGAATTAGGATTAAACACATAGTGTTTTGCTAGTTTTATAGAATATATTTTTCAAAATGACTTAATAAAAATCTCAAAAGATTTATTCCTAGTATACTGTTAATTTTTTCAAATATATTCTCTGAAATCAGCAGTGCAAAAGTTTTTGAAAACTCGTATGCACATTAAATGAACTATCTTCTTCTTGTTGTTGTTTTGTTTTAAGAGAAAGGTATGGAAAACACCTTTTTTTTTTTAAAAAAAATATATATATGTTTAAATGATTTTTAACATGATATTATAGTTTTATGGATCAAACAATCACATTTAAAAAACTATTTCAACTCAAAATTTTAAATTGTTAGGTAAGGTGATATGGATTAGCCTTGTGATACGACCCAAGTAAGGTCAGATTCGGATTTTGATGTAAAATTCTATGCTGTTCAGTTTTATGCTATTGAGCATAACTCCAAATCCAATCGTTGGATCGAGCTGAAAATTTACTAGAAGATTCCAAAGGTATTGGTCTATGTTGGGGTCAAGTTTCAGGTTAATCGGACTTCGCAAAGGACTTGCGATATTGGTCAAAACAAGCTGTATGAATTTTGTTATTTTCCTTTTGACTTGTAGACTTCCTATTTGGCAAGAATCATTTTCCTACAAGGATGCGCGAGCTTGTTTCGGAAATTTTTTAGTTCCACAAAGATCTTTAATGAGCTGCAATATAATCTCAAAATGTGGTAAGGATTCATTAATGTTTCAGAATCCTTTTCTTATAAGGATTCATTATTCATCCTAGTTACACAAGGAAAGAAGGGCTAGTGGTGTTTAATGATAGATTTGTTATTTTTATTATTTTCTTTCATGTTTGGGCTTAATTAATACTAGGGGTGTTCATGGTCCGGTTCGGTCCGGTTTTAACCCAAAAATTCAACCGAATTAGAAAATAGTATTCCTTATTAATATAACCCGGACCGAACCGGTTTTATTCGGTTTGGGTCGGTTTTTAGCATAAAAACCAGAAAAACCAGACCATGGTATTTGGATATGCTAATCTTCATCACTGAGCTAAATCAAACAAAAAATTGACGTCAAATATCAATCTGAGCAACTAATCACAACAACCACTTAGAAATTCAAGAAAAGCAACCAGCAATCAAAGTCTTCCACATGGGGGCGGGGAAGGGAAAGGCTGAGAAGGGGGAAAGGGGGAAAGCCTTTTCTTTTGACCATAAATTTTCTCAGGTCTTTGGCTCTTTTGCCAGCTGTGAATGTTGTATTGGCTTTAGCAAAGCCTTTTCTTTTGGGTTATGTAGAGAATCTCAAAGCTTGCCTCCGCCCAGCACAAGGATGGAACTAGTATAACTATGAAAGGCAGGATTTCTTGAATAATGGTTCCCTCACATCTAGATTGTGAAACTGGAAGGGGAAGGCTGGGAAGGGGGAAAAGGGAAGCGGAAAATGGAAGGGAAGGCTGGAGGGGGGTGGTGGCTAGAAAGGGGGAAAGTGATTTAAGGTTCTGGGAAGGGGAAGGGGAAAAAGGAAAGGCTGGAGGGGGGGTGGCGGCTGGAAAGGGGGAAAGTGATTTAGGGTTCTGGGAAGGGGAAGGGGAAAAAGGAAAGGCTGGAGGGGGGTGGCGGCTGGAAAGGGGGAAAGTGATTTAGGGTTAGGGATGGTTCTTTTTATACCTTTTTTTTAAAACCGGTTTGGTTTGGTCCGGTTCAATAGGTTTTAAGCTTTTTTAAACTGGAACCGAACCGGATGGGGTGGTTTTTTTATTTTTTTAATCGGTTTGGTTTTTTCGGTTTAATCGGTTGGCCGGTTTTTTTGAATACCCCTAATTAATACTATGTTTTTCAGCTAGGATCCAAGGTTTGTTTGAATTAAGTTATGAGCTTTTCAGTTTAGAGTTTTTGGGTCAGTTTTAAGTAGACCTCGTATAAGTCCACATAAAGGGTCCACTAGGGTTAATTTTTCAAGAACTATTTAAACTCTTGTAACCACAATTTCGGCAGCCTTGGATGAATATTACTTCTGAATTTTTCAGTTTTAACGTGTGAGTGATTCTTGCATTCTTCGATTCTTGAACGAACGGAATATGACTTATTGAAGATTAACTGACTTCGTGGCGTCAATCTACTCATTCCAATAGTGTTGGTGCCTTAGGGCAGGTTTTCATTGTGTCACACTTCTATTAGATCTATTTTGGTTTTCCAAGATCAGATCTCAATCTTGATTGTGGGTTGCATGACCGCGTGATCATGAAGTTCATATCATAAGGTCTAAAGTAATTTCATATTAATTTTATATCACATCCCTTTAACAACATTTTAAATGAAAACTTTTTGAATTTGAAATTTGCAAAAGTCCATCATAAACACCTTATACTTATCTTTTTAATTTAATTAAAAGAATAATGGAAATGGAATTTAAACTCGTAACCATTTAATTAATTATCAAGACTTTAATATCATATCAAATAATTATTTCAATTCTAAAACTTAAATTATTAAATTGATGAGATTTCAATAATAATTTTATATTAATTTTCTAATAATCATAAGTTCACTGTACAATTTACAAATCTAATAGGCTTTTCCTCGAGATAGTATTTTAGATAATTAGTATAAAATAATCTATAAAACTTTACCCATTATCTTAAACTTTTGAATCAAATTAGCCCAATTTATACTCTCTATTCTTACCACAACATACCACCAAATATAACATTGAAAATTAAAAATCTCAAAAGTTAAATTTTTTAAAATTCTACCGTTAATTTTACCAAATATTAGTTTATGAAATATCTTAAATGTTTGAATTTCATAATATGCTGCTAATTTGCTAAATATATTCTCCAGTATCATTTTTTCAAAAACCTCAAATGCTCATTAAATGAATTCTTTATTTTTTGTAATAAAAAAAAAAGAAAGAAAAGGAAATCAAATATCGAGTGCATGTTTGGTATTGTCTTACTTTTTAAAGCACACGTGATTTTAACTGTTTTTTTTTATTTAAAGCCAGTATTTGTTTGTTTTGTTTTGAAAGCAAAGTAAATAACAATTAATGCTGGTTTGGTATTATTGTTGTTTTAAAGCATTCTTTATTTATCTAAAATAGTGTTTGTTTAATATGTTTCCTTTACTTTAAAGTAAAATAAGTGTTTCTTTAAAAAAAATTTGGTTTGCTTTTAAAATAAAATACTACTACCCCTCTTTTAAACAAAAGTAGATATGCTTATTGTAATTTTTTTTTTTGTCAAACTAAAAAGAAAACTTTACCCATTAATTATTTTAAAACATTACATATATACCAAATATATTAGTTATTTATATAACTTCATTTGAAAACCTGTTTTTTTCCTATATTATTGAATATATCAAAATTGTGTTTGTTGGAATGTATGTGTGTATATATACTTACATTAGTTAATTTTTTTTTTTAGTTTCTTAAAATTAAAAATTACTCTAATAAAAAATATACATATATCTATATACATATGCAAAACATAGCATCTAAGATTAATAAGATATAAATCATTTAATATAAATAAAATATATTTATTAAAATTTCTTTTATATGTTACATGCTTTATTGGTCATTTTATATCTAAATTTAATCAAAAACTATTTATATGTTTTAAATATTTACAGTTTTTTTTATGAAAGATCTCAAATGAGTGGATTTGATAATATTCAACTACATTTTTTTGAATATATTCTTTGATATCACTTATAAAAAAAATCATATACACATTAAATGAGTTCTCTATTTAAATCAAATTTCACTTTGTTAAGCGAAAAAACAAGAATTAGATTAATTTCTTCTTATAGGTAGTGTTTGGTATGATCAATAATGATAATCATGACAAAATAAATTTTTTGTGAAGTTGTTAGGTGCACTTTCAAACAATATAAAAATAATTTTTTTGTCTTATCCAAGATTGTTTTAGGGGAGAGGTCTTTGTCCCACTAAAAGGGATAGGACAAGCTTGTCCAATACTCTACACAAGAGTTAATCTAGTTGATCTGGGTCAAAATAAGGATGAAAATAATTGTTATCATAGTTTTAAAATCCAATTCAAGGGTCGACCTAGGGCCAAGCTTGGGTCACGGGTAAAGTTGACTATTAACTCAGGTCAACGTCAGGACAAAAATGATTAGTATTATAGTTTTAAAACTTGACTTGGGGTTCGACTCGGGGTCAAGCTCGAGTCACAGATTGGGTTGACATTGACTCGGGTTAACCTTAGGATAAAAATAATTATTATCATAATTTTAAAACCTGACTCGGGAGTCGACTTAGGGCTAAGCCTGATCAACCAGGTCTGGGTCATGGGTCGGGTTGACTATTGACTTGGGTTAACATAAGGATAAAATTGATTATTGTCATAGTTTTAAAACTTGACTCGGAGGTCGACCTGGGACCAGGTTCGGGTCACAAGTTGGGTTGACTATTGACTCGGGGGAACGTAAGGATAAAAATAATTATTATTATAGTTTTAAACCTAACTCGGGGATCGACCCGGTGCCAAGCCTGGGTCGGATTGATCATCAACCCAAGTCAATGTGAGGATAAAAAATAATTATTATAATAGTTTTAAAACTGGACTCGGGGGTTGATCTAGGGCCAGGATCGGGTCACGAGTCAGATTGATCATTGACCCTAGTTAACCACTCTGGGATAAAAATATTTATTATCATAATTTTAAAATCTTACTCAAGGGTCGACTCGGGGCTAGGCCTGATCAACAAAGACCGAATCACGGGTCGGGTTGATCATTGACCCAGGTCAATATAAGGATAAAAGTGATTATTATCATGGTTTTAAAACCTAACTAAGAGGTCGACCTTAGACAAGGTTCAAGTCATGGGTCGAGATGGTCAACCGAGGTTGATCCAAAACAACATAATAATAAAAATTATTATTATCATAGTTTTAAAACTAGACTCGGGGTTTGACCTAGGGTAAGACTTGAGTCACAAGGCAGTCAACTCAAGTTGACTCAAATTAAAAAAATCAAAGCAACCTCATTTTGACTATATATATATTAATGGATATAACACCTTAAGTTTGATTTATGTCATATTTGTTGAAAATTAAGGAATTTCTTTTTTTTAAAAAAAAAAAAAAACATCATTGTCCCTAACTATCTTAACAATACTTTAAGCTTATTATTATTATCATAGCTACTAAAATTTCGAAAGAGTCTCCAATGTAAGTCGACATTCCCAAATGTTGACATCAACAAAAAACACAATTGAACATATATATTTGTAATCCAACCATCCTGGACCTTCTTCACCACAATCCAATTACTCATCATTTCATACACTTATACATTCTTCATTTCCCATTCTAATAACAATGTCATATATCTTTTATTTTCGTACATGATATCATTAAAACAAAATATATTATAAATTTATCTACATGCATACCAGAATTTTAAATACATACATAAAAGATATTTAATTATCAAAACAATAATACATGACTTTATATTAATTACAAGCCCAAAAGGTAACTTCAAATCCTAATGAACTAGAATATTACATAAACCAAATACCAAAATATACCTAGCAATAATTACCCTCAAAATGAAGAGAATCAAGGTTGTCCCGTAGTATGAGAAGGACCTGTAACAATGTAATTTTATTTATTAATACCAATTGAATTTATATATGTAATTTATATTTTTACATCATATCACCATAATTTCCATCAAATTATCTCTAAACATATCATACAACTTTAGTTACTTTTAGATAGCTTCTACACTACCAAGTTTAATAGTTCGCTTGTAAAGTTTACTCATTTTGCCACCTTGGTCCTCATTTTAATGAAAACCAAGTAATCACATAAATAATCCAGGAATTCACTCAAAATCTGATCAAGTTTATTACTACCTTAGTCATCTCTTACATAGATGACTAAGTCCTATCATAACACATTAGTCTCTATTTTTACAAACAACTAAGTTAATGTTTGCTTCAAGTCATCTTAGTTCCTGTCTTTGCGTATAACTAAGTCAAACACAAATCACCTTAGTTTTCCACAACTTGAAAGACTAAGTCAAAACGAAATATTTATATCCCCTTAGTTTCTGACCTTTCAAACAACTAAGTCATACATATTATCTTTTATATTTAATAACTAAGTTGAATAATCATTATTCTTCACCATATATTCTCATAACTCTCTTGCATTCATGATACAATTTTGTTTTACTATTTATCAAGTGTATATAACAAAGGCAACTCATTAACAAATAAGAAAAAGAAAGAATAACTACAATAACCTGACAAAATTAAGGAGCTTAACACCTACCTAAAACTCTAAGTGTACGAGCTCCCTCCACTGAAGTTCCAGCCACGATGCTCCTCTAAAAATTAAAGGGAGGTATGATTTTTAGCATATTCATATCCAATATTGCAACACATATATAATTTCATTGTCACATTAATATAACCTTAGCTTTTATTTTGGTTTATATTTGATTTTACTAAACATAGCAAAGTAACTATGTCATATGATCATCCAACTTAATTCTCACACCATACTTTACACCTTTTTAATTAACTAATTTGTTCATGAACATATAATTTATTACTCCTTTTGCATTGAAATACATTAAATCCTCTACCTATACATATTAACATGCATTAACATTAACCATTTATTCTACTTAACTTTTTCGACATATTATTATAACATATCTCTATATGCAATTTTATCATTTATACATCAACACATCACAAATCACACATAATTATACAAGTTTTATTACATTGCATGTTCATTATCTTTTGTTCCTAACATGATTGGCTAATGTTGTCTACATAACACCCAAAATTCATCTTTTATCCTTCATTATTTATGTATCATTTTACATGTCCTATCATAAATGTATCAATTTCAACAATTTTATATTTTTCCTAAATCTTCTCCTAAGAACCCTAATTCAAAAATTTAAGAACAATGCATTAAATTTATTTCTTTTCATCCAAACTTGTGTAAACAAACTTAGAACTCCTTCCCAACACTAATGTAAACTTCGAAAGCTAACCTGGTAAAAGTTTTCCCTCCCCTTTGATTTTTCTTCTTTGTTGTAACTTACAACCCCTTTTCCTCCCTTCTCCCTCACTTAGTTTCTTCTTAAATCCTTGTTTATGGGAGTGATTTGTGTTTTACTCCTCTTAACTCCTTAATCCTACACAATTCCTATACTTTCTCTCAAGGTTTTTAAGTGTTTTGCTCTCCTTCTTTTCTCTTTTTTTTTTTGTTATTTTTCTATTTCTGAATAAAAAAAGAGAAAAAGCTATTATAACTTTGCCAGCTCATCAACATATTTATGAAATTGCTATTAATGAATTTTATGTTATTTTCTATCTGATTGTTGATAGTTTTAAATGACCTTCTGGAACTTAGATTTCCCTAAAATTTTAATGGAAGGTTGGACTATATGTTATGAGATTTCTCGTATAATTTTAGCTCAATCCAATGATCGGATTGAACATTATGTCAATAATGTAAAACTAGTCAGTAGGTGATTTTTCACCAAAAATCCGACTTGTCTTGTTTTATTTTTCCTTGTCTTAAATTAAATTCTACTAACTCTTAGGACTATGTTCTCATCTTAATTTATCTAATTTTATCTTTCATTATTTTATTTATTTACGGCTCATTACGGTATCACCGTATTGGTATCGATTATTTTTTTACTATTCATTGTAATCGCTCATTTTTCAAGGGTTTACAATGGATTTTATTACCTATGTTTCATCTCAGCAGGTTGACCTAAGTTTTTTACCGAGTCAGGTTGGATAAATAATTCCTCTTTTTTTTCTTAAACCCAAACTAGTCTAGACCTCATGTCGACCGATTCCCGTCTAGTATCTACTAAACACAAAATAAAATAAATTATTTAGTATAATCTAAAACACACCAAACATAGGACATGATAATTATTTGTCTAGTCCTGTTCTATCAAATTTTGTTTAGTCCAATCCAATCAATATTTCCCAACATGCCAAAAACTACCATGGTTTAAGTCTATTCTCCAATCTAACCATACAAATTTAATTTCTCTCAACTTGTGATTAAATATAGGGTTATTTCTTTAACTATTTCTAGTTAGATGTTTCAAACAAATTAATGAAAATGTCATTTCATAATAGAGACAAAGCTAACCCAATTTTTGTTATTTGAAAAAATAAACATGAGAGAAAATAAATTTGAATACCATGCAACAATTTATTTTTTTTTATTTTGTTTATAACTAAGTTGGGTTTAAGTTTCATATAAAATTAAATTTTTAGAGAGCAATGGTAAATTGATTGGAATGCGTGGTGAGTAGGGTCAGAGCACAATCCTCTTAAACCATAATATATAAGATATAAATAAAAAACAAATTGACAACAATTAGGAAAAAATAGAGATAAAACTTAAAAAATAAAAATAAATTGAGTTAATGGCTTGATGAAAAATATCAATGCACTGTATTTTTCTATATCACTTGCCAAGAAACTCATATGCACATTAACTGAGAGAAATCCAGTGATTGAAATTATTCAAAAACAGATTCTGGAAAAATATGTCCATTAGATTTACATGTCTAATACAACTTTTGTGTTCTCAAATCTTGTTTGGACCATGCCATATGTATAGCCTTATCTTGAAATTTTTTCTATTATGTGATTAAACATGAGAAGAATGGATAAGCTTTGTTATTACCACCCATAATCAAGGGCATATAAGTAATTTAATAAACTGAACAGCCACCAAGAACTTCGTTGTTAATTTTTCCCGCCTCTTCGAAATGGCACACACTGCCACGACAACCAAAAAAGGCATGCAACCATCACCGTTTGTTCACCACGTGTAAGGCTCAAAACAAAGCGCCACATCGCCTGACAATCCCTGAAGTTGGGGATTTTTTTTACTGTGGTGATTAAATATGATGTATTTTTAGAGTGTGATAATATAGTTGTTTTTTAAAATATTTTTTATTTTAAAATATTTTAAAATAATATTTTTTTAATTTTTTTAAAATTATTTTTAATATCAATATATTAAAATAATCTAAAAATATTTTAAAAAATATTAATTAAAAAAATCAATTTTTTCTATAAACAATTCTAAAACACACCTTACTGCTGCTTCAACTACCCCTTCTGTTCCTGCCAGGGTTGCAGACAGTGGTATTACTGGAGAAGGATCTTCCAGAAGAAGATCCGAAAAGTCTAATGACAACTCTCCTACTCCGAAGAGAGCAAAAGGAGAAATGTATACTCCCAATGCTGAACCTATAAGAACATCTTGTGGCAAAAATCCTTTTACATGGAAGGCTGTGTTTGGGCACATGCGTGACCATCGTGATCGAGGTTGGATACGGGCTTTGCCTCCTCCTACCTGGTGATCAGACTTCGTTGCAAAACGAATTAGCTCCTACGCTCCTGAACTTGACCAAGGAGACTCTGGCCAAGATGAACCAGGATCAAGCCGAGGCTGGTTCTCCGAGAAGAGAAAGAAACTTAGATTTTGATCTAAATTCTATATATGCCCGAAGGAATTTCCGGAATTGATTCTGGCTCTTCTCCTCCACCGGCGCCTCCACCAAGTGGTGCGAGGGATTTTGATCTCAATATGACGCCAGAAAATGGCAACAGTGAGAATGAGGGATCATCGAATGAGCGATGACCAAAGAAAACAAATGATCTATAAATTATTAAGTTTAGAATAAGAGTATCAGTCCATTTAGAGGCTTAATTAGGTTATAAGGTTTTTGTGTTAAAGATGTGTTGGAAGATCCAGATGGCTTTCACCACTCCGTCTTTTTCTTTCACTTTCCTTACGTTTTTTCTAAGAAAATTAGGTTATATAAGGCTTGAAGATCCCAAGAGTGCTGAATGGGACACAAAATCTTAAACGGCTCTCATTTGCTGCTAGTAGGAGATTTTCGAAATCTTTGTATATAATATATTAAGACTTCGATGGTCATTGATGAATTAATATTTTTTTGTTGGTGAGTCCTTCCTTTTAAACAAATGAATAAAATTTAGTATGATAACTTATCATTTTTTTGGATCTACCAAGTATTAAACCCAAATATATATAGGTGGGTCTGGTAAATTAGCAAATCTATTATTTTCAGGCTTAGTCAAGTATTAAGCCCAGACATGTGTGAGTCTGGTGAATCGTCACACCCACCATCTCCAGGCTCAGCCAATCGCTAAGCCTAGGCTTATGTGGGTTTGGTAAAGTGTCAAATCCACAATCAAAGATATTTTATATTGATAAAACAGAGATATCTAGTTGATTTGTGAACATTCCTCCTTCCATAAAGGAAGAGACCCTATGAGCTATAAAAGTAACCAATATAATCTCCATTGCCCATATTTGTTTTTTTCTCTACTACGAAAAGATACACACACACACACACACACATATGGCTTTCTTCAAAAAAAAAAAATTATTTTTCTCTTATATGATATTAACTTAATCATCAGAATCTCTTCAAATTCAAAGGAAGGGACCTTTTGTAAGTATTGAGCATAATCCATCAGTGATTTTGTCAAGAAAAGATGGACCAAATTGCCAAAACCAAAAGATTAACAATCTTATCCCAGACCTCGGCTTGGCCTTCAAGCCCATATGACAAAACCAGATTTCATCAATATTTAATTGAAATTTTAAGCCAAGAGTAGAATCTTCTTCTTATATTTAGTTCATAAATTGAAATCCATTAATTAAGAACACCATTAGAAAAAGAGGTAGTCAAGGAACAAATGATTGTAGAACTACAAAGAAGCAGAAAATCAAAAGCAAAAGCAAAAGCCATAAAATATAGGCTAATTAATAAAGACTCAAAACCAGTGGACACTTGAAAACCTAGCCAACCATACTATTGTTGGAGAAAAATTATTTAAGAACATGGTTATTGGGCATATTTAAGATCAAATTAAAAATGTTTTTGCATTAAAAATTTGCTGGAATTTAATTTCCAATATAAGTTCTTTAACATGGAATATTAACATAATTTAAATAAAGTTATGGGCGAGTGAGAAAATGACCTAAAAAAACCCTTCGTTGGCTTGTTTTGGTGAAACCCAAAACCCTATAAAAAACAACTATATCCCATATAGAAAAGAAATAAAACTTTCTTGGTATTTATAAAATAAAAAGTTAAAAAGTTAAAATTAGATCCAAAGAGTACTAAAAAATTTAGAGGGGAGAGATTTTAAGCAAAGTGAGTTTTGAACTTAAACTCATACCCGCACACTAACTCGGGCTCAGGCCAGGTATTGTAAAATAATATTTTGGGTCTAAAAAGATTATTTTTTGCCAACTAAAGTTTGGACTTGGGATCGGTTATTGAAGAACTTTTTTTTCCTACCCTAATTTTTGCAAACCTGAACAATTTTTTAAGTTTAAAAATTCAGTTTTATGACCAAAATATTCAGGTTTAATTCTTAATTTATAATTGGTAATCAAAGGTTGATAATAGTGGAAATTAATTCTGATTACTACTAGAATTGATTCTTTAACCTTTTACCTTTTAAAATCCACTATAAAAAGAGGGGGTGAATGAAGAATTTCCTATAAGGTTTTTTTTTTTTTTAATGTTTTACAAACTCTTTCCCACTTCATGTTTAGTGTCTTTCTTCTCACCTTAAGCTTTGATTTGCCTATCAAATCTAGAACTTAGGTTCACTTAATTGAGAGATTATTGAGTCCATTTATTTTGGTTAAAAAACCTTATTTAGAAGTGCATTTAAACTAAGATAATGTTGTTGGAATCTTGGAAGGGTTTTTGCAAATATCTTAGTTGCACTAAGTAAAGAACAAAAAAGCTTTAAGGACAAATAATTCATCATTTACAACAATAAAATTTTCATTACTTTAAAATACTACAACATGTATGTACTATTTTTATTTTAATTTAAATATAGTTTTTCATTATTAGCATTATGCTAAGACATTGATATGACATCAATTGCAATTTTGAATATATATCCAGTATACATGCCAAATTCTATTATTATATTTGTGTTGAAATCATGTTTTCCATGAGTTTTTATTTTGCAAGTTTATAGATTTGGACTTGCATAAACTCTAAGGTTTTCTTGAATATCTTTAATGTTTTGAATGTTCTTGTTATGATAAACTAAACATCCCCACTCACTAATCTAATTATTTTCGCTCTACAATCTTGAGACTTTATTCTTATATTAGACTTTATTTAGTTTATCTTGTGATAATGATGATGATGATGATGATATAGATTAATTATTAAGGAGGATTTTAACATTGAAATTTAAGATACACTCTAACTTCTTTTTAATTTGCTATATTCTCACATATAGATTTATTATTTATTATTTATTAAATATGTCTTTATCTATAATCTTTTGGTTTGTTTAGAGATTTATGGCTTTTTTATTTTGTTTAATTTTAGAAGGTTTCTATATATCTTTGTTTTAAAGTTGTAGTTTGTCTTTTAAAATTGCTTTTCATGTAATTTAGGTGGTTTGATGCATTTCATATATTTTATTGATTTATATTTTTCAATAAGTAAAATATTGTTTTGTTTATAATAATTTATGTTATCTTGCTTATATGATCATGCCTTTTGCTTAACGTGCTTAAACATTTTATAATGATATGATGCATGTTAAAGAGGACTTAACCTTTTTAATGTGTTAAAGAGGACTTTTGTTTACTTAAGTTGTTTATAAGTTTTATTTTAAATTACTTGCTTATTATGGAGATGAAAGATTTATTTATAAATATTATTGGCTATTGTTTTTATAGATTATATCATGTCTTTTACTCCTACTTAAGATTTGGTTGTGCCAACCAATATTGCTTCAATAAGTACTATTTTGGTAGTGAGAATTACACCATCACCTTTTATGGTGCATGTTGAGAAAACTGAAAAGTTCAATGAATTTAAATTTAAAAGGTGATAGCAAAAGATGTTGTTTTATCTAACCACCTTAAACTTGGAAAAAATCTTGACTAAGGAAGCACTAAAGTTGTAAGATAATGAATCTGATTCTACTACTATGGCAAGTGTGGATGCATGGAATCATTGTAATTTTATGTGCATGAATTACATCTTGAATGAGTTGGATAATAAATTTATAATGTGTATAGTTGAATCTAGAGTGAAAATACACTTTGGGAAGCTTTGGATAAAAAGTACAAGGATGAAGATGCTAATATGAAGAAGAAATTCATAGTCAATAAATTTTTATATTTCAAAATGGTTGATTTAAGGACTACAATAAGCCAAGTTCAAGAGTTCCACCTCATCTTGCATGATATATATGTTGAGGGTATGTGATGCGAACCTCGTGATCACATGGTCATGCAACCCACACACAAAGACACCGATTCCCGAAAAGCCAAGCAAATCAGGTTTGATAGGTGTGTGACATAAAGATAACTTGTATATAGGCACCAACATTATTGGAAACGAAAAACCCCCACCCAATGAATATTGATTCGTGAACGAGAAGTATAAGGATGACGCCACGAAGCCAGTTGTTCTTCGATAAGTCATTTTCAGTTCTTTAGAGAACCAAGAAAGAGAGAGTATCCCACCAACACACACACACACACACACACACACACACACACACAAAGTAAGGCAAACAAGAAGTTTTATTAATCTGAATTGTGTAACTTACATGTCTGGTTATGCCTTTATTTATACTAACTCTAGACTTAAATATACCCTAACGAACCCCCCTTAGGTGGACTTATATGAGCCCCACTTACAATTGACCCAAATAAGTAATAATAACCCAAAGACTAAGAAGAAAATAAAAAAATAAAAAAAATCCAAAAATTACTATCCTAAATATGTTAGAATAAGATTTTTCACCATTAAGAAGTCCCAAATAGACTAGAAAATCTGATCTGAAAGTAGAATTAATTCTGAAGTCTTCTTTCCTTGTTGTAGCTATGATGAATAAAGAATTCTTAAAAGAAAAGGATTCTAAAACATTTATGAATCCTTGCCACACTTGAAAACTATGTTGAAGCCCATTAAAGATCTTTGTAGAACTAGAAAATTCCAAATATAAGCTGCCACATCCTTGTAGGAAAAGGATCATTGCCAAATAGGAAGTCCATAAGTCAAAAGGAAGTAAATAACAAAATTCATACAGTCTGTTCTGACCTATATTGCATGTTCTTTCCGAACTTCGATTCATCTAAAACTTTACCCCAACATAGACCAATACTTCCAGAATCTTCATGTCAAATTTCAGCTCGATCCAACGGTTGGATTTGGAGTTATGCTCAATAACGTAAAATTGGATAATATGAAATTTTAAACCAAAATCTGAATATGACCTTACTTGAATTCTGACAAAAAATGCACGATAGTCTAGTTTCACGACAATAGCCATAATTTTCAATTCGATCGTTGGATCGGGCTGAAGGTTTACATAGAGTCTCCAGACAAGTTGTCCTACCTTGGATTAAACTTTTAGGTCAATTGGAGTTCGGGAAGGCATCACAATACTGGTCGACAGAGGTTGTACGAATTTTGTTATTTACTTCTTTGTAACTTATGGACTTTCTATTTGGCAACGATCCTTTTTCTACAAGGATGTGGCAGCTTGTTTTGAGAATCTCCTAGTTCTACAAAGATCTTTAATGGGCTGCAACATAGTTTCCAAGTGTGGCAAGGATTCATAAATGTTTCAAAATCTTTTTTCTTACAAGGTTTCCTTATTCATCCTAGCTATCACAAGGAAAGAAGACTTCATAATTAATTCTACCTTCAGATCAAATTTCATAGTCTATTTTGGGACTTCTTAGTGGTGACAAATCTGATTCTAGCATATTTAGGATTATAATATTTTGGATTTTTATTATTTTCTTTTTAGTCTTTGGGTCATTATTACGTATTTGGGTCAAATGTAAGTGGGCCTCATATACGTCCACATAAGGGGGGTCCATTATGGTTTATTTAAGTCTAGAGTAAGTATAAATAAAGGCATAATCAAACATGAAGGTTAGACAATTCAGATTAATAAAACTTCTTGTTTGCCGTACTTTGTGTGTGTGTGTGTTGGTGAGATAATCTCCCTTCCATGGTTGTCTAAAGAACTGAAAATGACTTATCGAAGAACAACTGACTTCGTGGCATCATCTTTATACTTCTCGTTCGTGAATCAATATTCATTGGGTGGGGGTTTTTCGTTTCCAATAGTGCTGATGCCTAGGTACAAGTTATTTTTGTGTCACACTCCTATCAAACATGATATACTTGGCTTTCCAAGAATTGATGCCTTTGCGTGTGGGTTGTGTGAGCACGTTATTACGAGGTTCGCATTAGTATGTCTCTAAGTGAGTTTTTCCAAATGGTTGCAATCGTTGAAAAAATTGCCACTAATCTTGAAAAGACTTCAAAAACTATTTTAAGCATAAGCACAATGAGATGTGAATCAAAGATTGAGATTAAAGATAAAAAAGAATAATAAGTTGTTTGAAAGAAGAACCAATTCTTCTAGTGCCTCAAAAGCAAACATTATGTAACAAATGGGAAAGTCCCACAATAAAAATCAAAAGAAGAAGCTCATTATGAAGGGAAAATTAATTGTCAAGAAATTCAATAGAAAGGAAGGGAATTTCCAAAAACCTCAATGAAAAATACTTTATTTGAAATAAGACTAGGCGCTTAGCCAAGGATTGCAGAAATAAGGGTTAGCAAGGAAACCCTAAGAAAAGAATTGCTCAAATCAATGTCACTAAGGTTGATCACCTCACTAATGAAGTTTAGAAATGAATCTGTCTTGTGTTGTTTCCAAAGTGAATTCTTACAACAATCTTAAGTAGTGGTGAGTTGACACGGTGCTACAAGACATGTATGAACTAAGAAAATGATGTTTTTCACTTACGAAGAAGTGGATGGAGAAAAACCATACATGGATAAGTTATCAATCTTCAAGGTACTAGGTGTTGGAAAGGCCATACTTAAGATGACCTCTAGAAAGCTCTCAAACTCAACAATGTACTTCACAAAAGTGCATCAGCTACGATGTTCTCTTTGCCTTACTTATACTTGATTACATAAGGAAAAGTTTCAATGAATTCAACCCATTTTGCATGCCTCCTATTCAACTTACCTTGTGTCCTTTCAGATGTTTCAAGGACTCATGATCCGAATGGATTACAAACTCTTTTGGCCACAAGTAATGCTGCCATGTCTCAAGTGCTCTTACCAATGCATATAGTTCTTTGTCGTAAGTGGGATATTTCAAGGTCGCTCCACTTAACTTCTCACTAAAATACGCAATAGGTCTCCGATCCTGCATCAAAACAACACCTATTCCCATTCCAAACGCATCACATTCTATTTCAAATGCTTTCTAAAGTCAGGTAAAGCCAACAGGTGCAGAACATAATTTATCTTTTAAAAGAACAAAAGCCAATTCTTGTTCCTCCCCCCATTTAAACCCAACTGACTTTAGAAGAGAGAGGTGAGTATGGTGTTAGTGCTACCTTTAATGTTGTTGATCTTACGTTGTTTGACACAGATTTTGATTCGAGGTCGAATCCTTTCGAAGAGAGAGGGGATGATGTTGACCAGCTAATGTGCATTATGGGAATTATAATCCATCTAATATGCAAGAGGATTCAGATGGTCCAATGACAAGAGCGAGAGCGAAACAACTACAAAGGGCCTTGACGAGTCAAATTGGAATGATTGAAGCTGTATCAGAGTTAAAAATTAGCAATCAGTTTGAAATTGGTTCAAGGATGTTTATTCGCCTACAATTGGAACTTGGAGATGGGAAAAGCCCTTAATGGTTCTTTTGATGCTGGGCTACTTGAATTTGGGTTGATATGCAAATAAGTGAAGGAATTGATGTTGTTTATGGTTAGAATAGCAAATGAATTTGAAC
>Ga0307515_10011031_pt1 | contig 17214 bp, 14 predicted proteins | sample 17_EM_MG_FD_194513 | JGI IMG/M metagenome (GOLD analysis project Ga0307515, IMG submission 194513) | Populus trichocarpa ectomycorrhiza microbial communities from riparian zone in the Pacific Northwest, United States - 17_EM | ecosystem: Host-associated > Plants > Roots > Unclassified | place...
AGCGGTCACCCAACATGATGTTACCGGTAACAGCCTATCTATAACCTACGCATGGGGGACGACGCAAGAGGAAGTCCATACCCCTGGAGCGCGCACTTCCGAACCGAAATATGTCTCGCAGGTTTGCGCAGCCTCGATCGGCATTTGGATCACCGCGCTATGATCGACAGCACTGCATCCGCCGAACCCATTGAGAGTCGTTGGACACAGCGCGTACTTCGCAGTCTGTTGTATTCCGTCGTGCGCAGATCGCCTCGCGCGGTGCGGCTTTGCTATGCGCCGCCTGCGGATTCGTTGTTGTACTGGGATGGCTGTTCGATCAGTCCACGCTACGCGGCAGCTATCCGGGCTTTGGGCCCATGGCGCCCAATGCGGCGCTCTGCTTCATTCTGCTAGGCACTGCGCTCTGGCTCACGAACACCGCGACCGCTAGCAGCGACACATCGGTGCGTCATGCATTCGTGGCTCGGCTCTTCGGGTTCGTCACGGCATTCATCGCCGCTCCGACACTCTTCGAATACATCACGGGCCTCAGTTTGGAATTCGACACTTGGCCGGCCGCGCGAGACACAGTGCGGGCGGATGCTCGGTATTCCGCCAGAATGGCGCCGCTCACCGCAGTCGCCTTGCTGTTCTTAGGATTGGCCGTTGCGTTTCTTCAGATGCGCCGGCGAACGCTTCGCCATGAAGCTCCCTGGCTTGCCGTGGCGGCCGCTGTCGTTGCCTATATATCGATTCTTGGATACGTATTCGGCGCGCCGGTGCTGTATCAAGTGGCCTCGTTCCCTGCCCCGGCTTTGCTCCCGTGCGTAGTCGTATTCATCTTCAGCATCGGCGCCCTGCTCGCTCGACCCAGCTACAGCTTCATGGCAACAATTCTGAGCGGCCTCGACGGCGGACACATGGCGCGGCGTATGTTGCCGTTCGCCATTGCTCTGCCGATCGTCTTAGGTGGGCTGCGTACCCTAGGGGAGCGCGCGGGCAGGTACGACACCGATGTGAGCCTGTCCATTCTTGTTACAGCGAATGTCATTGCCTTCGCGATCGCGATTGCGGTCGCGGCTCGGTCGCTAAATCGCGCGGACGCCGAACGGCGCAGAGTGGAAGCGCTGACTGAAGGACAGCGGCGCGTTCTGGAAATGATCACGCAGGGCGCGCCTCTGCCTCAGACGCTGGATGCGTTAGTGCGCCTAATCGATACCACCTCCGAAGACATCGCCTGCTCCATTCTCCTGCTGGAAGCGGACACGGGCCGGCTGCGGCACGGCGCGGCACCTCGTCTTCCCGAGAGCTATATCCACGCAATCGATGACCTGCAGATTGGCCCGCAGATGGGCTCGTGCGGCACGGCGGCCTATCGCCGCGAACACGTATTCGTGCAGGACATCGCAACCGACCCGCTGTGGGCGGACTACAAGCATCTTGCGCTCGAACATGATTTGCGCGCCTGTTGGTCCACACCGATCTTCGACTCGGATGGCAAAGTGATCGGCACGTTCGCGATCTACCACCGCCGCCCCAGTCTGCCGAACAAAGATCAGCTTCGCGCCGTGGAGCTCGCGACGTATACAGCGGCCATTTGCATCATTCGTCATCGCACGGAAAAGGATCTGCGCGACAGCGAGCTGCGCTTTCGGCAGATCGCGGAATCCTTGCCGCAGCTCGTGTGGACGTCTTTGCCCGATGGCAATGTCGACTACTTCGGCCCGCAGTGGACGGAGTACACCGGCGTCGCAGCGGATCAACAACTCGGATTTCGTTGGATCGACCGCATTCATCCTTCGGAGCGCGACACTACGCTTGCGGCCTGGAAAAACGCGATAGCGAACGACACGGACCTGCGCATCGAAAATCGTATTTGCGGCCACAACGGCACCTATCGCTGGTTCGACACCCACGCCGTGCGCTTGCGAGACAACGACGGCCGTGTGGTGAAGTGGTTCGGTTCGAACACCGACATCACGGAGCGCAAACAAACCGAAGACGTGCGCATGCGCTCTCAGAAGATCGAAGCCATGGGCACACTCGCCGGCGGCATCGCACATGACTTCAACAATATCCTGCTGGCGATCAATGGCCACACGCGCCATCTGGAAGAAGAATTGCCCGCGCCGCATCCGGCACGCGAGAGCGTCGCGGAGATCGCCAAAGCCGCCTGGCGCGCCGCGGATCTCGTCCGCCGCATTCTCGCGTTCAGCCGCCAGCAAGATTCCAAGCATGAGATCATCGCTCTGCGTCCCGTCGTCGAAGAAGCGTTGCAGCTCATACGGTCGACTTCGCCGGCGATGATCGAGATTCGCACGGATCTATGGGATTCCCTACCACCGGTGGCGGCGGACTCCGGACAGATTCATCAGATCGTCGTGAACCTTGCAATGAACGCGGCTCACGCGCTTGGCGCACGCGGCGGTGTGATCGAAGTACGGCTAGACACTTTGCAAGTGGACGCCTATCTCGCCGCAACCTTGCGAGACGTGCAACCGGGGCACCACGTGCGGCTCGTCGTGGCTGACAACGGCTGCGGCATGGACCGCGCAACGCTCGGCAGGATCTTCGATCCTTTCTTTACGACGAAGCCAGCAGGTCAAGGCACGGGGCTCGGCCTGTCGATCGTTCACGGCATTATGAAGAGTTGCCGGGGCGCCGTGACGGTCTACAGCCAGCCAGACAAAGGCACGACGTTCCAACTGTACTTCCCCGTCGCAACCGGCAAGCCGGAAGCGCAACTCGCCGCGATCCATACGGTCGCCAGCACGCGCGGCGAGCACGTGATGTATGTCGACGACGAAGAGCCTTTGGTTCGCCTGGCGCTGCGCGTCTTGACGCGGCTCGGTTATCGAGTGACGGGGCACACCGATCCCGTCCATGCGCTCGAAGAGTTTCTCGGCCGCCCTAGAGAGTTCGACGCTATCATCACGGACGTAGCGATGCCGGGCATGTCCGGCTTCGATCTCACGCAAGCCGTGCTCGCGACTCGCCCGGACATTCCAATCATCATGACATCCGGTTACGTGCGCAAAGAAGACGAAGAGCTGGCACAGCGCTTGGGCGTGCGCGAGATCATTTTGAAACCGAATACGCTGGACGAATTGGGCACGGCGCTGAAGCGCCTTTTCTCGGCAGCCTAAGTACGCGAGTCAGGCCGCGGTCGCCCCGCCACGTAGCTCCGTCAAGAGCACATTGAGATCGCTGCCCTTGGTGACGAAGGCCGAGGCGCCGCGATGGAGTGTCTCGCGCACGACCTCATCGTTCGCAAGTCCGCTGAACACGACGATTCTGAGGCCCGGCAGCTCGGCGACGAGATCTGAGATGAGATTGATGCTACTTCCACCCTGCAACATCAGGTCCAGGACAACGACTCCGGCCCCTTTATCCCGCGCAGTGGACACCACTTCGTTCGCGCAGCTCACTTGGCCGACGCAACGCATATCGGGCTCGGAATCAATAATCGTGGCGATCACGTCGCTGAGGTCGCGATGATTTTCGGCGACCAGCACTCGGATCGATTTTTCCACGCTCAAATGTGACTCCTCCGGAATCGAAGGCTGCGGAGCAAGCGCCGTTCCCACGCATCAAAATAGTTCGGCGGCTCGCGTTCGGCACCCAGTTTGTTCAGTCTCCGGCCGGCAAGGGAATTATGTCTTGCCGTGCCAAAGACTATGGTCCATTGTCCCCATGTTGTGGAGAAGGGTCGAGGGGTTTTCATGCCGGGTCGCCTAACTGACCGCCTAAGGGCGGCGGCGTATCGATTCCGATTGCGTCAGCGCATCGCAGACGCACCCACTTCACGCGTGTATCACATCGTAAATCCGTGGCATGCGGTCTCGATAGCTACCGGCCTCTCGGAGCATTGCCCTAAAGTCCGCAAGCTCTTCGATAAACGATTTCTATCGACTGAAGCCCCGACGCTGCCCCTCGTAGATTGCCCGATCAAAGGCCGCTGCAGTTGTCGTTTTCGCCACCATGCGGATCGGCGATCGGACGCGCGTCGGGCGGAGGACTTCGGTCTTCCCAACAATCACTACTTCGGGCCGGAGAAGCGTCGCGAGCGGCGCGGCCGCCGCGCCACCGATCTGTAATCGTCGCGGGGCTCAATCGTTCATGAGCTCGAGCACTTCTGCGGTTTTCTCTTTCATCAATGCGACATCGCCGCGCGATTCGACGTTGAGGCGAACAAGCGGCTCCGTGTTCGAACCGCGCAGATTGAAGCGCCAATCTTTGAATTCCATGGACAGCCCGTCCGTGTAATCCACGGCGAGCGCGCGGCGCCGGTAGGTCGCTTCCGCCTTGGCGAGCACGGACTGCGCATCCCCTGCGAGGTGCCGATTGATCTCGCCGCTTGCGGGGTAGGCCTTCATACGCTCGCCCACCAGCGCGGACAACGGACCGCGCTCGCAGATGACTTGCAGCACCAGCAGCCAGGGAATCATTCCGCTGTCGGCGTACGCAAAATTGCGAAAGTAATGGTGCGCGCTCATCTCACCGCCGTAGGCGCCATCGACCTCGCGCATCTTGGCTTTGATGAAGGCATGGCCGGACTTGCACAGCACCGGCTCGCCGCCGAATTGCTTGACGACGTCGATGGTGTTCCAAGTGAGGCGCGGATCGTGAACGATGCGCGCGCCGGGCTCGCGCTTCAAGAAGACTTCCGCGAGCAGACCGACCAAGTAATAGCCTTCGATGAACAAACCGTTCTCATCGAAGAAGAAACAGCGGTCGTAGTCCCCGTCCCAAGCAAGACCGACATCGGCTCCCGACTTTTGGATGGCTTCGGTCGTGACCGCGCGGTTCTCTTCGAGCATGGGGTTCGGCACGCCGTGTGGGAACGTGCCATCCGGCTCGTTGTGCACTTTGATGAGCTCGAACGGCAGGCGTTTCTCGAGCTGATCCACAATCAGGCCCGCGCCGCCGTTGCCCGGATTCACGACCACCTTGAGCTTACGCAGCTTGCTCGAGTCCACATAGCTCATCAGGTGCCCGAGATACGCCGCTTGCACGTCGAGCTTGCGCTCGGCGCCGGCCTTCGCGGCAGCGCTCGGCAAATCCCCGGACTCGATCAGTGCGCGCATCTCTTTCAGGCCAGTGTCGCCGCTGATGGGACGCGATCCCTCGCGCACGAGCTTCATGCCGTTGTAGTCCGGCGGATTGTGGCTCGCGGTCACCATGATTCCGCCGCCGAGGTTCTCTGCGAACGTGGCGTAATAAACGCCCTCGGTGCCCCACAGGCCAATATCGCAAACGTCTACGCCAGACTCGAGCAGACCGCGCTTCACGGCCGCGGCGAGCTTAGGGCTCGAGAGGCGAATGTCGTAGCCGACGGCCACGGTCTTCGGCTTTACAAAAGCCGCGTAGGCACGACCCACGTCATAGGCAAGTTGCTCATTGATCTCGTCGGGAATTCGGCCACGGATATCGTAAGCCTTGAAGGAATTCAGATTGGCCATACCCGATTGCCCCTGCGTAAAATTCACTCTCTCGCCGCGACACACTGCGGCCCGACCGTTCGAGGACTCACTGAATGCAACGGACCATGCTCCACGCGAAACTTCACCGTGCGTGCGTCACGCACGCGGACCTTCACTATGAGGGATCCTGCGGCATCGATCAGTCGTTGCTCGAGCTATCCGGCATTCTCGAGTTCCAGCATGTCGAAATCTACAACATCAACAACGGCGAGCGATTCACGACTTACGCCATCAGCGCGCCTCGCGGCAGCAATCAGATTTCCCTGAATGGCGCGGCGGCGCGCAGAGCCGCAATCGGAGACCTGCTCATCATCTGCGCCTACAGCGCTTACAGCGAAGCGGAGCTCGCAGCCTATAAGCCGACCATCGTGCTGCTGGACGAGCGCAATCGCCCTCGTCTGCGGGATGTAACGATCGACGGAGCGATGGAGGCCTGACTCTCGGTCAGTGTCCCGTGCAATCTAAGTGTTCGTGCCTTTGCGCCCGTAACGGTCTTCAAAGCGCACAATATCGTCTTCCCCGAGATACGAGCCCGACTGCACTTCGATGATTTGCAGCGGAATCTTGCCGGGGTTTTCGATGCGGTGCTTCACTCCGATGGGAATGTAAGTGGATTGATTCTCTTCAAGCAAAAATTCCTCGTCGCCGCGCACGATGCGCGCGGTGCCGGAAACCACCACCCAATGCTCCGCGCGGTGATGATGCATTTGCAGTGAGAGCGTCGCGCCCGGATTCACTTTGAGGCGCTTCACTTGGAAGCGCTCGCCATTCTCGATGCTGTCGTAGCTGCCCCAGGGGCGAAACACTTCGCGATGCAGCGAATGCTCGTAGCGGCCCTGCTCTTTCAGGCGGCCGACGAGCTTCTTCACGTCCTGAACACGATTTTTCGGCGCCACGAGCACGGCGTCTTTGGTTTCGATGACGACATGGTCCTTCAGACCAACCGCGGCGACGAGCCGACTCTCCGCATACAGATAACAGCCCTCGGAATCTTCGACGAGCACGTCGCCCCGAGCGACATTGCCGTCGCTGTCCAAGGGGCTGGCGTCATGCAGCGCAGCCCATGAGCCGACGTCCGACCACCCGGCATCGAGCGGAACGACGACCGCATCCGAGGTCTTTTCCATCACAGCGTAGTCGATGGAATCGCTGGGGCAGCTCTCGAAGGTCTTAGGATCGACGCGCGTGAAATCCAGATCGCCTTTGGCTTTCTCGAAAGCCTCACGACACACATCGGCAATCTGCGGTGCCAGCCGCTGCAGCTCCTCGAGGTAACGGCGCGCACCGAACATGAACATGCCGCTGTTCCAGTAATACTCGCCCGATTCGACGAACTGCCGGGCGCGCTCGAGATTGGGCTTTTCGACGAACTGCGCAATGCGGTGCACGCCACCGGAGCCGCTCTCCGCGAGGCGCCCGCCCTCGCGACGGATGTAGCCATAGCCGGTCTCGGCGCTCTGCGGCACGACGCCCAACGTAACGAGATGGCCTTCTCGCGCAGCCGGCAATGCAACCTGCACCGCATTGTGGAATGCGGGCACGTCACGAATGACGTGGTCTGCCGGCAACACGAGCAGAACCGAGTCTTCGCCGCCATTCGCCTGCAAAGTCGCGAGCGCGGCCAAGGCGATTGCGGGCGCGGTGTTGCGCCCAAACGGCTCCAGCACGATGGCTTTCGGCGCGAGCGAAAGCTGGCGCAACTGCTCGGCGACCAGAAAGCGATGCGCTTCATTGCACACGATGACCGGCGCGGCGGCGCTGAGTCCACCGAGCCTGAGGGCCGTCTGCTGGATCATCGTGCGCTTGCCGAGCAGCACCAGGAGCTGCTTGGGATACAGCTCCCGGGACAGTGGCCAGAGCCGCGTCCCGGCGCCGCCGGAAAGAATTACGGGCGTTAGCATCGCCGGATTGTATTGTAAAAAAAGACCTGACAGTTCGATCGCTCAGGCCGCGAGCGAGCGCCCTCTGCCGATAGCGTAGTAAGTGAACCCGAAGCGGCTCACGATCGCCGGATCGTAGATGTTGCGGCCGTCGAAAATGAGCGGCGACTTCAGGATCTGGCGCAGACGGTCGAAGTCCGGACTACGGAACTCCTGCCACTCCGTCACGATCGCCAGTGCGTCCGCGCCCTCAGCAGCTTCATAAGCGTTTTTACAGAGTTTCAAGTCAGCGCGCTCGCCGAAGACACGACGCGCCTCGTCCGCGGCCACCGGGTCGTAGGCCCTGACTTTGGCTCCGACCTTCCACAAGGCTTCGATGATGGCGCGCGACGGCGCTTCGCGCATGTCGTCGGTATTGGGCTTGAACGCCAATCCCCACAACGCGATGGTCCGGCCGCTCAACTGCGAGTCGAAGTGGCGGCTCATCTTGTCCACGAGCACTTGTTTCTGGCGGGTGTTCACGGATTCGACCGCATTCAACACGTCGGGCGAATGACCGACGCTCTTCGCCGAGCGAATGAGCGCCTGTACGTCTTTCGGAAAGCAAGAGCCACCGTAGCCGGTGCCGGGGTAGATGAAGCTGTAGCCGATGCGCGGGTCCGAGCCGATGCCCAGCCGTACTTTCTCGATGTCCGCGCCGAATCGCTCCGCGATGTTGGCCAGCTCGTTCATGAAGCTGATCTTCGTCGCAAGCATCGCGTTGGCGGCGTACTTCGTCAGCTCGGACGAGCGCACGTCCATCACGATCAAACGTTCACGATTGCGCGTGAACGGCTCGTATAAGGCGCGCATGAGCTCGACTGTGCGCGGGTTGTCTGTACCAATGACGACGCGATCCGGTTTCATGAAATCCTGAATCGCCGCGCCTTCTTTTAGAAACTCCGGGTTGGAGACCACATCGAATTCGACATCGGCGCCACGGCTGGCGAGAGCCGAATCCACTTCCGCACGCACCTTGTCGGCGGTGCCGACGGGGACGGTCGACTTGGTGATGACGATGCAATAGCGGCCGGTATGCGTGCCGATGGTCTTCGCGACCGCGAGCACGTAGCGCAAGTCCGCGGAACCGTCTTCATCCGGGGGGGTGCCGACGGCGATGATTTGGAACAGACCATGTTCGACTCCCTTCGCCGCGTCCGTGGTGAATTCCATGCGTCCCGCTTCAGCATTGCGCTTGATAAGCGCATCGAGTCCAGGTTCATGAATGGGAATCTCGCCCTTGTTGAGGCGGGCGATTTTATTGGCGTCGACATCGACGCAAACGACGTGATTGCCGGCTTCCGCGAGACAAGCGCCCGTGACGAGGCCGACGTATCCAGATCCAAAGATGGTTACGCGCATTATGTAAGTTCTTGAAATGGTTGAAAGGGATTCCGAGCGAGCCTATCCACCGAGGCTTCGAGGGCTCAAGGAACTAGAGCAAAGTCTGTACCAATTGGGCCACCCGGCGATCTTTTTTACGAGCCCGCGAGGACGCGAAAGGTTAAATCGCCGCGCGCGATTTACGCCATCCCCCAGCCTGGATTTCGTGATTGATAGCTCAAGGCGCCGTATTGACCGGTGCGCGTGCGACGACCTTTACGTCATCGAAACGGATCATCGACTCGAGGAAAACGGCCGGTGTGATAGCCGGCGGTTCTAGTAGGCGCCTCCGCCCCCCAGCACAACGCGCGTGGTCTTCAGAAGAATGTACAAGTCGAGGAGTAAATTCTGATTGCGCACGTAGCACACATCCATCGCCACCCGTCGACGATAGTCCGTGTCGTTGCGACCCATGACTTGCCAAAGACCAGTGATGCCGGGCTTAGCGGAAAGATAGATACGGAGGTTGCGACCGTAGCGCATGAGCTCTTCGCGGACCACCGGGCGAGGACCGACGAGACTCATCTCGCCGCGAATGACATTCCACAGCTGGGGCAGCTCGTCGAGACTCGTGCGACGTAGAAAGCGACCGACGCTCGTGACGCGCGGATCGTTACGCAGCTTGTGATCGCGCAGCCATTCAGCTTTCAGATCGGGACTACGCTCGAGTAGATCGCGCAAGGCCTGCTCGGCATTCGGCACCATGGTGCGAAATTTCAGGCACTCGAACACTTTACCGTTGTGGCCGATGCGACGGTGACGATAGATGAGCGGGCCGCCTTCACGCCGCATGAACAACGCGATGACTAGCATCAAAGGCGAGAAAACAAGGCAAACGATGACGGCACCCATGATGTCCACCGCTCGCTTGAGCGTGATGCTCAGTGCGGACCGCGGGGGAATCGGAACGGCCGTCGAGTGGGTGTGGCTTTCGATAGCCTGCAGCGCAGGCCGTATTCCGATAGCGCCATCACTGAAGACGTGAGCCACGTCTACATCGATTTCTGAACGTACTGGCCGCTCGTTATTGCTGACGAGATGGGGACGCGAGTGCGGCACGCGGACGTGTGCATGATTGGATGTCGGTTCAGAAGCTTCATTCGCTTGCTGCGTCGCCAACTCAAGGCTCCTTCACAAGTTCAAGATGAGCATTTTGTCGCAACACAGCGATTACCCACATAATAATCTTCACCCATCTCGCCCCATGGTTTCAACAATCTCTTCTCATTATGTGGTTAAAACGTCTCAGCGGTCGGTCCGCTGACGCGTTTCAAATCAAGAATCGCGAGTCCTTCGCTAGGCCATTGGCCTTCGCGCCGACGGTTTGCACTAGCAAACTGCGGGCCTAACAACAAGCACGAGCGCCAGTCCGGATTTGGACACGACGCGCTGACTTCATGGCCCTGGTCACACGTAGACCTCATGAAGTCCTCGCGATTGGGAATGCAGTATAACGACACCCCGCACGTTTAGTAACGCTGCCAAGCTGCTATTCATCACAGCTTGAGCATCGTGATCTTATAACTACTCTTTGCCCTTACGTGCTTCGTAGGTGCTTCGGATGAGTGACGCAAAACAGCGTCAGCTTCTCATGCTCAGATGGGTCAGTTGATTTCACCGCACACGGTCGGCAAGCACTTTAGCGATGTAATCTTGGAAACGCTGCCTGAATAGGCTTTCGGAGAAGCCCTCAGCCCGCGCCTGGATGACCTTTGGGTCGAAGCGATGCGTTTCGGACTCAAAGCGATGGACCGCCGAGATGAGCCCCTGCACCGTCTGTTCTCTGAACAGGATGCCGGTGACGCCATCCTGAACGGTTTCCAACGCGCCCCCATAGCCGAGGGCGATAACAGGTTTTCCCGATGCCATGGCTTCCACGGGCACCATGCCGAAGTCTTCTACTCCGGGAAACACCAGCGCTCGGCAGCGCGAATAATATTCACGAATGATGGAAAAAGGCTGCCCGCCCAGTATTTCGACATTGGCTTTGGCTCGCCGCCGCAGCTGCGACAGCTGCCCGCCATCGCCAATGATGACGAGGCGGCGACCCATCTCATTGAAGGCATCGACCAGCAGATCGACCCTTTTGTATGTGACCAGTTGCCCGACCGAAAGATAGAAGTCTTCGGACGGCTTCGAGGCATCGAAATCCTGGACCGCGACGGGCGGGTAAATAACCTCCGCGGATCGGCGGTAATACTTCTGGATTCGCTGCGCCACGAACGCGGAGTTCGCGATGTAGTAATCCACGCGCTGCGCCGACACTTGATCCCACAACCGCACGTAATGGAGCAGCGGCGACATGAGTAGCCGTGTGATGGCCCCACTCTGCCGGCCGTAGTCGTGATAGCGATCCCAGACATACCGCATGGGTGAATGGCAATAGCACACATGGGTTGCATGCGGTGCGACGACCACGCCCTTCGCCGGGCCGGCCTCGCTGGAGATAACGAGGTCGTACTCCCGAAGATCGAGCTGCTCGAGCGCCAACGGCATGAGCGTCAGATAGCGCTGATAGAGCCGGTTGGCGAATGGCAGCCGAGCGATGAAGGTGGTTCGCACCGTGCGGCCGGGAAGCTCGCGGGCGATCAGCTCGGGGTCCGCCACGTGCGTGTAGATGTCCGCTTCGGGAAAGAGATCAGCGATCGCTTTGAGAACTTTCTCGCCGCCGCGCCAGGTTACCAGCCAGTAGTGAATTATGGCTACGCGCATGATTCGAGCGCGGCTGAGATCCGGCGGGCCGTGAGATCCCAGGAGAAATGCCGCGCGCGCTCGAGGCCGCGCTCGCGCAGCGTCTGTCGAAGCGCCGCATCGGTGGCCAGGCTCCTCATCGCATCGCCGATGGCGCCGATGTCTGTGGGGTCCACGAGGACGGCGGCATCGCCGGCAATCTCAGGCATGGATGCCACGGAAGACGTGATCACCGGAGTACCGGATGCCATGGCTTCCACGATCGGCAGCCCGAAACCCTCGAACAGCGAAACAAACAGCAGCGCGCTCGCGCTTCGATACAGCTCCGCGAGCTTGTCGTCCGGTACGTTGCCGATGAATGAGACCGCGTCGTCGATCTTCAACTGACGCACGATGGCCAGGGTTTCCTCCGCGGGACGCGCGGTAATCAGCAGATCGAACTGTTCGGAAAGCTTGGATGCGGCGAACGCCGCGAGCTGTCGCTGCAGGTTCTTGTGCGGACGATCGCTACTGACACACAGAAAAAACGGCCGCACCCGGCCGGCGACGGCCGGACCCGTGGGCGAGAAGACTGCAGAAACGCCGTTGCCGACGTTGATGACTTTTCGGGCATCGACGTTAGCCCACGTGCAGATCGACTCGCGCGAAAACTCAGACACCGTCAGCACCGCCACGGCTCGATGGATCGCCGGGCGCAGAAAATAGCGATAGTAGGCGCGCTTGAGGCCGCTCGAGTTCTCGCGAATGAACAGATGATTGAGATCATGCACGCAGAAAGCGAAGGGACAGGGTGCGCGAAGCGGCGCATTGTAGCCCGGCGAAAAAAAGAATGCGGGCGCGGCGCGATACAGGTGCGCGGCCAAAGCAATGGGGTCCATGGGGTTTGACGGTTTGCCGCGCATTGCGAGCGACTCGAAGCCTGAGATGCGCCGGCGAACTTCCGCGCTGAATCGGCCGATGCCATGCGGGCCGTTCCAGCGGGTGTCAAAAAGCTTCATGCAAACTATGATGCTCGCAGCGATTCAAGAGTCGGCGAATGATATCAGCCTCCAGACCCATCGAAATCAATAAGCTCCGCGGCGCGCTGGCGGATCCGATCGCCCCCGAGCCGTTTCTTTCCGCGGTCGCGGCGGCCGTACCCTCGCATCGTTTTCTCGGCAACAGCGCGCAAGCCGTTTATCGCAGACAGGTGGCCTTCCTCACGCAAGTGTTGAAGACGGATACGGGCGAGCAGCCGGAAAGACTGACGGTACTCGATTGGGGCTGCGGCAAAGGCCAGATCACGTACCTGTTGCGCAAGCAGCGCTTCGCCGTGGTGTCCACCGATCTGCTCTCCGAGGCCGCGGATTCCGCGTTTGGCCAGGCAACGCCCATCTTGAAAGAGCTCGGCGTCGACGTGGTGCCGATCCAGGATCCCATCAAGCTGCCTTTCGAAGCGGCGAGGTTCGACTGCGTCACCAGCTTCGGTGTGCTGGAGCACGTGGCTTCGGATATCGATTCGCTCCGCGAGATTCGCCGGGTGCTGAAACCGAATGGAATCTTCTACTTGTCTTTCTTGCCGTACTTTCTTTCGTGGACGCAGGCCTTGGCGCGAATGCGCGGGAACGACTATCACGACCGGCTTTATCATCGCCGCAAAGTGCGCGACCTCGCCTCACGTTGTGGCTTCAAAGTCGAATCGATGTGGCTCGCGCAATTGTTTCCGAAAAACAGCATTCCCTACCGGCTCGACTCCTGGTTGGAGCCAGTCGACCGCGCACTGTGCCGCTACACGCCGCTCAAGTTTTTCGCGACGAATCTCGAAGCCGTGCTCAGGGCCGTCTGAGAAACGTGGCGATCGGCCCGTACTGACGGTAGGTGTGTGTTGCGGGGAAGGGATTACGCTCGAAGCTCGTTTCCGCGTAGATCCTGCCGATGTGACGGGCAAGCTCAGGCGGAATGCGCTCCGTGACAGCCTTCTCGAGCGTTTCGATGTCGATCTTCAACACATCGATGCGGCCGTGCCGTTGGATGATCTCGTCCAGCACTCGATTGCTGTCCAGGCACTTCACGGAAATGTATCGCCCCGTTTTCTGACCGACTCCGCCATAACGTCCGCTGTCTTCCCAGCCAAAGTCGACCTGTCCCGCTTGCGTGCCGACCGCCACTTCAGCCAGCGCGTAGCGCCCTTCGAAGCGCTCTAGATTGGCTGTGAGTCGCGCCGTATTCTGCGGCAACGGCTCGAACAGATAAGCAAAGCCTTCAGGTCCTCGAGTCAGAAAAAACGCCGCCGAGATGCCGATGTTCGAGCCGAAGTCCACGAACACGCGATCTTGCTCCGTCGCCCGGTAATCGCCGCGGCAGAAGATCTCATTGACGGTCAGCACATCGTGATGGGAATACACATTGACGCTGAGCCACCCGGTTGGCGTGCGCACATCCACGACAGCGGGATACGCGCCGGCGCCGAACAGATAGCGAGCGTAGAGCTGCGCCGGGTGCTTGTAGACCCGAAGCATATTGGCCGCAGCGATGTAATGACGGCTCTCGAAAGCGGCGCCGAGCACCGTACCCAAATCTCGACCGAACAACTTCACCAAGTTCCTTACGCGCGCTAGTTGCGCGCCGTCTCGCTTATCGAACCGACACTCCTCGAGCCAGAGTGGGTTCGAGGCCGCAGCTCGATGTACGGCACCACATCCTGTCGGAATAAGCGGGCAGCATCATAGTCGACAAACGGCGGCGAGTGGTCGCCGACGATGACGAAGTGGGTGTCGCGAACGTCCTGTCTCGCGGCTTGGCGCGCGAGCGCCTGGAATACTGCTCGAAGCTGCCGGGAATACACTACCAGCGCGGGGTTGCTGTCCCTTTGGGCGCGCGCTGCCTCAAAATCCTGCCGCTCCGGTGACAGCGGCAAATGCGAGTTGAGCGTAAGCAGGTAGACTGCGTGACGACCCGGCTTCGCCAGCTCGCCGCCGGCTTTCTCGATCAAACGCTCATCGCAAATGCCCCGGAACAAGTGCCCGCAGAGCGGCAGCGACTCCGACTGCAAGCTCTCGAGAAAGGCTGAGTGCGTGATGCCGATATTGGGCCACCAACGGGTGCGGTCGAAGAAGCTACCGAAGAAACCGTGTATTCCCAGCACATCGAAGCCCTGAGCTTCGAGCGCCGCGGGCAGGCATTCCGTGCGCTTCTGTCCGCCAAGCACCCACTGGAACTGGTACGTGACACCACAGTTCTCGCGCAGCTCCGCGGCAGTGGTCGAGCCTTCGAACGGTACCGTGCCCTGTCGGACCTCATAGGCTCTCAAGACTTCAGGCAACCAGAGCGGCTGGACCAGCCGATCAGCTTCGAGAGGGTCGACGCGTTGCCCCCAGGACTCGACAATGATCAGCGCGAAGTTGCGGCCTTGAACGCTCGCGTGTCGAAAACTAGTACCTGGAACGCCAAGCGCCATTCGAGTGGCCGACGGCACACTCTTCCACGGCCCGACTTTGCGGCCTTCCCAATACAGTTGCGTGTCGCGCGCGATGGAATAGATGCCCGACGTCGCGATATTCATGGGCAGCCGCATCAGGTCAGGCTGGTCGTGCCGATGCCATTGCTGCCAGCCGCCGGTGTTCCCAAAAACATCCACGGCAACGAGCACTACCCCGAGGAACAACGCGCACGCGGCATGCACCAAACGAACGCGACGGAAAGAGCAAGAGATCGTGAGCACACCGCAGGCGATTACGAGACCGGCCAATGCCAAGAGACCGAGCGGAAGATGGGGCGCCGTCAGATTCAAGCTACCGGCATAGCGCGCAAGTGCGAGTGCCTGGAGGGCGTCGAAGTGAAATACCGGCGCTAAGAACACAAGCAGATCGATCAGCACCAAGATCACATACGCCAAGGCACCGGTTCGCAGCCCGAGCACCGCGCAGATCGCGGGAATGATCAGGAAGTCGAGATTGATGAGCGGGCGGCCCGAGCCGAAACCGGCGCGGACCGCAAACGAGCCCAGATTGGACAACACTAACAGCGCCAGCAGCCCACTCGCCGGGCGCAGGCGCGGCCAAGGAATCACGGCGTCGCGGAGCGCGGCGGCCTCAATTTGCAGCACTAATAGCTCTCGAAATCGAAATCTAGACTCGGGATGCCTGCTCCATAGGCCCCGATAGCCGATACTCGACGCTCCGCGTCAGAGCTCTTGCGAACGTTCTCTATGCCTTACTGGGCAGCGTTTCGGCTGCGAACAGGCGAACATTCTCCCTTTCCGCAAATCGCTGCCGGCTCCGAGCCTCCCTCAAGCACACGGAAATCAGGCACACGAAGATCGCGATATCGATCCACAAATAAATTCTGAGGAAATTCTGATTGAATTGCAGCGCCAATAGCAACCAGACGAGTGACCAGCCGACCGCGCCGATGAGCGTACCCATCTCGGGTGTCACGACGACCCGCACCTTGCGGTGCGCGCGAATAACCGCGACGGCGAAACCGACAAACAATGCAGCTCCGGCAATTCCAACCGACGCGAGTAATTCAAAGAAGATGGACATGCCCTCGTGATGCTTCGCCTCTTCGATGGTCGAAATTGTTACGCCTTGCTGTGCGCCGATCTCGACCGGTAGCGCACCCAAGCCGGTGCCGAAGAAAGGGTGAACCATGAAGGCGTTCCAAGTCATTTCGAACTCGGAGAAGCGCGTCGCCGAAGAATGCGCGGAGAGGCCAAACAACCCGAGACCGGAAAGCAGGAATGAGATCGCGCTCAACAGCTTCAGGATCTTGTCGAGATAGATGATGATGACGGCGACCGTCGGCACCAGAAGGATCACGATCAGCGCCATCGTGGCGTAGACCCTGCCGATCCGAATTCGCATCCCGGCAAGAAATCGGATGATGTAGACGCCGACGCGAATTCCGAGCCAAGCGAAAACAAGCCCCCACCCCAGGCGCGATGAGCAGATGATCAATGCGCCCGTGCAGGCCAATGCCGTCAGAATCTGCAGGCCACGCGGCACAGCGGTAGCGCGCTTCTCTATGAGATACATCGCGAGAATCCAGCCCGGCATCATGTACGTGGCATAGTAAGAAGGCTCGTATGACAAGCCGTTCACGCGAGCCACGCGGCCGGGGACCCACCACGTCGTCACGAACAGATCGATGCCGCGGAAGCCCGCAAGCATCTGCACTGCACCGAAGGCCGCCATGGCGATGAAGCTGTACATGAGCATGCGGACCAGCAACCGCACGTCGCGCTCCGTTTTGAACACCTGCACGAACACGAAAATGATGAGCACGTTGGCGGCTACCCAGAAGGTATAGCCGACCGTGCGGTCGGTGAAGAGAGAGAACGGCAGAGTCGCTATGAGCCAGATCACGAGAGCCGTGCACCAACTCAATCCGGGGAAGGTTCGCACGCCGTCGTGCTTCAAGATCGGCAGTAAGAGCGGCATGCACGCGAACACACAGAATTGCGACAGACGGAACGTGAAGCCCGCAGTAATCGTCGGCCATTGATCGGCCGACGCGAACAGAACGGTGATGAAGCAGAGCCACTTCACCAGGACGCGAACCGGGACGAGAGCAGCGCCGTTTGCGGTTACTGTCGACACCTTTCCACTCGATCGCTAGGACACGGCGTTGCCGAGCCGGAGCCCTTCCGCGAAGGCGCGGATCTTGAGCCGCAGGTGCGGCCAGGAATCCCGGCCGGCTATCCAGCGCAGCAACAGATAGACGAAGTATAGCGACGAGAACACCGTGAATCGGACCCGGCCGAAATTCTTGCGCAG
>Ga0307515_10011032_pt1 | contig 17213 bp, 12 predicted proteins | sample 17_EM_MG_FD_194513 | JGI IMG/M metagenome (GOLD analysis project Ga0307515, IMG submission 194513) | Populus trichocarpa ectomycorrhiza microbial communities from riparian zone in the Pacific Northwest, United States - 17_EM | ecosystem: Host-associated > Plants > Roots > Unclassified | place...
ATGCTTATCAAGGTATCTGGATGATCTAGCCCGCACACTCTTTTTCTCATTTCCAGCACCTGCACCTGCAGCTCTTCGGCCTCCTTCCACCGCCCCTGACGCGACAATGTCGTTGCAAGGCTGCTCATGCTTATCAAGGTATCTGGATGATCTAGCCCGCACACTCTTTTTGTCATTTCCAGCACCTGCACCTGCAGCTCTTCGGCCTCCTTCCACCGCCCCTGACGCGACAATGTCGTTGCAAGGCTGCTCATGCTTGTCAAGGTATCTGGATGATCTAGCCCGCACACTCTTTTTGTCATTTCCAGCACCAGCACCTGCAGCTCTTCTGCCTCCTTCCATCGCCCCTGATTTGAAAATGTTAATGCAAGATTCCTCATGCTCGTTAAAGTATCTGGATGCTCTTGGCCAAGCACCCTTTTTCTCGCTTCCGTAACTTGCAATTGAATCCCTTCTGCTTCCTCCCACATTCCGTGTCGCCAAAACGTGTCGCCAATTTTGCCCATGGACTGTGATTTGGTACCGAGATCCTGATCGTGGACAATATTCGATGATTGAAGATACTCTTTGATGTGCAGCCAACAAGTCTGAAGTTGTGGCAGTATCCGCCGTTCGAATACCATGTGTTCGGCCCCCGGGTTTCCGGGTCCCTTGTAAGAAACTGAATTTGCGACGAATCTTACTGCATCCCATAATCTTTCGTTGCGTTGTACAATATATAGGCGATCTTTTAGGCGGGAGTGGATTTCGGAATGTATAGAGAATGAATTGGTAGCGGACTGTTGCTGGACCAAGGCGTAGGAGAGCATTATATCTCTCATCCGCCGGGCAGTTACTTCTGATAGACGCGGATTAGTTATTTAGACCCATAGCTAGGTGACTGCCACTCACCATCTTGATCCAAACCGCGACAGATAAATTCGACTGAAATATTTTCATTGTGTAGAAAGGCACACAATTGCAGGAAATCTGCCGCTTTTTTGTGCTGTCGTTCCAACGCCCTGAAAGAAATTTCAAAGGCTGCAATCGTGCGGTGGGGGTATGCAGGTACTTCCTGCTGTGAGTAGCCAAGACTAATTCCCAATTGCTCCTGGTATAATGGTAAATATGTTGCGAACGACCCACTTGAGACTTGAATATAAGCTTCCGCTAATCTGATTGCAAGTGGATTACTTCGAAGTGCTTGTATTAGAATCGGCGCATTGTCGAACCCTAACGTGAGCGGAAAATTTAGCATAATGACTGCCTAATATTGAGGAGGTAACTTGCCAGCTTGAGTAGTATTTCCCGGTGTCTGCCATTCACCACGCAAAAGCACCGGCATTAAATCTCCTCCCACCCCGACCAAACCTCCGGACACTGATGAAAGTCCATATTCTGATGGTTGAGCTCTCTCAATCAACGCCGTAATACTAGCCAGAGCAGAAGGAATTTCGTACATGACTCCGGATCCGGGGGTATTTGACCGAACTGAAGGTGCATGAGATAGGTGTGGACTGAGTTCAAGGTGTTGCCAATGAGATGGAGACCATGGATTCACCCATTGTAGCTCCTCTTGAACTGTCGAAAGACTCCCTCTGGGTTTCGGTGGTGAATCAATCCGCATGTGGCTAGATCGGGTTTCACTAGGCAACTCGTTGTAACCCAGGGATGATCGACGAGCCACAGAGTTCGGTCTCTCAATCAAGGTCGCAATACTGGGTATGGGAGACAAATTTTCGAAGGTGATGGGAGTCACAGTGTTTGACCGGACCGAAGGTGAACGAGATAGGTGTGGACTGAGCCCAAGGTGTTTCCAATATGACGGAGACCAAGGATTCACCCATTTTAGCGCATCTTGGACCGTCGTCGCTCTACTTTTCGGTGGTGAATCAAACTGTATGTCGTTAAATCGGGTCTGACTAGTACTAGGAATGTTATTGGTGCGCCCCAAGGGTGATTGACGTTCTGTAGAGTTCGGTCTCTCAATTAACGTTGTAATACTTGGTAATGGAGACAAAGTTTCGTAGATGATTCCGGTGTTTGCTCGAACCGAAGGCGCATCAGATCCTGAAAGGCTTGGACTGAATTCAACGTATTGCCAATAAGATGGTGATCCATGAGACGCCTCAACGGTTGGATCCATGGCCCCAAGAAGACGGGCACTGATTTTCGGTGGCGAATTAATTTGCATGGGGTCAAATTGGGGCTCATTGGGTATCTGGCGGTTGTGACCCAGGGACGACCGACGATCCATAGAGTTTAGTCGAAACATGGATCCCGACACCGAAGCAGATGACTGCTCCCACCCGGCAAACAGCTCTGTCCCAACGGAGCCAGCCGTAGATGTTACGCTGTTCTTCAAGGCGTTCGCCGCTACAAATGCATCCATTGATGGATTGATGGGATGAGGGGAGTTCAGATCGAGTTCTGCCGCAGATGGGTACAGTATCGCGTTACTTTCCACGGTGTTCGTTGTTGTAACCGAATCAATTGATGCAGTGGGGACATGGGGCGAATTCACACCAATCACTGAAGCTGGCGAGTGCGGTGTCATGCATTCGACGTATGATGGCGTTGCTATCATAACCGTTCAGTTCAATAGACTTACACGGCAAGTTTTGGAACCTACATGCGGTAGTCGGAGACTGAGCGTATTCGATCAACTCGTTCTCGAATCTCTTCCGCGAGCGCTCTAGTTTCTCGTTGCTGACTGGCTCTCCGTGAAATTTGAACACTGTCTGCTTTCCTTGCGCCAGACGTTGATCCTGCTTCTTGATCATAGGAAGGACCTTTCTCTGCGGGATGCTTTTCTCGAATTTCCAAGTATTCATTTTCTTTTTGTATTGTTGGTTTCTAAACCAAAAGTAAATGCCACATATCAGCTAATTCCCGAGCAGAGCACCAAGGGGATGATGTTCAAGGTTTACGTTGCACGGAAGCCATGTTCTCGCTCCATAATTCTACTGACATCGGCGAGCTTCCGACCTTCGGTCATATATAGCCTCCTGATTGTCTCCTTGTACCTATTCCACACCTCAGGGCTAATTCCGTTCTGTAGAATTAGGGGACGGGCTGGTGGGTCCATGATGAGGGTAGGAGAGTTGTGTAGAGGACTTAGGGAGCGCCCAGCAAGTGGAGAGTAGAGAGTCTAGTGTATACCAAGACAGATAGAAGGAATTCGAGGATTAAATACTCCAACTTGAAGATAGAAGAGAGAGAACGTAGGGAGGCTCGTGATGCAACCTAAGATATGCCTGCGCTTATCATTGGCTACAAAGGTTCCAAACCTTGGTGGAGGGCATATATAGCGCCTTCATTGGCTGCAAAAGTTCCCAACGTACGTATACGTACCTGATACTGCACATGTCATGGGCTACAACAGATCCCTGCCTGGTCCGGACAACATAACTGGCTACAAATGTTCCCCGCATGAAGCCCTTGTTTCCACCCGCATAGATCCCAACGACCCTGGCGCAGCAGGTGCAGTCGCTGCCATGTATCTCCTCATAGTTTTGATGGCGTAGAGATACTTTAACTGTACCCATGTGGTTGTGAAGTGTTTGAATGAAACAAGGCGCTCCTGCTTCGACTGGCCGGTCTGCTCCAGTCTCGGCGTAACACAGGCTAATGATAACACGTCATAGCACTTTGACACCCAAGGATTTCGTTGCTTCTTTCTTCCTAAATTCCTTTCGGCTTCGTGCGGCGTGAATGTAGCCCTATCCAGTTCACAGTGAGCTGAACTACCGTGCGTGAGCCAACGCTACCCTTTAGCTCAATATGAGGATCCGTGGCTCAGTCAATTCCCAGTGTGAACCTTTATTACCAAGTAGAGTGCGTTCTGACTCTAACACGGACTCTCCTCGCTAGCATATAAATGTCCGGACATGGTGCCCTAACCCAGGCCAATACTACCTAGCTTTAGCGCCAATTGGCTAGGATAGAGCTCTGAGAAGTATCCAAAGATTTGGTTTTACGGGACGGCGGCTCTAAATAAACCTTATCTCGTTTTCTATAAAAATCAAAGACTGCTCGTTAACGACGCTTGTGGGATCTAGGATGATCTAGAGTCAGGATCATTTGATGGGGTCTGAATCTGATATTGACGTTGTCGTCGTAGTGATATCACGCTCAGTATTGAATACTGTAGCTGGGTAGGAAGGCTTTGGATCGCTTCTTGCTGTTGACAGTGACGCCCAGCCTCGATTATATATATTCACGTGGGAGGTACTAATTCTAGCTCCAAACACAAGACGTGTGGTGGTCAGTAAGAGTGCGTAGGAATTTCGACCTGACCACTTTGTTCTTGTCTTTTCTTGTCTCGTTTGTATAAATAAGAGTCGTAAAGAGTAAAAATAAATTATCGCTTGTTGCATTGATATATGCCCCATTGTCGATCAATAGCTCCAGCGCAGAAAATTGATCATGTTTCGCAGCAAGGTGAAGCGGTGTAATTCCTTCGGCGGATCGTACATTCACATCTGCTCCGTTCTTAATTAAGATGTCGAGTGCGCTGCATAGGCCGTTTTCTGCTGTGCAATGTACCGCTGTTATCCCTTCTCCAGAAACATAAGTTACGTCTGCGCCCCTATCTACCAGTAGAACCATAGCATCGACCTTGCCTGCCCTCACTGCTTCAAAAAATGCCGAATTGATCTTTTCGTTCCGTGCTTTTTCATCTCCAAAGAAGGCTCTCTTCAACAATAACCTGACCATCTCCATATGCCCCAGGCTCGCCGCAGTATCCAACTGATTAGAAAAGTCTAGCCCCCAGTCCATGAGAAATACCACGGTTTCGATTTTGTTAGCCTTGACAGTTGCTGCACCGTCCCACTCAAAGCTGCCATATTCGTTGCGCTAATTAAAAAGAATATATTCGAATAACAGTCGAAGCATTGGAATGTCGCCCCTACGAGCCGGGTGGTCTAGAAGGTCCGTCTCAGTCTGTAGCTGCAGCTTGATCGTGCAATCGCCGTAATCCAGAAGGACTTTCAAGGCATCTATATGACCTGCTTTAAGCACAATCTCCAAGGCTGTTTTGTGTTCCAACTCATATGTCAGGGTATCTTCCGTTTCGAAATATTCTGTCCCGAAATATTCCGTTTCTGCGGCAGTAATGTCGACACCGGCGCAAATAAGTCACTGCATAAGGAAGACATTGTTGAAGTGTGCCGCCCAGCGGAGTGCATAGGCAGTTTTATCGTGGACCGCTAACGTCCAGAGATACGGTGCGACGACGATAGAAAAGTGTCTGCATGTGCGAAGCAGAGAGTAAAGATTGTGGGCCTCTGTGATGTTGGAAAGTATGATGTGATGGAGTTCGACGGGGAGCGAGAGTATTGATGATGATTCGGACATTGCAGCAAGGCGCACGATGGCGAGCGGCAAGAAGTCTTTCGCACAACAGAACAGGGTACCTGACTTATATAATGGGATGGTTGTCACATGCAAACTGACAGTGCGCAATAGCTTGACAGGGTCTTATAATACCCCTCTCGCTTGCACATAACAGCCTCATAATCACTGTTGAAAGAATATGTGATGGCGTTGTGCATTGAAACCACAAGAGGCTACGACATCAAAAATGAACCAAGGATAGTAGCTAGTAGTGTTTTCACCACACGCCAGGTCTCACCAACTCCTCCCCACCTCAGCAATAACTCCATCCAAATATCAATACACGCAACTAATCCCACTTGGCCTTAATATCTGCCGGTAGACCAAAAACATACCTCCTATCGTCCAGCTCATAAACTTGCAAGTCTTCAGCACCCTTCTGCAAAATAATGGCGCATTTCTTGACACTCAAACCGCGCAAAACTTGTTGAATCATCTCAAGGACTTTCACCAACTTCTGCAGCTTCTCTGTATTGGTTTGCTCCCATTGATCAAGCTTTCCTGTCACATCCACATTTGTCTCAGCCAGCTCCGAGAAAGTCCCCTCTCCTCGGTGGTACCCCATCAGAAGATTTGGTGTGCGAGAAAACCACAGTTGTGCGATATTGCTAGAAGTTGCCAAGTTCTTGCCGGTGCGAGTTGTTTTGAGTTCAGCAATACTCTCCGGAGCAGCTAACGATCCACTGGTCACGACACGAAACCCTGTGGGTGTGGTATTTGGCGGCCGAGCTCCAGGGGGAAACTGTTGGGGCTGGACGCGGTTGGATTCGATGCATCCATCGACTTCAAATCTCAAGACCATTTTGATACCTCCGAAGGTGTATGAGATGGCGCGGTTATGTGTGATGCTTCCCGTGGAGCAATTCGGGACCCTTGTGAACATCTTCTCGAAATTTCGGCCATATCCCGACTTTGCCGATCCGTCTACATAGCATGCCTCGAAAACAGACCAAATTGAAAACATGACTGTTGTTCCGACCACCTCTGCGTCAATGCGAAATTCCTTTCTACTTCCACCTACATAACCTAGGAGAAGTCGCAGGTGTCGTCGATCTGTGACGAGATCAGTGCCCTTGAGATTGAACGTGGGACATGTAGCCTCAAGTGCTCTGAACAAAGGCTCCAAAGGGCAGGAGGGAAAAACTTCTCGAACAGGATCTGTTGGGTGGACGCCTTCATCGGCAGGTATATGCAAAGGAAGCGGCTTTGGAGCCCAGACTGGGGGTGATCCTAACTCAATATTAACAGACACCAATACTCAGATAGTCTTCCAAGGCATACCAGGAACAATTATAGTCTTATTCTCCTTCGGAAGCAAGTCATAAGAAGTGAGTAGCGAGAGATCCTGATGGGTTACCGAGCATGCGGGACCGTGTAGGATACGGTGAAAATTGATTTCGGCTATGATATCGCCTGTTCCCTCTAGGATGCTCTTCTTGATGGACATAGAATTGATATGAAGCGGTGTCAAGTGCGGGAGTATTGTTATGAGATGACACGACGGGAAAAAAGTGGAAGCGAAACAAATGAAGATGGGGTTGAATAACTAATAATGAGGGTAGAGCTGAACTATAGTGCTTGTACGAAGCGGGGTATTGCAGATCAGCCGACGCCTTATTTTGACGTATTACGAAGCCATTCTACATACTGTCCCATTAACCTTGAAATTAGATCTACCTACACATTGCTATGAGTCTTACCTTAATGCAACCAAGGCAAATTACTCTATAAGTTAGCGATACAAGCATCTCCGCACCTTCCTTCAACCCGTCAACTTCACTAACTTATTGCAATGACTCACAAAACTTCCCAAATTGATCCTCGAGGTAACACGGCATATTGATTCCAAACGCCAATGACAGCGGTGCAAGACCAACGGCCATCTCCAAAGCCCCGTTCAGTTCAATATTTCCCTCAATTCAACAGCTTTCGGGGGTCGATGTGGGCGGTATGTGCGAATAGATGGCACCGCGCACCGGGAATCAGCTTACTTAGGACCGAGGTTAAAACTGACAATAAAATTTAGGTACATAAGTAGTCTCGAGTTCCAAATTAGTATGGAGCACCACATTCGGCAATACCAGCACTGCGCAGTGTCTATCACCAGAGAGATTGCCGCTCCGCATGGCGGCTGATGCGTAGCCGCGAATGGCGCCGATACCGCCTAGACGCGTTCGGGAGGCCATCGAACCTAAGTCTCGAACCGCTGCTGGTCAGTCTGTAACCGGAATATATTATGCCTAGTAGATCCTAGCCCGAGATCTCGACACAACCCCCTTCTTCACGTTATCTGCTAGTAGCTTCGCTAATGTCTTCCCATAATGTTTCTCACAGACACCGGTCAATTCAAGTCAGATGTTTTGGTTGAATTAAGCACTGCATGTGACGAACTCCCAGCCCGCCCTCACCAGCACTTCCGCTCTCTTAGCTTCTTGGCGCCAACGCCTGACAACCCATATATTCGCAAACCGACCAACCTCCTCCGCTTTCAAGAATCGCGCCCAACACGACCCCAACACACCAACATTGCCAGATGCACATAGCTTCCCTCGCCGAAACGCCGCCACAGCTCATTTTCCGTACCCACACTACCCTCTCGAAATCCGCTTCCCCCCCTTGATCCGTTGGGGCAAACTCGCCGGCCTCGGCTGCCGTTCCGGCAATTCGTACCATTTCCGAAAGTACGCCGTAAAAATAAGAGCAATACAGGCGACTGTAAAGATGCCGGCCCCGACGACCCAGCCGATAGAAATTGGTGTGGACATGGCCTTAAAGTTGGGGGGCGAAAGTGATGTTCGTTCGTTCGCGGGAAATTCCGGCTCGAGAGTATAAAGAGATGTGTTCGAGGGGCGGGGTTGGTGGTGTCTTTTAAATATGGGTGGATTGATGCGGTGTAACGTGCATCGTGTTTGAGTATTCTTGGTGAAACATGTCAACATTCGGAACAAAGTTATTCCACCCGACTGGCCATAGACGATTACGGGTGATTCTATTCTAAGATGCGCGTACTGGTTACTGGTGTTTGGCATATTAATGATTCCAAGTAAAGGCAGGTTTAGCCTATCTAACAAATCATGGTGTGTCGGTGCTGTAAACTTCAGCCGCAGTTTCGAAACCTGTGCTTACTCTTTTTACTTTTCTAGAGTAAAGACGGTCCATAAAATGTTAGAAAAGGGGGGTCAGGACCGCATAATGCGGTCCCTTGGCACCGCTTCTCCGGCCTCTCTTCAGCAAAGCCATTCTGTATCTGGCGAAATTGGTCGTCTTTACTACGGATCCGAGGAAATTCAGCGCTTATGTTGTGCTGTATCCCTTGCTACTGTGGAGACCCTTGCCCCTACAAATTTGAAAAAAATAGGAATAGCAACTGCCCGTGTGAGACCTCTCCCCATGGGAGTCCGCCGCTCTTGTGGACATACATTTGCTAGAATACTTTTAGCTATACTCTAATTTCTCGCAATAGATGGGCCAAACAATTACGCGGCGCTCAATCCGACTGGACTATCTCATTAACCGCCTTATAGCCGTATTTTTGGCATGATTTCCCCATTATAAAGCGGACTACCTCTAATTGGCTAGAAAGGTATATAGAACGGCTGCTATTGCAATTCTCGAGTGATCTACGGTGAATGGGTGTGGCTGAGCCCTGCAGTCTACAATGTGAGCAATCTCCGCCGTTGCGGCAATAAGCCATTGCCTGTATACTCCAAAGGCTCTGACAAAGAATTGTTTTGCTGAAGAGGAAGGCGATGATGAAGAAATAACGATGGATTGTTTGATTGGGATAGTTTGGATCTTGTTCGCAAGGTGCGTATGATATATACTCACCCTAATGGTGTCCGGACGAAAAGGTACCTATTTCAAAGGCACTTAGGACCGTTAATCGGACCGCTGTACCTGAATACACATTATTCTACCTTTTTTAATTCACGAGTATCTCAGACATCATCATAGGCACTCGTTTGCATGGCGCCTGGACCATTGTACTCGTTGTGGTATTTGCAAGATTATAATATGTATTTGCACGATCACGGAAAAAGTGATTATCTTGAGGGCCCTGTTTCTGGCCCATTTCCAAAAACTTTGATAAGCCAATCCTCAACAAGAATAAAAGCAACTATGGGAGACGATACGGACTCGGAAGCAATTTGGGACGGTTTGGACAACGAAAAAACATGGGTACCCGAGTTCTGTGCTCCCAGAGGCTCACAACTCTATCCCCTAGAGCAGAAATACTTTTGTATGTACCTAAGTAGGTATGGAGTTCGTGGCTGGCAGTTATCCCCTACACGCTCGATTTTTCAGATTGGTTGCAATAGTTGCTTCAGGCAATCTCACTTGTTGATCAGCTGAAGTGACCAATGAAATTTGTTTAGATTTGTCACTAACAGCTTACTTGGCCAGTTAATGCTGCTCCCATTTGCCACCAGAGTATTGCAACCAATCTGAAAAAATCGAGCGTGTAAGGGATACGAACCTCGATGCTGCTGCATACATCGTTCAGTTAAGGTACAAACGTGAGTAGTAGAACCTCGAATGTTGCGACTCAGTTACGACGTTCTTTATTTTCCAGCCTTAGACCCAGACTAATTCGTGCTACCGTTCGCCGGGTGAGGCCTTGCCGGATAAGTGATAAGGTCGGCCAGGGACAATCGGGTGCCTTGTCGGAATGATATCCTAGCGGCTAAGTGTTTCACGGGTAGAATTGGCTGTTCTGGTAGGCTCACTCGAAAGACGAGTTTCTTTGAATGGTATTTTTGAAGCTAATGACGGAGGTACGTTTTCTGTAGGGCCGACTGTGTGTGCCGAGCTGATGGACACAGGTGGGGAGGAGGTTGGTTGAAGATGGGGAGGGGAAAATTTTCCTGTGCCGAAGTTCATGTTCACGAATCTGACGAAGACCGCTTTCTCCTGAGGGCAGTCTGTATAGGGACGAAAGTTGGGCTCGTTGATGATCTCGTAACCTCTGTTGATCTCTATGCTCTCCCACTTGCTAGCCTTGGGGTAATCGGTGATTCTTGCCTCCGCCACCGTGATTGTGTGTAGGCTGGTATTGTCGGTTTGTTGAAGAGTTGAATTTTAAATATGGTGTGCGCAAATGGAATTGTTGGAACGGTTTTCCGGTCCCCGAGACTATCAGGCCAGTCGGATTACGTGTTACTAATGTTGCTCGAGTCTACGAAGTCGCCATATAAGGAAATACAGTGCGTATATGGAGAATTTTTAAGAGATACAGAACAGGAGCGCAGGAGAGTAGCGAACATCCTTGCCTACGTGACTGCCACGTCACTTCAACCTCAGCGACATCCAGGGCGTTTCCCTCACTTGCTCCTTATCCTCCGAAGATCGTCTCGATCGTCTATCTACGCTCCTCCACGCCTTCCTTAACATCCGTATAAACTCTCCAGCAGCCGTCTTATAGCCAAAGACATATGTCTGAAAACCAAGCACGACCTTTGCCAATCATGATATCAGCATCTTCCTCACATCTATCAACATCTATACATCCTCCCGACGATATTCAATAAGCATGCATTCCACTCCTATAACAATTTGACCCATCTTTTGTCGCATTCATTCTAAGTTCGTTCATCCTCTAGAGTATCTATGATCGTCCCCCCTTGTCGTCGTCATTGCCGATTTCCGTCGTCTCAGGACTTCTGAATTCTCTGGCAACTATATCGGGTTCTTTCGAATCTCCGTTGTCGTTCTCGGTCTTGTTATAGCGTCGATATTGATGTTCTCCTTTCTGTCTTGTGTATGAAGGCTATTTAGGGTGACGCTTGCTTCGTAAAAGTGACACTGACTAACAGGCAGGCGTCAGGGGCTGGCCCCGTGGTATACGGTCACAATGCTATGGGTTCGAATCCCAGTGCCAGCCCCCCGGTGTGAAGGGGACAAAGGGTAGTGGGTGGGGAGCTCCGCCATTTAACCGGCTTGCCCGGAGGCGGAGGGGATATGGGGCTCTGTCATACTCTAATTAGAGTGCATACAGTATGAATAAACAACAACAACAGGCAGGCGTCGAAACACTGTGGTTCTGACTTCGGCAGCACCAGAATGACGTCTAATGCAATACAATCGGAATCGGGTTGCTCTATATTGCTCTGAGGTTGCATTGACGATCAAACGCATTCTCGCACTCCTGTGTCCGTTGTCATAGACTTTCAAGGCCACGGCCGCCGAAGCACCTCAGGATCCATTCTCACTCTTCTTTATCTTGATACCCTTTGTCAGATCTGTCAGTGGGCTACCTATAATACTGTATCTTTGGATGAAAGACCGGTAGTCTCCAAACAGCCCAAGTACGTTCCATATCTCTTTGACATTCCTTGACCTGTTGAGTTCCGTTACCGCGGTTCCTTTCTCTTGAATGAGTTCGTAACCGTCGAATGTAAAAGCCTCCTCGCATTCCTCCAATACGTTCGTGATCACTTCCGGTGGTTGTCCTTCGACAAGTCCCGCTTAGATTTCTTCGCGGCTGATCCGGGTGGCGGTCTATTGCCGGAGACCGGCATTTCCGCCTCCATATTGAAAGTTGCTGGTTCAAAACAAAAAACACATTCCAACCAGTAGCGTTCTTTCACCTCTGCCACGATCCCTTTTGTGTTTGCTCGATAGGTTTGTCGCTTTGGAACGCACGAAAACATTTCTGCTTTCGACTTACCTCCTATTGTGTGCCGTATCCTTGTCACGAAGATCTCATCTGACATCTCCGATTTTTTCGCAATGGCAACTCCCATCCCTCGAGATAAGATCGGATGTTTGTCCATGTTCGAGAACATTGCTGGATTCATACGTACTGAAAAAATGCCTGGGGTTACCGCCCCGAAAACATCGTGCGAGACATGCATCACAAACACCAGCTCTAAATATATAGCCCCCGAGTTTCCTATTCTGCACTCAATGGATATTGGTAAAATTCTCGCGTACGATTTACCGTTGTACGTTGTTTTCGTTTGTTTAAGTTTAAGTACATCAGCAGCCCTGTGAATTTATAATTTAATAAACAATACAAATACCGGCCAAGACAAAAAAGGTGCCAAGTGTACGCTAAGAGCCCACGTAACACCCAAGCTAAACCCCACTTTTCAACCTTTCATTAATCGCACAATCATCATCATACCCACCGGTCAACAAAGTGCACAGCCGCCACTGTCACTCTGCTATCTGACTGGGCAAACAAATACATCGTCGTCCATCTAACCTACATCATCCCCGTCTAACCGTAAGTTCACCGACTCCATCCCTGTTTCCCTATCACTTCCTGCGAACAACCAAGAGAACAAACGTTCCCTTCCCTCACTGCCCCATGCCCATGCCCATGTCCTTCAGCTTTCCTGTTTCCACGGTAACTGCACCTTCAGGGCAATCCTTCACTCCAATGGCAAAAGAGACATACCGTCGTCTCACCCTCTTCAATACGTCGTTCATAAAGCATCCGATCGCCGCTACCACCTCTTCCTTTCCAGACGGGAACAACAGAGCCTGCATCCTCTTCAACCGCGACAGTTTCCAAAATGCTTTCGTACCCAAAAGCTTCGCCATGAGCAACATCCTCGCACTTTCATGATCCGGGCAATCGAGCATCGCGTGCTCTTCATCTTCAACAGCATTCATGCGATATTTCCGGCACTAATCCTCGAGAATCTGTAGCTTTCTTTGCATACCAGCGGCAGATTTGGAGACTAAAGTGGTTTCGTCCGCAAGAATCAATCCGGCTATCATTTCTTTTGCTGTCTGTGGTTCCGTCAATAGAGCTTCCAATTTGTCTAGGTCTTTCCGCTGCGGTTTATCGGCTGGAGTCTCTTGCCCAGTTCCCAGAGGTTCTGCCTCCTCTGATTCCCAAATCTTAATCTGAGCATCACTATTGGCAACCTCTCTTCAAACATCCTTGCCCTCCGTCACCTAAGGCACTTTGATCTCATTCGACTCGCAACTAGGTACCATTCTGAGATTGCTTCTTGTTCGTGGTAGTTTAGCGTCGTTCTGGACGATAACATCTGTAGAGTAGCCTGGGGATGATAGTTTAACGACTTTCTGGTCGTTTAGTTTTCCTTCCCTTTAGAGGCACCCTGGCTCTCGTCCCATGGTTTGTCGGCGATCTGCTTTGTTGGCTTGTTCTCAAAAGACGCTATCCTACCTTCCCTTCTAATCTCATTTCTCCCCACCTCAAGATAATATACCTCCCGCGTCCTCTTCCACTGTGCGCTGAGCGGCTCGTCGTCGGTGGTGCGGTGCTTTGCTAAGCGGACGACTTTAACGGCGCTGGGCGGCTATGATTGTGAGTTCTTATTAGACGGGATTGATGTGCTGGATGAAGAGCTGTTATCTGATGTGATCTACTTAGAGAGGTAATATTTGTCGAAGAAGCTCATGATTGGAGGTGGTGGGGGGTAATGAGTAAAGTTTATGCGGTCCCTCCTATACCCCTGTACATTCAATCCTTCTATGAATACCCGAACTCCCTCCGTCCGAGCCATGTACTGGTGAGGCAGGTAAGCGCTTAAATGCATACCCACGCAATAGCCATGGCTTGTCAAGGATAGGCGCCCCGGAGTTTCCTGGTTCACTCCAGCAGGAGTGATTACATTCCCACAGCCCCATGGCCTCGACACCAAAATATAGTTTGCCCTGATGCAAATGCTGCACCCATACTTAGACAGCCTCCACCAGGTACACCAAGTCATAGGATCATAACAAGCCAGTGTTCTTGTGAGCTAGCCGTGAGAATGATGCTATTACACCGCAAAATAACCACAGCCGGTAATTGACGTAATCTGTGCCAGGCAGGCAACTAATTGAGTGACATGCGGTTAGCAGCCAGTGCGCAGTGTTCCCAAGCGGTCAGATCGACCGCCCGGTCAGGCCCAGTCACTCTTGCCAAGACCGTCCTTGGCATAGACCGGCCAGATCAATGGTCGACAGAGCCTGGATATCTATGATCTATCTTGGCATGGATAGCTGTAGATATGATAAATATCTACAGGTGCCTAGCGCTTAGAGGGAAAGCGGTGGATATTCATAACCATCTACCGGTATTTATGAGATGCGGGCCCAAAGAGCAAACTATAAAGCCCGGGGTTTGTGCACCAATATTTCTCATTTCCACATTGGCTTGCACTGTTGAGCACTTCTGTTATATCAGTAGTTATCTATAGACAGGGCCAGTTAGATATCAATAAATCTGTAGACCGGTCAGATCTGAATTTAAAAAGCCATCCTTGGCATAGACCGGCCCGGTCAGGGACTCAGGGTCAACTGAGCGATCTGATCTATTAGGTTTACTGCCAGTGCGTTCCAATCGCGAACGGTGTGCATATAGCTATTTTCAGGTACGTCAGCTTTACTTACTAGAACTAATGGATGAACGTACCCCAAATTAGTTCGAGATAGCCACAGGCTTTCGTTGGATGGCAATCTGGTGAACTGGACGGAGTAGAGGCAGGCTTGGATGATGATGTGCTTGCCGAACAGGTTCATCTGTAAAGAGCTTTGAGATAGCTCGTGCCACTGCTCCTTCTAATATACGGTTAATGTTGCAGACTGGATAGCACGCGCAGTGCGGCATGAGCGGGAAGTATATCAGCAGTGAACAATTGCTGCAAACTCGTGCATGGGGGTACTATCTCAATGGACTCAATGGAACCCTTGGACCGCCAGGTCGCTTCAAGGACCATGGTGGGGATAAAGGCAGAAATTGACTTTTAGGATAGAGCTGAAATTGGTGCGAAAACGTAAAGATGGTGAGAGACGGAAAGAGGGGGCCAAGAGGAAACACACGGATGATTGAGAAGAGAAAAGAGATAGCCTCCGAACAGACAAAGTGATAGTATTCAGAACCTAAGAGATGAAGAAAAAGAGGTCGAGAGACAAGTCATCGCCAAGCACGCCAAGACTAAAGAAATCACAATAGTAAGTGACAACTGGGGTAGCGAAGTGTAGTTCAGGAATGGAGGGGTAGCTTTGGTGGGCTCGTCATACCCGATCTCCCCCATTTCAGCAACATGAGCAGCGAAGAAAAATACCAAGGAACACATGGCAAGCGAATCCCACTCGATGGGAGAGCGGGGCAAATACTATTTTTACACTTTTGCACATACTTGTTTGCACCAACCATATTGTGTACCATGGGCGACCATTTCGGTTCGCGAACTGCGGCCGCCGGTTCGCAACATTTATAGTCCATCTCACGAACAAGTGAGCGTTTGCGAACCGTCTCCCATCCCCGACCACACTGGTCTAGTCTACATACAAAAAGGTTCTTCTAGTTCGCTCTCCCATACGGTGTGAGCATAGTATTGACCATGAGATTGAGTGAGACACTACTTAGTATATGTATGAGATCGTGGACCCATCTTTGCATAGCTCACCCAATTCAATAAGTCTCAGCAGTGTTGTGGGGTCCCATCAAAAGTCCCAAGACCTTCAGTTACATAGTGGTGGTCATTGGTTGCGGAGGTTGGTTACAATCTCTCCAGCCAAAAACTTCGCGGGGTCGTAGACGGGTTGTCGAATTGCGACCCGTCCCCAGGTTGCGAGTTGTCACGGGTTGCGTACCGTATAGAACATACATGATCATCGCAGGGACCATCAATTCGACCTTCAAGTACCAAAAAGAGGTTCCAGCTACCAATTTTGTGGGCGCAGTTTTTTTGGATGCCTATTAATCTCGAGTAGCACACCGCAACGTTTCCTCGTGCCTAGACTAAATTAACATTTGGAGCCTAGGCACGAGAAAAACCGCAACGGGGCTGTTGACGATACGCAATTAGTCAGTAGATATGGTGAAGAGTTTATCAACCTCAATCGGCTAAGTCCGCCTCGAATCGATATCTAATCATCTCTTCCATCGTGTTACGAATGTAAAGCGAACAAAGTCTATTCTACTATCTAAGGAGAAGCTCTGTCTTTATATACATGAGAGCCTGGAACACCATGGAAGTCCATGGAAGCTCACGATTGCAAATACCAGGTGGCGGCGGTGGCGAGTGAAGACTCGTGGATGAGTCTACGACTATGAGTCCGTAGCCTGTGAGTCAACTCGGTGATCTCAGTGTAGCGGCGACTTCCTCTCAGGTCATATAGTAATACATCGCATCTAGAAGCTTGTTAGTGCTATCTCATGATTGTGTATCGTGATATAACATGCTGTCACACTAAAATGCAGATCTCGAACTCAAGCTTGACTACGTGAGTCTTGAGTTTTAATAGGAAACTCAGAGAGGTCACAGTTTTTAGGGTTCTATAAGAAGGCTATAGGTTTACATATGCATACACATTATAGGTGCTCTAATTTCACGAATAAATGTGAAATTGCATGGGACTAATGAGATGTAAGTCTTTAGTTAGCGAGACTATATTGGTCTTGAGACTCTTCGGACGACACGCTATGATCCGTTTGTGGTGTCGTGGACGACATCACGTGCCGCGTAGTTACTGATTCCCAGGGTTAGTTTCTACAAGGTACGGTGGCGGCTTCGCCGCCCTTTGGAGGCGCCCAGATAGATCTCTAGCCTAGCCAACCTAGAGTTGTCATTTTTAGCAGCTCCTATGCTTCCAGATTTATATGGCTCTAACATACTCCTAGAATTCAAATTTGTTAGATCATCTCTTGGCCAGCTCCCAGTGATCTAAGTCTGGGTGAGTCTCTATTGTTTCTGTGGCTAGAGCAAGCATATTGGCAACTGGGAAGATGCCTTCCACTGGGTAACTCCAATCAATTCAAGTTCATTTAAGTCCATGAGTTTTGCTCTGATCACAAAGTGTTCTATACATGAACTATGCATAAACAGATCCTCTTTCACTTCCTGGTCTCCAATTTACTATATCAC
>Ga0307515_10011033_pt1 | contig 17212 bp, 18 predicted proteins | sample 17_EM_MG_FD_194513 | JGI IMG/M metagenome (GOLD analysis project Ga0307515, IMG submission 194513) | Populus trichocarpa ectomycorrhiza microbial communities from riparian zone in the Pacific Northwest, United States - 17_EM | ecosystem: Host-associated > Plants > Roots > Unclassified | place...
TTAAATCGATTTAGTTATTTTTTAGATAAAAACTACACCGAACTAAAAATAATTACCCATAATCAAGGCTGTCCTTAAATTATTTTTATAGTTATTTATTCTGTAATACCAAACAGTGGCTCGTTTGTTGTCTTCAATGTTATTTTTGGTAATGGCAGGTTAACAATCATTCTGTTGTTTTGAAAATAATAAAATGAATCACCAGAGGAGAGAGGTCATGAGGTGGAGAATGATGGAGATAGTTAAAAATTAGAATTAAAATAAAATGCACGAGGAGATGGTAGGTGCGTGCAGAGTTTGGTGCAAGGTGACATGATATCGCCCATAATACCAACAACGCTTTCACAGACAACATGATCTCCTGGTAATGCATGGGCGATTGCGCAAGGTCCTCTGAACTGGCCCGCTATCATCGCATACAACCGAATCACATAGTATATTTTACCCAGAAAGAGAGAGAGAGAAAAAACCTACTTATTTACTCTCTCTTTTCCCTTGTATTTTAGAATAATAGTAGTTTTTTTCTAAAATATTTTTATTTAAAAATATATTAAAATAATATATTAAAGTTTATTTTTAATATTAATATAAAAAATAATTTTAATAAAAAAATTATTTAAATTCTGACTTAAATTCTGTTTTGACAACAATCCTAAAAGAGAGCTAAGTGTGCATATAAATTATATTTATTCTTAAATATTCATTTAGAAAACGAAGATTATTATCGGGATTTCCCCTTCACAAGCAATTTGAGCAACCACATGAAGTGCCAATTTTGAGAGTCCCATTTGTGTACTTGAGCAACCCGTTGAAAGTCCCAATTCCATGCGTCTCGTTTGTGTACCTTCCTAGCTTGATTGCATTGACTGGTTCACGCCGTAATTAGTAATATTAATAATTAGAGCATATAGAATTAGAAATCCACCGCCTAATAAAAAAATAAAAAATTATATTTTTAATTTCTAAAGATGTATCTCAATTGATCAGATTCTAAATTTATTTTCTAGAAATTATTATTTTAAATATCATAAACTTCAAAACTACTAAATCTTAAACTTATATAATTAATAAGTTTAAAATCTTAAAATATTAATCAAGGTAAAAGTTAATCCGAACATTCACGCTAGAAAAAAAAACTTATATTCCTGATTTGTTGGGCTGGTGTGTCGTTTGTCATGTACTCAACGAACGTGTACAGATCCTGCATTGACATGTGGTTTCCAAATATATTCTGCCAAAATGCGGAGCCTCGCTTCCGAGCATTCCCAAACCCGCAGACCGTCATTGTCAAAGTCGCAATTTGTTTTGGTGGTCAACGTGTTTAATATGAAAAAAAATTAAATTATTTTTTTATATAATTTTGATTAATTAATATAAAAAATAAGAAAAATACTAAAAAAAAATTACACGCAAGGACTTGTTTTGTTGGTGGTGACTGGTGAGATTTAAATACTCTCGAGATTACTGGTAATTGCAATTGCCACGTGATTAATGACAGTGAAAGAGGTAGATTAGCGGCAAGACTCTTGGAAGCATCTGCTCCCTACGAGTCAAAACTATCTTTAGCCCACTTGTAATCGGGAAATAAAAAATAAAATAGCATAGCATAAAACAAGTTTTCCACACGTACGTCATCGAAATCAAAGGTATAAATTATGTGTTTAGTCCTCGTCCTGAAACCTATTCTGGACCGGCAAGAAAATCTCTCGAAAAAGGAATTTTATTAAAAATTTAAATATAATTGAAATTTAATCGAGAGGAGTTTGGAAAGCATGGTGGAAGAAGCATATATTTGAAACTTGAGTTTGGCAATGTGCTAAGAAAGACAGTTAGAGCCTATTTATTTTTACTTAATTTTTTTTATAATCTTGGATTATTTTAATGTTTTAATATTAAAAATAAAATTTAAAAAATAAAAAATATTTTAATGTATTTTCAAATAAGAATTACTTTAAAAAACAACATTATTAAAATCTCAAATAAAAAATAATTATTTCTATTACTTTTTAAATGAATAATTGTTTCTTCCATACGCAATTCTTTCTATAAATGGGAGACAACCCTAATTTAATTGACGCTTAACTCATCAAACCTTCACCTGATTATTCACTGAAACGGTGTGTTTGACAATTCAATTGAAATCAATGGCAACATCAACATGCCGTGTTTCAACTATGAAAGTGGTGTTATTCAAAATAAACTTAGATTTAAAAAATCATTAAATTAATATTTTTTATGTTATTAAATAATTTTGATATATTAATATTAAAATTATAAAAAATATTAAATTTTAATTTAAAAAATATTTACAAAAAACTTGCATTATATTATATTATCAAACACACAAACAAGTCCTAGAAAATCTCATTTATACATTTTTTTTTCTAGATTTTCAAATTTAATTCCAACAAATTTTGCCTTCCTGTGGTCATATCATACTAGTCGTGAAACAAATATCCTCTTCTTTTTTAACCGTTAGCTTGTACTTTTCCGTCAGCGGCTCTCGTTGGACATTATGAAAAAGTTCGTGCGTGCCCTTCTCCACTTTTTACTTCACTCGACGGACACAGCAAAAGCAAAACGAAGACAAAAAAGAAAAAACGTCTCAAATTTTTTTTTTATATATATATATAAAGGAAAATATCTAAAAAAAAAAAAAGCTTCTCCAGTACTGTGCTACTGATTACAGAGTGAAAGAAAACAAATCGGTATTCTCCGCCAAAACAGTCATAAAAAGTGTCTGCCGTTTCCCTTCCTTCTGAAGCCTCCAGTTCAATCATCTCTCCTCTTCGAGTTAACTCATTAATGGAGTGTTTTGCTCTGAGTTATGAACGCCGAGTTCCAATTCTTATGATAATATCTCCACCCTTGGAGCCTCCTTCTCTGTTTTTGCCAAATGGTTTTTGCTCATAGTGTTATATGCTTTCCGTCCGTCCGTTTGGGTTCTTTGCTCAATTAGAGTGTGATCTCGCCGTTTATTTGCTTGCAATCTCACAGATCTGACGGGACGGGTGCTCTCAATCAACCGCGTTGGTGATGTCGGTGCTTGCAGTTTCAAATACCACCGGTAATTTTAATTCTTTTTTTTCCCGAACATTAATGCTGCTTTTTTTGCTTTTGCTGAATGAGGAAATTTAGGAAAGAAATTGCACCAGGTGAATGTTAAAACCCTCAAGTACTGCAGTGGTTTTCTTTGATATTTTAGCTTACTCTGCAGATTTTTGGTATTTTTTGTTTTGTTTTGTTCCGTTAGGGGTTTTGGATGCTTAACCAAATTCTGATATTATCGGCACAATATGTTATCATGTTTTACGATGCTTTATTTTGCAATTGAAATAAACAATGAAAAGAAAGTTTCCAATGCTCGATCTCTTTATAGAAGATGTAAAATTTCATTTCTATAAAGTAGGGTTACACTTTATCCAGCGCCACTATTTTTCCCCCCTTGCGTCCCTGGTTGTAACAATATTAGATTTAAAATTTTTAATTTCTTTCTTTCTGTCTTTCTTTTGCTTCGTTTGTTGCATTTGAGATATAACAGAGTAGAGCTTTGGGTTGTTTATTCATTTATTTGTAAAAGTTAGCTGTCAGTGCTGATCGTAGGTCATTGGAAAAGAAGTAGAATTCGATTGAAATTTTAAGGCGCTTAAATTGCATTTATTCTGCTACCAGAGTTTCTGTTATGTTTTCCTGATCTTATTAGATTGGAACTTTGTACGCGCGTTGCAGGATTATCAAGAAGAGTCTGGTATTTGTTTCTGCAGCTTTTCATCAATTCATGTTATGTAATCTCCATCATCAATGCTGATTTAGCTGATCATCAGTTTGAAGGACCTATCTTATCTCCGTCTAGAGTGCCTTCGGATGCACCAGCCATTCCTGATCTACCCCTCCCAGCCAATCTACCATTGTTACATAAACCACGGGAAAAACATTTCTCACCTCATGGTGCACCAACATTTGTGGTACCACCAGCCCATCCTCCTAACTATGGTCCACTGATAACTTCTGGTCACCCCCCTACTAGTTCACGCTTGTCTAAACCATCAATGAAGAAGAATGGATTGGTGCCTCCCAGTGTTGGATTGGTAGATGTTGCTCCTACTCAGTCTGGTGATGGCACAAATCCTACTGGTTTAGCTCAGCCCCCATTATCACCTTCCGTCTCTGGTAAGACAGCTGTGGTTAAGTACCTTTCTTTTCTCCTCTTCTCCTTTTGTTTTCATGCTTCATTTGTAGGAAGAGCAATTTAACCATAGAAGAAAAAGTGTCCAATGTTTTACTTCCTATATAAACTGTCTTATACCAAGAGCTTGATAATGCACTGGATTGCTTGCATAACTTGTAGATAATTCCTACTAAAGAAATCTGTGATTGTGCTGTGACCATAGACATTGGCATTAGAATTGATTTTTCGTTCTGCAGATTGTTGTAAACCAGACATGGTGCTGAAACGAGGAAGTCATGATTGCCACTGTGTGTATCCAATAAAGCTTGATCTTCTCCTTTTGAATGTCTCACAAAATCCCAATTGGAACATGTTTCTAGAAGAACTAGCTTCCCAGCTTGGCATGCGAGTTTCTCAAATTGAGCTGATAAACTTTTATGTACTAAGCCTATCCAGATTAAATATTTCAATGGATATCACTCCTCACACGGGAATCAGTTTCTCTGCCAGTGATGCATCTGCCGTAAACTCTTCACTTACCTTTCATAAGGTTCATTTTGACTCCACTCTTGTGGGTGATTATAAACTCCTGAATCTTACTTGGTTTGAACCTCCAACACCTTCACCAGGTAAATTTTGACACAGCCTCCTCTGTTTCAAGGATGCCAATGTGTTTTTTATATGTAGTGCCATGGTCTTGGCCATCACATATAGCTTTTCTTCACTACATTCATCTTTGGCTTATGTGTATTTCTATGTGTCAGTTGTATGCTTCTTGATAAAATCTGTGTTACCAAAGATAAAAGAGGTGATTATATAAGTTTGGGCAAGAGGAAATCACCTGGCTTACAGGGACATGGCCCATCAGAATCCTACCAAATTGCAAGCAGAGGCCACCTGATTCACTGTACAATACTAGCATGTCTCTGAAAACAATATGGCTTTCTGTTTTCAATCCAAATATAAGGGCACATGGTTCAAATTTATACTGATTTTATTATCAAATCAAACACTCAGAAAAGTTGCTGCGTGTGTGTTGTGATTTGATGTAAATATAGCCTTCCTAGTCAAAATGATGGTAAATAAATAGATAATTGAACAAACTAACGAGAAAAACAATTTAGCCATAAGAGTTGACTATTTTTAAATTTCCACACAAAGAGGATAGAGTCATAGACAGACTTTGTTGGATAGTGCCTTTTTTTGTTAACCTTCAATTTGCTGTGTGATTTCTGTCTCATGTAATGACTTTGTTTGGATTTCAGAATGTGCAATTCTAACATATGTTTCTGCAAATGGTGTGTTGTAGCCACTTTCTACTTTCAATCCAGTAGAACAGCACATGTGTTCAAATTCATACAAATTTTGCATTCAAATCTGGCGGTGGAAAAATCTGCTGCATGTAGTATATGATATGAATTGCTGCCTTTCCTGTCAAAAAGAAAGAAAAATGCACTGTCAAGTGATTATGATAATGTTAGTAAATAATAAATCATTGAATAAAGTAAATAAACAAGACTTAAAATTTAGCCTTCAATTGAGGTTGTCACAGACTTCCTATGAAAGCATGAGAAAGAGAGGGGGGGGGGCACTGTGTTGGCCTTCAGTTTGCTGTTTGATATTATCTTGTAAAATCTTTGTTTAGGTTCCAAAATATATGGCAGTAAATACCATAGAGATTCTAGTTCTCCATTATGTACATTGAAGTTTCTTTACCTCTTACATACAGCTCCTATTGTTGCTTCATCACCTATGAAGGCACCGGTATATCAATCTTCAACTTCATCAGCAGTTGGTTCTTCAAAGAAAGGCAAACATACAAATTTGATTCTTATTCTGGGTATTGGTGCTGGTATTGTGATTATTGCCATTGTATCTATGCTTATAATTTGTTCGTGTGCATTCCGCAAAGGGAAGCCTAAAGCATCCTCTAAAGAAACTGGTATGTCTTAATATCAAGGACCACTATTTACTGTCACTCCGATTTATTTTTGGAATCTTCCAAAGTGGTAATGTATAATGTCCACACCAAGGAATTTGTGTCATTATCTCTGATTATCATTGCTAGTAGTGAGTCACTCATTGGGACCTGCTAGTAGTGAGTCACTCATTGGGACCTATAAGGTTTTCTCTTGATTGCGAAAAGTTCCTCTCTCAATTTGATCTGTATACGAGGAATGCATGTCAAATGCATGCTTCTCTGCAAAGGACTCTTTCTGTGTTGTATGCAGCCTTAAGCCATTAGGGGTTTAATTTGTGCATTCCAACCATATTACATGGATAGATTTGGGAATGTTAAATAATAACTAGACAAACTTTCATGCTGTTTTTAATGAAGTATTATAGAAAGCAAGGAGAGCCATCTCAGAAGGGAAGTCAAGAAGAGAAGTTTCCTGCTATCCATCAATTTCTTTACACACTTCACCTTACTGAAGAAGTGGGACCAATCTATTGTGCTTTTCATAGAAGCATTTAAGAAAATCTAGGGAACACTGCTCTCATTCATTATGATAATGCTCGCATCTGACTTTTGTTTTAAGTTTTCTTTTGGTTCTTTGTTCATCTATTCTTTCATGTCATCTGGCTTGTTGATTTCAATTTTTTTTTCTCCAAAATCAGTAAAGCCAAGTACCATAGATCCAGCTCCAGCTCCAGCAGCAGGGTCTCTTCCACATCCTTCAAGTACACGGTTTCTAGCCTATGAAGAACTTAAAGTAGCAACAAACAACTTTGAACCTGCAAGCATACTTGGAGAGGGTGGGTTTGGTAGAGTTTTCAAAGGTGTCTTAAGTGATGGCACAGCTGTAGCAATTAAGAGGCTTACTAATGGAGGGCAACAAGGGGATAAAGAATTTTTGGTGGAGGTTGAGATGCTTAGCAGGCTGCATCACCGTAATCTTGTCAAACTTGTGGGCTACTATAGCAGTCGTGACTCTTCACAAAACCTACTGTGCTATGAGCTTGTTCCAAATGGAAGCCTGGAGGCCTGGCTCCATGGTAATTTGATATTTTCTTTCCAATTTCATATCTTTCCAGCATTTTAGTGTTTGATATGATATTTTCTTTCTAATTTGGTTGCATGGAGATGGAATATATGTTAAAAAAAATTAGGCATTATTCATTACCTATTCTGAACATGTCTGGCTCTTTAGTTGAATGTACTGGTTTCAACCTGGGTTAACACTAGTGTGCGAGAGCAAACATCAAGTCCAAGCAGTGAAGTTTTGCACCTGGCTTGTTTTCTTTCTAATGTTGGATGTAAAAATGACTTCACAGCATGAGCACCCACGAGATATGAAATTTAATACACTCTGGATTGTTCCCTCATCTGGTTCCTTTTTCTCTAGAATGTTAACCATCAATAGACCTTTCTTTTTTGGACCCTAAATTGGCCCCGTCAGCTATGCTTCTAAGAAATTGAAATTGATTTTCTTTAGTGTGGTCTGTTTATTAAATTGAACCAAATTTATTAGTTTGTTGAATATCAAGTGGACGAATGATAACAGGTATAAACATTAACAGTTAATGATTGTTTTACTGTGCTTGCATCTGATTTCTGAGAATCTAACAAGTTGGGCTGGTACACACATACCTGAATCCTTGCTACAGTAGTATTGCATTATATTATTCAAAATATTAATGCTGCTCCAAACATGCATGCCTCAGGTCCTCTGGGTGTAAACTGTCCTCTGGATTGGGATACCAGAATGAAGATTGCACTTGATGCTGCAAGAGGACTTGCATACCTACATGAGGATTCACAACCCTGTGTGATCCACAGAGATTTCAAGGCGTCCAATATATTGCTCGAGAACAATTTTCAGGCTAAAGTTGCTGATTTTGGACTTGCCAAACAGGCGCCTGAAGGCAGAGCAAATTATCTGTCTACTCGTGTCATGGGAACATTTGGGTTTGTCTGAGTCTCTCTCTTCTTAATTGTATGTTTTCCCAATTTGATGGGCGTTGAGATGAAATGGTGTTGATTTATAGGTATGTAGCCCCTGAGTATGCTATGACCGGACATCTACTAGTAAAGAGTGATGTTTATAGCTATGGAGTTGTCCTCCTTGAGTTGCTGACTGGAAAGAAGCCTGTTGATATGGCACAGCCATCCGGTCAAGAGAACCTTGTCACTTGGGTTAGTAGGATACTGACCATTTCAACCCACCATTAGAATTCCTGGTTTCATATCTTGATATTTGGCAATATAAAAACATCTAACAGTTATTAAAATTCTGGAGAGGTTAACAAATTCTCTTTAATTGCTTTCAGGCCAGGCCCATTCTGAGAGACAAGGATCGGTTAGAAGAGCTTGTTGATCCAAGGCTTGGAGGAAAATATCCGAAGGAGGATTTTGTACGAGTTTGCACAATTGCAGCAGCTTGTGTGGCCCCTGAGGCAAGCCAGCGACCAACTATGGGTGAAGTGGTACAGTCTCTTAAAATGGTGCAGCGTGTAATGGAATATCAAGATTCCATGTTAGCCTCCAATGCCCGGGCCAACCTGAGACAGTCATCTACTACCTTTGAATCTGATGGGACATCTTCAATGTTCTCATCTGGTCCGTACTCTGGTCTAAGTGCCTTTGATAACGACAACATCTCTCGGACAGCAGTTTTCTCAGAAGATCTTCATGAAGGACGATGAATATCTCAAAGGTAGTCAACTTCGATACTTTACTTAGTTTGAAGCTTTCTTTTGATGTCCCAATACAACAATGTGAGGAATTTGAAAAGTTCAAAGTGGGGGAATATTTATTAGGATTTCTTTTTGGGATAGATTTTGTAGTTGTGATTGGTGGGGAGTTGGGGAGTGGCTGTTTTTTGTGTTGCCTTGTGGATGACCACTGTTAAGTTCTCCTGAAAGCAGTGTGGCTGTTCTCTACATGGCTGATGAAATTTTGTATATATGCCTCGTAGCTTGTTATATTGGATGGCCTTCATGGGTTCTTATTTAATCTTCACCCGTTCTTTTACTAGTTATTTATAACTTACGCATGTAGTTTCACAAACCCATTTATGACTTAGTCCTTCTGTCAATGCCATGTTCTTTTCAGATTTATTGTGATTTTTTTTTTCAAGATATTGAAAAAAGAAGAAAATTAAACGAGATGGAAAATTTTGCTGAGCAAAAAGGTATTTTTTGGAGCAAAAACCAAGTAAATTGAGATGGTAAGTGCTAGTTGAAGAACTATTCTTTTAGCCTGCAAAATTTAAAGTTGCTTCTCTTGTAAACATTTGGAAACTGATTCAGATGTTGAATGAAACAATACATTACAAATACGTATACAGACTTGCACGAAGAAAATTAGGATTGATACGCATATATCATAGTGTCAAGCAAATCACAGATACACTTGATTGTAGTTCATGAACTGGTTAATGTTAACAAGTCATTTTGTTATCTAAATCCACCCAAAACCAAGAGGACGATAGCTGCAAGGTTTTGCATTGGTTATGGAAAATAAATAGGAACCCTAATTTCTGAGTTGCCTGGACATGGCAAGGAAGAACAAGACAGCATTTAGAGGGGGGAAAAAGAGAGAAGGATGAGGATGGATAAAGCTCTGCCCTTGACGCTTTACACCTTCGTGAACCTATTCCGGGAAAAACCAAGTTTGGATGCCGTAACTCACCACTAATACAAAAATAGATACACCAAACTTACAGCATAGGCAAAATTTGCTTGGTAATCCTATTTTCTTGGATAACCCAGTCAACCCCTCTAAAGATCCCATAAATATATACTTGCCTGTCCTCATTTTGTCTCTCCATTTCTACTCTTTTCCAAGCGAAGATAATGGAGCTTAACAAGTTCATCCTTCTCCTCCTGTTTTCCTCTCCTCTTCTCTCATTCGTTGCCGAGGCCATTTGTGTCCCTCGTAACGTCAGCAAACATGAGGCTACAGGGCCTGCCTTCGTCCTAGGACCGGCCTTGTCTTTCCCATCTTCACCGCCCGTTCAGGCCCCATTACCCCCGACAGATCCCCCCCCCTCCCCACAAGCTTCCTCCCCATCACCACCTGTTTCTCCAACAAAATCAATATCGATATTGCCATCACCAGCCAGCAATTATGCACTGACGAAAATATGTGGCTTGACCGATTACCCAGCAGAATGTATTGCCACCATTGCTCCTTACCTAACAGGAAGAACCGATCCCATTTCAGTCCTTAAAATGGGAATGCAAGCTCTCCACAAAAGTTTTGAGGAAGCCACTGCCGTTGCCACAAAACTAAACAAGGATCCCTCTTCATCAGCCGTGGTTAAGGACTCCCTGGACACATGCCTAGAGTCTTTTGATAGCGGAATGTCTGACCTCAATGATGCTTTGATTGCAATTTCCTCCCACGACATTGGCAAACTGAGTACAATGCTTAGTGCCACCATAACATACCCTGACACATGTGAGGAAGCGTTTGCTGAGCGACCAGGACTCGATTCGCCAATGAAGGCGATGGATCGGAAGTTGACTACGTTGGCTAGCATCAACCTGGCAATTTCAGCATCTCTCCACTGGAGTTAAATTAACTGTTTATTGCTGTGTCTCTTACAGCGTTCTTTTGTATAGAGGAATGTTATATTAGCATCGCGAGGAAGCATTAAGATGCTTTCAGCATTTCAAAATAATCCTCTTTGACTGAAAATAGTATTCCTTTGCTCTATATTCTTTGCTGGTCTTATGCATAACATTTCATCATTCATACCGAGAACAAAAGCAATAATTACAGTTCATCAAGAAGGCAACAATTAGATTAGCTAAAAGGGGTGGCTTATCAAGAAGGCAACATAAAATCCTAGCCACCCTGAATTTATTATGCAACCTTCCAATATAAAACAGCAAGAAACCCATTTCCAGGAAGCAATTCAACAAGCGATTTAGACCGAAACCCAGAAAGAAGGCACAGAGACTGTAACTAGTTCATCATAATCAAGCTACAGCTCAAATCAGGAAAAAAATATAGATTTCACGTTCTGATCATATCATTAATAATACCTGAATCCTATTCCATAACCACCTAAGAAGCTTTTGGATTCATTGCTCTTAATTTAATCAGCAAGGAGGTGGTCTGGCATTTTTTTTTAATGAATGTGATCATAGTTTCTTCGATGATTGTAAGAAATTCGCAAAAGCCACAGAGGAAATGGCCATAAAGCAAGATGAACATAAATCACACACGTCGAAGTAGAGATTTTTTTTATTCGCACAAAACCATTCCCTCTTAGCCCCCATTTAAAAATGAGGCTTAAAGAAGCTGGGCAAAAATTTAATTTAATTTTTTGTTTTATGTATTATATTAAAAATAAATTTTTTTTAAAAAAATATTATTTTAATATATTAAAAAAATATATTTTAAAAAGTAACCGCTACCACATTTTCAAATTTTTTTTTATATTATTTTCTTCAATCTTATTTTTTAAAATTAGTTTCATTCATTTTAAAAAATTATTTAAACCTAGAAACTGTTAAATAAAATTTATATTATTCTTTTATCCTTTTCAAGTTACTAAACACTTAGAAATTAGGGGATGAGGATTTTATTTACATTTCCATCGTCCACCACTCATTCCGTATAAACAAACGGCCCATTGCTTCCCTTACCAAATATTTTCTGAGACAAACGAAAAGAAAAGGAAAAGAATTGGCGAAAAGATCATTTCATAAAGTCAGTCAAGCAAATCAAGGAAACACCCTGCTTGATGCTTTTCATGACACGGTTCATGTCAACAACTTACCTCTCCAAAAATCGTAGCCACCAGATATCGCTATCTTTTTATCTGAAATCTAACCACAATCTAAGTGGGGATAGCTGCAAGGTTTATGACTTTGTCCACATTAAGAAAATTAGAGGGCCAATTTAAGGCTTGCCAGGACACAGCGATTAGGAAGACCAAGAAATTATTTTAGAGCCAAGCAAAAATAAGGAAAAAGCTCTGCTGTCATCCTAAATGCTCTTCACTCTGTGTAACTATTCCGGGAAAAATCAACCTGGAAATCCTTGACGTGATGACTGTTGAATGCCTAAATGCAAAAAATAGTTGAGCAGACAGCCGGACTTCAAGCATTGCAAAATTTGCATGGTTTTCCTGTTTTCTTGGGTAACCCATTCACCACTCAGAAGATCCCATAAATATACTTAAAACGGTTCTCAATGCCAAGATCAGCTGCCCTCATCGTTTTCTCTCTCCATTTCTTCTCTCCTCCAGAAGAAGAAAATGGAACTCAACAAATCCATCCTCCTCCTCCTCGTTCCCTCCCTTCTCTCATTCTTTTCTGAGGTCATTTGCGACCCTTGCAATGCCGGCAATAGTGCTAGTCCTGATTGCCTAGGACCGGCCTTGTCTTTCGCATCTTCAGAACCTATTGAATCCCCATTGCAATCGCCAGTTTCTTCAACAGAGACAGAATCCTCCCCATTGCCGTCTCCGGTTTCTTCCCCACTGCCATCGCCAGTTTCTTCAACAGAGACAGAATCCTCCCCATTGCCGTCTCCGGTTTCTTCCCCACTGCCACTTTCCTCCTCATCGCCATCTCCAGCTTCTTCAACAGAGACAGAATCCTCCCCATCACCGCCTGATTCTCCAACAAATGCACAACCCTTATTGCCATATTCACCTTCCGTTCACAATGCTGTTTTGAAGAAAATATGCGGTGCGACTAGATTCCAGGCAGAGTGTCTTGCCACCATTGCTCCTTATCAAACTGGCGCAGCCGATCCCATTTCAGTAATTGAAATGGGGATACAAGCTCTCCACAAAGATTTTGAGGAAGCCATAGCCACGGTCACGAAACTAAGCAAGGATACCTCTTTATCAGCCACGATGAGGGACTCTCTTGACATATGCGTAGAGTCTTATGAAGCTGGAATCACTGACCTCAATGATGCTTTGACTGCAATTTCCACTCACGACACGGACAGACTGACTCAAATGCTTGGTGCCATAGCTTCATATCCTGAAACGTGTCAGGACGCCTTTCTTGAGCAAGGTGAAGAATCGCCATTGAAGGACGTTGATCAGAAATTGGATATGCTGGCTAGCATCACCGTGGACATAACTATATTGCTCCCAGGAGTCAAAATAATAGAGTAATCCCATGTTATGGCAAGGAGTCCTGTCATGCATGTTTTGCACAGAGGAATCGCTAGGAAGCATTAACATTTGGACGTTTTACCAGTGTTTCAGAATGTCATCTTTGATTGAAAACTTATAATCCATTGCCCTCTCTGATCTATCTATCCATCTAGTGCTCTTATGCATAAATTTCACTGTTCATACTGATACCCGGACCTTGAAGCATTATCTTTGACCATCCAACTTAAAATAAATTATTTTAGCTCTCTTCAATGAAGCTTCTATATAGCATTATAGCTGGACACAAGCAACAGTTTATTGATAACTAATTAATTTGATTTTTCACTTAGTTTTAGCTTGTGTTTAATTTGGCTGCCGCTAAATTTTCCAATATAAACGTGTTCCTTAATCATTTAAAAACATCAGTAAACACAATTAAGGATACTTTTTTTTTTTTATGAACCATAAGACAATGAGTGTACTAAGAGTACATTCTGTGGCTGTAAACTTAGGTAACAGAGATGAAGTCTTCTATATGCAGCAAAGTACCAACAATAAGTACTGATTTATTTTATTATATTAGCAAGAACTTAAGCACAGAAAGCCAGCTAGGGAATGGACCGAGTAGAACCCGAGAAATCGTGCATTTATTTATTTTTATATTTTAAAAATATTTTTTTTAAAACTAAATTTAACTTCTTACTTTAAATTAATTTGTTTTGATTTTTCATATCAAAAATAATTTTTAAAAAATAAAAAAACATATTATTTTAATATATTTTTAAATAAAAAATACTTTAAAAAACTACTACTCCTACGCTATTAAATACCCACAAAGCTCCTGCCACGCCACGCAAATATGGAAAAAATATAATCTCTGTAAGAAATAACAACAGACCCTGCAGCCATGGATTAGTTTGGTCTTTATAATTTATTTGTTCATGTTCCCAGCGTCCTTCACAAGGCACACACACCATCAGCTCTATGGCTTGTGATTGCTGCAGCGGTGCTCATGGCGAGGCCACGTATAAGTGATGGTTGTCTCCTGATCTCCAAATTGTTTTTCGAGAGATGGAGTGGAGGTAGATATCATAAGAATCTAAGATTTTAAAGGTGGTATTACTGACTGACTTCGAAAAAATCCCAGAATTTTGTTAAATTAACTGAACTCTTATATTTTAGGATCAAAACGCAAACAAAACCTGTTGCAATTTGTTGTGTCCTACCACCCCACCAGCTCCTCTTAAAAAGATGTGTTTGCAGCAAGGTTGTAATTATTTTTCAAAAAAAAAATAAAATTGAGCTCAAATTTCGTGTTTTTAATCTCCATTTTGCGGTACAATTAGATCTATAAATTCAAGCAATGATTTTTTAATATTACGTATTTTTTTAAAAATAAATTGTAGTTTAATTCATTGTTGATTTTGAACGTGAATAATTGCTACGATCACTTATTTTAGGTATCATGGTATAATTGACCCAGCTGAAAATAAATCCTGGCTTTGTCATTGGTGGTGCTTGTTAGTTTTTCATTTTCTTTTTAATACATATAATAACAAAAAAAAAATGAGGCAGCAACAATTTTTGCCAATAATATAATAATGCAGCTTCAAACCCATCTAATTTCAGGAAAATTTAAGAGAGTGATTATCGATATTTATTTTATGGGTATGATATTTTCATTAATCTTGACAAATATTTTTTTATTCTATCTTATATTTCTTTTCATAAAATTACAATATCTGTCATACGAGCTGGAAAACATGGCACGAAAAAGATTATTAACAAAGAGGGAAATAAGATGAAAGATTTCTTATGATTTTTTAGTATCTCAAATAAAAACGGTTACAATTAAATAGGAACAGAAAACTAAAATCTTTCTGTATTTTGGTAGTATTTTTATTTAAAAATATTTTTAAATAATATTTTTTTATTTTTAAAAATTTATTTTTAACATCAACACATTAAAACAATTTAAAATAAGTTTTTAATAATTTTTTGTAAAAACAATTACCAACCACAAAAACGAACAAACAGAGCCACTAAGCAGTAATTCAACCCATGAAATAGGAAGTCTTCAAATAATCATCCAAAATATATATATATATATATATATAGACAACTTATTTTCCAAAACCATGGAGCAAAACATGAGAAAGTTCGAAACCAAACAGGAAAAGGAAAAAAAGTTAAAAGTAAGAGAGTTTGAAACTAAGCCTGTAATAGAAAAAACATAACTGCAAATTAAGTCAGAGTTCTCCGTGTATAAGCGTCTCCCTGCTTCTTTTACTCTCACCAAATTTCTCCTTACACGATGAGTTGCACGGCAGTCTCAAACTTTGATGATTTTCTGAATTTGGAGTCAATGCACAATTGGCCAGTAAACAAACAACTAACTGATGAGGATGTCAGGAGTTGCCTTACGTTGCCTACTGAAGGGGTCGAAAAGTACATCATGCCAAGATTGCCACTTGAACAGAGTGAAAACCTAGTGAGAAACTCTGGAAAAACTGTCATGGCGGTGTATGATGTTGAGAGAAGCATCAGGTATGATATGAAGCTTGTAAAAGAGCAAGAAGGTGGATACAAACTTGAAGATTGGGATCAGGTCTCTATGCTTAGAAGAATTCAAGCGAGTCAAGGGATTGGAATGTCGTGGAGGAATGGAATGTTACACTTCAAGATATTTTCCAATTAGTAAACAGAGCAGCTATACATCTTTTCCACATTAAAAATCTCTCTCTGATATTTATTTAAAACCAATCAATGTCTATATTTGCTAATCAGTTTTTTTCCTTTCTAATGTCGTGTTGCGGGAAAATCCTGCTTGCCCAGGTTGAAGAATATAGAACAAATTGGTGCTGGTGCCACTTGAATTTAGCTTATAATCTACATTTTTTCCCTTTTTTTCATTCTTGTGAGATTGGGATAGTTCCCCATGTTTTGGCTATGAATTGATGCAATCCTTTTCGTTTCTTTTCTTGCAGTTTACTTTGATTAGTGATCACTGTCATGTTGGGAAACTTTTTGATGAATAAAGCCTAATCTATACCCGGTCTGTGATCATTGAATGCTCTACCCTGTAAGACTTTATAGCACCTCCATCGGCAAAGCGAGTCTAATTTGCCACAAAACTAATCATTGAACAAACAGAGGATCTAGTCACGGTGTCACAAGATTAACATATCTTTGTTGGAGTATAACACTAGCCATCCAAGACAGACAGATTCGGCTTTTCTTTCTCTAGTAGAAGGCAACTTCTGATGAAATGAGCCCTCTTTTCTACAGTTATGTAACCTGGAGGGTTAAGAAATACAGAGTGTAGCTCGGACAATCAAGCTAGTTGTTTGATAAGTGTTATAATAATTGGATGATATTTAGAGGTTTTGAGATTGTATAATATCATTTGGAAGAAATTGATATCTATTAGTAACGTGTTAAGATCTTCAATCAATGGGGTTTGATAGCGCAATCTGTTCCTCAAATTGATTTATAATAGCAACAGAATTGTTTGCATGCGTGGTTTGAAAGAAGAATATTATTTGAGAAATCCTAGTCAAGAGAGTTTTTATTTGTCATCCATGAATGAGCAGGGAATATTTAGAAATGTAAAAGCGATTTAAGTATTTTTTATTTAAAAATATATTAAAAAAATAATTTTTTTAAAAAAATTATTATTAACATCAGCACATCAAAACGATTTGAAAACATAAAAAACATATTTATTAAAAAAAATTCAAATTTTTAAAAAACATGATTTCAACCGTATTTCCAGACACCGTATAAATATTATCTTGACCATTTTTCACCAACACTATAAATTCTATTTTTTAAAAAACAAGATTTAAGAGAGAGATTTTTTTTCAGTATCAATTTAATATTGAAAAAACCATTGTCTTTCCATGTATAAATTCAACAAAATAACATCCATTAATTACGAATTTACTAGCTTAGATTTCAAGTTAATTGT
>Ga0307515_10011034_pt1 | contig 17210 bp, 21 predicted proteins | sample 17_EM_MG_FD_194513 | JGI IMG/M metagenome (GOLD analysis project Ga0307515, IMG submission 194513) | Populus trichocarpa ectomycorrhiza microbial communities from riparian zone in the Pacific Northwest, United States - 17_EM | ecosystem: Host-associated > Plants > Roots > Unclassified | place...
CCATGTGTAATTTGAATTTGATGAGTGCAATGGCGTCTGCAATAATGCAATCTATCACCATGGAAGGGCAAAATTTACCTCGATATTCATCTTGAGAAAACATAACTGAAACCTTCTTTCCAGTGGCATACTCAGACAATGCACAATGAATAGCTGCGGCCACGAGCGCTAATGTCTGCGGTGTTAGAGGTTGAAAGAACTGCGATGTGGTTGGTTGTCACCCTCTGTTATTGGCGGTGAAGAAAAACTGATGGTAGATTCAGTCAAGCACTTCCATCTGCGTGAACCAGGACTTCTTATCATTGCTGACCTTTGAGAGATAAGCATCATCAAACAGGAGCTCCTTAATTTGGATTTGAAGCTCAGTCTCTGATTCTTAATCCAACCGGTAACTATGGACAATGGCTCGACGAGCTCCATCTGCCAAATGCCGTCGAATGGTACTAATCTTCAGTTTTAACCATGTATATTTGGCAGATCAGTATCATCATAAGTCCAATCGAGGAGCAGAAAACAGAATATTCCCTTACACTTTCTTGGGTTTGCGGATTGATTTAAGAGATGGACCACCGGGCAATTGACACACAGATGGAGCACCTAGAGGAGTACCGGCTCATGCCCGCTGACAATCCTGGGCTTCAATGGGTAATTTGTAAGCTTCGTGAACCATCCAGTACTTCTCATCGGAAATGATTGGCTGGGAGTCTTTGTGAATATGATTGTCTCCATGAACCATTTCGCTACCTCAAAAGTAGCCTTTTGGTATTGAGGAAAGTTGTGATCTCCACAGGCGTTTGGTTGAGGAACATTGTAGTCTCCACGGGCCTTGGGACGCAGGAGCGCCTGTACAACGTCAGACTCGCGTGATATGTTGATGGCTGACTTTTGGCATCTGAGCAATAGTGATGCTATGGCCCCGAGTGGATGTCGTAGATTTGGAAGTGCAGTACGGGCAATGACAGTATCTGCACAGCTCCTTGTCTTCGGTAGTGGAACCCTCGAAGTTCGTATTGTCCTAATATGGCGCACCTGGTCTCAATGTAGGACCGTCTGCCAGATGTCTAAATCGTCTTCTTCAATATCGGATGATGAGGTGGAATCTCCAGCATCTTCACTTTCGTCATTGCTGATCTCCCAATCCGTATCGTCATCATCCTGCTTTACCAGAATTATAGCCCGGACATTACCTATCTCCAACACTGTACTCGAATGCTGGGTTGGAAGTTCCAACATTTGATTGGGAATGAAGATTGGCGGCCTTCTATAATACATGTGCAAGTGCTATCTCACGGTGTGCTTCTTGATTCTTCTGTGAATAAAGCTTCCTCACCTTGGCTAGCTATGGGTCCCATGTTTGATGAAGTGAAGTTGGGAATGAAGAGAGAAGTATATAAGAGTAAATATAGTACGAAGTTTAATAGAAAAATGGGAATACAGGGCAACAAAGTAACATGCAGTCGAGCAGAATGCAATTTGAGGGGTTCCTGGAAAGAATCCGGAAGACATGTTGGCAGTTCATATTTATATTGCTGATGCAAGTTCTTTGTTGTGATTTAGGAAGAGTCAAGTGCACTGGATTAGATGGGTTCTTCATGCCCCCAATTCCCACATGTTTGCACTCGTATCCAAGTATGCTATTGATGGCAGAATTGGAGGTTGGTTTAAGCCAACGTACGTAGAATTGGACCAGACACACCTGAATAACTCGAGACATTAACATGGTTGTGTCGCCAACAACCTCTCAGGAACGCACATGGGAAACTGAGAAATGGGTTGATTATGATTACCCTGGATATGACTCCGCCAAAGGTAGTTCATTACACATCTAGTTTGAGCTATTGAGTGGTGACTGTGTGGCACAGAATTGCCGGTGTGTTGAAGATTCTTGCAGCACTGGGACCGAGGTTAGAGTTGGGACCTTTGTGTGTGTCAACATTTGAAGTTACATGTGTTCAAACTGAGTTTGTAGCTGAAAGTGGATAAATATAAATCTCTGAATGTGGTATACCAGTTGGAAGGACACCCAATTTCCATGATATTCCGTTGTTTAGGATTCTGCAGCAAAGTTAGTGGTCGATTAGGCAATGTCGTGCGCAGAACTTTACTTTCATCGGTCCAAGTCTGCAGAATCACAATATGTATGTAGTCAGTGTAAGAGAAGATGGAGGATTTCAGTTTGCAAAGGCGAGATTTAACATAGAGGTACAATAGTAAAGGTATAATGAAGATTCAAGGGTAATCTAATCGATTCCAGTTGTCGTCAATGCCAAGATTGCAAGCAAATGGGTCATAAATAGTCACTCATATTATGATATTGCGTATAATATCTTGTAAGAACGATATGAATGCGTTATGAGTCTTGATCTGACAGCGGAAAGATCAATAACAGCAAGCAGTTCCGGTCAATTGAGGTGCAGTGAGCATTGAATTGGCATGCAGGATTTAATCAAATGTATTGGCTGGGATTGTAGGCTCGCCTTGCTTTGACAGTTACTTATACTCTCAGAAACTGCCTTTTCTTAACTCGAGCTTTCATCACGATGTGTTCTTCATGCACTGTTGGGATTGGACATTCGCCGCAATCAGATATCATCTGTTTATGATTTGACACGAACTTCAGGCGTTCAAGATAAGTGGTGGGCGAGAGCTTGCCGGTCACTGATTGAGCCGTTGAGCTGAGACTGGCATTCAGATTGTATCACTTCGAGCTGTATTGATGGAAATCGGTTCATAATCTATATTCAGATACCGGTTTTTGGCGGCCCAAATGGTGTTAGCAACGACTCCCAATTCCCGGTTCGGTTCCGGGTCCGGACCATTCCACCGGGTTTCCACCAAAAACCCGGCATTTCAAGTCAACAATTTTGCCTCCAATTTAGTATCTGAGTTCTGATCGTATCGTGACATGATCAGTATGTCGATTGTGTAGTTTGAGCCCTTGTTCCCCCTCCCGCTCTCACATTTGGGATCGGTCCAATATTGGTTGAGTCGCTATCAAAATCCTGCACTTTTCGGACGAAATATCACCTTCTTTCACAGCGATTCAACGAATCTTGGTCCAATCACAAATTTGACAGTGGGAGGTGAAAGAGGGGCTGAAACTACACAATCTACATACTGATCATGTCACGATACGATCAGAACCCAAACACTTAATTTGAGCCAAAGTTGCAGGAACCATACTATGGAACTGCAGTCCAGTTGCAACCCGTCCCCAAAACCGGTAGGTACCCCTGTTTTCTGGGTCACAACCTGGACTGGACCATCCGGTCCGGTTCCAAACCCGGACTGCAGCCGGCTAACCCGGAACCGTTGCTAACACTAGGCCCAAACATTCAAGTCAGTCAAAATGTAGTCAAGTCTACATTAGAAGCGTCATGAATTTAAGCCAATTTGAGGAAGTATGGGATACAAGTGAGTGGAATTTGCCGGTCATCTGCAGAATTGCTGAGCAGAAGCTCTCTTTTGAAGTTCACTCTTTCAAACAACAGCACCATTATTGACCCCGAACGACAGAAGCTATTTTAGGATCTTGGAAATGCAAGGTCCAAACATGTCACGGCGTTGGGAAGTACGATGGTACTTGGGAATAATGGAGGGAGGTCCCTGGTGGTGTCGAAGGAATTGTGCTACGGAAAGGCGGAGAAGCTGGGAGACGTGGAGGAAGCGGCGAGATGGTGGCGGAATCATTCAGTATGATAAGGAAGTGGACTGAGGTGTTGCGACGTCGGACGATGTGGCGTGGTTGTTTTGATAAGGAGATGCGTTGGTGGTGTGTAAGATCATGGGATGAGATTCGGATGGTACATCGGAGCATGAGGAATGGTTCCAGGGTGGCAGACAAACTGTATATAAAGACAGTGTTGTTGGCATTGGAGGATTTCCTTTTCTTCTCTCTTTACTCGTTCTCTTGTATAGCAAAGCAAGTTATGACTTTGAAACAGCTTCGACTTCTGTCTTGTCTTGTCTTGTCTTGATTCCCTCGAAATGAATATTGAGCTCTTGGCCCCGCTCCTGATACTACATTATTGTTATCAATATCACCTACGCTCGACCCCGCCCGTTACACTAGAACGAGTCTTTACAACATCGTACCTGATATTGAATGTGCCTACATCCCTCAACAGGGTGTAAGTATTGTTCCAAACCTTGTACTGTTTCCTGTTGGGTTTACCTAGCATCGAACCATCGTTGGATACACGTTTGCGACGATTGCGTCAACGAATTACGACGACTTACCGGATTTGATATCCGTCAGTACCCCTATAGATCACCATACTCGGATGCATCAGTATGACAGTAACTGTACTTCACGAATGGATTGGTTTGATCTCGCTGGAACCTCTTGTCTTGTTTTTGAACCTGAACCTTCGAACCCTTTGAAGAGTATTGAAGCCATACTTGCAGCATCCTTCGAGGAAGAACCTCTCGAAGCTTATTTTTGGGAACAGCCAACTGTCCCCTCTCTCTGGAATACTTACTGGACAGACGCAGCCCGAGAAGGAGGCGGACTCGATATTAACGATCCGGTGTTTGGACCGCATTGGACTTGGTATACAGGAGCACACTCCTGGTTTCATTTTGATCCCGAAGAACCGTGTGATTGTGAAGGGCATAATTGCGCCGACACTCATTCGACAATCGGACATGCAGCAGCAGCAGCAACAACAGCAAAGTCTCTTGGGATTCCGCTGATTGTTGTAGTACCTCCGACCCCGACTCCTTCCGAAATTGACGCATATAACTGGCACTGGTAGATGTGCTTAGTTCGTTGCAATGTCAGGATCAACGGAACCCCGAGCGGCCCTGGTGTCCGTCGAAGACCCGGGCACCATCATGGCACTCATCGACCTCGACAAAGACAACATAGGGAACGGCCAGTTGAGAGAGGCGTTGATACAGACACAGGAGGTATTGATGCGGGTAGCACAGTACTCCCAACCAATTCAACAGGTGCAGATGGTCTGCGAGCATCCACAGCAGATTATCGACCTACAGCGGCAGATTACAGACCTCCAAACGAAGCAGTTCCTGCCCCCGCAGTGCGACCACACCGAGCTCGAACAACAGATACAGACTCTGAGGAACGAGTGGGACGAAGCCTTGAGGAGACCACTGGCTCCAGGAAACAACGAGGAACTTCAACAGGAACTGGACGACATGACCAGAGACGCATGGCAATCTGGAGAGGAAGTCCGTGGTTTGAGGACGCAGTTAGCGAATGCGTTGACGTTAGCAGCCAGAGCGGCCCCGGCTGCCCCTCAAGCCCCAGAAGACAGAGGCCAGAAATTTCCCAACTCCCCGGACTTTTCAGGGTCGGATCGAACTCAGTTGAGAGGCTGGATTGCTCAACTCCGGATGGTCATACAACACAAGCCCGCCAGCTTCCGAGACAAACAGTCGAAGATGCGGTACGCCTTCAACTGCTTGAGGGGAATAGCGTTAGGCCAGATCTTGCCACATGTCCGGGAGGACGGAACGATAGGGCTGGGAGACCTACCAGCGTTTATACAACTCCTGGACGCAGCTTTTGGGGACTGCGACCGAGTAGCCACCGCCGAACGGAAGATGCGGGACATTAAGCAAAAGAACCGTGAGTTCTCTCAGTATTATGCTGAGTTCCAAGTTATCGCTGCCGATCTTGATTGGAATCCTTCGGCCCTATGGAATGCCCTGAGGATGGAGTTGTCTGAGGAGATGAAAGATTCCTATACTTATAGCGATATGCCTGAAGAACTTCGTGCATTTGTGAAGGTCTGCCAGAAACGGGACAATCAGATTCGGCAGAGACGAGCGGAGAAGGCGGCACAGAATAAACGAAGCAGGATAGGTTTCGCTTCCCCCAGGCCTCCTCATCCCCCGAAGGCCCCTGAAATGGCCCCTGCTGGAACGATTGCGGGATATACTGGACCTGCACCAATGGATCTCAGTGCAGGCAAAAGAAGGATTTCGGCTGAGGAAAGGGCAAAGAGGTTTGCGGATGGGAGGTGTTTATACTGTGGTGGGTTCAACCACAGGGCGGCGGAATGTGCGGCGAGGAAAAAGGCTCAGACAATCAAGGCGGCTGGAGCGGAGGTTATGGAAGTAGGAACCAAGGAAGGCTCCGAGGAACCGGGAAAAGAATTGGTCAACCCAACCAGGACGGCGCTTTGGTTGACGGAAAAAGTTTTGTTTTAAATGCGTTGAAATGTTTTGGAATTTCGCAATTATCAGTTAGTAAGGTGGAGGTATTGGAAGGATCAATGGAAGGCAAACATTTAGTTATAACCTGTTCATTGACCGTGAATAACCAAGAGATAGCTACGCATGTACTGATTGATTGCGGAGCTACTGGCATTGCATTCATGGATCAAGATTTTGCTCGCCATCATCAGATACCACTTCAGGAGTTAAAAGAGAAGAAACAAGTGGAGGTTATCGATGGAAGACCTATTGAATCTGGAGATATTATGCATGTTGCCAAAGTTGGCATGCAAATACAGCAGTATAAGGAATAGTTACCTATGTGCATTATGAAATTAGGACATTATCCAATTGTCCTAGGAATACCCTGGTTACGATTACATGATGTGGCGGTACGGTTTGCGTCAAATACCGTTACCTTTGGTTCACAATATTGCATCACACTTTGCCATGATGCACCCATAACGATTCGAAGAGTTACGGAGGAACCCTCAGAACCAGTGTAACAAGTTAAGGAAATATTTGAACCAAAGATTCGACCGTTGAGACCATTTCGAAGGGATATTGTTATGCTGAATGGAGCTTCGTTTTTCCGGACCGTTAGAAAAGGGAGACTTACGGTGTTTAAAGCCTTGTTATATGACATTAACAAGACCATCGAGGCAAAGGATCTGAAAGAATGCCCCCTCGAGGAGATTGTTCCCGAACAATATCATGAATTCCTTCCGTTGTTTAATAAGGTGCTGGCAGATAGGCTACCACCACATCGACCTGGAAGTGATCATGAGGTTCGATTGAAGGACGGGGAAACACCAACATGGGGACCATTGTACTCAATGTCGAGAGCTGAGTTGATCGTTTTGAAGCAATGGCTTGAGAAAAATATGTCAAAGGGGTTTATTCGGCAATCGTCGTCACCTTTTGCAGCTCCAGTATTGTTCGCAAAGAAACCTGGAGGAGGGCTACGGTTTTGTATCGATTATCGAGATATTAATAGTAAGACGATAAAGAATTGATACCCCCTCCCGCTGATAAAGGAAACGTGGAACCTCTTAGGCAACGCTCGAATATATACTAAGCTGGATGTCCGAGGAGCATATAATCTACTTCGGGTTAAGGAAGGGGATGAGTATAAGTTAGCTTTTCGGACGAAATATGGGCTATATGAACCTACAGTAATGCAGTTTGGTACGACAAATGCACCAGCGGATTTCCAGGGCTATATTAATAACACTATTCGGGAAGCTTTGGATGATTTTGCATCAGCATACTTGGATGATATTTTAATATATAGTGATTCCGAGGAAGAACATGTTGGCCATGTTAAATGGATTATGCAGCGGTTGTTGGAAGCCGGACTGTATCTGAAGCCAGAGAAATGCGAGTTCCATAAAGAAAAAGTGAGGTATTTGGGGTTGATCATATCGACGAAGGGCATTTCAATGGATGAGGATAAGGTGGAAACTGTACGGAATTGGAGCAGGGAAAAGAAGACTGAGAATGGACGGTTGAACAATCTCTTTGAAGTACAACAATTCCTCGGATTCTGCAATTATCATCGGCAGTTCATTCCCAAGTATTTGAAAAAGCGGAACCATTGACGAGGCTGACCAAGAAGGATGAGCTATTTGTGTGGGAAGCAGAACAACAATTACCTTTCGAAATGATGGCAACGGCATTTACGACGGCGCCGGCACTTCGACATTTCGACCATGAAAGAGAAGTGATTATCGAGACGGACGCTTCCGAATATGTTTCCACAGGAGTTTTATCACAACACGATGATGAAGGAGTGCTACACCCTGTGGCGTATTATTCAAAGAAACATTCACCGGCAGAGTGCAATTACGATATATATGATAATGAGCTAATGGCGATTATCAAGGCACTTGAAGAATGGAGACCTGAGTGCGAGGGTGCCACATACCCCTTACAATTAATAACTGATCATAAGAACCTGGAATATTCCATGACAAAGAAGCTTTTGAACCAGAGACAAGCACGATGGTCCGAATTTTCAACACGGTTTGATTATGAGATTCTTTAGCGACCAGGAAAATCGAATGGGAAAGCAGATGCTTCAACGAGGAGGCCGGGAGACCTCCCTGAGGGGGGGGGATGAAAGATTAAATAAGGAACAGGTTGTTTTGAAACTGCATAATCTTCCGGAACAGTTGAGAATAGCGGCCAATGGTAAGCCTGGACAGGAAGCTTCCTTGATATCTGACCTTTTTGCTCAAGCATACGTGAATGACCTGCTGCCTAATAAGATCCTGAAGGCTACAAGACAAGGAGACAGCTTGAAGGATATTACAGTAGGGGAATGTACGGAACAAGAGGGACAGGTATGGTATAGAGGGAAGCGTTATGTACCTGAAGGAGATCAGTTACGGTTACGATTGATACAGGAGCACCATGATACTGCATTGGCTGGACATCCAGGACGCGTGAAGACGTTTGACCTTCTGGATAGACAATAGTACTAGAAGGATATGCGGAAACAGGTGGATCAGTATGTACGAAACTGTCATAGTTGTCAACACTCTATGACTTCGAGGCATGCAACGTTTGGAGTTCTCCAACCTTTGCCAGTGCCAGAAAAACCATGGGAAGATATTTCGATGGATTTCGTGGTTGGGCTTCCAGAGCGTGAAGGGTTTGATGCAGTTTGGGTGGTAGTAGATAGGCTTTCGAAAATGCGTCATTTTATTCCCTGTCATACAACCATAGACGCCGTAGGATTGGGTAAGTTGTTTCTTCGAGAGGTTGTAAGCCTTCATGTATTGCCAAGGACTATTGTTTCGGATCGAGGACCTCAGTTAGCTTCAACCTTCTGGGGACAAATATGTTGCTGGTTGGGGATAGATCGACGAATGTCTACAGCGTTTCATCCACAGACAGATGGTCAGACTGAACGAATGAATGCGGGAATGGAACAGTACCTCCGCGTATTCGTTAACCATCAACAGGATGATTTGGTGCACTGGCTACCCCTTGCTGAGTTTGCTGCTAATAACAGAGTATCTGAGTCAACGAAGTGTACTCCATTTTTCGCAGTTCAGGGCGCAGATCCACGAATGTCGTTCGCCGGAGAACGAACACAGGAACAAGATCAACGGCGCCTGGAGGCGGATCAAGTTCAAGCTTCGATGCGACCGATCCATGAACGTTTGAGGGTTGAGATGAGACGGAGTCAAGCGGTTCAAGAAGAAGGTGCAAATCAAGGACGTATTCCTGCACGGAATATACAAGTAGGATCTAAGGTATGGCTGGATGCCCGCAATATACGAACTATCCGGCCTACGCGAAAGTTGGATTGGAAACGCTTGTGAGCATTCTGAGCACGAAACCAGGTGACCCCATATGCCTATGAGTTGGAGCTACCTGCGTCAATACGAATCCACCGAGTACAACATGTTTCGCTTTCGGACCCGGTGGTTGAAGATCCTTTGGAAGGACAAGTCGTGCTTCCTCCCCCTCCCGTGGAAGTTGATGGCGAAGAGGAGTATCAAGTATCCAGTGTCGAAGATAGTCGGGTGTATTGGAATCAGCTACAGTATTTGATACGGTGGAGGGGGTATGATTCTCTTAGGTGGGAACCTGCAAACTTTGTGAATGTATTACAAGCGGTTGAGGAGTTTCATCAACGATATCCTGAGAAGCCTGGACCGTTGGAGAATGCTCTTGGAGGACCTCGAGCCTAACGGGGGGATACTGTCACGGCGCTGGGAAGTATGATGGTACTTGGGAATAATGGAGGGAGGTCCCTGGTGGTGTCGAAGGAATTGTGCTACGGAAAGGCGGAGACGCTGGGAGACACGGAGGAAGCAGCGAGATGGTGGCGGGATAATTTAGTATGATAAGGAAGTGGACTGAGGTGTTGCAATGTCGGATGATGTGGTGTGGTTGTATCGATAAGGAGATGCGTTGGTGCTGTGTATGATCATGGGATGAGATTCGGATGGTACATCGGAGCATGAGGAATGGTTCGAGGGTGGCAGACAAATTGTATATAAAGAGAGTGTTGTAGGCGTTGGAGGATTTCCTTTTCTTTTCTCTTTACTCGTTCTCTTGTATAGCAAAGCAAGTTATGACTTTGAAACAGCTTTGACTTCTGTCTTGTCTTGTGTTGTCTTGATTCCCTCGAAACGAATATTGAGCTCTTGGCCCCGCTCCTGATACTACATTATTGTTATCCATATCACCTACACTCGACCCCGCCCGTTACAGAACATACTTCCTAGTCAAACTCCATGTAAGGGTGGTTACGGATCACCCAGGGCTGTGCATCTATGGTTAGCATGTGGTGGACACCTTCCTCCAAATAATAGGTTGCACCAGAGCATGGCAGTTATGGCATGTAATCGGCAGCCTTCACATACCGATCAAGCATAGATTTAGATATTAGCTTAGGCCCAGCAGGATGAGCCGCACCTGCACCTAAAAGTTTAGTGTCTGATAGATGACACTTTGTGTGTGCTGGCAGCCACAGATTCAAAGCATTCAGGAAGGAGAAAATATGCTTGGAATGGAGCACAATGAATCGTTCAAAGGTAATAGGAAGTGGGTATACACGGTTCAGAGGCATGCTTGGAGTGAAATTATATCCTGCCATGGAAACATTTGTTAACAATGAGTAGCAGCTTGTCAAAATTGGCGGGTGAATACAATATGCGTGCAGTGTCAAATCTGAGACAATCGACCTTGACAGGAGAGTGGATTTGAGGTTTGCCTGAACTTCATTCCTGAGTGAGGAAATACTCGGCTGTATTCTTCAGGTAAGCCTGGGATACGTGAGCTGTGTCTTAGGATATGATACATCAACTTGATATCACTTAGACAGTCTTTCTATCCATGGTTGAGTAGAGATATACTGTACTGGATCTGTCTCAGGAAAGTCGAAAAGTTGACAGGGATTCTCTTGTGCAATCGACTGCAAATTATGTAACATTGATGATTTAGTGAATATGCCGAATTCTTTCGCGACTCTAGTATCTGGTGCCGCTGAAATAAACAAGCATCAAATAATTGGAATCAAACTTAGAAGTTCAGGCGCACCTGAACACATGGATCTTGTTTGCAGATTTCGGAATCACAATTCCTCACGGACAATATAGAATGAAGATAAGCAGGGACTACAGCTTGACAGATTCTCATACAGAGAAATATACAGCATTGCGGAATTTCACTTAGTCCACCATTAAACTGGCGCACCTGCTTTTCATCACATATTGGTTCATCCAAATGAGGTTATGATTCCGTTTACCAGATATCAGTTTACCATTGCGATGATCTCATATTCATCACTATCATCGTTTAACACGAAATGGAATTGAATTCTAAACAATACTCCTGGACTCCTCAATCGCGCGTCATTCACCATACCATTTGCCTATTTTGCATCAGTTGGTGAGATTGTATTGGTTGAATGTTTAAAGAGGCATACCTTGATTTCACTGCCCTGATAATTATCGTTCATTCTCACCATCTGACAGCACGAAGTCTCCATTCTCTGTATGCCGCTTCGTATGGGTCTGCCGATTATCCAGAATCCGGTATATCATTGTAGTCATGATGTTCGGTCGGTTCATCAGACCATGCAGGACTCTCATTTGAGCCACTCCAGAGAGCTGGTGGACATCACTCGCTTTGTTATCATAATGTTAGGGGTTGTCTCTTAGCAGCGATAATGATAATTGATTATGATTACAGGATGCATACATATCTTCGATATGCAATACACCTATGCATGTGATATTCAAGTGGTCAGCAGCATGCTCTTTAGCAGGAGTTCATGTTGGTCGCGCGAAGTGTGGGTACTTCGTTCCCACCCGGATACTCTGTGGGACATGTGTGGTAATCACACACGGCAGTTGATAGTCACAATGCGATCAAGAGGACTCTTCTCCCCTACCTGTAACGGGCTAGGATGCTGAGAGGCACCTTCCGGTCTAGAGAAAGGTCTCAACCTTAGCATCACGTAGCTGAGGGATTAATCACGTAGGCAATGTGCCTAGAGCGAGCACTACTGGTTGGCTCGAGTGGTCTGGATCGCAATGTAACCTCGTATCGGATACAAGCTTACGCGTCAATAATCTACGTTCGCATAGTATCGGTTGGTCACCGATTAAATCTATGACGCAATTAAATAACTCATCTGCATGAGGGATTTAAGAGGCGATAAGCATTGTCAACTTGGTTGGTAGATGTTCCAACTACCGACTCGTACAATTGCAAAAGATGTCTGAGTTAGGCAAGGATTAGCTGATATCGCGCGATGGATGGCCTGATTGTCATAAGGAGCGTAACGCTTTCAAACCACATTGCAGAGACACAATTACCTGAGGGTGATGTGGAAAGTTATCCCCAGGCACTAAGGGGGCGTGGCCGAGATAACACTATCACACCTAAGGAAACACGAAGGCTATAAAGAGCCAGTGTCGGTCGAAGGAATTTGGGGATCATCAGCGAACAGATTAGCTTTCAGAGAACACCGAAGACGATCATAAATTAATATTAAGAATTCTCTCTATATAGTTACCTTCATAATTACCTCCCTTATTCACACATGCGACTGGGCTATATATGCCTGGACATCAATTTACACCAGCCGAGTATGCACTGCAGAAGGTTGTCGAGAGTTTCGGCAATTTGGTTTTCAAATTGGCCGAGCGCCGTTTAACCCACACCTACGCTGTGGTGTTTCGTTTCTGCGAACTATAGAGTATCGACTACCTGGTGTTGAGATATCTCAACACGGGCGCTTTAACCTTCGAGGAATTTTCCGAGGAGTGGTTGTACGACGGCGAAGTTTAATCTTCGTCTATATCGGAGACGGTCAGTGGTACCGTTTTGATTTGGACCGACTGGAGGAAGCTGCGCTAGAGTTAGCATTAAGAGAACAGGTTGCTCTTGCGAGATGGGCAAGAGGTTGAGTCTTAGGATAAGATGAGGAGAGAAAGGGAGTAGTTCGATAGGCGGCCGTACTTAGATTCAATAAATATTGTATTGATTATTGGGATCTAAAACACCCCTGTAACACATAACCATTGGGTCCAGTGTTCAGTAGCCATGCATGTGGAACTCTATCTTGCCCCGGTCGGACAACCCGTGCAAATGCCTGCCACTGCTCATTCAATACCCAGAATGTCTAAGTTATTACCGCATGGTTTGCTGCTGTTAGATTGAGGCCTATCCTACCCACCTTGGGTGTAGTTGCAAACACAGAGGGATTTGGCAAATCTTGGAATTTGAGCAGCGTTTCTGTGTGCTCATTGTTGCCCATTTCCGCAAACATGTAGACTATATCCAAATTATCCGCCAAACGATTTGTGAGCCACCACTTCAAATGACCAAATTCGTCTGACAGAGGACAAAATAGCACCGCCTTTTGAGGAGGAAGTGCACCATGCATGGTGCATTTAAGACTTTCAAGTTCGTGCAGGAGCATCTCATTTGATGCTTCGCCTTCGTCTGGCTTGGGATACTCTGCAGTTTTGTTGACAAGCATTGACAGAAATGTGTCTGTCAGCCATAGGAAGATCGGAGAATCCACCCAAGTACCGAGTGGCCATTCATCATACCCTTGACCTGAAACGTTATTCTGATCCTCAGTGTATCCCAATACCAGTTAGAAGCATGCCAGCCGCCATCTATGTACCCTCCATGCTCCTAAAGCACCCTGTGAAGTGAATCTCTCCACCAGGGTCTTTAGTTTAGCTTGCTCATCCTCATTCCATTCAAGATCAACACGGTGTGAATTCTCCTGTGGTATCAGAACAAGTGGTTCCCATTCACGAGTGTCGATTCTGACCACCTCCTTATCTTCCAGGGCGTTGCTATTTGGATCATCTGGTGTGCCGCATCCTGTTGAGCATCGTGGTCTTCAGTCCAGATGGCATGCATCAAACTTTTTACTGCGGAATAAAGTGCATCGGCGCTGTGCATTTCCATCACTGTCTTATCCTCTGGAACTTCAGGCGCACCGGAAACCAGCCACATTGCCCGATAACACCAGTCATTGAATGAATGGAATCCTGGTTTTGCAGTGACTTGAAGATTGAATCCAATTCTCCCATTTGTCGCAATTCTCCAGCCCATGGTATTTTTCATCTTGTACAGATGAGACTTATCAAAAATCCCAAAACTCCATGAACAGTGTCAGAGTTGGCCATTGCTTGATGGTTTCGCCCTGGATGGTAAGGTAACATACAATACAAGGTGGATATTCCATCAGTTTTCCAGCTCAGCAATACTGGTGTTCCGATCCTCATGGGTGAGATTCACATTTTGGGAGTGCAACAAGTTGACGAGGGTGAAATCGGTTGCATGTGTCATCTCGTAGATGACAGTCTTGAAGGTCTCTGTAACTCACTGTGTTGTGACCACCAAGATTGGTTCATGGGCTGCTATGGGTGCACGATGCCTGTGAGGTGGTGTTGTCTGGATCTCCAACAGGCGGCGGGGCACAGAATTCAATCTCTGCAGCGGATTCCACTCCTGGTCTTTACCGACAATGCTGGGAAAGTCATTGTCAGCCAAAATCACCCACTCTTCAAGGGTATTCCCCCATAAAATGGACAGTGGTAACCCCGTTACAACTTTCTCAGTCACCAATTTGCAAAGCATTGCTGCTGCAACCCAAGTGAAAGTCTTTCCAAAACCCATTTCATCCGCCACCAGTGCTCCTGGCATATCAGCATCCCAAACCCATCTCCTCACAATGAACTAGATGGCCTAGACTAGGTTCGCTAGAATCTTAGTTCCGGGTAGGCCTGGAATTGAATACTTGTGGCCTGGAACCGGGTCATCAGTTGATTGGCAAATAGGATGGGCATTCTGCAGCCTGACCGCCTCATCAAGACACTCATGTTCAAAATCGTTGTTGATTGTGTTGAGAACAGTACTCAATACTAAACTGGGATTATCTGGATCGAGGACCTCCTCGCCATCCTCCACTTGCTCCCGAACCTCTCTTGCATTTTGGTCCGTCTTCATTTTGTCCTCAATGATCTCTTTCAGTTGCTCCAAGGTAAGTAGAGCAGATGGGCTTATACTCCAGCACTCCTGAAATTCATCGCGATGTTAGGTATTTCACAGACAAGCATTTGGACCCAATAATATGTGGAATATAATCAATTCTATTTACTCAATCAGAACTTACATTAATACTATCAATCCCTTTCCCACCTGCCTCCATATCCTCCACTCGATTATTTTCATGGGATCCCTCTGAAGTCTATGTATACTGGTAAGCAGTGGGAATAACTAACCATAACAAGGCTAGTGGGGATTAGCTTGGCCGGTTTCATTACGTGCTCCGCAATATCCTTCCCTGTCGCTGCATTCATTTCAACCGAAAATAGTTTCACATTGTGTCCCACTTTCAACTTGAAGGCATTTGAAATGGAACTGTTGTATGATATTTGACCATATAGAGGGTCATTTATTATTTGCCCAGGTGCGTATAATCCCATATACTCTTCGTCCAATTCTTCCTATTGCATGTTGCATTTGTATGTAGCTGTCAGGCAGTATGGTTATTTCGGGCAACAATTTTTTTCAATGAAATCAACCAGCTCCTTCCAGTGCATCACATCTGTGTACGAAGCTGGGAGTTTATTGCTGGATGTCTGGTCAATGTTGCCGTTCGGCACTCGACGAATTACAACCATCAAAGTTGTATTTTGCAACACTGGGACATTGCTGCTCGCTTTAATGCCTGTGCGCTCTGCCAAATCCGTCGCCGGTCGCTTGTTGCCTCACCTTCCCTTCTTCTCCACCTTCTGAACCTCGCTTGCACATTTCTTCAAACCATCTCAACCAACTGTTGCTGAATCCTATCGGGATTCTAGATATTTTCCAACTGCGGGGAGGTCTTGATGGTCACCAAAACATCTGCAACTACCATCTCCCAGTGCAGGGGTCCATCTCGCAACTGTTTCAAACCGTTCAGTCCTGGGATAATGGACCGATGCTTCTGCTTGAGAAACCCAGCCACCCATACTTTCTTCCACTTGTTAAACGTATTAAAGTTGAGCTGCCCCATCCATTTGGCAAATTGCTTCATCAGCAAAATGTATTTTAGTCTCTGGAAGACTCCAGGAGTGTCTGAGAGGATGTGGAGTGTAAACTTAGAAGCGTCAATTTCAGGAGAGTATCAGACACTAGGAGGGTATTCCGGCAGGCCTTCAGAGTAACTGGGATCTCTGAGGACAGGTACAGGAGTAACTGGGACCTCTGATAACTGATACAGGAGTACGATGGGAGTGATTGTGATAAGTTTGGGAGCACGTCGGAGTGCCGGAGAGAACATTGGATGCACCTGGGAGTGTCCCCGAACCAACGCGGGAATCACAAACAAACTCTGAGAGGTGCCTGGGTTCTTATGGATATTCATTTGGAGGACAGGAGGCGTTATCTGAGACTCTTCGGATGTACATGAGCAATCAACTTCCCTCAACAGCGAATATGATGCATGGATTATTGCTCATTATCACTTCTGAATCATACTAGCTGTCATCTTCTTCAACATTGTATTTCGTGCCTCGCTACATTAAGGAAACGAAAGAAAAAGGCGAGAGATTCAAACAGAAACCCAGAGACACCAAAACAATAACCCAACAAAGCGATCGAAAAATATCAATCAAACATGGTGTCGCTGTCATCCACTCCATCTCCCATCTCATCAGGGCCAACAAATGCAGGAACACACAATTCATCAACGGCGCAAAGAAGCTGGAGGGCCTCCTTGTATTTGCTGATTATTTGTTCCTGGCGAGTGGATGAAATGGAATTCCAATGTCGTTTGGCTCGATTTGTGATATCTAACACAGGTGTCATGAGATGTTAGCTAGCTGTGAACCTAATAAATGGGGGTATGAGAGGCAATATGATACATTCGGATGAGAAATGGGAACGAAGAGTGCGGAATGAAATTGAGGAGCACCGAAAGAGAAGGGTGTAGCAGTGCGGAATAAAATTGAGGAGCGCCGAAAGAGGGTGGGTTAAGGAGTGCAGAATGAAAT
>Ga0307515_10011035_pt1 | contig 17210 bp, 14 predicted proteins | sample 17_EM_MG_FD_194513 | JGI IMG/M metagenome (GOLD analysis project Ga0307515, IMG submission 194513) | Populus trichocarpa ectomycorrhiza microbial communities from riparian zone in the Pacific Northwest, United States - 17_EM | ecosystem: Host-associated > Plants > Roots > Unclassified | place...
TCGCCGCCCTCGAGTAGCAGCCAGCCGAGCGCGATGCTGGCCTCGCCGGCGTGGGTCGAGTCGGGCCAGCGAGCGAGCAGGTCGCCGAGCGAGCGCCGCGCGTGACCCCGGTCGCCGGCGCGCAACCACGCGACCGCGGCCCAGTAGCAGACGTCGCCCTGGCTATTCGAGGTCGCGCCGCACGCGCGGTCGAGCGGGGCCGTCGCGGCTGCGGCTTGCCCGGCGAGCAACGCGCGGAGGCCGTCGTGAAAGTCCTGCTCTGCCGCCGCCGGCGCGTGATCATCGATGGCCGCGGCGGTGGACGGCTCGCGCGCCAGTGCGGGCTTGGCCGTGGGGAGCTCCGCCCGCGCCGGCGGGGCGGCGGGCCTGGAGGCCGGCGGTGCTCCATGCGGTGGCGGCGCGGGGATCGACGGTGCGACGCGCGGCGGCGCGGCGGGCGGCGGCGCGGCACGCAATGATCCGGCGGTCGGCGAGCCGGTCGCCGCCGATCGGGCGGGAGCCGCGGACATGACGCCGTCGGGAGCCCAGCTCTGTCGCTCCGCCACGACCGTGGTCGCCGTGTGCGCGCCGGCGATGACGACCCAGCCGGCGGTCACCGTGACGCGCTTGATCCGGTCGCCGTGCACGTCGACCTCGAAGCGCGCCCCGGGCGGCGCGGTGATGGTGGCTCCACCGCGGGTGACGTGCACCGTGCGGGCGGCTTCGATCGCGGTCACCCCCTCGGGCAGCAGATCGCTCGGTGCGGCGGCCGGCTCGGGCGCGCGCGCCGGTGCCGGCGCGTGGGTTGGCTCGGCCGCGTGGGTCGGCTCCGGTGAACGGACCGGACCCGGCGAACGAAACGCGAGCGGCGCGAGCAGCACGCACACCGCCGCGGCGGCGATCGTCAGGCCGATCGCCCGGCTCGCCGGGGTGGCGGTCCATCGCGGCGGTGACGCCTGCGCGGCCTCGAGCACGGCGCGGCGCATCGCCGCCGAGCGCTCGGAGCTCGGCTCGTGACGAGGCAGGCGGCGCGCCAGGACATCGACATCGCGCGCCGGCTTGATCGGATCGATCATCGAGCGTCCTCCGGATACACGGTGGCGCGCAGGGCCTGGCGAGCCTGGTGGACGCGGCGCCAGATCGTCCCGCGCGGCACGCCGAGCGCCCGCGCGGCGTCGTCCGCGGCGACCTCCTCGATCACACACATCACGTACGCCACGCGGAGGTCGTGAGGCAGATCGTCGAGCGCGGCCTGGACCCGCGCGAGCGCGCGCTGGTCCGCGAGCCGGGCGTCGAGCCCGGTCGCGGCGCCCGCGGGCTGGTCCGCGAGGTGCTCGATCGCGCGCGAGCGCCGGCGGGTCGCCCGGCGGTGCATCTTGACCACGTTGCTGCCGATCGCGAACAGCCAGGTCCGCGGCGACGCCGTCGCGCGGAACCGACGCGCCGCACGGAACGCCTCGAGGAACGTGGTCTGGACCAGATCGTCGATGTCGGCGGATTCGTCGCCGTACGCGCGCGCGAGGAAGCCGTGCAGGGCATGGTGGTGGCGGTCGAACAGCAGGCCGAGCGCGTCGCGGTCGCCGCTCGCCATCCGCTCGACCAGGTCGCCGTCGGGCATGGAGGCCGGGGTGACGAGCGCGAGCTTCATGCCGGCCACGGCAATCCCACACCGCGGGCCGCGAGCCCGGTGAGCGAGTCGCATGTGGCGAGGGTGGACGGGCGGCGCGCAGCCATCTCCCGGTTGGTTGCCGCTCGAGGCCCTGGCTTCGCCCTGGCGTGCATCACCGGAGACTCACGCTGGCAAATGCGCCACAGGCGAGCCAGGCACCGGGCGAGCCATCGTCGCGGTCGAGCGCCTGCACGACCGCGATCTTGCCGATGACATAGGACGGTGTGTCGGGGACCAGGGAGACGAATGCCTGGGCGGTCTCCGTGTCGACGTCGAGCCGCTCGCCGCGGACCAGGACGCTCTGGGCAAAGAAGTGGGTCTCGTCCCCAACCCGTCGAATCAGCTGGAGATCTGCGAGGAGCTCGAGCGGCTCGGTGGCATCGCAGGCCCGGGCATCGTAGAGCCGGACGCGCCGCGGCGCGGAGTCCGGCAGGCGGACGCGGTATGCCGCCAGCGTGCGGCGGTCGAACTCGGTGGCATTGGACTTGCCCGAGTTCGCTCCGAGGATCTCGAGCGACCCGGTGATCCCCGACGCGCCACCGGTCAGCGCGGCGACCGCGACCACCGGGTACGGCTCCGACGCGGTCATGCATCCCGCGCACGCGATCAGCGGCACGACGCCGCCGATCTTCATCGCGCCACCTCCAGGCCGAAGATCGGCAGCGGGATGAACAGGGTCCTCTCGTCCGTGACATGGTCCGGCGGGTCGAACTCGCGCGCAAGATCGTAGCCCAGCACCTCCTTGGTCAGGCTGGCATTCTGGATCTCGACGTACAGACGCAGGTTCCAGTGCGAGAACCGATACTCGCGCTCGGCGCGAAGATCGATGCGCCAGATCATCGGTAGCCTGCGCAGGTGGGTCGGCTCGCTCAGCACGTCGTAGGTGGCGGCGAACCCGGGCGTCGCGGGTGAACATTGCCTCCAGTGCGGGTAGACCACCGGCCGGCCGGTGTGGAGCTGCGCGGAGGCGCCCAGCAGCCAGGCACCGCGCCGCCACTGCGCGGATGCGGCGAGCGTGTGGCGCTGGTCGTAGTCATGCGGGAGGCGAATGAAGCCGAGGTCGCGATCGATCTTGCCCAGCGAGTACGACAGCCAGCCGGTGACTGATCGCCCGAGGTCGCGGCGCACCATCGCTTCGACGCCCATCGCGCGGACATCGACGTGGCGGTACGCCAGCGTCCGCGAGACGTTGTCTCCGATGGCGCACAGCTCGTCGCTGGTGAACGGCTTGTCGATCATCCCGAAATCGACCGCGTAGTCGGTGTCGCGATGGTACGCCGCGAAGCTGCCCTGCCAGCCAGCGCCGAGCGGCACCCGCAGCGACGCCTGGGCCTGTGTGCTCCGGCTGAGGCCGGCGAGGGCGGCGGTGCCCTCGGTCATCGGCAGCGGCCCGATCGCGATCGGGCCGTCGATCACCGAGACCTGTGGAGGCGCGGAGTAGCGTCCGCCGGCGAGCTCGGCGCGGCCGCCGCCTGGCAGCTCGGCAGCGATCGCGAGCCGCGGATCGACGTCGCCGTGGCGCACCGAGAGGTCCGGCATGTCGACGTGGTAGCTGTCGCCGCGGATCCCGGGTGTGATCGTGAACCGGCCGATGCGTAGATCGAGCGCGCTCCACGCGGCCTGGCTGTCGACCGCGTCCGCCTGGCCAAGGAAGGGGTCGTCGGCGTCGGTGAGCGAGAACACCGGCGCGCGATGGACCAGCGTCCGGTGGTGCGCCTCCAGCCCGGCGCGCAGCGTCAGCCCGGGCGCGAGCCGCAGTTCGCCGTCGCCGTACGCGCGGACGCCGTACGATCGACCGCCCTCTCGTGCCGGTGGCCGCGGCGGTGGCTCGTCGATCTCGGGGAACGGAGACGGCAGCCGTACGAACCTGGTGACCGAGCGCACGGTGTCGAACTCGGTCTGGATCCCGGCGCGGAGACCGCCGCCCGGCCGCTCGCGGGACCACCGGGCGTCGAGGCGGTGAAACCCGAGCTGGACGGTGCGGACGTCGGGGGTCGGCGGCAGCCGGACATGATCGAACGCGCCCAGGCTGGTCAGCGTCAGCTCGTCGCCGTTGCCGAGCCGGTGGACCAGCCGGGTCTGCTGGTCCACCGAGTACAGCGCGGCGTCGGAGTCGTAGATCTTCACCGCGCCGGCCAGCGTGCCGACGCGCGCGGCCGCGGCGATCGACGTGGTCTTCGACAACCGCTGCGCGCGAAACCCGCCGGCCTCGACCAGGTTGATGTGGAGCTCGGTGCGCTCGGCGTCCGTGGCCGGGGCGATCGAGATCAGTCCGCCGAGCAGCTGGCCGTGCTCGGCGCCATGACCGCCGGCGCGCAGCTCGAGGTCACCGATGAACGCCGGGTGGATCACCTGGTTGCCGAGCAGCAGGTGGTAGAGCATCGGGACCTCGATGCCGTCGAACGTGTAGCGCGATTCGCCGGGCAGCGTGCCGCGGATGATGGGATAGCCCACGGCCGCGATCGATGTCGTGACCCCGGGGAGCAGCGCGAGCGCGCGAAGCGGCTCGCCGAGCGCGCCGGCGGTCCTGCGCGCGACCTGGCCATCGAGCGCGATCGCGCCGGCCGGCTCGGGAGCCGAGCCGCTGATCTCGATCAGCTCGCCGCGCGCGACCGCCGCGGGCGCGGTCGGATCCGGCGCGGGATCGACGGGCGGCGTCGGCGCGCCAGGATCGGCCGGAGTGGCGGGATCGCCGGCGCGGGCGGTGCCTCGGGCGAGCAGGGCCAGGGCCACCAGACATGGCAGCAGCGTGCGATGCATCGCTGCTTGGTTGCCGTCCCGGGGCCATGCTTCGCACGATCCGCGATGCCGGCGTCACGGCCGGGTGAACTTGCCGCACGCGAGCCACGGGCCGCCGGCCGGGACCGGCAGGCCGACCGTACCCTGGACGAGCGGGCCGCCGTCGCCCGGCGCCTGGACGACCGCGATCTGATCGAACAGGTTGCCGATCCCCGGTCCGTCGAGCGTGACGTCGGCGGTGACGGTGTGGATGTCGATGTCGACCGTGTGATCGCCGATCACCACGTCGCGCGCGAAGAAGTGGGTCTCGTTGTCGACCTGCCGCAGCACGCCGAGGTCCTGGAACAGCTGCGGCGAGTCGCCGGGCTCGGCGCACGACGGCGCAGTGTAGAGCCGGATCCACGGCGCGGCGCTCCGGGGCAAGTGGACGCGATACGCGGCGAGGGTGCGCGGAAACTCGATCGAGCTGTCGCCGTGCCGCGGCGGGATGCCGATGCCGAGGGCCTCGATCGGACCTCGGATCAGATCCTCGATCGCATCTTGACCGCCGGCGGCCACCGGCGCGAGCTCGGCGACCGCGTCGACCTGGTACGGCTCGGGCGAGGTGGCGCACCCGGCGGCGACCAGCGCGAGCGCACAGGGCGCACGGCGGATCACAGCACGACCTCGAGGCCGACCAGCGGCAGCGGCACGAACAGGGTGCCCTCGACGACGTGGTAGCTCGTGGGGTTGCCCAGGTCGATGGGCTCGAGGTGGTAGTCGACGACCTCGCGGGTGAGCGAGGCGTTCTGCATCTCGAAGTACGCGCGCATCTGCCAGCCGCCGAGCTCGAACGCGCGCTCGGCGCGCAGGTCGATGCGCCAGGTGGTCGGCAGCCGGCGGAGCTTGTCGGCGCTGACGACCGTGCCGACGAAGCCGTTCGCGCAGGTGGCGTACTGCGGATACATCACCGGGCGGCCGGTGTGGACGTGACCGGTGGCGCCGAGCGCCCAGCGGCCGCGCCGCCACTGGACAGTCGCGTTGACCGTGTGGCGCTGGTCGAAGTCGTCGGGGAGCTGGATGAAGCCGAAGTCGCGGTCGAGCCGGGCGAGCGAGTACGACACCCAGCCGGTGACCGCGCGGCCGAGCTCGCGGCGGATCATCGCCTCGACGCCGAGCGCGCGCGTGTCGATGTCGCGGTAGACCAGCGTGGTCGGGTTGTACGAGTCGCACAGCGCGCCGCTCACGAACGGCTTGTCGCGCATCCCGAAGTCGACGGCGTGGTGGGTGTTCCGGTAGTACGCCGCGAAGCTGCCCTGCAGCCCGCCCGGCAGCGGGGTGTGGACCGACAGCTCGGCGCCGATCGCGTGGTTCATCCCGGCGTTGCTCGCCGCGCCGTCGGTCATCGGCAGCGGGCCGATCACGAAGTTGCCGGCGAACACCGAGACCTGCGGCGGCGCCGAGTAGCCCCCGGCCGCGAGCTCGGCGCGCGCGCCACCGGGGAGATCGGCGGCGATCGCGAGCCGCGGATCGACGGTGACGTGGCGCACCGCCGCCCCGTAGAGCTCGACGTGGTAGTCGTCGGCGCGGACGCCCGGGGTGATGCGCAGCGGACCGGCGCGCAGCTCGAGCGCGGCCCAGGCGCCCTGGGCGTCGACCGTTCGCGCCAGGCCGAGGAATGGATCGTTGCTCCGGGTCAGCTCGAACGGGAACTCGCCGTTGACCAGCGTGCGATGGCGGGCCTCGAGGCCGCCGCGCGCGGCGAGCCAGGGCGCGAGCACGAGCCGGCCGTCGCCGTAGGCCCGCACGCCCCACGACCGGCCGCCCTCGCGCTCGGTCGGCAGCGTCGGCGGCTGCCTCCCGTCGGAGTCGAGCGGCGGCTTGAGATGCCTGAGGACCTCGGACAGCGTGTCGAGCGAGCTCTCGATACCGGCGCGGAGCTGTCCGCCAGCGCGGCGGCGGGTCCAGCGGGCGTCGAGGCGATGGAACCCGAGCTTGTGGGTCCTGAAGCTCGCGCTGTAGTCGGGCGGTTCCCGCAGGTAGTCGTAGGCGGCGAGGCTGGTCACGGTGAGCACGTCGCCGCCGCTGAACCGGTGGACCAGCCGGGTCTGCTGATCGACGTAGTACAGCGCGGCGTGGTGGTCGTAGAGCCGGGCCGCGATGGCCAGCGTGCCGACGCGTGCGGCCGCCGCAATCGACGTCGTCGGCGACAGCGGCTGCGCGCGGAACGCGCCGATCTCGACCGGGTTGGCGCGCAGCTCGGTGCGCACCTGGTCGGTGGCGGCCGGGGTCATCGTGACGAGGCCGCCGACCAGGTGGCCCTGCTCGGCGCCGTGGCCGCCGGCGCGCAGCTCGAGCTCGCCGATGAACGACGGGTGGATCACCTGGTTGCCGAGCAACAGGTGGTAGAGCATCGGGATCTCGATGCCGTCGAACGTGTAGCGCGACTCGCCGGGCAGCGTGCCACGGATGATGGGATAGCCCGAGGCCGCGATCGACGTCGCCACGCCGGGCAGGAGCGCGAGCGCGCGAAACGGCTCGCCGAGCGCGCCGGCGGTCTGGCGCGCCGTGCTGGCGTCGAGCGAGATCGTGCCGGGCGGGGTCGGGGCCGAGCCGGTGACCTCGATCAGCTCGCCGTGCCGATCATCGGCCGGCGCGGCCGGATCGTGGGCCGGCGCTGGCTCACCGGGCGCCGCCGCGCTGGGCTCGGGAGGCGCGGGATCTGTCGTCGGTGGGGATGCCGCGTCCGGCGGCGGATCGTCGGCGTGTGCCGGTCCGTGTGCGGACAGGACCCACGCGGCGAGGCAACCGGACAGCGCGCGCCGCATGCATGCTTGGTCGTCGCATCGCGGCTCCGGGTTGCCGGGCAACGCCGCGATTCGCCGGCCCCGGGTGGCAAACTCCGGCCGGAATGACTCCGGAACGCCGTCCGGATCGCGTCAGCGCACGACGTGCTTGGCGGCGCGCAGGTCGCGGACCAGCTGGGCCTGGCCATCGGCGTGGTAGCTCGAGCGCACCAGCGGGCCGGCGACCACGTGGGTGATGCCCTGGTCGCGCGCGTACTGCTCGAGCTCGGCGAACTCGGCGGGCGGGACGTAGCGCTCGATCGCGAGGTGCCGCTTGCTCGGCGCGAGGTACTGGCCGAGCGTGACGATGTCGACGCCGAGCCGGGCGACGTCGCGCAGCACCTCCTCGACCTCGTCGCGGGTCTCGCCCAGGCCGAGCATCAGCCCGGTCTTGGTGACCGCGTCGCGCTTGCGCGCATGCTCGAGGATCTTGTAGCTGCGCGGGTAGCTCGCCTGGACGCGGACCGCGCGCGACAGCCGCGGCACGGTCTCGAGGTTGTGGGCGAACACGTCCGGATCGGCGTCGAGCACGATGTCGACCAGCTCGGTGTTGCCCTTGAAGTCACCGGCGAGGACCTCGAGCGTCATCGTCGGGCACGCCGCCTTGACCTCCTGGATGGTCTGGGCCCAGTGCGCGGCACCGAAGTCGGCGAGATCATCGCGATCGACGCAGGTGATCACGGTGTGCTCGAGCGAGAGCCGGCCGAGCATCTCGGCGACCCGGCGCGGCTCGTCGGGATCCGGCGGCAGCGGCCGGCCGGTGGTGACGTCGCAGAACCGGCACGACCGGGTGCAGATGTCGCCGAGGATCATGATGGTGAGCGCGCGGCGGGTCCAGCACTCGCCGATGTTCGGGCAGCTCGCGCTCTCGCATACGGTGTGGAGCTGGAGCTCCTTGACCATCGCGCGCAGCTCGAAGTACGCCGGCTTGCTCGGCAGGGTCGCGCGGATCCACTCGGGGTGGCGGCGGCGCGGCGGGGCTACCGATTCCGCGGCCGGGTCGACGACGGGGAGGTGAAGCCGCGCCTCGCTGTCACGCATGTCCGGCATCCAGCGATTCATACCCCGGAAGCGCGGCCGACGCGAACCGTCACCGGCGGGCGAACACGCCGCTCGCGAGCCACGGACCGCCGGGCGGATCGCGCGGCGATGACCTCCTCGTGGCCGGTCGGCACCGCCGTCCTGCTGTCGAGCGCGAGGCGCGAGCAGGGACACGACACGGCATGCGCCGAAATCGCGAGCCGGTTCGCCGCGCGCACCGGTACACCGCGCGCAGCGTCGATGCCTCGGGTGATGTCGCATCTGATGGAGACTGTTGCGTTTTTGCAACGCCGCTCGAGCATTGGTGGTAGATTTCCACGGTGGGTATCGCCCATCGTGCGGAGTTCACGCGCCGCAGCGCCTGGCACATCGAATGCTGGTGCGAGCTCGTACCCTTTCAGGAGATACCGTGAATAGACTAGTTATCATCGCTCTGGGATCTGTTGCCGTGGTCGGTGCCTGCGCGAGCTCGCCAGGCTCCGAGCCCGCGCCGAACATCGAGGTGCGGCGCTCGAGCGGCGTGCCGGTCTCCGGCACCGCGTTCTCGTGTACCGATCACGCGTCGACCACGCTGACCCCGTGCGAGGTGTATCCGAGCCAGCGCTCCGCCCTCGCGGTGCGCAGCGACGCCCAGGGCGTCGTGGATCTGGTGCTGTCTCGCAACATCAGCTGGATCACGGTGGATGGCGCCGCGGCGGCGGCCGTCGTCTCGCTGCAGTTTCTGCTCGAGGGCGAGATCCTCGCGACAGCGCGGCAGGATACCTACACCGCCCTGGGCATCCCGGCGGCGCAATATCCGCGCGGCGGCTGGATCGAGCCGGTGGCGGCGTCGCGGACGGCGGAGGGACGCAACGCGGGCCGGTTCTCGCTCAGCTTCGACTGGGGCACGGTCAGCGGCACGTACGACTCGGCCGACGCGCAGTAGCGCCGTCGCGCTGCGGCCCTAGAGATCGACGGCGTGACCGAGGGCGTCCTCGGTGGCGATCCGCAGGGCCTCGGCGAACGTCGGATGGGCGTGGATCGTGTACGCGAGGCTCTCGGCGTTGACCTCGGTGGTCTTGGCGAGGGTGAACTCGGCGATCAGGTCGGTGACCGCGGGGCCGATCAGGTGGGCGCCGACCAGCGCGCCGGTCTCGGCGTGCCAGATCACCTTGACGAAGCCGTTGGGATCGCCGGCCGCGGTGGCCTTGGCCAGCGCGCGGAACGGCATCTTGCCGACCTTGATCGGGATGTTCTGCGCCCGCGCTTTGTCCTCGGTGAGGCCGACCGAGGCGATCTCGGGATGGCAGTAGGTGCACGCCGGGATCGCGTCGTAGTGGATCTCGGGGGCATGGACGCCGGCGATCCTCTCGGCGACGAACACGCCCTCGGCCGACGCGACGTGGGCCAGGCCGCGGCCGATCACGTCGCCGATCGCCCACAGGTTGTCGCCGCAGCGGTTGCCGGCGTCGACCTTGATGAAGCCGCGGTCGAGCGCGATACCGTGGGCCTCGAGGCCGATGTTCTCGACGTTGGCGGCGACGCCGACGGCGACCAGCAGGATGTCGGCCTTGAGCCCGCGCGCCTCGCCGCCGGCGGTGGGCTCGGCGGTGATCGCGACGTGGTCGCCGGCGGTGGTGGCCGAGGTCAGCTTGTGGCCGACCAGCAGCTGGATGCCGCGGCGCTCGAACGCGCGCGCCAGCTCCTTGGAGATCTCGGCGTCCTCGTTGGGCACCAGCCGCGGCAGGAACTCGACGATCGTGACCTCGACGCCGAGCGCGCGGTAGAACGACGCGAACTCGACGCCGATCGCGCCGGCGCCGAGCACGACCATCGACCTCGGCTGCTCCGCCAGGGTCATCGCCTTGCGGTACTCGATGATGCGCTCGCCGTCGATCGCGATCCCGGGCAGCGACTTTGCGCGCGCGCCGGTGGCGAGGATGACGTGTTTGGTCTCGACCACCGAGCGGGCGCCGCTGGCGTCGATCTGGATCCGGTGCGGCTTCCACGCGCCGGTGCGGGGCAGGAGGGTCGCGGTGCCGGCGAGGTGGGCGATCTTGTTCTTGCGGAACAGAAAGCCCACGCCCTTGCTGACCTTGTCGGCGATCGCGCGGCTGCGCTGGATCATCGCGGGGAAGTCGGCGCGGACCTCGCCTGCGATGATCCCGAACTCCTTGGCGCGGTGGAAGGTCTCGAGGACCTCGGCCGAGCGCAGCAGCGCCTTGGTCGGGATGCAGCCCCAGTTGAGGCAGATCCCGCCCAGGTTCTCGCGCTCGACGCAGGCGGTCCGGAGCCCGAGCTGCGCGCAGCGGATCGCGGCGACGTAGCCGCCGGGACCCGAGCCGATCACCACGACATCGTACGAATCAGGGGCATCAGCCATGAGCTTCCTCGGCGGCGCGCGGGATCACAGCGCGAGCGACTCGGGTTTCTCGATCAGCTCGGCGAGCACGGTCAGCCAGCGCGCGCCGAGTGCGCCGTCGATCACGCGGTGGTCGCACGACATCGTCACGGTCATCCGCTTGCCGGCGACCACGGCGCCCTTGTCGACCACGGCGACATCGCGGACCGCGCCGATCGCGAGGATCCCGGCCTCGGGCGGGTTGATGATCGCGGTGAACCGCTCGATGCCGAACATGCCGAGGTTGGACACGCTGAACGTCGAGCCGGTGATCTCGGGGACCTTGAGCGCGCGCTTGCGGGCGCGGTCGGCGAGGTCCTTGATCTCGGCGGCGATCGAGCCGATGCCCTTGGCGTCGGCGTCGCGCACCACCGGCGTGACCAGGCCCTCGGGGATCGCGACGGCGACGCCGATGTGGACACGGTGGAAGTGGCGGATCGCGTCGCCCTGCCACGACGCGTTGCACTCCGGCATCCGGCGCAGCGCGAGCGCGACCGCCTTGACCACGAGATCGTTGACCGAGATCTTGCCCTTGTCGCCGAGCAGGTCGTTGAGCCGCTGGCGGTAGGCGAGCAGCGCCGCGGCGTCGAGGTCGCGCATCAGGTAGATGTGCGGGACGTCGCGCTTGGCCTCGGTCATCCGCGACGCGATCCGCTTGCGCATGCTGGTCGCCGCGACGTCGTCCCAGTCGGCGTCGCTGTCCTGCGCCCCGCGCGCGGGCCGCACGGCGAGCGCCTGCGAGCTCGCGGCCGGAGCCGTCTTGCGGTCCTCGGCGGCGGGCTCACCATCGTCGGTGGCAGCGGCCTCGGCGGCGTCCTCGGGGGCCTCGTCGGGCGCTTCCTCGGGGACGGCGTGGCCGTTGTGCTTGCCGGCGCTGCCCTCGGCCGCGGCGCGGACGTCGCGCTCGACGATCCGACCGCCGGGGCCGCTGCCGGTGATCTGGCGCAGGTCGATGCCGAGCTCGATCGCGAGGGTCTTGGCGAGCGGGGAGGCGAGCAGCCGGCCGCCGCCGCCCGGTGCGGACGGTGCGGCGGGGGCTGCGGACGCCGGTGCGGGCTTGGCGGCTGCTGGCGCAGGCTTCGCGGCCGCAGGCTTGGCGGGCGCGGGCTTGCCGGCGGCCGGGGCGGGCTTGACCGCCTCCTTGCCGCGCTGGTCCTGCTCCGGCCTGGTCGCCTCGCGCGGCGCTTTGCCGGCCGCCGGTGCGCTGGCCGGGGCCTCGGCGGCCTTGGCCGGCGCGGGCGCGGCCCCGCCGCTCGCCTTGGCCTGCTCGATCAGCTGCGTGATGTCCTCACCGGCCTTGCCGATGATCGCCACCGGCGCGCCGAGCTTGACCGTGTCGCCCTCCTTGACCAGGAACTTCAACAGGACGCCCTCGTCCTCGATGTTGAAGTCCATGTTCGCCTTGTCGGTCTCGACCTCGGCGACGAGGTCTCCGGGCGAGACCTTGTCGCCCTCCTTCTTCGTCCACCGGACGAGGACGCCTTCCTCCATCGTCGGCGACAGCTTCGGCAAACCGATGATCTGGGCCATAGCTACTCCAGGTACAGCGCGCGCTTGACCGCGGCGACCACGTCCTTGACTTGGGGCTGGACTTCATCCTCGAGGTTCTTGGCGTACGGCATCGGCACGTCGTCGCTGGTGACGCGCTCGATCGGCGCGTCGAGCGAGTCCATGCAGTGGCGCTGGATCTGGTATGCGACCTCGGCGCCGAACCCGGCGACCGGCCAGCCGATCTCGACGATCACGCAGCGTCCGGTCTTCCTGACCGAGGTCGCCAGGGTGTCGACGTCGAGCGGCCGCAGCGTCCGCGGGTCGACGACCTCGCAGTCGATGCCCTCGTCGGCGAGCTGCCTGGCCGCGTCGAGGCAGGTCCACACCATCTTCGACCACGCGATCAGCGTGATGTCGCTGCCGGTGCGCTTGATGTCGGCCTGGCCGAGCGGCAGCAGCAGCTCGCCGTCCGGCACCTCCCAGGTCGAGTTGTAGAGCGTCTCGCCCTCGATGAACACGACCGGGTTGTCGTCGCGGATCGCGGTCTTGAGCAGGCCCTTGGCGTCGAGCGCGGTCGACGGCATCACGACCTTGAGGCCGGGGACGTGGGCGTAGAAGCTCTCGAGCGCCTGGCTGTGCTGCGAACCGACCTGCACGGCGGGGCCGCCGGGGCCGCGGAACACGATCGGCACGTGGAACTGCCCGCCGCTCATCTGGTAGATCTTCGCCGCGTTGTTGATGATCTGGTCGATCGCGACGAGCGAGAAGTTGAAGGTCATGAACTCGATGATCGGCCGCAAGCCGACCATCGCGGCGCCGACACCGATCCCGGTGAACCCCATCTCGGCGATCGGCGCGTCGACCACGCGGCGCTCGCTGAATCGCTGGAGCATGCCCTGGGTGACCTTGTACGCGCCGTTGTAGTGGCCGACCTCCTCGCCCATGATGAAGACGTCGGGGTCGCGCTCCATCTCCTCGCGCATCGCCTGGTTGAGCGCCTCGCGGTAGCTGATCACCGCCATGGTTACTCCTTGATCACGTACGGTAGGTATTCATCGGCGACCGGCGAGTCCTCGGCGAACTTCACCGCGTCCTCGATCTCGGCCTTGACGTCGGCCTCGAGTTCCTCGACCGCTGCATCCTGCATTCCGAGGTCGACCAGCCGCTGGCGACATCGGCCCAGCGGATCGCGCCGCCGCCACTCCTCGACCTCCTCCTTGGTCCGGTACAGGCCCGGGTCGCTCATCGAGTGGCCGCGGAACCGGTAGGTCACGACCTCGACCAGGGTGGGCTCGCCGGTGGTGCGGGCGCGCTCGATCGCCTCGCCGATCCGGCGCTTCACCTTGACGACGTCGTCGCCGTCGAACCGGTCGCGCGCCATGCCGTGGGCCAGCGCGCGCAGCGACACGTCCTCGACCGCGAGCGAGCGGTACAGCGGCGTGCCCATCGAGTACTGGTTGTTCTCGCAGATCAGGACCACCGGCAGCTTCCACAGCGCGGCGAGCGCGACGCCCTCGGCGAACCCGCCGATCGTCGACGCGCCCTCGCCGAAGAAGCACAGCGTGACCCGGCCGTCGTTGCGGTACTTCGACGCGAACGCCGCGCCGGCCGCGATCGGCACGTGGCCGCCGACGATCCCGTAGCCGCCCAGGAAGCTGGTCTTCTTGTCGAACAGGTGCATCGAGCCGCCCAGGCCCTTCACCAGCCCGGTCTTCTTGCCGTACAGCTCGGCGAGGATCGATCGCGCCGAGCAGCCCTTGGCGTAGGCGTGGCCGTGCTCGCGGTAGGTCGCGACCACGTAGTCGTCGGGCTGGCAGGCGGCGGTCGCGCCGACGCACACCGCCTCCTGGCCGATGATCAGGTGGAGGAAGCCGCCGATCTTGCCGCCCTGCGAGTAGGCCTTGGCGGCCGCCTCCTCCATGCGGCGGATCGCGAGCATCTGGCGGTACAGCGGTGCGAGCTCCTCGGCGGTCGTCTCCACGACCTCGAGATCATCGGGTTCGATGCGGACGGAGTCGGGGGTCGTGATGGACGCGGTCGCCACGCCGCGACCATACCCAATGCGCACCGCCCTTGCGAGTCACTGCACCAGATCGAACTGGGCTTGCGCGGTGTTCGCGTCGATCCGGACCACGTTGCCGGTCGCGCCCTCGATGCCGAGCTCGACCTGCTGGTAGCGCTTGGACAGCTTGTCGACCGGGAACTGGCCCTGGCTGCACACCACGGGGGCGAACCGGACCGTGTCGCCGTAGTCGGCGCCGTCGAACTGGAGGAACAGATCGGGGTGCGCCGTGCAGGACGTGGCGCTGGCCGCGACCCCGCCGACGGTCCATCGCACCATGACCGAGCGCACGTTCGTGCGCGGGGTGCACTCGCCGCCGCGGGCGCAGACGTCGTCGCCGCATTGCGAGTCGTTGACGCACTCGCCGCCGCTGGGCGTCAGCGAACAGCCTGCGAGGCAGGCCATCAGCGCGCAGGCGGCGTAGCGCATGTCTGTTGTGTAGCAAAACCGAAGGTTTCCTGCACGCCAATCGCGCGACCTTGCCGCGTGAGGACCGCAACCATCCGGGATCGCGTGCGGCCGTCGCTCGATAGATAACGACCTACATAAGGTGGGACCGCGCGGGAGTGGGGGATGCAGCCCACTACGGCGCCGGGATCGGCGGCATGACCGCGGTTCGGCGGCGTCGCACGAACGCCACGAAGCACGCGGTCTGGCCGGCGCCGATGGCCGAGATCACCAGCCACAGCATCACGTGGTGCTCGCCGATGGCATCGAGTAGCCCGCCGCCGATCAGCGGCGCCACCGCGATCCCGAGCATCGATGCGAACCCGACCACGCCGAAGGTGCGGCCGCGGCGCGCAGGGTCGGCAACCTCGGCGATCGCGGCCTGCTGCGCCGGATCGAACACGACCTCGGCGCAGGTCATCGCCAGGATCGCGAGCGCGCCCCCCGTGAACCCCGAGGCGACGCCGATCAGCGCGAAGCTCAGACCGTCGACGAACGACGACCACGGCAGCATGGTGCGGATCCCGAACCGCCGGATCAGGCTCAGCGCGGGCACCTGGAGCAGCAGCACGCCCACGCCGTTGCAGCTGTAGAGCAGCCCGACGTCGGCCTGGGTCAGGCCGAGCTCGGTGGTCATGTAGATCGAGAACGTCGAGAACATCTGGGTCTCGAGCACCGCACACAGGAACGTGCCGAGCAGCAACATGCGCATCACGCGGTCGGCCAGGCCTTCGCGCAGCGCGCCCTTCAGGTCGCCGTCGCTGGCCGCCGCGGCGCTGGCCTGCCGCACCGGATCCTCGACGCCGAGCGTGACGATCGCGGCCACGATCGTGCCGGCCGCGGCGAGGTAGAACACCGCGCCGTACGGCATCACCAGGGTGAGGATGCCGCCGAGCGCCGGGCCAAGCGCCCAGCCCAGGTTGGTGCCCATGCGCTGGATGCCAAACGCGCTGACCCGCTGATCGTCGCGCACCACGTCGGCGACCAGCGCGTAGGCGACCGGCTCGAAGCAGCCGCGCAGCGTCGAGATCACCACCATGTTGATGCCCAGCGTCCACAGCGGCGCGTCGAGCAGGATCTGGGTGCCGAGCAGCGCGACGAAGCCGCTGCGGATGAACAGCGAGGTCGTGATCAGCGGCCGGCGGCCGATCCGGTCCGACAGGTTGCCGGCCCAGGCGTTCGACATCGACTGCCCGACGTTCGCGCACAGCGCGATCACGCCGTACACCCACGCCGGATAGCCGCGGGTCTCGACGATGTAGATCCCCATGAACGAGATCACCAGCGACATGCCCATCGTGTTGACGGCGCGGGCGAACGCCAACCGCCACACCCGCGAGTCCATCGAGCGGGGACGCGTCGCGTCGCGCGGCCCTGCACCTGGGGGCGCTTCGCCGGCCTGTCGCACCACCTCGGGGAGCCCCGCGCTCGCCTCGCGTTGCGGCTCACCGCCCGTTGCGTCGTGCAACCCGTCCTCGCTGTCGGGCGACCGCGTCATCGCGAGCTGCGCGCAGCCGTGGCGTGCGGGGCCATCGCGGCTTTCCTACCACATCGAGGCGCGCTACAAACGCGGCGATGTCGATGCGGCTCGAGCGCAGTTACCGGTTCGAGGCGGCGCACTTCCTGCCCCGGGTGCCGCCCGGGCACAAGTGCGCTCGCATGCACGGCCACAGCTATCAGATCGAGATCGCGATCGAGGGCGAGCTCGACGCCGAGCGCGGCTGGGTCATGGACTTCGCCGAGATCGACGAGCACGCCGCGCCGCTGGTCCGCCAGCTCGACCACCAGGTGCTGAACGAGATCGACGGGCTCGGCAACCCGACGAGCGAGCACCTCGCGCGCTGGTGGTGGCAGCAGCTCGCGCCGCGGCTGCCGGGGCTGTGCGAGGTCATGGTGTCCGAGACCCCGACGTCGCGGTGTGTCTACCGCGGTCGCTGAGCTCTGTACCGGTGGCGCGCGCGCCGCGGTAGCGTCGCGGGCGTGACCAACCTGCGCGTCGTCACCTTGAACCTGTGGGGCACCCAGCCGCCGCTCGAGGCGCGCCTGGCGCTCGCGACGCGCCAGCTCCGCGCGCTCGCGCCCGACGTCGTCTGCCTGCAGGAGGTCCAGCCGCTCGGCGACCGCGCCGGCCGCACCACCGCCGACGCGCTCGCCGACGCGCTCGGCATGACCGCGCACCACGAGGTCGCGGTGGCGTGGGAGGCGGCGCCCGGGATGGCGGCCGGGCAGGAGGGGCTGGCCGTGATCGCGCGCGAGATCCGCGAGGCCCGCGTGCTCGCGCTACCCGAGCCGCGGCCGACCGAGGCCCGGATCCTGCTGTCGGCGGCGATCGACACCGCCGGCGGTCCGATCTGGGTCCACACCACGCACCTGCACTACCGGCTCGACGACGGCGTCGCGCGCGAGCACCAGGTCCTGGCGATCGACGCCGCGATCCGCGGGCTGGGCCGCGAGCCGGACAGCGCGCCGCAGATCCTGTGCGGCGACTTCAACGCCACGCCCGACAGCGACGAGATCCGGTTCCTGCGCGGGCTGACCACGCTGGGAGGCCGCCGCACCCACTTCCAGGACGCCTGG
>Ga0307515_10011036_pt1 | contig 17208 bp, 3 predicted proteins | sample 17_EM_MG_FD_194513 | JGI IMG/M metagenome (GOLD analysis project Ga0307515, IMG submission 194513) | Populus trichocarpa ectomycorrhiza microbial communities from riparian zone in the Pacific Northwest, United States - 17_EM | ecosystem: Host-associated > Plants > Roots > Unclassified | place...
AAACATAGTTGCCCCGTACTAGAGAACAGTAGAATTTAGTTCTACAGTTCTACTTTATTAAGAACCAGATACTCTTTGCATCCCGTTACTGTTGTCACGTTACTATATACCCTAAGGACCTTAGCGTCCTAACATAAGCTTATAAATAAATTAGTTGGGGTTAGCTTCTAAAAGCTTAATCGCAATTTCCATTCGAGCTTCTTGATCGAGTTTAAGCAGTGCGGCAGCCGTAGAATCCATAGTTGTGGTGTAGGAAAGGTAAGATGCATAAGAAAAGGGATGATTTAAATCGCGATCGGCGGGTGGCTCGATCGGGGGGTTGGCTCGATCGGGTGGCTAGGACGTTATAACGTGTTCGGCAAGCAAGTGGCCACTGCAAGCATGTGGCCACCCTAAAAAAACTTACCAAAAAACTAAAAAATCGTTCTTTAATATCTTAACAATGGCTTAATAATAAATTATAAAAATTTATAATTAGATTCTTATACTTACTTTAAGACCTCTATTAAAGTTTTAAAATAATTTAATAAGTAGTTTTTAAAATATAATAATTAAGCTTAAATTTAAGAGCTAAATTTTAATATATTAATAATAGCTAAACTAATTACTTTAAAACTTTAATAGAGGTCTTAAAGTAAGCATAAAAATCTAATTATAAATTTTTATAATTTATTATTAAGCCGTTATTAAGATATTAAAGAACAATTTTTAGGTTTTTTGGTAAGTTTTTTTAGGATAGCCACATGCTTGCAGTGGCTACTTGCTTGCCGAATACGTTATCTAACAATGTAATCCTTACGCCTAGGAGCTTTAACCTAAAAGCAAATAAGTTAAAAATAATTAATGAGTTTAAGCCTTTTAAACGGTAATACGTCCGGTATAAAGCTCTTATACCTCCGCCGGAGCTTATAAACGCCTTAAGACGACTTATTAAGAATGTAACAACCTATTGCTAATCGATCGCTTTAAGGAATATCTTGCTACTAGCCGCGTACTTCTTGCCGAGAATTAACACTTTATGTTACGGACCTTATATCGATAGTAGTGCGACTACTGAGAAGGGACATAAACGGGTTAGTTAAGACAGTATTGGAGGCGCTGGAACCGATCGAGCTATGGGATGAAGGATAGCCGAGTTATATAACTAGTCACGTTACAAGTTCAGAACGTGGGAACGCGGGAATATAGGAACGCGATATACTAACGTACTAACGTACTAACGTACTAAAACCTTTACTATGGGGAGGAGTTATATATTTAAAGACGTACGGTCTCTATAGATAGTTTTTCTTTTTTATAGTAAATCTTAGAATATAATTAGAGTTAATTTATTAGGTAACTACTCTACTAGTTATATTTACGTTATTAACTATTCTATGCCTATATACCTAGCCTATTAACAAGTCTACTATAATATTTCCTATAAGGCTTCGTTATCTATTTACTACTAAGGTTATAGTAAAAGAAGTTAAATAATATATTACTAAAAGTAGTAGTTATAACAGCGTTAATAAAAGCAACTATATTAGGATTAGGTAATAACACCAGTATAGTAAATACTAACTTATAACTAGTTATCGTTAGATAATTATAGGAAATAGTTAATTAATTAATAGACAATAATAGGATACTTAAAGAAAGGATTAACGGAATAGGAGTAGTAATGGTTAAGTTACCCTTAATTAAATAATTCTTAGGTAAGAAGTTAAAGCTTAAAGGATTCCTTATATAAATGCACTTTAAGGTTATATAGAAAGGGGTTAAACTAGGAATACCTATAGATTAAGTCGCTTATACAGGATTATTCCTAATAGGAAGGGCACTTAAGTAGTTTAAATCCTACTTAATAGATATATAGGAATATAGTATAACAACTACTAACTAGGAGGTATAATATATATTTTTAAGTTAAAACGGGTTTATAAAATAATTAACGTAAATATTTAGAGACCTAGAGGCAACTATAATAGTAAAGAGAAAGCTTTAAAACCTAGTATAGAGAACTTTAGCAATTAAATATTAGTAATATAAGTTAAATAGAATAATAAGGCGCTTATAGTATAGTATAAGTAAGGACTTAAAGCAAAAGTTTAGGATGTAATTATCCTAATAGAAGTATGGACACTTTTAGGGAATTAATTAATTAAGTAATTAAGATTAATAATAGAATCTACTAAAGAGAGCAGACTAAGAAGGGTTAGGATAGAGTTCTATAGTCGTATAAGGCATAGGGCATATAGCGATAAAGTTAAAGTTAGAAATTATAGTATAGTATAGAGCTAATAGACCTAAGTAGTACTAAAGAAAATAAGAAATAAAATAAGAAACTATAGAAACCTAGAGGATAAGGATTAAGTAATTAGAGGTCTAAAAAGTAGAGGCTAAACTAGGGATCTTAGTAGCAGAAGATATTTAGGTGGACTCTATAGTAAGAAAAATAGTTTAAAGATAGGGCTTATATAAATTATAAAAAATAGGGTTATTTTGCCAGAAACTATAAGGATAGTTAGAGTTACTATACGGTAAAGGGAACTAGACTAGTAAAAGACGTATATATATAAAGGGATAATAGCGTACTACGGGGAATAAAAGAGTGTTTAATTAGAAGTTTTGCGTTTTATTATAATAACGTATACTAAATTTATAAGGACGCTAAGTATAGCGTAAGCTATTAGCCATAAGAGTTAAAATTATTAGAGTTTAAAGGAACTAATAAACTATCTTATAGATTAGATATTAAGGATGATAAATTTAACATAGGCAAAATATTTAGTAATAATAAAGTAATAAAAGTAGCTTACTAGGAGTATATAGACCTTAGAGATGTTATATAAGAGGTAAAGGATAATTTTATTACAGAATAAGGAATATTAGTAGGGATTAAGACCCCACTAGATATAATATCTATTACTTTATATTAGTTACATAAGGTAATATTACATAGCTACGGTTCGTAGATAGTATAATAATTGTTGTTTTATATATCTTAATAAGGGAGGGCGAGGAGCTTAAGGCTCCTCGCTATGCTACTACCGCGGCGACACGTAACGGCAACTTGCCGTATATAACGGCAACTTGCTATACGTAATAGCAATTTACCTTATATAGTAACCACTTGGCTTTATTCCTAACACTAGCAACTCTTCTTTTATAGTTGCCATCTATATATATATATACTGCTTAACTAGCGTAACAAATATTAATTCTTTTTACTTACTATTGCTATTGTAATATAAGTCTTACTGTTTTAAAATTTGCCTCTTAGCACGTGGTGCTTTCTTGCTTAGGAGTTATAGGTAAATATCTTATTTAGGGGGCCGCTAAGGCGCTAGTAGTAAGCGAGCCAATAGCAATTTTCTATCTTGGGGATAGAAAATCCTAATTAGCTAGGTTAAGTTAGGGTCTATAGAATATTATACTCCCCCCTCTAAAAAAGTCTTAGTAAGAGAATCTAACTAATTAGATAACTTTAACCGCCGGTTAAAGTTCCTAAATATTTTAAGACCTTATATAACTAAGAAATTTCTAGGGACTCCCTTTTAACCTAACCTTTAACTTATATATATAGAGTATTTATATTAATAAATATCTCTAGTGCCTTATTTAGGTTTGCCTTTATTATTATATCTACCGGGTTATCTTAGCTATTAATCTATTAAATCTTAAAGAGTTTTTAACGCTTATAGGATTGCTAAAGTACTATAATATTAATTATAAGGCGCTTTTTCTTTATAGTACTAAGCTTAACTAAATACTTATAGAGGGAATATAAGTCGGTGCATACAATTATAGGGATAATAGAAAGTTTAAGTCGATCTATAATTATCTTTAGGGTAGTTCTAATTGTAATTGCTATATTAACTCCGCTAACTATTCTATATATCTCTAACGCTAGAACGCTTTAAGTAACACGCTTACTTTTAGTTAAGCTCTAATAAATAAGATTGCCGTAGATCGTAAAGTTATTCTCTTTAGTAGATTTGTTTGTAATAATAATCTTATATCCTAGCTAGAAGCTAAAATCTTTATTATTTATAAACGATCTATTAATAAATATAAAGAGCTTAGCGGTAGGAAGATTAATAGGCACATAAAGTAATCCCCAATTAAGATAATTTATTTACTAGAAAAGGCGCTTATTTAGGGTAAGAACGTCATTCTTAGTTAGTTTTTAGTATTAGGCGGTAACAAAGAGATTAAATAAAGCCTTAGGTTAATAGATAGAAATAATATAAGCTCTATAAGCGCGTTGCTCTATATATCCTTATTTTAGAGAGTTAACGTTAATAATATTAATCTTCTTACTTTAACCCTTTTGGCGTAAAGCAATAGAATCCTTGTTTAGGGAGAGGATGCATCTATTAAAAAGTAATAGTATTATTAAATTAAGCTTTTCCTTTAGCTTTGCTATAAGATTTGCCTTTACTAGCTTATCTTCTTTAAGAGCTAAGAATTAGTCGTCTTCTAAGATAATTATATTATTAGTTTATATGCCAATAATTCTAAATAAGGTTTCTGTAGTTATAATAAGGAAGTATAAATTAAATATAGAAGTAGTTATTAAAAGTTTCTCTTTATAGTGCTTGCTATAGGTAGCCTACTAATAAGTTTTTGCCTCTATAATTCCGTATAGTGGCTTAAGCATAACCATAATCGTATCTTTAGGATATTGGTGGCGAATTTACTCTAAAAGGTATGCCAATATTAAGCGCTAAAGGTGCGTCTTTAATTAGGTATAGGCCTAGGTAATATTTTATAAATAAACCGCTATTTTATTCTTTATTAAGGAGGGAGCTAGCGCAATAATAACTTGCTAACTAGCTTATTAAATTATAGGAGACTATATAAGAATTACCTCCTTACTATTATTATTATAGCCTTAGATAATAAGCCTTAATTTCTTAAATGGGGTATTAGTAGCTTTGCCCTTAATCTTATTAACTATTCTTAACTTAAAGATACGGACTCTATTAAATTTGGTAAGGTTATACTTCTTAAATTTAAAGACTCCTCTTATAATAAGACCATTAATCTCCTACTTATTAGATACTTAGAAAGGAGCTCCTAAAGTTATAATACGACCTTCCTTTTAAAGCTATTTTATAAGTTTAAAGTTAGCTTTCTCTTTAGCTGTTATAAAGGCCATTAATAGCTTAACTCTATTCTTAATGGCGGCAATAAATTGCTCTTTAAAATTAATAAGATATTAGCGATTTTGTAATCCCTTTGGGCGACCTCTACCGCGTCATAGTTATAGCGTATCTACTATAATTATATTAGGATTATAGTCGCCTTCTAAAGCACGTTAATTATAGTTCTTCTTTAGGGTATCTTCTAGGGCATCCTATAAAGGCTTAAAATTATTATTTTTATAATAAGGCTTAATAACAGTTAAATAGAATTAAGTAGGTCCGTAAGGTATCTAAATAATATAAGTTTAACCATTAATTGTAATAAGTTGGTGTGGGCCTAACTATTCTCCCTTTTTATACTATACGCGTACTTTAGACTAGAGTGGCAAATTAAGCGTAGTTAAGGTATTTAGGCTATTTCTTATTCCTAGTGCGTTATTAACCTAGTATATAGCGTAGAGATGTTATACCTCCTTTATTGTCTTATAAATAGCCTTAGCTTATTATATAATGGAGGGAGATAGTAGAGAATTGTTAGTTATTTAAGGGTAGGCGCTAAAGACTAGTAACGTTAGTATAAGTCTATCTAGGCTAGCGGAATTGTTAATAGCTTTAATAGCTATTTATAAGGTAAGTTCTTTACTAGCGTCCTTTAGTTCTAAAGAGATAATCTTATATATACGGCATAATAGCGTGTAATATTGCTCTACTTTTTTAATGCTATTATATACCTTAATGGGGACTTCCTTAACCTTAATTGCTATTACCTTTATCTATTATCGGAACTCTATAGATAAGAAGTTCTTTTTTATATTATAAATAATTTAATTAGGGGGTCCTAAATAGATATTAATTTAATATAATTAAAGGGTATCCTATACGTTTTTGGCTAATATATCTTTTAAGAAACGCGCGGCTTAGAAGGAGGTTAAGAAGTTAATAACTTAGAGCACTGGCTTGCCGCTAAGATATATAACGTCAATAATAATATAAAAGTTGAAGTTGTAGTTATCCTTAAGGGTAAATTTAAATCGGCTAGAGGACTTCTAGTTTATTTAGTAGTAATAGTAGTACTTTATAAAATACTTAATTGCCTTAGCCTTAACTTTATAGCCTACTCGCTAAAGGACCCTAAGTAATTAATAAATAGATAAGTAGCTAAAACGACGGTGCAGTTAGCGTAATTCTAATTTAGTTAAGTGGCTTTAAGTAATACTCTTTTTTAGTTAATAAAGGAGCAACTAGGGGTGACCCTACTTATATATAATAGGTACCCGATTATCTCCCTAAATAAGTATATTCTTAAGGTTATTAAGCCTAACGCCTAACTTATCTATATTTTTGATGTAAAATAGAAACGGAGTATTTGTAGGAATAATATAGAAAGTGATATATCCTAAGGGGGTTTAGACCCTAATTATGCCGAGAAAGATTATAGTACCTTTACTAAAGCAAATTATATATTAGCCTGCCGTTAATTAGTTAATCTAAATAGAGCTATTAAGCTACTAAAGAGCTTAAACTTAAGGTTCTTTTACTATAGATACTCTTACGGCTCCTATATCTAGTATAATACTATAAAAGACATATGCTAAGTATTTATTGTTAAAGGAAAATACGGAACTCTTCTTTAGCTTATTAAAGATATCTAATTTTATAATAGAATGGAGCGTAGATTAATTATTAAGAATAGTAATAGTTTATATGCTATCTACCTTACTATACTTAGTAAAGTATTAGTTAGGGGAGTAGTCCTTAATTTCTATATCTATAAGAAGCTGTTCAACCTTATTAACCTTACCCTTAAGATCTTTTACGCCTTTGTATTAAACTAGGAAGCTTTAAAAGTAGGCTGTAGTAACCTCGCGATTTCTAATATTTCTTATACTCTAATAGAACTTATTATATGCCTCTTTTCGCTTATTAAGGGAGTGTCTAGTTAACTAGCAATTTGGCTTCTTATAAATATAGTACTTCTTTTAGCAATTACTTTAAAATAAACCTCTATAAGGACCTTTATAATTACCTTATAGTTAACATTAATTATACCCTCTTCCGTATTCCCTACCTTGGCCGCTATATATTTAATTAGTCTAGTTATAATTGTATTGGTCGAAAATACTTAGTTAGGTAGGGTTTTTAGTATAGAACTGTTAAGATTCTTATATTTATATTATAATACCTACAGTAGAGTATAGCTTAGTATATACTCCTTTAAACGTATCCGCAGATTTATATAGCGCTAAGTTGCACTTAGGAACGCTATAGTATACTAAGATAACCTAGTCCCTTAGGCTGTTTTTATTTTAGTAAGTTTTGGTTAGGCTATATTAGATTTTCTAAAGTTTATTAAAGAGTAGTTAAAGGCACTCTAAATAAGTCTTTATTAGGTTAGAAGTAATAACTCTCTAGAACGTAGTTTCCCGCCATTTAGATATATAAAGTTGGCGATTTTTATTAGTTTTAAAGTAAGCTCTAATGAGCTAAAGTATTATATTAAAGCTATAGTTTTTACCCGTAATATGGTTATAATAGAATATTATTACCCGTCCTTTTAATATAATAGAGAAAGCGTAATAGTACTGGTGGTATTAAATTCTAACCTTATTATAATAGTTATAAAAGACCTATAGTTTTGCTCTAAGTATATTATATAGTTCTCCTCCAAACTTCTTTTCTTTGTCTAAATATACCTTTATTAAATTTGTAACTTCTTATAGTAAAGGCTTACTAGTTAGCTGGGATGGAGGGGGTAGAGGTAGCGGAGGGGGTAGCGGAAGAGTACCTTTAGGTAGGAGAGTACCTTTTAGTAGGAGAGTGCCTTTAGGTAGGGAATTAGCGTTTTAGGGGGTTTAATATAAATTAAAGTTGCCTTCTAAAGAATATAGGTTGGTTTTAGGTTTCCGTAATTAACGTATAATTTTAGCTTCCGTCTATACTGGTTCTTCTATATTAATAATAACGGCCTAAATATTACTAGTAATTAGGTTACCATTTTTAGTAACGTATACCCTATTCCTATAAAGGAAGTCTTGGAAATCCTAAATAATATTAATATTACTAAGTGCCTAAGTATTGGCGGTTCATTCTACAAAATCCTCCCTAAAATATTCCTATAGTTGTAAATTGGCGTAGTGTTTACTTTAGTAGAATAGGATATAGTATAGGAGAAAGCTATTAACTTGTTTTGCGGTATAAGTTATTATATTAATAGTAAATTCGTCCTAATTTTTATTAATAAATTTCGCGTACGTAACTACCCCTAGTGGTAAGGAGTCTTCCTAGTTGTTTAAAGTAGGCGTAGCCATATTTTTAGAGGGAGGGAAGTGTTATTGGCGTAGGGATTATTGTTTAGTACGCGTTCGTGATATATATTTATTGTTTAATACGCGTTTATAACGTATATTTGCGATTATAGGGCTTAGGACTAGTTCTAGCCTTAAATCGCAAAGACTTATAAAGCGTGTTATTTTGCGTAATAGACGTAAGAATCTATAATCTGGGAAAGGCTTAGGACTAGTTCTGGCCTTTATATCCTTAGATTTATAGAAGAGTTCTATTTAAGGTTTAGGACTAGTTCTAACCTTAAAAGACAGCTTCCTTTAGTATAAGTAGTACTAGTATAGTAGCTTATCTCTTTTTGGTGGAATACCTAGCTGTTCTATAGTATAACAGTAAAGTTAACCACTAATTAGTATTAGTTATATAAGGTAATATTATATAGCTACGGTTCGTAGATAGTATAATGATTGTTATTCTATGTATCTTAATAAGGGAAGGCGAGGAGCTTAAGGCTCCTCGCCACGCTACTGCCGCGGCGATACGTGACGGCAACTTGCCGCACGTAACGGCAACTTGCCATACGTGATGGCAATTTGCCTCATGCGGTGACTACTTGCCTTTATTCCTAACACTTTATAAGATATAAGAGAAGTAGGATAATAAATTACTTTAATACTTAATAAAGGTAAAAGGTTATAGGCTTAAAATTCTTAAGACAAGATAAGAGATAATTAGGATTTTTAAGATAAGATAAGATACGCTTAAGGATCTATAACGGACGACAACTAATAGAGTAGAGTAATAGCTTAGTTTAGTAATATATAAATAAGCTTAAGATAAAGTTTCCTATAGGTATAAAACTCTTAAAGTAAGATAAGTAAGATTTAAGACTTTTAAGATAAAATGAGAACACTATAGAAGCCTAGTTAGACTAAGGCTGGAGCTAAGCTTAAGAGAGAAGTAAGCTTAGGATTAAGAATCCTATAGGACTAAGATTTTAGCAATAAAATAAGGATTATTAAAGAAATTATAAGTAAGGCTTAGCAATAAGATTAAAAAGTTAATACTAGGATTAAGAAGTAAGAAGACTTTAAGGATTTACTTAGGCAAAAACCAAAAGAAAACATAGAGAAATTTAGGTAAAGAATTCTTGCATAATAAGAACAAAAGCTAGATTAAAGGACTAGTATACTAGGTTATATAAAGGATAGAGTACCTATATAAAGAATCACTAATAGGCCTAGAGTAGGTATATTAAGAGCCTAGTAGCTTACTAAACTAGAAGATAAAGAAGATTTAGAAATCCCTACTAGATTTAAAGAACGATATATAAAAGGCTATTATAATATAGTAATAAGAAGATACTTCCTTATAGACAAGCCGTATATACTTTAATAGCTATACTAAAAGTGGTATAGATAGCGATATAATAATAAATAAGAATACTTTTATATATAGTTAGACGAATAAGTTATCTAGAACCACCCTATTATAAAAAAGGCAATAAGTTATATTAAAGGAGCCTTAATTATAACATTAAAAGATCTAGAGGAATAATTAGAGGACTAGAGAAGCGAAAGGCGTATCTTAGTACCTATAAATAAAGTCGCAACGTTTAGATTAGCACGGTATAAGTTTAAACTTAAAGATAAGAATAAGCTAAGAGTTAACCTAAAACACCTAGTATATTATATATTAACGTGGATTATATATATAGATAATATATACAATATATATAAGAATCTAAAAAAAAGAATTAGAAATACCCTATAAGGATATATTAGGCGCCAGATAAGTAATAATATAGAAATACTAAGTATAGCATCTAGTAGAAGTTTAAGAATTAGGAGACTTAATACTTTAACTAGAAAGATTTCTTACGGAAGAATACTTAAATAAATAACAGTGGTAGGAATGCCTAAAGAATACTTATTTATAGTATATAGAGGATAAAAAATAAACTAGGTATTAACTAAAGAGTAAGCTAAGTATAATAGAATTAAGTAGCTAATAGTTAGGAATAGTGTAAGAGATGGATGGATCGAGATTGGATCGGGATCTATTAATCCACTGATCCACGCCTAATCTATTGATGGCGTGGATATGGATCTAGATCCAATAGTTATCCATTTATGGCGTTGTTAAGGCAACGCCGTAATGCATTGATTACTACACTAACTATTAGATAGCGTAAAAGGGGTAAGCTGGTAAGATAGCAGCAAAAATAATAAAGTCTCTTACCTCTTATTCTTATTATTACCATTAACTATACCTCTAAAGCTAAGAAAGAAGAAGGCTGTTGCCAAACCACCTTTACCACCTCTACTACCACCACCTCCCTTAAATGTACCTCCACACTTCTAGCTACGAGATGGCCCTACTTAGTAGCCTTACCGCCGTACCGCCTAGTCTCCCAACTTGTTGGACATAGTAGTAAGGCCAGAAGATTAAGTCTCTGATATAACCGAGCCCGATTAATCTACTATAATTCAAACAACGCTGACGCCTGATCCCAATATACTTAAGATCTTAACTCTTATAATAGCTCCAACGTCTAATACGTTTAGCGCTAATTAGTTTACTAAAGCGCGCGCTAGTAAGGCTCCTCCTAAAGATAAGAGTTAGTTTAATTAGTCCTAGGTTAACTAGAACAGATTACCTAGCTATATTATCCCAATCTTTAAAGGTAATAGTAAGCTCTCCTCCCTAATCTGGCGGCTAGGTGTACTAATAGAGAACCATAAAACTAGCGACCGGTGGTAGCTTTGTAAGGAGTGTCATTATAAGTATAGCATTAAGGCCCACTCCTAGAATACCTATAAAGGAAGCTCTAATATTATAAAGCATATTTAAGTGGTCCATAGTTATATATTTAATAAGAAGGGTAAGGAGGTGCCGTACGCATTAAAGTTAATCTTTATACTTAAAGGTCTTAATATAAATAATCCCCGGGAGCAGTAGGTTCTTAATAAGTTAGCGCGTGCGTTTAATAAGAAGACGTTTAGGCGACTTCTTCTTTAATAGATTATCTATAACAACGTGTCTTTTAGGTAAGTTAATAGGCCGGTCTTTTACAAGTTTATTAAATATCTGTTGCCTTAAGCAGCAGAATATATGCCTAGTGAATAGTTAGTTAGATCTTGGATTATTAAGGGCTATGCTTACTATAAGGCGGTAGTAAAGAGAGAGCTATAACGCGTAGTTAGTAAGATCTATCTATCTTTTAACCTATAGATATTGGGCAACCTTCTTTTGCTTAATAGTGTTATTGCCTACTTTCTTAACAAAGATTTTAAGCCTTAAGTAACTCTTCTTGCTATTCCAGAGCAGACTAGCTTATATGCTGGCGTTAATATTATAGAAGGCATAATTGCCGTAATTAAAGACTTTGGCATTAAGAATAAGCAGATTAGGTATTTTATGCTGGATAACGTAACTAATAACGATATGGCGATAACGGCTATTATAAAGGAGTTCAACTTTAATCCAATTAAGCGCCGGCTACGTTGTTTAGGCCATATTATTAACATTATTGCCCACCACCTCTTGTATGGCTATAACCCAGATTTATTTAAAGTGGAGGATGTGGTATTTAAGGATATAAAAGCGCAGTTATAGACGTGGAGGAAGCGAGGACTAGTTGGTAAAGCTTATAACTTAATTATATGGGTGTATACAAGCCCTTAGAGAAGACATCGGTGGCATAAAAGTAAGTAGTTCTAAAAGTATAAATTAGTTAATAGTGCTAATAAATTATTAGGCTAGAAGATGTATCTCTAGAGTATCCTTTTAGAGGACTAATAGGACACAATAATAACCCAAGACCTTTTCCGATCTAACGTTACCCGCTAAAATAGTACTTATAAGGAATTTTATACACTAAATTAGCTTCGCGTGCTATTTAAAGACTTTATATAGTTAGAGCAGTAACGTGTAAGACGACTAAAAGAGAGGCTAGAATCTACTTGGCTAGAAGACCAGGACAACGCTTAGAATGTAATCTTTAAAGATGCACTTACTATAGACAATTAGGAGGTTCTAATACAGTATAAAAATTTACTTAAACTATGCTAGGTTGTAACTATAGACCTATAAGGCTAACTAGGTGATGGTAAGTTATGTGGGCTAGTTAATGTTCAGCAGGATATTAAATGTATTACTGAAGAACTTACCTCCGCGTATAAACGCTTTAAATCCGCACCGCCCTTGTTAATTAAAGGAGAATGGCATTTTGCTATATAAATTAAGTTCGCACTTAATAAGGCTTAACGGTACTATATAAAGATCGATAAGTTAGCAGCCTATATCGCCGCAGTCGTCCTCCATTTTAAATACAATTGGCAGTACGTAGAAGCTTAGTGGGAGCATAAGAAGACTTAAATTACGTCTACCCGTAAATTAGTTAAACGTTTATGGTTTATAGACTATAAGCAACAGCCTATCTTAAAAGCTCTATCCCCGGAGAAAAAGAAGCCTAGGCGTAAGCTTAATATTATGGAGGCCTATAGGATGAAAGGTCTTCAGAAGAGCGGCTATTAACATTATTCTGCTGCCGTGCAGGATAAATATAATCGCTATTATACGCAGAATCAAGTTAAAGATTATAAAACCCTAATTAAGTGGTAGAGAACTATCGGCCGCAAATAGTACCCGCACCTTACTCAAATGGCTATTAATCTCCTATTAATTTTAGCTATAAGCAATGAGCCAGAACGTATCTTTAGCCGTCTTGGCTAGATAGTTATAAAACGCTATAACTACCTTAAGCAGAGTACGATTTAGGCAACTTTATGTCTCTACTCCTAGGATAAAAATAAGATTATTAATTTAAGACTTAATATGACTCCACTTAAGCCTATAAAGTTAACTTCTTTAGAGTTAATTAGGTCTAAGAGGCGGAGGTTATTAATTTAAGCAATCCTCGCGAGTGCCGCTAAGGCGCTAGTGGTAAGTAAGCTAATAGCGATTTTCTATACCGGGCATAGAAAATCCTAATTAGTTGGTAGAAGCTAGGGTCTATAGGTTGCAGTAAAACTTAGTGGATAGTTACGGTGGAACTTGGTAGACACTCAGTGGACAGTTACAGTAGAACTTAGTAGACAGTTATGGTGGAACTTGGTGGACAGTTACGGTGGAACTTAGTAGACAGTTACGGCGGAACTTAGTGGACAGTTACGGTGGAAATTGGTGGACAGTTGCAGTAGAACTCGGTGGACAGTTGCGGTGGAACTTGGTAGACAGTTGTGGTGGAACTCGGTAGACAGTGGAACTCAGTGGACAGTTACGGTGGAATTCGGTGGATAGCTGCGGTAGAGCTTAGTAAATAGCTGTAGTTATATGACTTAAAGATTATAATAAAAACTACACTAGGCCGTTATATAACGTAAGTGGCGAAAATTGCCAGAATTAGCTTAATATACGGCAAAATTGAAGCCTAGGCCCCAGGCAACCTATTAAGAATGGATAAAGTTTAGATCTTGATCCAGATCCGATAGATTTAATGGATTTGGATTTAGATCTAGATCTAATCCATCCATCTCTTACACTGATCCCGGGGATGGAAAATCCTAATTGGTCCATTTAGCAATAGAGCCGGCAAAACTCTACACCACCCCTAGAATTTGATGATGCAGCTATATAATAAAAACGGATACCAAAAAGCCTTAATTGATTGCACGGATATAGAGCCGATTATACAATGCAGAGCTAGATGTAGAGCTGTACGTAGAGCCTTAATCAAACGACTGTACGGAAGCCTTGGTCTTAAATAACTATACGGAAACTACAGCCAGTCGAAGAGTCGAATCAAGCAAGAGCCTCAATATCAGCACGTCGCCGTCACTAAATTAAATCAGTCAAATGTCGTCAAATTAGAGCCTTTGTCCGGGCCGACTTTGTTCCTTATTTAAATAACAGCTAATCACAACTCTGCCACTGCCACCCGAATTCAGTACTGCGCCAGCTACACAACAAGAACGGACGCCGTAGTAAGGAAGGGACCTACACAAGGGCAGCAGCATAATATTAGAAGAAAAGTACCGCGGAACGGTGAAGCGGTATACAAAGAGGCACTAACAAAGATACTCCGCAAGAGACCGTATACGGGACACGGCTAACCATATTAAGCCCAAGCCATCCTTATACGACTGAAGATAGAGCTAAGCTATATCTGGCTAAGCCAGTAAAGGACTTTATCAAGGACTATAAGGGAAACAGGAATTAGACGTATAGGAGCCAGCACTTCTCAGAGATCGTCTTAACGAAAGGGCTGTATTATAGACGCAAGGGCAAGGGATATACAACGGAGGTAGTTATAATAGCTAAGAAGCTGCCACCAGATAATAAAGAGACTAGAAGCAGAAGATAGTCCCTAGAAGGCTCTTAAGCTGAAAAAAGATTAAGGACATATAAGCGTACTGCCAGCAGCGAGGGTAAAGGAGCAGCCGTAAAGGCCTAAGATGCGCCGAAGAAGCCAAGTACAAAGACGGCCCAGAAAGAGAAGAAAGCAGCTATTAAGGACATTCTAGAAAAGCACTAGGCCTGTGGTAGTAGTTTAGAGGAAACTACCGTTTGTGCTCGTAAAGAAGGAAGTCTTAAGACAGGTCTCTGGATTGGACGTCTAGAGGATGCCGAGAGCCTTAATTATACGATGCGGAGCCTTAATTAATTGCATAGATGCAGAGCTTTGACCGAACGACTACACAGCCAGAGTCTTAATCGGTTATCCGCAGATATAGAGCCTACGGATACAGAGCCCAGTCGTACATACAGCAGAAGACACCTCGAGTCAAGCCAGGGCCTCATTAAATCTCAATCAGCTAAACACCGTCTCCGCATTCAAATCAGGACAATCAGAGCCTTTAACCGGGCCGACTTTCTACCTTAATCGACCGACCGAACGATCAGTTGCAGCACGTCGTCACTAACCAATTAGACAGTCTTCGTCCGGCAATCAAAGCAGGCATACAGGCACGCACGCAGGCACTAGGCCTATATAGGAAATCAGTACACAGTTAGTAGATCGTCGGAAGCATCACTAGTCAACGTTTTAGAACCACGGACGTAGACACAGACGCAGAATATGCAATGCAGAGCTACTGATGAGATGCACAGCCAGATATACTGCCTGACGCACGGTCAGACACACAGTCAGATACAGAGCTATGCGGACGTAGAGCTTAATAATGCAGGGCCTAATGCAAAGCCACGGGCAAAGCTTTAATCGAAAAGCTGCATATAATGCAGACCGATACAGAGCTAGATGCAGAGTTTTGATATTAAACGGCAGCGGAACGATCGAGTTAATCCAGAGCCTCTGCTACCTTAATTGACTGTCCTGCCACCACCGCTACTGCCGCTATTCCGTCCAGCTATTTCGTCCTTACTGTCTCAACCGACTGCTGTCTCTACCGTCCTGGATCTGTACCGCTACTAGGTCTATTTACTGCTAGATCTACTAGGTCTGTCATGCCGTTCTATACTACTATTCCAACCAATCTATTCTACTGCTGCCAACCAGCTGTTCTACCGCTGCCACTACTGCCATTGCTATTCCGACTGTTCCGTTCTATTATTCTAATTATTCTACTACTACCGTTCTTACTGACTGCTACTGACTGACTGCTAACGACCGTCTGCCGCTACCGAGATTTCTGCTACTAAAAGTTCTGCTGCTGGATGTCCTACTGTTTACTAACTGCTACCGAATTCTTTTACCGAGTATTCTACCGCGCTGACTATCTGCCGTATTACTATTGCTACTACCGTTACTGTTGCTGCTGTTACTGCTATTACCGCTGTTATTACTGTTACTGCTACCGTTATTGTTTCTAGTTTACTGCTATCCTAGTTGCTAGGTTGGATCTTAGCTATGGATAACAGAGGGACGCCGTGGAACAGTTTTATAGGAGAGCCGAGGATAGGGTTATCTGAGTTCTTTTAGGGGTGTGCTTTCCTTTTTCTATTCTGCTTTTGCTTTACTTTCGTTTAGCTATTCTTCTATAGTATAGAACGTTAGGGGACAACGTTCTTAGTAGGGGAGGTATATAGTGGGGTAAAATGGGCCACTGCTTAGTGCCTTGGCATTTTCCTGTATATATCGAGCCTTCGGCTTCTCTCCTTTTCTCCATCACGACCTACCGGAATACATTCTTTCCTTTCTTCTTACTGACTGCTTTCCTACTAATTGATTACGACTGACGACCGACCGACCGACCGACCGACCGACCGACAGACAGCCAGCACTATGACTTTCCTATCTAAGAGTGGTCGTACCCTCCCACAATATTAACTAAGCAACCAAGTTAATAATATATACCTTTTTTTCCCGTTTTTCTATCTTCTTTCCTTATATAATGTCTTAATCTTATTATATAGTTTATATACATAGCTTAATAATATCTACTTTGCTATATATTATTATCGCTTATATTTACTCTATAATAGCTATATAGAGTAACTATTTAATACTATAAAGCTTACAAAAGACCGCGTAAGGGGTAACGACAGATCCTTACGCTTAAAGCGTAGTTATAGTATAGGCTTTATAGACTTAGGCTTAGGGAATAGAACTTAAAAAGGGTAATACTTTTTTAAGTAAGCTTTTAGGGAGATTACCTAAAAGCTAGATAGCTTAGGGGACCCCCTAAACGCTAGTGCTATATAGGCGAGTTAAAGGACCGTAGGCAGCTACTATAAGGAATACTAGAAGTAGGCTAATAAAGAGAAGTTAGCTTGGCCTTTAGAAAATCTAAAGCCCTAGTAATATATCTCTTTTAACTATAACTAGGGCCTA
>Ga0307515_10011037_pt1 | contig 17207 bp, 14 predicted proteins | sample 17_EM_MG_FD_194513 | JGI IMG/M metagenome (GOLD analysis project Ga0307515, IMG submission 194513) | Populus trichocarpa ectomycorrhiza microbial communities from riparian zone in the Pacific Northwest, United States - 17_EM | ecosystem: Host-associated > Plants > Roots > Unclassified | place...
AGTGTACACGGAGGTGGGGTGCAGGGGTACACTCCGCGAAAGAACCAGTCCAGTCACGGAGGGTGGGACTCCGTGAATGGACCGGTCTCTCCGCGGAGGGACATCCTCCGTGACTGGACTAGAACATTACCTATACAGACATACCAACATATACATAAGTCATTACATGACTGGTATAATATTCGCCTGCCTCAACTAACATCCTATCTTATCCATCTCGACAAACGAAATACATGTGGTAGGGTACTTTACAACAGATGTCAGGCCTGATCCGTTTCGAACACTAGTCTTTCAGAGTCCGATATTGTCGTCCCGTCTGAGGCATGAGATCTGACGATTGGTCCGCCCCGCGCGGAAAACTCTACGACTAGGGTCCGGTACAGATGACGGTAGTCTTGACCAGAGTTAGATATATTATATCTAGCTAGGGAATGAGAGTTCTGGAGCAAAGAAACTTTACCCCACATAGATATAGTCACCAAATTCGGGAACAAAACATCAGCCGAATTATCCGAGGGAGTTAATGAATGGACTGTAGGTCCCCGCAGTCTTGTAGTCTTATCATGGATTGCCCTGGTCCGTCCAGGCCTGAACCTTTGAGCCCCAAAGATTTTCATCCCGTCGCAGGCATGGCTTTGAACGGACGGAATGGGCTATTGGGATGACTGAGAATCACGGATGCTCTTCGCCGATGGTTTGCCTCTGACCATATCATTGGTACCAAAGTCATCCTTGCCATGCATAATGTATAGTCTGAGGACAGCTACTACTTGTTCAAGGCTTTTGCACTCTTTTGCTGGAATCGGCTGGATAGAGGGAATTCGACTTCTACTTCAACGCAAGTTTAATGGACTGCAGAGATGGCCGGGAATGGATTGGAGGGAGAGCTCTCTCGGAGGTGAAGAAAATCTGACTCAAGTACTGGAAAATATTATTTAATGGCTTGAGGTGGCAGAAAGAAACACCAGATGTATTTATTGGAGGGGTGGAAAGATTATATTCGAGCTCGTGCATGTGTTTAGATGGACTAAAAGTGTTTGTTGCACATACCATGGTTATAGTATGGACGAAGCTAGGCTCAAATTAAGCGGATTTACAGATAGTGATGGTTGGTTCGCACTGCAATATCCCATGTTCGCCCTTAGGGCATTGATATGAGGACAAATAGATTGCTTTTGTCGGATGCACATACCACCGTGATATTCTGGTGCGATTACTCCAAACGTCGTGAGTACTTTCTGAAAGCACTCAAGGTTGTCGCCTCTTTCTCGTCCAGTACTGTGGTCAGTAACCAGTTCTATCTCCTCCACCACTCCCCACCCCTTCTTCTCGGCTCCCCGCTACTTTTTCTCCAGACCCCATATTGGCCAGTCTCTATCCATCTCACATTTAAAAAATACCAATAAAAAACAATCTTCATCCAGACCCACAAAAGGTTCGCCGAAGCTCACCCCCAACCTCCCCTTCAGGTTGTAACCCAGCCGCGTCCGGACTCGAACCAGTAACCAATAGACTCGGGATGTTTCTCCTGTCCACCGTTAGCTGAGTGTCATACCACTCCGCCATAGCGTACCTGGGCTGATTGTAGTGGTTCGTATGGGATGATAACGGACTATTGTAGGCCTGACTAGTGCACATCGAGCCTGGGCAATGAATAACTGACGCTTCTCTCAATTTCTGACATTGGTTATAACACTCCCAAATCCTGCGTCGTGGGCTGTTGTGTGTATTGCTTTGGAATGTCTGCGGTTGGGTATGCAATATTACAGACTTTTAGATTCGTTCGTTTGAACTCTCGTTCCGCAATTTCCATGTCCCTGTTATCGGCACACCTGCCCGAAGAACCAGATAGGTTAACATGTTTAGTGAATTCATCCCCGACAACCCGCACTGTTGTCATATGATTCGTTCGATTCGTAAAGATCAAGTTGAACCGCAATCACGGAAATTTCTCCTCATATCACGCATTGAGACTATGTTCACAGATGATTCTTGAGACCCCTGAAGGTATTGTGCCCACTTAGGATCCTTCAGTGCTGACCTCAGTGTCGAATTAAAACATACCAAGCTTTGACCGACATCTACATCCAACAGCCGTAAACAACATATCGATGAGCAAGGCGACAAATCTTAGCCTCATTGGACAGACAAGACGTGAAATACTCACTTGCGCTTAAGTTCATGGGTACTTGTATATAGTTCAACTTGTCATCTAGCCCATTGTACCGCAGAAGCATGCAGGTCACGACAGCAAATGAAGTCAGCCGTTATAGAGAAATGCGAACAACATACCTCTTCTATTTCCAACACCAGATGCTTTATCTTCGCTGAGACTATCAAGGTTTTTGCGGTGTAATTCAAATCTTGCGATTCTTGCACACGCCTAGATTGCCGTGCTTGAAGGCATCTGAATCCCTAGTAGCAATTCCCTCAAGTCATTTTATTAATGTTAACGGAACTAGTATTGTCCCCAGTATTAGAAACCTAACGAAGCTTGGGCTGAAGAAACTTCATTTTATTCCCGAGTCCTTAGGAAACTATAGCAGTCACACAGAACAGCTCTACCGTTGGGCTTCTCGCAGTACCAAGATTCACACAATTGCAGTGAGTGATTGTAGAGGATATGTGTAATGTTATTCAATAACCGGATTTAAACTTGAATAGAACAGTCGAATAGTAAAAAGCTGATTAACGAACAAAAAAGTTTCGCATCAGAAGAACGGAGTAAGATATAATTGGTGTATTCACTAGGATGGAACGATACAAAAGTTAAAGGGGATAATAAACGTATATTTAGGCCTCGTCAATAAAACAGTTAAGACCAAAAGTAAAAAGTACTTTCAGACGGGTATTAGTAGAGAAAAAGAAAAAATCAAACCAAAACGCCAATAGTGATATAAGGCCTCCCGTCAATAAAAACAAATCAAGGCTAAAATGTATAAAAAAAGAAATAAGGGACGGGTATCAATGAAAAGAAACACAAACCAAAACCAAAGCCAACCCAAAAGCAAAAAAAAGAATACAGCAAACCGATGAATCCTCCCTAATCAGAGCGGTTAGCCATTACTCGCACAATTGGAAAGTGAAGTAGTTAGAAAGACAAGTATACTTACTAAGAACCCCCCAACGAAGAACCTACCCAAATATCCACCCAACACCACCTCAATCCTCATCGTCCCAATCGCAGTTGGCGAGATAGTCGTCCATCTTGCGGTTGAGCTCCTCGGCGGCGGCATCACATACCACCGGAAGCTGACTGCGATCGGGGCAATCAGAGGAGGCCGGCCGGTCGCCAAGGGCACTCTCCTCTATTTATTATTAGCATCTGATACAATTTGTTTCTTAGAATGTAATTCAAGCTTACCATCAACGTCCATCAGGTATGGACAACCCCAATTCGCCCACCAGACATCATTCCCAGCCGGCTGGGCCATTCCAGGGACGCACTCCTGAACCCGGTAATCGGACACCAAAGTGTCCGGGTTTACTGGGTAATCCCAGCACAACGGCTCGTTGAAGGTGACCATGTAAACGTGAGAGTCCGGCATGTGAACCGGCTCTCTTCCTTCAGCCGAAGCTGCGATCACCTCCTCGACCCAGTCTGCCTCCCTGAACTCCATCTGCCGTTGCCAGTAGGAGAAGTATTGCCAGCCGAACTCTTCGATGCGAGGATTCCAGACTCGAGAGAGGAATCCTCCGTGGTGCTCGCAGGGATCCTCCCACTCGACATTATCATCACACAAGGTGATAACAATGCAGGGTATATCTACGTGCGGGAACTGGCAGAGTAGGCGGCAGCGAGGAAGGTTGAGAAGGCCGGCGAGAAAGGCCTCAAAACTTGACACGGCAACGGCCACGATGTCAAGCTCCTATGTATAATAGTTAGCTGTATTCCTATTAAAAGAAAATAAGGAGTAAAAATCGGATGAATCTTACCTGTTGGCGACGTCCGATCTTGACATCGACAGGTGCGACGAGTAAGGTGATGTCTTGTACTCGACCTGCCAAAATGTCAGCCATGGGAACGAACAGAGAGGAAAGGGAGACGTCTCTGAAATTGCCGCCAAGAGGTAGACATTGAGGAATGATGTCGCAGATGCGACCGACCAAACCCTTGCTGATATCTGTGGGCCCACAAAGGAGCCTTTGACCTGACAGATTCAGCAGCGACTTGACAAACAACTTGAATGCCATCTCAAAGTAGCAGTCAAGGACCCAACTTCCCTTATCCGCGTAGGCTGTTTCCGTCAGAAGCAGCCTACCCGGAACGCTGAGCAGGCGGCGAATGAACGCATCAAACGCCACCAAGAACATGATGCGCAGGTAGACCTGTCGCATGAAGTCGGGAAGTGGGCCCCGTTTGTTGAGATTGTCGCTCGGGCCCGGTGCAACAATGTCCATCTTGCTCTCGCTGTGACGGATGTTCGGCGCGAGTGCCTTGACAGCAGAGAGGTCGACGGCAGTAGTGGTGGTGGTGGTGGCTGCAACACAACATTGCACAAGTCAGTAATCGTCTCAAACAGAAGGATCAACGAAAGAACGAGGGAAGATCCAAAGAAAGGGTATAGTGGAAGGACCAATGGAAGGATGAAAGGACACGATAAAACAGAGGTTGACAGTGAGAGCAAACATACCTGTGCTGGTGCTCTGTCCAGCAAACTTGTCGGCCGGGATCAAATCGACCTTTGGAACAGACGCAGCAAAGAAGGGACGCGGGAGGGAGGAAGAACGGAAAGACAACGATGATGGCATCGTGATGGTTGCGGAGAGGATGGAGGAGAAAGCGGAAGACAAGAAAGAAGGCATGGTGAAAAGAGCAGTAGGCAACAGATTGAAAGTGAGCAGAATGCAGAGGAAACAGCAGAGTGCAGTGCGAACGCGGTGAAGTGAAGAAGAGAGGAAGGAAAGGGAGGAAAAGACGGGGGAATGGAGGATATATACTATGGCTAGTAGTACACGCTGGCGTGCAAGGCATGGTCGGCCTAGGAGCATTTGGCCGACGACGATTTCGCCGATTCTATGTATTCACAGACTAGGATGAGTGTGAAGCATTCACGATAATGGAGCATCTAATTTGGGATCAACTAACGGTTAGTGCAAGCTATTTGCGGGACTATGGGAGCTATGGGATGATCTCGACGCGGCCCGTCCCGTCCATGGCATGTTACTTGCAGCTGTCAGCCTTACGACCGACCCCAAGCTCTACGTATGAATCCACGAAGTGTACACGACAAATAAACAGCAATGAATCCAAATGATTCGACCGGCGTCCCAAAAGCTATCTTGCATGCTACAGCAATCAACAGGGTCCACTGCGCACGTTCGGTGTTTAATTTGACTGAAGAGAATGGAAGGCAGCACCTCCGAATATTTCACTGACTTTTGAGTGTCCTCACACTAAAATAGGTGTAGAGCACTCACGAAAATCCACTGTCTAATTTGGGTCTCACTAAAATTAAGTACAAGCTATTTGTGACTCCATAGGCCTAGGGAGCTGCGGGATGATCTCCACGCTGCTCGATCCTTCTATGGCGCAAGCGTAGAGCACTCTGCCGTGCTGCCTGAGACCCAAAGTGCTAAGTCCTATCTAAAAAGACATATGCAACCGTTATACACGAATAGAACCATAGTCCCCAGAATCATTTATAAATCACTGCAGTCAAGCAGGCTTCCATTGTGTTCATGTAGAGCTCAACTCGACGGAAGAGAGTGCCGCTGCGGCGCCCCACGAGCTATTAAGTGTGGGCCGACCTTGAGTACCCCATATTTAAGAGGGATGGGAGTACCCACGATAAGCTACTTTCGTACGCCCCATTTCGGCTGGCCTAACACTTAGTGAAAGGTATTTTGGAACCTCTCCGAAGGTATGGCGTGATATCCACGCGGCCCGTACTTTCCACAACAAGTTCCTTCACCTGTCTCCCTTGTGTCCTACTCAAGCAGTCCAGACCTTCATTTACAACAGCACAACATTTAAGACCTTACAGCCGTGGATGTCTCCAAAGCTCGTAACCTAATGTAGTCACAGTCTTCAGGCCGGAATTCGCTGCATCTGAAGTACCTTCCGTGTGGGAATTTTGTGTACACAGATTTCGCCGACGGAGTATCCTCGAACTAGAACGAACGTGAAGTACCTACGATAATGGATGGTCCATTTTTGGGTGCAGCTAACGCTTAGTTCACACTACTCGAAAGCACGATCTGCACGGCGCCGGGCCGTCCCGTGCCACGTTTGCGCTCTACGCGTGTCCACAGGGCTGGCTCAGACTGGGAGGTTCCGTACTATGTTTCCTGGAAGCGGTCCATGATATCGTGTGCACCAACACTTTGCGTATCAAATACCCCCAGCTGTCCACGGCCACGGAGGAGACCCTGTAACATTGCGAGTACACTCATCTAGAGAACATGTACCAGCGCAAACCCACTCCAGTTTAGAACGGGTTCTTCAACGCTCAGTCCATCCACACTAAATCATGTTCCAGCCCACCACCCTACCGAACACACCCGATTTAGAACACGGCACTTCGAATGTTGAAGCCAGTGGGCACTAAGTACTTTGCTCTAGACCCCAATCACGGCTGGCTACACCATACATGCGACATGGCCTAGTGCGGTGAGCCTCGCCATGAATGGCATCCACGATGCACTCAAAATACATTTGGCCGTCTTTGAATAATGAGTCCCACAATCTAGGGCCCAGCTATTCAAAATCTATGCCACCTGCTTGCCTCGAACCAGACTGGCTCTACCATTCATGTGGTGTATGTGCATGCGACTACCGCTATATTCGAAGTGCGTATAAAGTATTCTTCAACCATCGACTACATTGACACAGTAATCAATTCCGCCGACAATGTGCTTTCCCAGGGCCCTACCCATTTCATCAGCTTTGGAGCACCCCACTCCCAGCGCAACATTTGATGCCAACTTGAATACCTACGTTCGAAATGTACCTACCACCGGCTCCACCAGTTCAGCTCATGGACGGTGGCCAACGGCACCCAACCAATATCGGCGGGTCTGATGTCCCTAGTGTCCATCTTAAGTGCATTCATTCAATACAGTGTACATATGTCGCTATTCCAACAATCCAGGTGCAGAATACGAGATCGATACAAGAAGCCTTCAGAATCGAAACATACCCTCAATAAAGGTGAATCGAGGTGAGAGATGGGATGGTCATTGTTCGTCATTTCGAACACGTCATGCTGTCAATATATAAATATATATATTTTTAGAAGAACCACCCGAGTATATTGCAGTATCTAACGAAGAACCTCATGACGAGCTAGGGTATGTGTGTTTTCGGGCGCAGGAATCATTCATATCTGCAATTACACATATACATATGGCATACATTTGCATGATTGCGCAGCATGTTCCTGCACACCTACATAGTCTCGCTCCCGAGTTATTCTTACAGATACGTGAAGTCGTGATTGTGCAAAATTCCCTGATGTAGTGGCTAACTTCGGACTCCTCAGCTCTGGAGCTTCTATGTGTTGGAAGCAAATGAGAAAGAACGAAGAAGCTCAATTGTCTGTCGATCCAAAGAGAGGGAAAACTATACACTTATATACAAAAGAGAGAAGGAAAACTCCATGCCGATTGCCAAAGCCGGAGCCCAAAGCCGAGTACCAGTGCCGGGCCCTCCTCCTCAACATGGGGGCAGGCGAGGCCGATGGGGGCGGCCAGCCACCGGCCTCATGCCCGAATCCACCAGCATCTAAGACTAAGGAAGCCACCGGGCCAAATCTCTAGTCAACCTAGGGTACCCAGACATATACACTTCCACGCTCCGTGTCATGATATTATTTGTACACCACTGGTATTCAGATCAGGCTCAGGACACTAAGGAGATGTAGAGCGAATCAACAACTGCGTGTAAATTTCTCTATCTATCACTACCGCAATTGCAAGTAAATTGCACGAAAAGGCACACAGCTCAACAAACAAAGTGCCTAGGATACAACGAAGTATTAGACACCAAATGTTATAAATAGCAATCGGCAAACTTCGAAATACAAAGATAGCATAATCCAGGCGCCCGTTAATCAAATCCCGTACAATGATTATTCGTTAACTTCGGAATCAGCCCCCTCACCTCCATACTCCGAATCGTCGTCGTCGATGTTTGATTCCGGTGGCAGCCTGTTCGTGCAAGTGGTAGACCTGCAGCCACAGCTATCCCCGCAAACCGAATGTTTCGCCCTGCAAATGCATCGGCTATCGTTGCAATAACCATGGCATGGGCAAGGAATATCCTACGTAACTTCTGATTAGGCTGCTGTGTCCGTTTGCCTGAATAGGTGCACTGACTGTTGGGAGGGCGTCGGGAGACGGTAGCTGTCTACGAGGGGCAGTTATATCTTTGCTAATGCGCTGAGGGTCACGTCCACGCGGCGCCGTCCAGAAACCTAGCTCGAAATTTGGTCAGTATCTATATCTCTAGTTTTATCGGGGTCTTTTTGCGTACCTTTTCGCGCTCTACGAACTGGGCGTCGAACATTCACGCTAGACTCAATAATTGTCTGTAGAACTTCTGATTCATTCTCGCTTTCATTATCGGATACTGTCTCACACGCAGGGTGGGGTCTAGGGGGTGTATTGTTGCCGACATTCTTTCGTTTTCCTAGGACATTACTCAACTTAATCAAATCCTCCCTTAACTGATCTTTAGGTGTAGACGCGGCGGCGGCCTCAGTATGCCCCTTATGGTGTGCAATTTTTCTGTCTATCTCTCGGACGGGTCTGGAACTGATATGTTGGAAGTTCTATTCCATGTTTATCAGCAGTGTTCATATACACTTTGCTAAACTAGAATTTTCGAATCAATTCGACTATACCTCTTCGCTCAATTGAAATGAAGTCTCGACTAGCTGCATCGATCGCGGCACTCTTGCATCAACTGCACTGGAGGTAGTGGATAAATCCTCGCGCACAATTATCGGATTGGTGGTGTCATTCAGCGGCTGCCTTAGTGTATCCCAAGTTACCTGGCGCGTTCGACCTGCAATAGTGTTGTCGTAGGTTGTTGTTGATGGTGTAGTGCTGGGTGTTTCGACGTTTGTGTTTGCGATCGTATCTTGGCTGAAATGTGATGCTGAAGCAGAGTATGTTGTCTATCATCTCGTTAATGAAAGTCCTGGCATCCTCTTTCTGATAAGTCAAACCTGAGACGAGTCGTTATATGCAAGCTTACTATCTGTGACACACCTGTCCATGGTTGATATTAAATGTGGCATGGTCAATCCAAACGAATGCTCCGAATTATCCTTCTTTGCAACATCGGGTTGGGCTTTATTGCAGTGGAGTAAATTATACTGCAAGAAACCATTATTTCGGACATCCTATTTGTAATGTTAGTTCTGATTGCTTGCAATTTCCTGGGAGACTAACATCATCGATAATGATTGGGTTATTCACGTCAATTTCTTTCGGCCCCGGATAGATACCGTGCAGTCTAGCATGGTCTTTTGGTTCGTTATAGTTGTTTCTACCAAGGACATTGTTCTTCTAGTTTATAATATTAGCACGAAATCCCCTGTAACTGTTGCGACTTGCCAATAATCCATTCCTGTCATCATCCCTGGCGCCATTGTCAGGGCCGACTCCCGAGTTTTGGTACACAGGTGAGAGTGCTTGTGGGTATTCGAAAGCAATACCAAGTTGAAGGTTTCTGAGAACCGTTTCCAGGGCGTCAATGTTACTCTGGATGACATTGCTGTTTGCTTTCTCATTGTGTAATGCGTCATACTTCTCCTGAAGCTCTTTGACGGTGTTCTCTAATGCTGCATAGCTGCTCTGGAGTATGATATGGTCAGTTTTCAGATCCTCATTCGTATCACAAATATTCTTCTTTGTTGTGTGAAACTGCTCCTGCGCTTTTTGCAACTGCGCATTCGCCTTCTCAAGTGCAACAATGCGGATCTTGAGTTGAGCAGATTTTGCCTCCATAAGCAGTCGTTCTCCAGAACTTAGCTGCTTTTCATTGTGATATCCACGGATTATAGATTCGTGTTTTTCTATCATATCAGTAAGCTTCTTTTCCTGTTTAAGCAAGCTCTCAATCTGCAATCTAAGTTCCATGTTGCGCTGCACTAGGTTTCTGTTTGTGGTCTCCAATGCAGTAGTCCGTTCATTAAGGAAAGCATTGTGCTCTTGCAGATGAGAAATAGTCGTCTCGAGGTCTATATTGGTCAAGTTAAGCTCGTTGCAACGACCAACCGCAGCCTGGAGGTCACGCGTAAGGGATTGGTTTTGTCTGGTGTTATTCTGGTGCTCAGTGCTGACAATTTGAAGCGGTACTTCGAGTTCGGCCATCCGTGTATTGAAAGCATTGTTTTCCATCTTAAGAACTCGATTGGTGTCGAAATCGTCTGCGTACTTTCCGGGATCAGGGAGAAAAGTATCTTTAGTTATTGCCGGTTGTTCCATTCGGCGAGTGAGTAGGAGACGGAGTAACAGAGACGGAGCAAGTCTGGAGGTGCTTGTCGATTGCTTTGTTATTTTACGCCAAGGAAATAGTGCATGGCAGAGCCTCCAGCCCATTGGAACCTTTCCTTCTGTAACATCCTTCTGCGTTCCTACAAACATACATTCACTCTATCCTTCGCTCATTTTGATACAACGTCAAACCATGCAATTGCATATCGTTCATCTATCTTTCATTCTCATCACCATGATGGCATCCCTCACGTTTTCTTCTGCCGACAAAATTGATTCGAGTGGAATACTCTCTAAATCGATGCCTGTCACCTGTACCACCTCCATGTTCTGGTCTCCTACTGTTGCCCAAGTCCAGAATGCCAAAGCTAGCATCCTCGGAATGACTGGAAACCCCATCTGCTACCAGAACTCTCCTGGGATCTCCTGCACCGTGCTTGGAACTTCCGGGTTGGCCTCCATTTCACTGTGTGGTACGGATAACAAAATCTACTCCCTTTGATAAACGCTGAACTGTGTAGGAGCCCAGGGAATTAACATGCCATGCCTCCAAGCGGCCGCTTTGGTTGACCCGATTTTGTACGTGTGCACGACATACGGAAAAGTTGCTGGGACATACGATTATAATGTTGGTGGGGTGGTGAAAACGGTGAAAGTTAATTGAACGGGTTCCTGTTCGGTGGCATATCAGATTTACTATTTGCCGTTGTGAATACTCATAGTACGATGATTTCGTTGGGTCCAACAAAGTCTCGGAAATGATGCTTTGATTCCCAATATTGGTATTCTTTGAGGGCTCAATTATACTGGATACGAAGTTCAATTGACACTGCAGTGTTATTTCAGTAATAGCTTGAAGTGCCGCGCATAGAGATAACGTACAATTCAAGTATCCTCGGGATTTCCATATCCCTTCAACTTCATTCCCTGTCACAATACCGTGTTGCATGTGTACTTCGATCGTGAGTCTCAGCGCCGTCTGATGTCTTGTATGAGAATGAAGACTTGTGTTGAGAGCAAAAGAGAAAGAACGAAGAAGCTCAATTGTCTGTCGATCCAAAGAGAAGGAAAACTATGAACTTATATACGAAAGAGAGAGAAGGAAAACTCAGTGCCGGCTGCCAAAGCCGGAGCCCAATGCCGAATACCAGTGCCGAGCCCTCCTCCTCGCCATGGGGGCAGGCGAGGCCGATGGGGGCAGGCGAGGCCGATGGGGGCAGGCGAGGCTAGTGGGGGCAGGCGAGGCTGGTGGGGGCAGGCGAGGCCAATGGGGGCCGCAAGCCACCGGCCACATGCCCGAGCCCGCCAGCACCGAACACTTGGGAAGCCACCGGGCCAAATCCCTAGTCAACAACTTGTATGGAGATGGTGGCTGTATGAGGATATACATCAGGACTAGGGTAATGCTTCTCATGTCAGATAGAATATACGCGTACGCATATGGAAGATTGTACATATGCCCTCGATATAGATCAGTCAATCAATCAAGTCATTCCAGCATCCAGAGTAACATGCGCAATACCATGAACGACAAGTGTCTTCAAAGCTGGATATTATCACATACCAGTGTTCAAGCGTTATGTCAATTTTCCAACGGCGCTTGGCCATCGTGGCATCTAACAATTGGACCTTGGCTCTACAACCTTTAGCGAAATGCCTTCTTTCATACAGTGGCATCTACATTCTACAGTGCTAAAGCGATCACCGGTTTGAAACAAATTTAACTGTTGAGGAAACAGGCAAAAGTCACGAAAATTCAACATACTCCATCATTTCTAGCTGACATCAATCATACCATTAGACTCAGTGATACTGAAGCGTCAGATGTTGAATTGTGCGAAACGGATGAATTTTCTTAATCTATGTAAAGATAGAACCTATGCTTTATATACAACGAGAGTCCGGAGGTCCCGTCGGTGGCCGACGGTGTCGATCGGCGTTGCGGGTAGAGTGTTACGAAATGGAAGTAGGGGAGAACCGTGTGCGTGTATTCTATGGTACAGAGAAGAGAGAAGGAGAAAGACTCGAGATATATACAGGAGGCATCGGCCCCTGCAGCAGGACCGTGTATCAGACCTGTAACATCAGGTACATCTGTAACATGGAGTGTTGAAATACTGATTGCTAGAAGCCTTAATTGTACTTTCTAAGAGGGCCACAAGGCCATATATATACGTACTCATCTAAATGTAGAGACGGCTGAACTCCGTCAGCCCGTATGAGAGCTGAGATCTATTTATGCAACATAGAGAGTAGAGGATGGCAAGAGTGAGAATATGTGTAGGGGTGTACTGATTACGGGATCCCTCCGGACTATCACCCTCACTATCACCCCAAGACATTGTACCGCGGTTACGCGGCGAAGATGCCAATCTTATCTGTACTTTCACTGGAGTCTAGAAAATATAATCTATGTACCATAAGATGAAATATTTCAAGCTCACAAATGTGCAATGGTTCAAACAGAAATGTATGTGGTTGATTACATTTGAAATAACGGATTATGGTGGGTTTAAAGATAGACAGGTTGAGGGATACAGTAGCAGAAGCGGAGACAAGATGATAGTGTGGCTGCTTCGGAGCTAAATGCCTAAGTGACAAGATGCCCAAATACCCAAATTCCCAAGCCGTCAAACGACAAAATGGGCCAACTTATGGTCTATTGTGCTAACTTGCCCAAATACCCAAATGTAGCATCCAACAGACCGTCCATTGGATGCCATACACTCAAATTCCCAAATGAAAACCGAGTTTAGAAACCTGCATTCTTTGAAAATTTACATTTGGTACTTTATTCCTTTGAGAGTTGCCAAATTACCGAAATCCCCTTTCTACAACAGTAGGGTCAAGCAGATTCCACACAGACTCTACAAGGGTAAATTTGATTTCCCCCTGAATTGCCATAGAGAATATCAAAGTTATGCATTTTGAAAAATGAAAAACCCGGTAAGCAAGCGCGCGTAACTGCGGTAAAATGTCTTGGGGTGATAGTGAGGGTGATAGTCTGGAGGGATCTTGACTGATTACTCTAAGACCTTTCGTAACTTTGCTCAAGGAGTCATAATAATATCGGAAACAAACATGACCGAATAAATAAGCTACTTAGAGCCATACACCAATACCGGCCTCCGCTGTGGTCGCGACCCGAGTGCCGTGCATAAGTTAGATGTGCTAGATGTCGACCGGTTTTTAAGTGAGGAGTAAGGTAATTAATTTTCCTAGACAGCAATCAGAACTAGGGTATGAATTATAATTCAGAGTGAGTTACGTATCATCATCGAAGACCTAATATTTCCCATTTCTGAGCTTTGAAACGTGCCTCAGTATCCTCCTGCCACTGATGCTTGCGATCAGTGTTTCTACGTGGCCTGGTAGGTTAGTAGACTTTTTAGCGGCCTGCAGATCGGGCCGGCTGGGCCAGGCTACTTAGCAACACTGTTTGCGATGTTTTACTGCCTGTGGGCACGGACGAAGTACCTTGGGGGGGATATAGGTTGTCATATGAGGTGTCATATTAACGAACCCAGGAATGCCGTAGCTGCCATATGAGGGTCCCAGTGCCCATGCAATTTGTTCAAGCTCTAGATGCTCTACTGGCAATCGTTCGAGTTCTGGAATCTTTGATTGGAGTATGGAAACTCGCCATCGACCGGTTATTGCGCAACATCGACGATAAATACTGATACTGAACACAATCGACCGAACTATTGGTGTATGCCTCTATATGCTAAACTTGAGATATATGGGCCGGTTGCCTTTGTGACTCTCTACGGAAGAATCTTGTTCGTCAAGTGTGAGTAATTTCCAGGTTACAATAATGGAGATAGGTATGGACGGGCAGATGGGGATAAGAAGGCGTGTCACTGGCATTATGCTGTCACTGGGGCAGTTGAGTGTATATTGTGATTATTATAGGGAGCTAGGACATCATGTTCCAGGGCGCACGTAGCACCACTCATATTATCACCACCGCTTATTCCTTTTGCTGCCTCACTTGCAGAGCATAGAGTTTCTTTAGGCCCAGTATATCAGTCGCTCAGTGAATGTCGCATTCAAGGATTTATGATTTGAAACACTGCCAACGCAAACAGGTATTTGAAACCCAAAGACGTGGCAAGTGTGTTTTAGAACGTACTCCAAAGTCAGTTCTGAACACGAATTGCCGTTGCACATTTTGCACTGTCATCGTTTGATTAAAATTACCCTACCATCTAGGGCCCCAAATGCAGTATGCAATAATGGTTAAGTTTTTAGTGCGAATACCTTTCCATACCACCTGTAACGTCACTGTGGACCCGGTACAACACTACTATCTAACATAAACGACTAAGCAATCACGATCAACCCTTTACTCCCCATTCATGCTTACCACATGGTCACAATCCCAGCTGCTTTCAGAGATCATCACCGACAGCAGCGAGCAGATATTAATGGACAACTCACAACAGGAACCGGAATCGTCTTCATCACGACATCCACTGACCGCATTAGTTGATGGGACTGATGGTTCTCTCACAACATGTTACGCAGTACCCGCAAACACGCCGCCTACCCTCCAGCATAGCCCCACGATGTCCGCTGGAACAATCTGGGTATTGCAACACGGCAGCTTTGTCAGTCAGGGAGGTAAACGGAAGTGGCGTTGTTCCCATTGTAAAACCTCCTGCCAAAGCGTATATTCTATCTAGAAGACTGGACTGACTATAACCAGGTCACCATATTAGCTCAGATCAGGTTCATAATATTTCAATATATCGTATGCGGCACAGGATCCTCCAACCACTTCCTAGTGACAACAGCACGTAGGTACGGTCTATGCACAGTCTTTGGCACAAAAAGACACCTTTTCAACAGAAGCCGTCCAGCAACGGCCTTCGAGTATCCTAACTTTGCCTGAGCATTCGTCTGAAGCCGGCGTACAAAACACAATTTCTGGTTCTATGGTTCCCAAAAGAAGCGTCATACGACACAGGAAAAGGAGCTGGGTGCGGAAACACGGTAGTCACGACTCAGTCCAAGGAACGCAGAAGTGGCGGTGTTATTATTGTGCTATAATCCTCTTATTCGCGGCTAATTTATATCTCCGAAACTAATATGACTCATGTCATAACTACTTACAAGTTGATACAAGCTTCCTCCGAACGCACCTCATAATACAACACAAGCTCTCTCCGGATAGCAAGAAAGTAGCCACCGAAGCTAATGTAAACAGTATGGTACAATCAAGCTCCTCCACATCAGTGACACCGCTTCTTGATACGTCAAATACCTAAATCAATTCTTTTCATGCTCTTCAGCAAGAGTGTGAACGTCTTCGGGCTGAGAATACACGTCTATAGCTCGTTTGTGGGCAACAAGATGTAAAGCCTTCAGATGAACTTCCAAGCGGTGAAATTGAAGATGGCACGACAGCAGTAGATATTGAGGTTGCTATCTTTACACCTTTCTGATATCTTGTCGATTAATTATTAACCATACCTGACAAGAAAATCTCTCGTCTATAGTGTCCTGCTCATTACGAAATACGTATGATCAATTGCACTTACACAGAACGGAGTCGGGGAATGTTACAGTCCGAAAATCGCTAGCATTGACAAGATGGATGAATAGTGTGCCGCTATCAGGACCAGATCATGCATATCATTCGAGCAGTACGGTATTGGGCAAAAGAAAGTCAGCAAACGAGGATTTTTACAAACTTCTTCAGGTGCGCAAATCACAAACGACGAGTATACAAAGTCATGCCTAACAATAATTGCAGGACGGAATTGCTGAGGAATGAGTTTAAATGACTGTTTCAATTTTGTGCTGGTGCAAGATCGAACAGCAATAATAACGAGGACTAACTGAAGAAACTAAACGCCATCATATGGGATATTCTGCGTTATATTCGATCGTTGAGATTTTTTTGCGATCGAATACCTGTTAAGTCGTAAGACTATTGCTGTTATAGAAATCAATCATTGAAACCCTGTTTCCTACCCTATATTGTGCATATGCTATTGGACCTTGTGGTTGATATCCAGGCATCAGAGAGAGCAATCAATTCGCTTCCTGTTCTCTCCCTCCGACCAACAGGTTGAATAAAAGCCAGGGTGTTTGTAAATATGGATATTGCAGTACGACACAATGAACAAAGGAAAGAGCACCTACAACAAATACTACAATTATTACGACTTTTTTGCTCTCATGTCATTACGATACTAATGAGATCATGCAAGGAACAGATCTATAACGATGTCATGGGGCTCAGTACAGTACAATAGTGCATCACTTCGAGAGTCGAGAGTCGAGACAGACTACTGATATACGTGTAGAAGTTCTCACACATTCTACGGTCAATTTTACACCAGCCACCTGTCATCACTGTTCTAGTCCAGTCACGGAGGATGTCCCTCCGCGGAGAGACCGGTCCATTCACGGAGTCCCACCCTCAGTGACTGGACTGGTTCATTCGCGGAGTATACCCTTGCACCCCACCTCCGTGAATGCTCTGCACGCGTATATGCCCACGCATGTATGAGCACTCATCTGGCCATATCCAGCTGAATTTAATCAATGCAATTGCATTCAGCCCAGTGCAAGTACGTGCATTCAGCCACATCGCAAAATTCGACCGTACTTTGAAAGTTCCTGAAAGTACCACGTGCTTTCAGGCTTTTGGCTGCTTTCCACACTCTTTCGCTGCAAATGCTCTTTCGCGCCCTTTCAGGCTTGGAGATTTTCACTCCTTTTTGCGTCTTTCGCTGCGGTGGCCCTTT
>Ga0307515_10011038_pt1 | contig 17206 bp, 11 predicted proteins | sample 17_EM_MG_FD_194513 | JGI IMG/M metagenome (GOLD analysis project Ga0307515, IMG submission 194513) | Populus trichocarpa ectomycorrhiza microbial communities from riparian zone in the Pacific Northwest, United States - 17_EM | ecosystem: Host-associated > Plants > Roots > Unclassified | place...
TACAAAGAAAAAAAATGAGGAATGAAAATGATTTTAAGATACTTAGTCACTAAATTTATTTGGAGGCCTGCCTAGCAATTAAGAGAAGAAAAACAAATTATTTTTCTCACACAAAAAAAAAAAAAAAGATTTGATATGAGCATTAGAAAAAAAAACATAAAAAATTAGTTTGAGCATAAAAAATCATACAACACGAAATACTCTTTCACCCACCACTCACCAGCATACTCACACTAAAAGAAAAGAAACAAACAAATACACGAAAAAGTTTCTCTAACCTCCCAAAGGCACACAAAACCCGTGAGAGGAAGAAATATATATATCTTGTTTTATTTATTAAAAATAAAATAATATTTTTAATTTAAACTATATATAATCTATTTATTTCTGTTACTTTGAATTGCTTTCACAACAACAACTGTTTGAAGGAGCAACATCAGTGCAGCGTTGCAGTCGCCCCTCTCAGCAGTGCAGCAACTGACATCTTCCTCAGCTGTTCGTGGGATTTATTTAATCATCTTAGAAGAGCAGCTCTGCACCAGCACAACCCTTGTAAGTTCATCTTCACTGCACAACATTAGCAACATCTCGGTCTTTATTAGCTACCAGCAAACAACTGTTCTTTGTTCAGCAACAGCTGCAGTTTCCTCCTCAGCAGTTCAACAGCGGTGACCGACATCCTCTTGCAGCTCCTTCTTCAGCAGCAAACAGCCTCCCAGTCCATTGAAGCAATACAGAAAGAGCCAACCAGCTGCAACAACGGCTTTTCTCTTCGATCTGAACACAGTAGCGCAGAAACATCATCTTGCTCCAGCTCCAGCAGTGTCGCAGTCGTTAGCAAAGCAGGCCAGGTGCATCTCTTCTGAGCAGCAGTGCCAGCCGCCAGCTCCTCCAACACCAGCAATAGCCTTTCTTCTATGCAGCCGAGAGCGCTAGTGTTCCAGTGGCTGAGTTACAATTCTAGTAGCCTGCCCCCTTGTGTTTTTGGCCATTTGAAGTAGCTGGAGTCTCCATCAGCAGCGGTTGAAGACTTCAACAGAGCAACTTCTTCTTCGTCCAGCAGCGCAGCTTCACTCCAGCATCACCGTGGCAGATGTCAACACTCCAGCTTCTGTGAGGTAAAACTTTTAATAAACTATAGGTATCTTTTTACTATATATTTGTTGCTTCGGGTTTGCCAAAGGGAAGGGAAGAAACTGCCTTCATAATGCATTTTCTTGGTGAGAAAAACGAAGGGAAAAGGAAGCATGTTGTGTTGTACCTAAATGAGACAGCAATGGTGACTTTTTCTTTAGATTGCATGGCATGAAATATTGTTGAAATGCTTCATTTTGATCTTCTAAAAAGCTGAAAGAGAGCACCTGTTATTGTTGAAGAGCTGATTTTTTTATTTTTTTTATGTTGCTGCCGGTCCAAATAGACCAGGCCAAGACTGGACCTGAGCCCAGCTCATGTAGCTGATCTGAGCCTATTCTTGTGTTTTTTAGGAGTGTTTTGCCAAACACGATTTTAAAATATTTGTTGTGCCTCTGATTTTGGATAAGAGCGTGTATTTTCTTTTAACACTTGTTTGTTCCTTATCTTTTTATTTTGCCAAATAAGATCTAAATAGTTTTTAAAAATTCTGAAAAAGTTTAAGAATTATTTTAAAATTATTTATGGATATCTCACTTATTCTTTAAATTTTTCTCTATCAAGATTGTAAATTTATTCTGTAAGACTGACCTAGTATTAAATATACCTGTTTTTTTTTAAATCTCAGAAAAAATACAAAAAATAAAAGGTTCCTGTTTTGAAATAAAATACAAAAAAAATATTTTTTATTCATGTGCATATGACCAAGTCTCTCAAAAAATTAATAAAAAATCATATTTGTATAAATAATAATACAAAAATTTAGCATATTTAAATACAAAAATTCAAGAAAAATAGTTTTGTTGATATCTTCACATGTATTTTTAGATTTACTAACCACTTTATGAAATCTACGAGAACTTGACCTCCATTTCAAAAATACCATAAAAATTATTTTGTTTGTTTGAATATCAAGGATTACGAACTTATACATAAGATGTATTCCTAGTATGAAAAGAAAAATGCAAAAAATATGTTTTGATATTAAAATAGTTAGGTTTTAACATGATAAAATAAGAATTTTCTTATCGAAAAGGATTTTTCTTAAACTTTAGATAAACCAACTATTAGACAACACAACAACACATTAGTTTATATCAGACAGACAAACACTACAATTTACTTTACGTAAGATATACTAAAAGTGATATGTCCTCCCTATACATAAAACTCTGAGATCAATTAAGTTTTTTACTGACCAAAATATTAAATGACGACTCCATTCTTTTTTAATATAAAGATCAATAATACTTTATTCTTTCCACTTATCGCTACAACAAAGATCTCATTTCAAGAGGATTATCACCAGAACACAACACACATGCAACAGAATAGTGTCGCACCCGACATTGCGGCGGCTTTAAAAATAAAAGTATATCATGGAAAGAATGGATTTTTGGCATCCTATTCTTTGATGGGGAACAGTCTTGTTTAAGGAGTCGCCACCTAGTATTATGGTCACTAGGAACCCTAACTGGTCAACAGAGATTCTATGGTACGGGACTGGTTACGTAAAAGAGAAGATATTATCACCTCTTAAACGTTCTGCCTGGGGCAGACTGCATTGCTAATTTTGTCTTAAATTGCTAAATGTTTATTAGTTTACGCTATGATAATTTGCTTATAATATTCCTGACTCTGGCGTCAGTGAATATTCAACTACGAATATCTCCAACTCTGACGTTGGTAAATATTACGTAGCTATAAAATAAATTAGATCAATATTTTTTTTATTCCCTACTCTAGCGCCATTGAATAAATAAATAAAAATAAATTTATTTTTAAGCATGCACATATTTTTTATTTTTCTAGCTAAATAAAATAAATATAACGAATAAAAATAATATAAATTTAAACCGATATTTTTATTTTTGACTCTGGTGTCATTGAATAAACCAATAAATTTATATTTTTTTTATTCATGCATACACATTTATTTTTTATTATTTGTTTACTTTTTATTTTTTTATTTTTTTTGGGGCTGGCCCAGCTCATCCCGGCTGGGCAAAGCAACACGCGTGAGCTAATTCACGCGTGTTGCTCACTGTTCAATGTGCTAATTATTTGGAGAATGAAGCAAAGCGTGAGGAGAACGATTGCTTACCTGATCTGCTGGAGGCGATGAAGACGACGGCGAAGTTGATGTTAGACTATGTGTTTTCTGCTTGCATTTTTCCTTTTGCTTTCCTTGTATTTCTGTCTGAGTTTATTCCTCTATTTCCTTCCCCCCCGAATTCTCTCCGTTTTTGGTCTCTCTCTCGCTGTAAGTTCCCCTGCTCGTCGTCTCCTCTCTTTATGCTCACTTCTGTGAATTTGTTTTGACTGATTCTGGGTCTTTCTTTGTCTGCAGGAACGAAGGCAATGGTTGTTCCTCTGCTTTTCTCCTTCTCTTCTCTGTGTATATTTTTTTTTTGCTCTGTTCTTGTTCGTGCTCTGCCTCTCCCTTTCTTTCTCCCTGTTTGCGTCTTCCTTTCTGTCCCCTGCGTCTTCTGCCTCTCCCCTTTTGCTGGTTTTGCCTTTTTTCCTCCTGTTCTGGATCTCCTTTTCTCTCAGTTTTTCCCCAGTTTTTCTTCAGTTTTTCTTCCCCTGTTTCTGTTTCGTTTTCTGCCCCTGTCGTTTGTTCTTTCTCTAGCTTTTATAAAGCCGGAACACGTGGTAATGATCTTGGGAGTGAGCCATAAAAACTGGGGACTTGGACTGCATCGTGTCCCACGATCTGCAGTTACAGATTTCCTGCTGAACCAGTCTCTGTTGGGCGAGGAATAAGGTGGAGAATAGTGGATTCAGAAACGGCGCCGTTTTCTTGAAATGTCCATTTTCAACTTGGCCCCTAAACTTCTGACATTTAACAATTAGGTCCCTGATTCCTTTAATTAAGTAATTCCAAGTTCAAATGAGCCTCCAAACTTCCAATTTATTTTTTTTTGGTCCAAATTTCAATATTCCTCATTTTTTTCATTTCATATTTGTTTTTAAAAAATAAAAATAAAAAATTGGGTTATGACAAATAGTATTAAGCCTAAAGATTCATTAATTTAAAATTTGTTAAAAATAACTCAAATAAAAATCTATAAATTCAAACTGAACTTATTCAGTTTTAATAAATATAAAACCGAACCAAACTTAAACGGTTAGATCTTTTATTTGGTTTGATCCAAAGTTATAAAACAAAAACTCAATTCGATTAAATGACTCCAAACCGAACCACTGGAACCGAAGCTCATCTTTAATTACGAACAAGGATCACGAGTAATTATTTTTACAGTGAAATGGTACATATTTATTTAGGCAGGGAAATTGCTGAGATAAATGCATGGTGATGGGTGATGGTCGGTGTTACTGATACCTTCTTCTTGCTATATCCTGACAGCACAATCCTCGTCCTCACATACTTTTCAGAGCCATCAGTGAAGCAAAACCCACATCTTCTTGCTATATTCACGCCGCACACCTATAAAGGGTCCTATCTTTTTTCATCCTACCCTGATTAATTTGTTTAGCTATTATTTCCTCTGTGCTGCCGCAATTTGATTATTAGGTTTTTTTTTTTTAAAAAAAAAGTGGTTTTTATGGAAAGTCCTTTTTTAAAAAATAAATTATTTCTTAATTTGATAATATTTTAAAAAATAAGTTGGAAAACTCTTTTCAATGTCAATGTCATGAAAAATTAGCCTGAAAATAACTTATTAATATTTTTTTCAAGTTTATTAAACGAATAAGGATAAATTTAACAGATAAAAAAGTTGAAGGATGAAATTGAAAATAATCTAATTTTATAAATTATTTTCAAAAAATTAATTAGAAAACAACTAAAAAGTAAAAACAATGACTCGAGTAAACTCGGGTTAACTTGATAAACCCGTTACCCGGGTCATGAAATCGAGATAACCCAATAAAAAATAAATTGAAATAAATTATGAAGCTCAATTCTCAAACTACCTATTATTGAAGGATGAAATTAAAAAAAAATGATTATAGTCAACTCAGGTTAACCCGCTAAATTCATAACTCGAGTTATAATAAGGGAACAATCTCATAAAAAGTAAATCAAAATAAATCACGAAACCTAATTTTCAATCAACCCAATGTTGAATGATAAAAATAAGATAAAAAATCAATTAGAAAAAAAAAAAACTCGAGTCAATCGAGATTACTTGTTAAACCTGTGGTCTATATCATAAAACTGAGATGATCTTATAAGAAGTAGATTGAAAAATAATTATGAAGATTAATTTTTAATAAACCTAATATTGAAGGATGTAATTGAAATTAATAAATCGATTAAAAAAAGACATAAAAATGACATGATTAAACTCAAGTTAACCCGCTAAAGCCGTGACCTGAGTTGTGAGATAGAGATAATCTCATGGAAAGAAAACCAAAACAAATCACAGAGTCTAATTCTCAATCAATCAACTATTTAAAGGTTAGAATTGAAAAAATTCAATTCAAAAAAAAAAAACTCGAGTCAACCAAATTAATCTGTTAAATTTACAATCGGGATCATGAAACTGGATAACCTCTAAACATATAAATAAATAAAAAATATAAAGTCTAATCTATAATAAACTCAATAATAAAAAAAATTAAAATTAAAAAAAATTGAATAGCATCATGAGAGGAGGGGTATAATAAACCTTCTCCTCTTTTAGTTTTTTTTTTTTGTTAATAAGTCTTTATATGATGAACCAAACTTCTAATAAAAAAAATGTCCATCAAAATAATAAAAATAAAAATGAATAAAGAAAAGAGAGTCTTGTATAAGAAAATATATTTTTTCTTCTAAATTTAAATACTTTGATTTTTCACGAATCGCTATTTTAGTTGCTTTAAAATTGTATTGAAAAAACCATGTTGTTGATAAAAAAGAATTGTCTACGTTGAATTAAAAAATAAATATATAAATAAGAAGAAAAATTGTAACCCAATAAATATATCTTGACTTTATAATTTAAATCATTGAGATTTTTCAAGTACTTATTTTAACAGTCCAGGATTAAATAAAAATAGGTTCGGAGAATTACCCTGCAACATCTGCCTGCAAAAAAACACTACTTTCTCTCTAATAACCAAAGGCTTAACTTTATCATTTTACACACTGAACAAACTCTTAAAAACTATACAGCCTGAGTTTTGTATTAGGGGTGAGAAAAAAATCAAAAAATTGATTAAACTGAAAAAATCGGAAAAAAAATAACTGAAAAAACCGAACCGAAAAAAAAAACCGATTAAACTGATTAAATTTTTGAAAAAACCGGCCGGTTCGGTTCGGTTTTATAACCAAAAAACTGAAAAAACCGAACCGAACCGAAACCAACAAAAAACCGGAAAAAAACCGAGCCAAACCGAAAAACCGAGCCAAAACCGAGAAAACCGAGCCAAAACCAGGAAAACCGAGCCAAACCGGTTTGAACTGGTTTTTGCCCTAAAAAAACCGAACCGAACCGAAACCGGTCGGTTTGACCCGGTTTCGGTTCGGTTTCAGTTTTTTTTTTCAAAAAAAAAATTTCGGTTTGGTTACTTTTTTTGATAAAAACCGAACCAAACCGAAAATGATCACCCCTACTTTGTATATGTTAATTTCCATCTTAGTCACTATTAAGTCTTTTCTAAGATAATTAAAATTAAGTTTAAAAGAGCTTAATCACAATTTAATTTCAGTTTCATATAAGTTTATTTTAATTGCATGTAAAAAGACGTTATCAGTTTAAGAAACTGCCGACCGTTTCTTAAGCACAAAAACACGAGGTTACCTTTTACGACCCATCCTCCACCACTCATTCATTCAATCGAGAATAAGAGATATATTAGGAGATATTCTTGGTAGACTTTATTTTTTTAAATTCTTTTTTTAAAAGTATTTTTTTAAAAATTAAATCTTTTTAAAATTTAGTTGAATCTCACTTTCAAAAAATATTGGACGAGGATATTTAAAAATATGATAGCTATGATTTAAAATATATATTTTTAGAAATAATATTTTTGATATTAAAATAATATATTTTTTAATTTTTTAAAATTATTTTTGACTTCAACACAAAAAAACAAATTTAAAAATATATATAAAAATTAATTTAAATAAAAATATTTTAAATTTTAAAAAAATTATAATTTCAACAACATTTTCAAACGTGGCCTTTACATGCCCGGAGACCCATCACCCAATAACAACCAGCCACGCCACATCTTTTATTCGGCCATCACTATGGGACCCATTACAATCTGTCCGCATCCAGTCACACGTACAGCACGTGTTGTTGCATGGATCCCACGTAAACTTTCTCTTCACCATCCGATCCAACCTTACGGTCAGCAAATTTCTCAGTCAAAAGAGGAAAAACTCGATGCAGAAAGTTTTTTAAAATATTTATTTACATAAAAATATATTTAAATTATTTTTTAATATTTTTTAATTTTTAATTTCAGCACATTAAAATTATTAAAAAACACTATAAAAATATCAATTTAATATATTTTAAAACCAAACACATTTTTAAAACACAAAACAAACAAGCATATTTATTTTGGTGGATTTTTACTGAAATTTGAAAACATTACAGTTATATAGTTTGATTACGGGTCACTGACTTTATATATATTTACCTATCTCACCGTAAAATTTCATTTTATTGTTCTGTTTGTTAATTAATTACTCTGTTATTGTACTACCTGCGTATGATATGGTCAAAATGTGACCCAATAGTATTATTGATTTGAAAATAAAAATAAAAATAAAAATTCATAACATCATGTGCTTATTGTTTTATAAAAAAAAATCATATTATTATTTCATGATCAGCTACTTACGATAACTATAAATAATTATTCTTATTTGACTGTTTAATATAATTCACTTAAAAAATATCAATAATTGAATTTATAAGAATTATTAATGAATTCCATTTTTATAATATATAAAATACAATATTTTTTCAATAAAGATATTTATAATTTGGTTTTATGATATATAATATTTTTAAGAGTATTTTTATTTAAAAATATATTAAAATTTTTTTTAAAATTTTTTTTACATTAATTAATTTTTTTCGCATACTATCACCGTTGAAATGGTAACTTTATGTTGCTTTAAAACGTTTACACAATCATGGATCACATAATTAACAAGAGGCCAATGTTTTTCCTTAATTATCGTTCACTTCTAATTTAATCTATCAAAATCGTGCCTTTTTTTATTTTTATAATAAATGAACTTCCTAACTTTTTTATTTTATTTTAAAATGAATTGTTGTCCTGTTAAAGCAAGCAACGACAGGATTTGAGAATGTTTGGAAATACTGTACAAACCATGTTTCTACAAAATTCAAATTGTTTTTTTGCTAAAAGTTAATTTTTTTATTTATTTTGGATAATTTTGATGCGCTGATCTTAAAAATAATTTTTAAAAATTAAAAAAATATCATTTTAATATATTTTAGTATGAAAAACACTTTAAAAAATAATCACAATCACACTCTCTTACATTGTCTTAATCTTGTTTTGACTCAGGAGTTATTATTATTATTATTATTATCCACGAGAAAAAGATAACCAATGATTGTCCCACAACATGTGCCTATTACAGGAAGTGAGGAGATGCTAGCACCTTTCAGAACATTCGTGATCATTTTAACTTTCCTTACTAATGGAAAATACTACATTAACATGGAAAAAACACTAGTAGTTAGAGTATGTTTATTTTTCTGTTTAACAAATATTTTTAATTTTTAATTATTTTTTTAATGTTTTAAAATTATTTAGATGTATTAATATAAAAAATAATTTTTTAAAAAATTATATTATTTTAATATAGTTTTTGCATTTGTTTTAAGTATTTTTTTACAATATTTTTGATTTAAAAAAATATTAAATTAATATTTTATAATGTTTTATAATTTTAATATTCTAACTTAAAAAATAAAAAATCTAAAAAATTAATTATTTTAATATATTTTTAAATAAAAAATTATTTTAAAAATCAACAAACATCCCTCAACGTCGGACGTTTTCAAATAAAAAAGTTTTCGAGTTTGTTTTTAATAGATAAGACAAAACCCATCTTAGCTTAAAAAGCCCATTTTTATATTTTGTTCGACTCTCTCAGTTAAACTCAAATTGCACTGTTTCTATATTTATTGTACTAGATTCTGCTCTTTTTTAAGCTAATTAATCACCCCCCCCCCCCCACCCCCACAGAAACAATGGCCTCTATTCGTCGCCGAAAACCCGTCGAACCCAGGAACACCTCAGTACAAAAAGAGGAGGAGGACGAGGAGGAAGAAGTAGAGGAGGACTATAGCAAAAACAAACACCGTAGGAAGAGTGACAAAAAATCCAAACCAAAATGGTCATGTGTAGACAACTGTTGTTGGATTGTTGGGTGCATATGCGTAACCTGGTGGACTTTATTGTTTCTTTACAACGTTATGCCTGCTTCTCTCCCTCAATATGTGACTGAGGCAATCACTGGTCCTTTGCCTGATCCACCTGGTGTAAAGTTGAGGAAAGAAGGACTCAAGGCAAAACATCCTGTGGTTTTTGTTCCTGGAATTGTAACTGCAGGGCTTGAGCTGTGGGAAGGGCATCAGTGTGCTGACGGGTTGTTTAGGAAAAGGCTTTGGGGTGGAACTTTCGGTGAAGTGTATAAAAGGTAGGCATGGATGATTGAATGGTTTTTCATTTGTTTTGACTTACTATTGATAGAATACTTTGTGTGTTTGGTATGTGCGTGGCTGTCCGTTGAAATGGAAATAGAAGTGGTAGGTATGGATGATTGTTGGGTTTTTCATTTGTTTTCACTTACTATTGATTGAATACTCTGCGTGTGTTGGTATCCGTTGAAGTGGAAATAGAAGTGGTTTGTTCTTTCAATGAGTCTATACATTTCTTTGCCAAATATAATACATGGGGTTTGTTAATTTGGAGGCGTTTAGGTGCTCAGTGTTTCATGAGCTCTGTTGATTAATTGTTTTCATTAGGCTTTGCCTGTCATTGTTTTCATTAGGGTTTAGTTTTTTTGGGCCTCTTTTCCTATTCTTAGTAGATTTGATTTCGGCATATCACTAATTGATTTTGTGTGATGTAACTATCACGGGAAGGAATGTGGCCAGTTGTCGAGGAGACAAATTAGTTTGTTCTTGGTTGATTAGTCAACTTGTTTCCGTTTTTGGAAATCTTGGTATCAGTATTTCATTTTTAAATGGCTTTCCTTTTTCGCAAGACTGGTGTTTGAGATGTAGAATGGAAGAAGGTGGAGAATTATTGTCAATTAAAATTGCTTCTTAGTTGGTATTGTTCCAACTATAAATAGGCAAATGCGATGTCTGATATCATGTGCACTTATGATGAAGTCAGGTTCGATCACCTTAACTGATACTTTGAGAAAATGACCTTGCCCTTCTCCTGGTTAACTAGGACCTTATACTCTACATGCTACACCGCAGAAAAAGAGTGAGGCAGTAGCTATCTGGAACAATAGTCTATAAAGACATTCCTAGGGGTAACACTGCTGGTCCAGATTAGATATCATTGCCAGCTTTCTCACTGTTAGTTGTGTGTGAACTTATGGAGTTTCATAAATGCCTTTTGTGCTTTGTCAGGTGATTCTTCATTTTCTTTGTTGGGTGTTTTTTAGGCCTCTCTGCTGGGTAGAACATATGTCTCTAGACAATGAAACTGGATTGGATCCTCCTGGTATAAGGGTCAGGCCTGTCTGTGGACTTGTGGCAGCCGATTACTTTGCTCCGGGATATTTTGTTTGGGCAGTTTTGATTGCTAATTTGGCACGCATTGGATATGAGGAGAAGACAATGTACATGGCATCATATGACTGGAGACTTTCATTTCAGAACACTGAGGTTTCTGTCTATTCTTTTTTAGGAACTTAAGTTTATCATTCGTGTCCTTTATGCTGGCAGAATTTATTTATTCTTTGAACCTGGTACTTTCACCTTGAATGAATTTATCTGTTGAACTCAATTAATCAGGTTCGTGACCAAACATTAAGCCGCATCAAGAGTAGTATTGAACTTATGGTTGAAGCAAATGGTGGAAACAAGGCTGTTATTATACCACATTCCATGGGTGTTTTGTACTTTCTGCATTTTATGAAGTGGGTGGAGGCACCAGCTCCAATGGGTGGCGGGGGTGGTCCAAATTGGTGTGCTAAGCATATCAAGGCAGTGATTAATATTGGTGGACCTTTTTTAGGTGTTCCAAAAGCTGTTGCTGGTCTTTTCTCTGCTGAAGCGAGGGATATTGCAGTTGCCAGGTCGATCTCTAGCTTAACTTTACTATAGTTAATGGGTAGCAAGCTTCTTATGGCTATAACTCTACTGTAGTTAATGGGTAAAGGCTCCTCATGGCTTGTTTAAAGATGAGTGTGACTCACACGGGGAAATCATAACTTGCAGCAAAATGATACATCATCTTGAATATTTTTCCCTTAGATGATGACCATAAATATCGACCTATTTAACTCCATTTATTTCATTTTCAAAGTCTGTTCTTTGATGACATTCTGAGATGTCCTAAAGGTCTCACTCAGTAGCCTACTTTATTACACACCTTGGACAAAAATTCCTCTTGTCTGTGACCTGAAACACTGGCAATGCATGTAAACTTGGAGAAACGTAATTTGTGCATGCCAGAAATTCCTCAATTTGCATGTTAAACGGGAGAAACTTATTACGGGCAAGTATTGTGTTATGCTATATTGTGTTCTGAGGAAGTTTTTCTTTTCTTGCACTGACATCTGAATTATTGGTTCTTGAGTGGCAACTTTCTTAGTCTAATCTCTATCTATTGTCTGTCTTAGTTATTTTCTCAAGTACAAATGATAATTGGTTTGAATGATTCGAAATTTTATTTATTAAAGGCATAAACTTTCACATTGTGATATCATTGTTGATAATTTTTTTGGTAGGGGCTAATCACAACTACAGTTCTAACGGGAACCACTATACTTCTTGCAAAGTATGAGATTTGGGTTTCTTTCCTTTGCCTGATTTTTAATATCTTTGTTCCTTTCTACTCATCCTATTTCAACCTTTTGTTCTTAAATCTGCTTTATCTTTTTTTTTTTTTTAATTTTGAGATGAGAAATGGCTCTTTTATTGCTGAAGGACAGTTGGTCATGCTATTGCTTTCCTAGAGGCTCTTGCTCTTATGGACTTACTTGGCACAATTTATTTGATTATCTGTACACGACTGCTGGTCTTAATTTATTTATATATCTGTATACCAGCACTGGTCTTGTTTGTAGTGAATGTTTTAGAACATCCCTCAACCTGCAGGGCTATTGCACCTGGTGTCTTGAACAATGGCTTTCAGACAATGCAACATATAATGAGAATGTCTCGCACATGGGATTCAACCATGTCAATGATTCCTAAAGGTGGAGACACTATTTGGGGTGATCTTGATTGGTCGCCTGAGGAAGGATATACTCCTATGAAGAGTAAGCAAAGAAATACTGACACCCAGAAAGCAAGCCAAGATGGCCCTGAAAGTGAGATCTCTCAAACAAAGAGAGCTAATTATGGAAGGATCATATCATTTGGGAAAGATGTAGCTGAGGCACTTTCATCTGACATTGAGAGGATTGACTTCAGGGTAAGTTTATTTGTTTTGCTAAATTTGTTGAAAAGACAGCTATATCTTTAAATTTCTAGCTTATCTGTGCAAGTTTTTTCCTTTTACCATTTGACCAAATTATATTATGCAGATTTAATAACTTTTACCTTTTACTCTCTTGCAGTCAGTTTTAAGATTAGAATTTTTCATTTTGTTAATTATGACTCTGTCTATTCTTCACAGAAAGATTATACTAATCTCTCATTCTGAGTTTTAGTGCTTTTACACATCAGAATTAGCTTTTAAGAAACCCCATTCTCTTTAATATGTTTTGTTCTATCTAAACATGCAGGATGCTGTTAAAGGCCAAAGTGTTGCAAACACCTCCTGTCGTGATGTGTGGACAGAGTACCATGACATGGGATTTGGAGGTATTAAAGCTGTTGCAGAATATAAGGTTTATACTGCTGAATCTATGATAGATCTGCTGCGCTTTGTTGCCCCAAAGATGATGGAGCGTGGCAGTGCTCATTTCTCTTATGGAATTGCTGACAATTTGGATGATCCAAAATACCAGCACTACAAATATTGGTCAAACCCCTTGGAGACAAAGTGAGATTCTGTCCACTTAGTCAGTTATACATGGAAACTGTGATATGTTAGTCTTCTTGGCAGTAGTTTTGTGATGTGTTGAACAATAGCGTCTAGTCATAGTGCTTGCATACACTCCCATTTCAAAGGTATGCTTATGTATAAACGTGCCAACTATAAATAGCTATATTTTTTAAGGAAGCCAAACTATATACTGATTTATAGTGCGAATTGTGCTAAGAGATATAAACCCTAAGAATTAATTTGAAAATTTTGAATGACTATTGCGCCACTAAAAAAGCTAAATCAACACTACCAAGTTTGAACATGGGAGATTCTCTGATGTAGATTTTTTTATATATATAAACATGCAGTTCTGTTAATAAACATGCTAGTCTGCAATTGTCATAGATGCACTGTACAACATTATGTTCTTGATATTTAAGATTTCTCTTTCCTTGGTGTCACAAATCCACTTTTGAATTCCATTTTCTCAAATGTTTTCTGCTATCAAGTCTCTTGGGTTGTTATTTTTTTCATTTCTTTTCCATGATGTCCAATTACCTGATTGAATGCCCTAGTGATGAGTGTCTTACAAGGTCTTCACATCGATTGCTGATAACCCCTCACTCTGGTTTTACAGATTGCCCAATGCCCCAGAAATGGAGATTTTTTCCCTGTATGGAGTGGGCGTACCAACTGAAAGAGCTTATGTTTACAAGTTATCTCCTTCAGCCGAGTGCGCTATTCCATTTCAGATTGATACGTCAGCTGATGAACAAGATGAAGACAGCTGTCTGAAAGGTGGAGTCTATTCTGTTGATGGGGATGAGACTGTTCCTGTTTTAAGTTCAGGTTTAATGTGTGCTAAAGTTTGGCGTGGGAAAACGAGGTTCAATCCTTCAGGAAGTCGAACGTACATTAGAGAGTATGCTCATTCTCCTCCGGCAAACTTCTTAGAAGGCCGGGGCACCCAAAGTGGTGCTCATGTTGATATAATGGGAAACTTTGCTTTGATTGAGGATGTAATGAGAGTGGCAGCTGGTGCTACAGGAGAAGAATTGGGGGGAGATCAAGTTTATTCAGATATATTTAAGTGGTCTGAGAAGGTCAACCTACAACTGTGATTGCAAGTGGTATGTGCCTTCTGATGTGGGGCCAATTTTTTTCTTTTTGAGAGTGCATTTTTCTTTTGGTTCTTGCTGTTCGTCCAGGTCTTGTATTCTGGTCTGAGCATTTGTGGCAATATCCATTCTAGAGTCTTGACCATAGCTGCTACAACAGTAGACCTTTTCCATGTCCTTGTTGCTCCGTGTCCATGTTGTGGATGATGTCAATCTTCATGGATCCAGCGAATCGTGGATGGATTTCTAGCAATATTGGATCTTTCATTTCAATGTCAAGCTACTTTCTTCTGCTATTTGATTTGATTTGTGGCCAATGTTTCCTTCGAAGTTGCCGCTGCCCTATGCCTGTTGGTTTGGTGTTCCTATTCGTTGTCGACTTTTTATTAGTGGACATCTGGTAACACGGTTGAAACTGTATTTCTTAAAAATTTAATTTTTTTTGTTTTTTTTTTTATGTTTTTTGGATTGTTTTGATGTGTTAATATTAAAAATAATTTTAAAAATATATAAAATATTATTTTGATATATTTCCGAGAAAAAATACTTTGAAAAATAATTCTCGGGTACTTCATTCAATCTTTTAATGAAAAAATTTCAAGGCTTTGTAATGTGACCCCAATATTTTCTTTATCTGTTCTCATTCTCCATGGCCCGGCTCTTTTCATTTCGTTGCCAAACAGCTGCACTCAATTTGGCGGTCCCTATTTCCTATTTGAAGAAAGTTTCGCTGAAACTTGTGTCATTTTTTTTTGTCAATGCAGTGTGAGGCTTCAGGACAATGTTAGTGATTCAGTCTTGACAGACCAGACATTCTGTGGGTTTGTGCTTGTCCTGAACATTAGAGCTTGAAGACAACGCAGGCAATGGAAGCGAAGCTTGTTGATTTCTTCTTTGAAAGTAATGGTGAAGGAAGCAGCAGAGCTGGTTACAAGTTAATGGATCAGTGGATATAAACTGAATCGCAGCTACTATCTTTGTTGTTTCTCGCTCTTGATTATTATTGGTTAATATTCATCAATTGCATTTGTATAATTCCTATATCTGTGTTCTTACATATGAAAATGTATTGAAAGGAAGTGATGGAGCTCAGGTGACTTGTCCTTGGAACTGTAGTTTAGGGTGGCTATATATGTGGGAACCATTTCTAGAGCTAAACGAATCCTGATAAGGATTCTGGCATGATGAGGCTGTTGTTAAAGCTGCAGAAGATGCATAATCGAATTGAGGACGGTGAGGTTGCAAATTTTGGATATTTTAAGATTGAGATACCATGTGAGGAAATTCACGTCCATCCCTGGTATTTTTCTAACATCTAATTGTCTTAAATATATGATATTTTAAAATATTACATTGGATACAAACACGTGGAAAATATGTTGTTTAGGAAGAAAAATAAAACCATACAAAAAAAAATATATATATATATATATATATATATATATATATAATCATCGGAATTAGGGGGGCTGACAGGGGTAGAGCCTGCAATGGAATTAGGGGGGCTGACAGGGGTAGAGCCTGCAAGGAGGGGATTTTGTTTTTCCAGCCCCTTCTTCAATAAATTAGATTTTTAATTATATATATATATATATATATATATCATCGGAATTAGGGGGGCTGACAGGGGTAGAGCCTGCAAGGAGGGGTTTTTGTTTTTCCAGCCCCTTCTTCAATAAATTAGATTTTTAATTTTATATATATATATCATCGGAATTAGGGGGGCTGACAGGGGTAGAGCCTGCAAGGAGGGGTTTTTGTTTTTCCAGCCCCTTCTTCAATAAATTAGATTTTTAATTTTATAAATAAAAAATTTTAAATTGCATCCCCCTAAATTTTTTTAATTTTACTGTATTTAGAAAATTCTACTGTATGAACCTGTTTAAAATTGTGATAGCGGACTAGCGGTAGCAGTTTAAAGTGCTTTTCGCTTAAAAATATATTAAAATAATATTTTTTTTATTTTTTAAAAATTATTTTTGACATCAGCACACTAAAACAATTTGAAAACATAAAAAAAATTATTTTTAATAAAAAAATTAAAATTTTTAAAAACACGATTTGCAACGTGTTTCCAGCCCAGAGCCTAAAACTCCTAAGGGTCTCTCAGTGCTAAACCATAAGGTAAATTAACATGTGCAGTATTTGGTAGTTTTTTTTTTTTTTAATGAAACTAATATAATTATATGTTTTGTTGAAGTGAAAATAGGTTCTTAGTTAGATTTTTCAAAACAAAAGCTTTTATAATTTTCTAATCGTAGCATGAATTATATTGACACAAGATTTTAGACACAAAAGATCAAAGACTAACATGGAGTTGAAAAACAAAACAACAATAATTTTTTTTTATCCCAAATAACTTTTTCTTACGTGCTTGGTAGTTTTCTTGAAATTGTTTATGGAATTTTGAAAAATTAATTTTGAGTATTTTTGCAAACACAATAACCCTAAAAACTTTGGCCCTCAATGTTCTTAAAAAAAAATTAATCCCTTCAAAAGTTAAAATCTACCTGAGTTAAATTTAGAGTTTGCTTGAAGAGTGTGATAAATATTGTTTTTTTAAGTATTGTTTTGCTAAAAAATATATTAAAATAATATTATTCTTTTTTATTTTTAATATCATCGTATCAAAACGATTAAAAAAACAATAATTTGATGCTAAAAAAATTTAAAAATTATAGATATATTAAGGGTTAAATTATTTGACATCAAGGACGCCAATGCCTCCCCCATTGTCAGTTATTTTTTTTTATTCTAATGGTAGATATATTATTTTATTATTCATA
>Ga0307515_10011039_pt1 | contig 17205 bp, 13 predicted proteins | sample 17_EM_MG_FD_194513 | JGI IMG/M metagenome (GOLD analysis project Ga0307515, IMG submission 194513) | Populus trichocarpa ectomycorrhiza microbial communities from riparian zone in the Pacific Northwest, United States - 17_EM | ecosystem: Host-associated > Plants > Roots > Unclassified | place...
ATGTCCTCCCTTTATTTAAACTGGCGCCTAAATAACTTACAAAGTCTTTAGTAATAAGGTAGTTAAGACTCTACGCATTCCTACCTTTATATTCTACTATAATCTATATATAGGTGGCGTAGATATTATAGATTAGCTATAGTTATATTTTAATACCTAGAGGACGTATAGAAAGATATAGAAGCCTTTATTTCACTTCTTACTAAATATAGTCCTTAGTAACTTCTACCTATTATCCTTCTACCGTCCTACCAATTATTAAACTAGCTAAAATAATAGCTATAAGAAGTTTAGGAGGGACCTCCATAACGCCTTATTTAAGCGCTTAATCTGTAAGTAAAAGGCCTATACTTAAAATGCACCTTTATAACGCTTTACTAATAATATACTATAGTATCCTATATATTAGTATATACTAAAGAAGCTCTAGGCTAAGCCTATTAACTATTCTATATATATAGAGGCTAGTAGAAAGTCTTAAAGGGTAGTTAAGAGAAACTATAAGCCTTTTTTAGAGCTCTCTATAAATATAATTAAAAAACGTCGTAATAGTAAGGATTAGAAAAGGCCTTAGCGGACATTAAGGACTAAATATAGCTGTAATATATACTAAATACCGTTCTATAGAGAGGATAAGTGCTAGCTACCTTATATTAAGCGACTTAATTCTAAAGAATAAGCTATATATATATATATTTGTATAAGAATTAATTAATATTACTAGCTTCGTATTTCTAATCACGATAATTTTAATACATTAATTTAATTGGCCGATCCTTATTAATAATAAGTAGACGAATTCCGGCGGGTTAAGGGCTATCCCTTAACCCGCCGGAATTTATCTACTCGTTATTAATAAGGATCGGCCAATTAAATTAATGTATTAAAATTATCGTGATTAGAAATACGAAGCTAGTAATATTAATTAATTCTTATATAAATATTGTTGGGAATAAAGGCAAGTGGTCACCATATGAGGCATATTGCCGTCACGTGTGGCAAGTTGCCGTTACGTGCGGCAAGTTACCGTCACGTGTCGCCGCGGCACTAGCGTGGCGAGGAGCCTTAAGCTCCTCGCCCTCCCTCGTTAAGATAAATACAACAATCATTATCATACTATCTACGAACCGTAGCTACGTGATATTACCTTGTGTAACCAACAAATATATATATATATAGCTTATTCTTTAGAGTTAAATCACTTAATATAAGGTAGCTAGCACTTGTCCTCTCTATAGAACGGTATTTAGCATATACTATAGTTATATTTGGTTTTTAACGTCCGCTAAGGCCTTTTCTAATCCTTGCTATTATAACGTTTTTTAATTATATTTATAGAGAGCTTTAAAAAAGGCTTATAGTTTTTCTTAACTACCCTCTAAGACTTCCTACTAGCCTTTATATATATAAAATAGTTAATAAGCTTAGTCTAGAGCTTCTTTAGTATATGCTAGTATATAGGATATTATATCGTTAGTAGAGTATTATAAAGGTGCATTTTAAGTATAGGCCTTTTACTTATAGATTAAGTGCTTAAATAAGGCGTCGTAAAGGTCCCTTCTAAACTTCTTATAGCTATTATTTCGGCCAGTTTAATAATTAGTAGAATAGTAGGAGGATAGTAGGTAGGAGTTGCTAAGAATTATATTTAATAAGAAGTAAAATAAAGGCTTTTATGTCTTTCTATACGTCCTCTAGGTGTTAAAATACAACTATAGCTAATCTATAATATCCACGTCGCCTATATATAGATTATAGTAATATATAAAGGTAGGAATATATAGAGTCTTAACTACCTTATTGCTAAAGACTTTACAAGTTATTTAGGCACCAGTTTAGGTAAGGGGAGGACATTTATAGTTAGTTTTTTATATTAATTGACCTAGTAATATATAACGAAATTAGTATATAAGGTTTAAATAAGCTTATTTTAAGCCTTATTTTTAGAAGCTTTTATCTACTATTATTAATTATACTTATAAAAAGCACTATATTAGCGTTCTTTTAGGCAAATTCTATAACCTAGCTATCCTTTAATATTATTATATATAGTATACCCTATTCTATTTAAGCTGCGTAAGTTAATTTAAGGTTAGTAAGCCTATAGTTAATTTACTCTATAGTAACTTTAACCTTTTTCCTATTAGCTATATACATTAATATATCGCCCTCCTCCGCCCCTTTTATCTCTTACTCTATTTTAGTAGTCTAGATAGTTTCTATATCTCTAATATTAAGCCCTTAAAGCTATATAAGAAGCTTAACGCTTATAAATAGATTATTAAGCTAAATAATATACTTCCCTAGAGGATAAAGGGGCTTATTTAACTCTATATCGCGCTAAGTAAGTAGATTAAGTACTACTGCCTACATTTTTAAAAAGCCTTCTTTAGTAAATATCTTATCTAAATTAACTAGGCCTGCTTTATTACCTTTTACGTGCTATAGCTAATTAAGTATATAGCCCTCGTTCGCTAGGACTCATATTTTAAAGCCTTTAGGCATTAGTTTAGAAGGAATATTAATAATTTTAGGTACGCGACCTATAAAGCGTTTAATTATTTTATTAACTATAAGGTAGGCGCTAGGGTTATAAAGCTTCCTATAGGTAAGCTGAATATATTTAGTAAGCCTATTAACTCTATTAAATATAGATCGTGGTATAGGATTGTTGTCTAGCTATAGTTCTATGCACTAAAAGTAACAACTAAGCTGTTTAAATTATACCCAGCCAATGTATTTTTTGACGATATACTTTAAGCTAGTAGTGTCTAAAGAATCCCAGTAATCCTTAATGGATGATTCCTATATAAGGCCTATATAAATAAACACACTAAAATACGCCTAGAGTTCTTCTTTGCATATTGGCTTCTATAGACGGGCCCGTAGCTTTTTACCCACATTATTTAATGGGTGCAGCTCTACGTACTTATTCGTCCACTCTGCCAGCTTATCTATAATCTTACTAGTAAAGAATTAACTAAATATAGTGAATGGATTGTTTCGATTAAGCGTAGGAGGTAGATTTGGGGTGCTATGGTTATTAAAATTGTTAATATATAAAGGCTTAAAATCGGGCAGCTCCCATAGCTTGGGGGGTGGTTTTTTAGCAACCCGGTTTGGTGGAACTTTATATTAAGTCGGTTGAACAAGATCTATATCATTAGAAGTACGATTGGAAGGCATGGTTGATGGTAATTAATTGATCAAATCTATAGAGGTATACGCGTAGTTTTGATTCTGGTGTTCCGCACGGACCACCTGCTGAGTGGACGTCGGCGGGTTAAGGGATAGCGCCATGCCGGGTCTTCTATTTTGTAGTATAACAGAGCTACCTTATGTTTAACCATTCCGCAAAACAAAAGAATACAGAGAAATTCCTTCGAACAAGACGGAACGCTTTTCGCACGATTGACGAGCTGTGAACACGGCATTTGCTCTTTGAAATACAATCTTTTCAAAGTCCTAATGATGTCCAGTGTCTGGTATCTTTACCTGTCGGAGTAGTGACCCGACTTATATTAAGAAGCTAAGACGAGCTCCAGCGAACGATACCACGAGCGTTCGTTCAATAGGGGGGGAGAGAGGAAGGCAGTCTCGTCCGCCGATTGAATTAAACCAGACGCGTACTCAGGTCTATGCAAACACGACTCAAACCTCGATCTAAATACCTCGATCCTTAACGCTTAAGAATACCGCTCTTAATAACTTAATATTGTTTATACACCTCAATTGCAGGTACTGTTCACGATAAAGAGAAGCCGTGTCTGGTGTTAGACACCACGACTTCGGCGGCGTTAAGCTGCTTACCCACAGCCCCAACCCCTCGTAGATTCGCCATTCCTTCTCTATTAATAGACGCCACGACGGACAGGAGGTGGAGACCTCAAAATTACTACCGGGTGGAATACCAGGGTGGAGCCTGCAGATTGTAGATGGTACTTGTTGCATAGGATTCAATATATGGAAGAAACTCCCGGGTTGTATACAGAGAGACGGCCTGTCGGGGCTTGGCTTTCGCCGGTCAGATCACGTAATTTTGAGAAAACACCGATCGCCGGCCACAGCCCACTTAGTTCCCATAAATAACTGTCCTATCACCTTTCCCTCACTCGCTTTTTGCGAATGCCGAAGATATACGCCATTCCTTACAACCAGAATTGCCCCTATGCAAGAGGCTAGGTTCCTCAGCTTCGAGGCTTTACTCAGCCGAAAGTGCCTTTCTGACCATTATGTGCATTTAAGAACCGGAACACGGCTGACGGTCCTGCCCTGAAGAAAACCTAAATGAAATACTCTTGACATATAAGTATCATAGTATACATTAGAGCACTCTCCCCTCCTAAACCGCCACTTCCAACTTCATTGCAAAACTCGTTCTTATTTGTCATATCGCCTAACAGCAACGGCAGGTTGGCTCCTAATCTTGTCTAACTATTCGTTGCTACTCTCTTCCATTTTGTTCTCAGTAGCGCTGAAGGTTTATTTGTCTTAAAACCCTATTCTCATCGAAGGCCCTCGACATGGTCGGCCTCGGCACACACCCAATCCGGAAGCTGAAAGAGAAACCGAGCCTTAGCCGAGACAACCGTACATCGTTTGCGAATGAATATTGGAAGGGCATTCGTGTGAAGTTCGCCATTCAAGCAGCAGCTGGAGGCCTCGCTTTCATGCTACTCTTCCTCGCATGCCTATCATACCTCTACGGATCACTTTACAAATCACACGACAAATACCATAACCTACATGTCCTCGCAGTCGACTACGATAGTGGTGTCATAGGTCAGGCTTTGTCTATAGCATACGAGCAACTAAAAGGGCCTGGATTCCCCACACTTTACTTTCATCTGCCAGAGGACTTTCCAACACAGTCTGACGTTTATCGCAGCGTACGCGACGGACATTATTGGGGCGCAATTTATTCAACCAAGGGTGCTTCCGCACGCCTAACGGCCGCTATACAAGATGGCCAGACGGCTAACATGTACGATGCTAGCAACGCATTGCACTGGGTATGGAACCAGCAATATTACTCGACATTTGCACAGGGTGCCATTCAAGCCAATATGCAACAGCTTGTAGGAGCTGTTCGAGTAGCCTATACAAAATTAAACGGGACAGGTGCTTTTCCGTATGTTGCCCAATCAAGTCCTGCAGCTGTTCAAGCATTCCTCAACCCAATTGCAGCCACTGTCCAGAATGTTAAGGCAAATCCACAAGGATCGATCGTCTTCTTCGGTACTGTCTCAATGGCTATGCCTGTTCTGCAGCAGTTTTTCTTCCTCCTTGCTCTCAACGGTGTCTGTCGCCAACATCAAATCTACAGCAAGATGACCATTCTCTCTAGCATAATGGTCCGTAGAATGTGTGGTCTCCTCTACTCTTTGGGTGCCGCTTTGGTGCAGACAGTGTACTACTGGGCCTTTGGTGATGGTTGGGATGTCAATGCCACCCAATTCGTCCTGACATGGATGGCCCTTTGGTTACTTATGAATATCCACTTTCTCTTTCTGGATGCTATATCTGCAATCTCTCCTTTACCGGCCATGCCATTCGTAGTTCTCATTTGGGTGTTCCTGAATATTTCAACCACCATCGGGCCGCTTGAGGTACAACCGGGCTTCTACCGCTGGGGTATTTGTTTGCCCGCTCATAACGCTTATTCTGTCCTTGTTACGATTTGGTCTGGCGGCGGAGATAATAGACTTTACCGTGCCCTACCTATCATGTTTTCTTGGTGGATTGTGGGAAATATGATCTCGATAGCTGCGCATTTACGTGCTTGTCACTTGGCCTTCAAATTTGATGACAACGAAGAGACGAAGAAGCATGACGAGTACTCAGTTACGTCATCTCAAGAAGACTTTAACAAAGAAAAGCAGAAACCTTCCGTCGGCGATGGTACCGCCGATTATGGGCTGACACGAGGGAAGAGCATAAAAGAAAGGGCTTTACAGCAAAGGCAGATTTACGGACCTTCCGTACCGCCACCTTTCGCGTAGCGATTACGATCTTATCATATGCGATTGTTAGATATCCGACAACGCCAAATCTCTAACCTGTAAAATAATATATATGTTAGCATCTACATATTCCCTCTCTTGTTTAGATTTTTTTGACTGGCGCATGTTTATGATTTTCGCAATAACCCCGCCACCCATGCCCCACGCTCAATCTTTCCACTGTTCCCCTCAGTGTGTAGTACTGTAAGCATTCTGACAACCAAATGTCGACTGGATCTAAGGTTACACGCGCAATGTTGTTTTATTCTCACCATTCATACTCTCTGCTGCAGTTCTGACTACGCATTCGACTACGAATTGTTGTTCATTAAAGCATTGCCCCATCATGTCGAGAATATATCGTCACCCAATGAAGGTTGATGTCTCCTAATATAGACCTTCTCACCTTACTTTTCAGTACGTCAGGCTCCTCAGTCAACTACTCCAGCCCCTCTATTAACCAAGCCACATCAGACTCCGAACACTGCACAGCGCAAGAAGACACGCTTCTCCACCTCGAAGCCGCCAACTCGTCAAACGTAGTTACGAAATCCACCCTCCGGGCCCTTGCCGAGCACATCACCCATGCTTTGCGCAGCCGCTTTGGCATCGGCCCCTCCGGCCCCAACAAGGATGTCGTGGTTGTCATGACGGGCGGGCAGCCGCTTTCTACGGTATCATTGCCGCAGATGGTGTTTTCTTCGCTGCGAGTCCTTCGTAGACGGCTGCAGAACTGGCGAAGTAGATCAGACAGGGGAAGAGTAAGCTGGTTATTTGCAGCCCGGATTTGCAACAGGTTGTCGTTGAGGCGGCACGTATGTGTGGAATAGGGCCCGACAGGGTCTTAGTGCTGCGGTTAAGTCTAAAGTGGGGCTGAATAGCGTGCAAGGTGGATTTGGAGCTCATTGTACACAAGGGGAGGAGCTGACATGGGGAAGGATCACGGATCCGGAGGAATTGAAAACGAGCTTGATCGTGTTGCTTTATAGTTCCGGGACAACAGGTGTGCCAAAAGGTATAGGATTTCTCTAGCGGTTCGATTCGTTTCCCACGAAGCAGGACGTGAAGCTAACATTAGCGCTAAGGCGTGATGCTCTCCCGCCTCAACCTAGTCTGCGAGTTATACATTCCGTCCGTACAAGGTCGCGAATGGGCTGCCCGTGAAATAGCGGCCGGCGGAACCTTGATCGAATATCGAACTCTCGCCCATTTATCCGTCGCCCATATTGCTGGCGTATTTGCCTACCTCATTGCGCCCTTCTACTCCGCGGGCGCTGTCTACTGTATGCGCAAATTTGAGTGGAAATCCTTTCTACGCCACATGAAAGAGCTCGAAATAACAGCTTTATATACAGTCCCTTCGATATACCTCCGTATTGCGAAGCCACCTGATGTCACTGGGCAGTTCGAGGCCCTGGAGGTAGCGGTGACAGGCGCGGCACCCATGGATGCGGAACTGCAGATGGCAGTAAATGCGAAGCTGGGCAAGGGCAGAACGTATATTAGTCAGACATGGGGTTTGAGTGAGACGACAGGGGCAGTTACTGCAATGCTTCGAGGTGAAAGTAATGTTACCGGAAGCGTTAGCCTAATTCTGCCGAATATAGATTTGAGAATTGTATTGGAACGTATGTGCTCTACTCTAACACTCGATAGTCTGCTATGCTGTTTTCTTATTTCACCTAACGGCGTTTAGTGTGTCGAGCCTGGTGAGCCTGGTGAAGTTCTTGTTCGTGGACCGCTTGTTACCCAAGGCTATTATGACAATCCAACGGCGACGAAAGAATCATTCAACGACGATTGGTTTTGCACTGGAGACACAGCTGTTGACCGAGGTGGAAAATTCTATATTGTGGACCGTAAGAATGTGAGGTTTTGGAGACCACGTTGATGCAGTAGCTGTGGCTGACAGAATACATTCAGGAACTCATTAAATATATAGGCCTACAGACCGTACCTGCAAAACTTGAGAATACGAGTATACGCTTATTACGCACCCCAAAATTCAAGAGGCTGCTGTCGTTGGAGTGCCAATACCTGGAGGTTCTGAGGTTCCTTGCGCATATGTTGTAGCAGATCTGGCACATGTTACCAAAGAAGAAATTCACGAGTATATTAGTAAAAGAATGGCACCTTACAAGCAGTTAACTAAGAGGAGAGATTGTGTACGTAGACGAGTTTGCCAAAAAATCCAGTTGGCAAACTTTTGAGAAGAGAGCTGAGAGAACGCGCTAAAAGGGAATTGTAGCAGGTGTCTGCGGAATTATGATTGAGGGATCTCGGTTGCTTTATGGAACCAGACATTATAGCTAATAAGGTAATTATAGATCTTCAGCGCGGAAATTGCTTAGGCCTCAGGATGCATTACCAGCCGGATATATAATGAAGAGTCTCATTTAGCAATGTCATTATTTATAATATAACTCCTAAAGTAATGAGCTTTGATCCAATGGCTACATTCTAGCTTTGAGTGACCATCCAAGCCTTAGCATACACGTCCATCCGCGCCACCATGCCAATTCTCTTAGGCTCCCATCCCAAAAGAGTTTTCGCCCTTCCCGAGCTCGAGTTAATGGAGCAGTTCATCGCAATGGCGAATAGATCGTCTTTGGATCCCTTCAGCTCCACTTTGCCCTTGCAACCCATGGCCTTCGCCGCAGACTCCAAGATAATCTTCATGCTTTCCGTACTCGAGACTAGATCAAAAACGGGATAGATCCCTGTGCCTGATATGAGGGGTAGCTTCTCAACAGCTGCGTGTAGGCCGGTGGCAACATCTTCAACGTGGATAAGGCCAGGCATGCTATCCTCGTCTGCTGCAACGCCCACGACTTCTGCTCCGCTCTTCGCAGCTCGCAATAAAGGTGTGAACAGGGCTGTCCAGATCGCTCCCGCACCCCCGTAAACTAGACCCGGCCTGACAACGACCGTATCCAACACATCCGACGCCCCAAGGACTGCCTGCTCCAGCGCAGGCCTCCAAGCAACCAGCTGTGGTGGCTGTGTCGGTGAATGCTCAACGCCCACAGGCTGCAGATCCGACACCTCTCTATGCGATGAGCCATGCACCCAAACACCGCTCGTGTAAACAAAACCCAGTTTAGGGGTTCTGATGCCGGCCTTCTTCGCTACTTCCAACCTCTCCTGCCCAACCTTCTTGAGGTCCTCCAGGATCTTGTAGCTCTCTGCATAAGCACCAGCGGCATCTATAACCACGTCGATGTGCTCGGATGAGATAAGGGAGAGGTACTCGGCGGAGTTTGAAACATCTCCAACCACAGGAACGATCTCGAGCGAGGTGAGGAGGGCGGCCTTTTCAGAGTTGCGCGCAAGGCCATAGACGATGTAGTGGCCACTACGGAGAAGGGAGAGCGCAAGCGCACGGCCGATATAGCCAGTAGCACCAATAACTAGGACTTTAGACATTGTAAATTGGTGTTGGGTGTTGGGTGGTTGCTTTGTTTGAAAGCGGTTCTGCTGACTATAAAGGAAGACTCTGGGTTATTCGAGGCGGCAGCGGGGTGTTTAATTAGTATTCGTACGGTTTGCAGGCCGTAAAGGTGGGAAATGTTGATGTACTGTAGTTTAATCAATGATAATATCTTCCGGAAGTGTCAAAGTAGCTTTGAATGTTAGCTGTTGAAGTGCTTGGATGCATCTACCACGGACGCTGGCGCCATGTCTTTATATACTGTAGGGTCAGCCTCCATATCACCGTTATGGCCGGGGTAGCAGAGCGGGTAAAATGATGTAAAGAATGCAGAGATAGAGGTTGAGTAGACAGATTCGGGGTTTAGGTGTTGCAGTACGGAGGCAAGGCAGGGCCGACCGGATCTAACCACTAGCATCCTTTTTAAGGCCGAAGTCAGCAGGGCCCCGAAACTCTCAACACCACCAAGATGCTGATTGGTCCGCTCGATGAAGATTGGGTCAAGACTAGATCAAGGCTTGATCATTTCCGTCGACTAAATCTACATCCTCGTCGCCAGAGTCACCACGCTAGCTGCTTTGGCCCAATTTGGAAGTCAACACCATACGGAACATCGTCACTTCTGCAGTCGCTCTTGCATCGAAAGCCCTTAAGTCCGCTAAAATACGGGCGCGTGCCACTCCTCTCTATCTTAACCAATCTCGGTCTTCCTATGCTATCCTCCAGTCATTGCCCCCACTCGTCTTTCCCGTCTGTCTCGATACTGGTCCTTGTGAGCTGCTTACGAAGTATGGACTGATGATGTGTTCATGACAAATCTTATTAAAGTAATCTACCATTTATGTGGCTTTCTATCATACCTATCGTTACGCAACGCATGCAACCGCGCCAATTCCAACAGCAATCAAGATCAATCTTCCCCGCCCCCAGGTTCTCCCCGCCGTGCCGGTAAGTCTTGACGTAGGAATAGCATCGACAATTCCGGAGGAGACAGAACTCATTCACGCGACTGTCGTGGTAACTGCCGAGCTTGGAAGCGCAGTGCTCGTGCTCGTGCTGGCGGTGCTTGTTACCGTGCTCGACTTCTTTGTTCCCGACTGTGCGGCGCCTGGATTTGTTGAAGTCGGATTCGGCGTTAACACTGCATTCGAACCTAGTAACCAGCCAATGTTCGCTATAGCCGCCCGGCTGTCTCATACGGTCACGGAAACCCTGCCATTCGATCCGATTGGGATGGCGGTGATGGTGGAGTTGACGGTTTCTGGCGTGCCGTCGTTGCTCGATTCGTAGCTGATGCCATTCCAGGTTGTGCCGCTCAGCAAATCAGCGCCGTCAGCAGTAAGATAGGATAGGTGGAGATTCTGGTTAGAATAGTCCGGAAGAGATAGAGAGAATGTGAGGCTGCCTTTCCCGGTGTCGGACGCGTTCACTGGGAGCGCATAGGCGGCGTATGCTCGGAATCGTCAGACCGCGGAACCTGCTCAGCGGACGCCATCCCCGGGCTACAGCACGTTCTGACATGGTCGCCTCGCAGTACGGAGGACAGCGCAAAATTGAATTTCCCCTTCAAATCCAGAACGGCCAATGACTGAGTAACCCGACACCAAACTACTTCAAAGACCTGTGATTGTGCTAAGTATGGCTCAAGAGGTATTTGATTCGAAGGTTTTGAGTGGGGCCATTCGCTTTCCTCTTGACTTTTCGACCAAATTTTCAACGCTAAAGGATATACTGACTGCAGAAACCTTGTCCTGTAAGCTGTACTGGCAGCAAACCGCTTAAGGATTTGAGTTTAGGTTGAGCAGAGTGCTGTCAGATTGAGTTTGTCATTGGTGGTCTTATGCTGCGGCATGATGACATGATATTAGTCATTTTCTTCTCCTCTAAAGCGTCGACTGTGAGCCTGATGCTGTCAAAGCATTCAAAAGACCTCTTTTTTGGTCAATTTTGCTCAGACACTAGCAATCATCAAAAGTGCCAGCATCGAGATCTGCAAATCTCTAACAGAATGAGTGACATTGTTGCAACAATAAAGCGCATCAATGCCAACTCCTTCACGAGCGAGGAGAGGAAGGAGTCAGCCATCGAGGCACGAGTTCTTCTATCCCGCATTGAATCACAATGGGATACTGCCTCACGCCTAATCTTGACCACTCCGACGCTGATGGCATCTGAAGGTTGCAACTGACATAACGTGGCACACGGGGTTTTGCTCGAGCCCTGGGTTTTGCTCGAGCAAAACCCCGTGTGCCACGTTAGGGCTCTTTCGGAAGTGGTTGCAGAAGAACGATGGCTGCGAAAGCTCTGCGGGTGAGCTATCTGGCCTCGTCGAGTGTGATCCTGTGCTTTTCAAGCGTCTGATTTGGCACCTGGGAACTACCAACATATTGAGGGTCGACAAGAATGGTCTATACCAGATGACGCCATTCACAACCGGCCTCGTCAAGGAGGATCTCTCATCGATGGTCGACTACTTCATCCAGGTGGGCATACTGACATCTCTCCACCTACCAAAATTTCTCAAGGATATAAAGTACCAAAACCCGCCTGGAAATGAGAACGACTACTTTAAGCACTACAGCAGTGGTCAGAGCATTTGGGAGTACCTCGCGGCAATCCAGCGGTTGCCGAGAACCTTGGTCGGTATACAAAGGCAACCGGGTGCAAGTGAGGAAACTTCTCTGAGATCTACCCCTGCAAAAGTCTCAGTTGTGGAAAAGATGAACCCTTGGTTGTTGATGTCGGCCGAAGTATTGGACACGACGTTCAAGCGTTCAAGGCCAGGTATCCAAGCACAACGGGACGACTGGTGCTTCAAGAAATCTGGTCATTCTTCTCGGCTACCATCTGGGGCTAAGGCTCTAGGCAACCACGTGCTGGCTCCACATTCTTCACTTGCAAACTTTCATCCCTAAGTTATCCCTCACAATGTCAGCACCCACTCCAGACAAAAAGACCTTTACAGGGTCGTGCCACTGCGGCTTTATCAAATACAAAGCAGCCCTTCCAGCCACCGACACACCTGCCGCCACCCGCTGCAATTGCACTGTCTGCCTGAAGCAAGGTTTCACCGCACTACGACTCACGCCAGACGATTTCACGTTGATTTCACCCGCTTCTCTATCCGAGGTCAAGGACTATCAAATGAGATCCAAGGACGTCCATAAGTACTTCTGCGACAAGTGCGGGATCCACGTTATTGGGGCCGGGAAATACGAGTACGAGGGCGCTGTGCATGAGTTCTTCTCCTTGAATATTTTGACGCTCAATCAGCCGCAGGAGGGGTTGGATTTGAGTAATTTCAAGATACAGTACTGGGACGGAAGGAACGACAATTGGCGGGGCGGAATGAAGGATGTTCCATGGCCCGGTGGGTGTATTTGAGTTGGATATATGAACAATGATCTGGTCTCTGGGCTGTGTCTGTTGCCAGAGGCGAGGCTCACTCGGTACTTCCCAGAGATCATTAAGGCGTTCTTATATTGGACTACTTACTTCGAGTCATCTCGCTTCCTCCCTTCTGCCGAAACGGCAGTTAGTGACGTCATGTGAGGTTCTTTCCCCAGCCTTCGCCGTCTGACCTTTCTCATCAAGATATAATTATCCTCCTCTTCTTTACACACTCCACATTCTCTAGATTTTGGTTCCTTAATTAATGTGGAATTCTACCCGTAATAGTGAAACGCTGGTGGTCCGTGTTTCCCTTTAAATTAACTAAAGATTGGCTCCTATAATAAATCGAAATTCGCCAACCACGGCATTAGAATGTGAGATATAACTACTGTTTATAGGATTGCTTGGTATAATGGCTGAACCAAAAGGTAAGTATGGTGAGTAGGGCGGCACTTGCTCACACAATATCACGATAATTGGATACTTTGACTACGACGCTTATAGACCTGTTGTTTCTCTTCGTGGCAGCCTTCCCTGCTATCTTACTTGCTTAGGATCTAGGTAGGCCTTACCCTCTTCTAGATCCACTCCTGTCCTCTATATCAATCCTTAACCACTTATCTTACATTAAAGGTTTTAATGAGCCATAATGGTGCCTTAACAATATCCTCTTTGTTGACTCTTCAGATACCACTATATAAGAAATCTACTATTGTGCATCCGTCCTAAAAAGGCTCCTAGTCTATGCTCACGAGGGCCACGGCCGGGTATTTACAGAATTTATTTAACCAGTTCCGCGGGCCAGCAAATTCCATTACCGGATTCCGTGCCTTATCAGATTTTAGAAGCAAGATGACTGCGATATCCGAGGTTTATTAACGACGTCATCCAGCTATACACCAGGGGTGGTCTAGAAACGCTTGCCGGTGTTACCTACACTTATTACCTTCAAGACTCTTTCCTGGAGGCAACCCAGGTAACCAAAGATCTAGCTTTTCTAGAACCTTAACTTGATAGAATGATTAATATGTACTATCTTTGGGACAGTACCCATGATTATACTATCAATCTTTATTATCGCACTCCCTTGCTAGATGCTTAAGAATTCAGCCCGTCAGGATGTCACCGGAGGACCCGACGGTGGTGCCGTGGAAATTTGGAACAGCTTCCAGAACAATTTTTCCAAGATTTTTTCATGGCTTATACACGAACACGCTACGATCACTGCCAGCTAGCCATTTTTGAATCTCATTATCCTTCAATGGCCGCTTGGAGTGGTTATACTTCCAACTATAGCGAACACTGTCTCCACTTAATATACGTCGATAACATGTTTACTAATTTACTTGGGATTATCCCTTTATTGTCTAATACATTCGAAATACGACCTCTTGTGCTATTTAACTGGAGCTACTTCGCAGTGGAATATCTGCGATACTATGGCACCCTCTTGTCCGTCCTATGGGATGCTAATGGTTTAGCCTACTCCAACTTCGCTTATTCTGCCGGCCTTTTAATCTATGCCAATAGAACATTAATACATAATTAACTGCCCCTATTGCGCCTTTTAATCGCCTTCCCAGGCTCCACCAACTTATTAATTATCTAGCTTTCCTCCGTGGTTAGATACGTTAATATCCTCTCTAACTCTCCCCTCTTGATCCCCTGTGCAAACGCCATAGATATATTCTTTGTCCTAGGCAACAATCTTGGCCACGCCGACTCTGCATATAAAACCAATGGCGGCCTTGTCTTCTATGGCAACCCGCCCGACAACTTATACTTTAATAATTAGACCTATAACCTTGCCAGCTGGCTAAACTTCACTCTCCCGCCGGCAAGGAATTTCTCCTCTATTACGATTGCGGTGTACCACTGTACCACGATTGTCGGCGGAACGGTATGCTGGCTTGTCCAGATAGCTTGTACTTTTATGTTTCCAACAGTACGGCCAGTACTGGACTGAACACGAGTATGAATATCTCCAACGATGACAGTCTAGTCGTGTAACGTACGCTATGGACAACATGCCAGCTGAATGCGCGGAACACGCTCTCTTTTAATGAATCTGTTACAGCAGATGCTCTGTCTCTCTATCTAGTGAACGCCATTTACTACGCAGTTGGGATTGTTGAAGTTGAAATCTGGATCCCAGCCAATCCTGGCCCGAGATATGAGGCTGAGGACGGCCTGATTGGCTTTAGCAGCCGGCGGGAGTATTGGGATATGGAGGCGATATCACGGTGGGAGTCTACTACCTGCACAATTGTACTGTCGCGCTGCCGGCCGGTGCTTTTATTAATATTTAATATTTATTGATAAGGATTCAGTATTTTTTTAATAACACCATAATAATATATTATTGAATAATAATATAGATATTTAAACGCTTTTTAATTTATATATAATTTAATATACTAGCGTCTATATATTGCTTAGCAGCATCTACCTCAGCAACGCACAATGCTGAGACCTCCTACAATATTCGCGAATATCGAACGCAGTCACTACGTGGCTAATTCGCTTTCAATATCGCTAAACTCATTAATATTTATTATATATTTATTATCCATTCGTTTAAGAATTATTTTATAACGCTATTACCGCTTATAACTAACTGGGAGATTTATACGCGTGTACAATCCTAATAAGTAAACCCACCTAGACGACCTACCTTAACTACACCATCGTCTATAACCGCTACACCCTCCTCCGCTAGTCCTATAATGCCATCTAAGGCTAATATACACGCCGCTGCCGTAGAAGAGCGCGAAATTACTAAAGAGTAAAGGGAATAAGCCTAAAATAAAAGGGAGATTTAGAAGTATAAGGAAGAGCGCAAAGCCTACCTAGTAGAGGAGGCTCGCCAGTATAAATACCACCTAGCTTAAATAGCTTAATTATAGTTAAGCTTAGCCGCTTCGGCCTTATAGGCTACTATAACAGCTACTACAGCTAATGTCCTTAGTAAGCCTCTCCCTCCTAGTATAAAGTTACTTAAACTCTACCTTCCTAGCGTTATAAAAAGGGATTACCTAGACATTTTTAAGGGTACCTTTAATTTAGTAAACCTCGCCTATCTTTAAGTCTATACTGCTTAAATTAAGATCGCTAATAAGATATAGATTAAGAATAGTACTCTAATTATAAGGAAGGTAAAGGTAAATAGGAAGCTATTTATAAATAAAGGCGTCTAGTTTAAAGGTTTTACTAACTATATAGTTATTACTAGCACCCTTTATATATACCCGCTAGACCTTATTACTAGTATACTTCTTTAGATAAATATAATTTATACCTTATTAACCTAGTATATCTAGGTAGGTTATATACTTAATTTAGTACTTAACTATTATACCTTTATAATAACTAATGGCTAATTAGAGCCTGCTAATTAGTAAATACTAGCCTAGTATATAGCGCCATACCTTATAATGTCTAGTGCTATTAGCTTTACCGCCTTAAAGAGACCTAGGTTAGATACCTTTTATACCTCTAATACCTACTATAAGTTTAATAGCAGAGGCTGTGATAATATAGCTTATAAATACCCGTATAAGTGCTTAAAGTATAGTAAATATTATACTATATTATCTAAAGCTTACGCCTAGGAATAATAAGGCGAACCTTATAAAGTAGGGTCTAGCCTAATAATAATACTAACTTTAATTATACGCCTAGGACCTAGGCCTAATATATTACTATTATTCCCTACCTTTATAGAGGCGAAGGCTCTCTACTACTTTCTATTACCCCTAAGGATCTTAGTATAGCACTCCCTTCTATCTAACTACCTAGGCAATCTACCAGCTATCTTAATAGGTATCTTAACCTATAGCTGCGAAATAGGAGCTAAGTTTATCTCTACTCTAAGATCTTATAGGAACCATAACTCCTCTTAAAATAACACCAACCTTATCTCTAAAAAGATAATATTAGACCTTAAAAAAGGATATATTAGAATTGTAATAGGGCCTATTATAGTTTTACCTCTTAGCCTAGTGCTAAAATTAAATAGAGGATACCGCCAAATTCACAATCTCTCCTTTTTACTAGCATTTTTAGTTAATAACGCAATCCTAAAAAAATATAAAGCACTAGTATACACTATAGTTACCGCTATTTAAGCCTACGTTATTTCTATAGGTTATAGATATCTACTGCTTAAAAGAGATATTAAAGACGCGTTCTATATAGTCCCCCTATCTTATAAGGTAAGAACATTAATAGGCTTCTCCTAGAAAGGTATTACCTACTAAAAATACTACCTATTCTTTAGTCTTTAAACTACGCCGCTTATATTTAACCTCTTCGCGGAAGGCCTATACTAGATACTCTACTTATAACTACCTTATAAGGTAAAACACTACCTAGATAACT
>Ga0307515_10011040_pt1 | contig 17204 bp, 14 predicted proteins | sample 17_EM_MG_FD_194513 | JGI IMG/M metagenome (GOLD analysis project Ga0307515, IMG submission 194513) | Populus trichocarpa ectomycorrhiza microbial communities from riparian zone in the Pacific Northwest, United States - 17_EM | ecosystem: Host-associated > Plants > Roots > Unclassified | place...
CCGCCTGTGTCTACCCCTTTTTAGTTTGTTCAAGACTGCTTGTGATTTATTTATTCAAGCGATGGAGCTTGCTCATGAGAATATTCGATGAAATAGTCCATCCCCTTATGGTTGTTTTTTTGCTTTCTTTGTCCAGTATTTCATTGTCAATGATTTCCAGCTAGCTCGACCTTAGGTTGTGGTTGTGTGTGGGCTTGAACATTTAAGAGGGTCCAATTGCTTAGGTTGTCCAAATGGGGTTTAAAGATACTCATAGTCTGTACTATAGCCCAAGAATTAATTCTTTAAATGTGAGCGTCCTTAGTGATAGGTGCTTCTGGATGCCAAAAGTTTCATAGCTACGTTTCATGGTAAAAAGTGTGTTCTATTTCTCTCCCTCATAATGTCTTGGCAGTCTCTGAGTTTGTTCTGTTGACTTTTCCTAATCTTCTTTATCAAGTTTTACTAGGAATTTCATTTGGTTATATTTGATTCTATGAATGATTGTGCCACAATTCTTCTGTCACTGACCTCCTTCAGACCCAAACATGTTCTGCATGTTGCTATTGGTATAAACTCAGGAGTCCATTTTGTTGACAAGTCATATCAACCATGCATGACAACTGACAAGCATGTGCTGGTTAGTCCAACCTTTTGAAATTCTGTGTATTCCAATGCACTGATTTTAGTGGTGCCTAGCTTATCCCTTCACAATTCGAACTCTCCCACTTTCTCTACCTGGCACTTTACCTAATTGATAAAATTTTGTGTATCTATGCTAATAGTGCAATAATTATGCCATGAGAGGTCATGGATGCCTTACTACTCAAAAGAATTATTTGCCTTGCTAATGCTGATATGGTAAATGCAGGTTGAGGAACGGCTTGTGACAGTAGATGAATTGCTTGATGCTGATGAGGTTTTTTGTACCGGAACAGCTGTTGTTGTGTCACCTGTGGGAAGCATCACCTACAAGGGTAAAAGGTAAATCCTGTAACCTCATCAGTGATCTTGACCTTGAAACGGGGAGAAAAGTTTTTATTTTTATTTTTTGGCATTTGGTAATTGAGAGGAGACAATGTTTAAAAGTCTATCTTTGTACTGGTCTCATTGAAGTACTATCCATTTTGCATCTAGAGTTAAAATGATTATGTATATATACTGTTTTTGGACATAGAACATTAAATAGTTCAGCGATGAAGTGTATAATGGATAGGCTTATGGTTAGCATGAGCATGACTCAGTATGATTACACTATTAGTACACCAAAGGATAAACTGCAATTTCTTACACCAACTTTCACTTTTCTCAATCAAGTAATTGGATTTTATTTTATTTTATTTTTTGTTTTTGTATATACTGACTTTTTCGATTGTGTCAATCAAGTACTTCCATAAAAAGCCACTATTTTTCCCATCTAAAGATACTATTTTTCCCATCTAGTTTGCATTGACCGTAAAAGGTCATGTTTCAACAACACATGATTTTGATCAAAAACAATTTTTGCTTTATTCAACACTTTAAAGGAAAAACCAATAATAACACAAATGCACATGTATTTTGTCAATAATATATGAGGCAGTTAAGAGCACATTTGGTATCGTTGCTGTTTCTTATATGGTACCTTTGATGTGTTTGGTATACGAGTTGCCTTTTCCATTTGGAGAGAAGGGAGAAAAATGCGCAACATGTTTATGGACAACATAAAGTGGCTTTTCATATGATGTTTCAATATTTCTTTCCTTGCACAATTCTTTCTACCCTTCTCACATGCAAACTCAAAATTATCAAACACATCTGTATAAACAACCACCCTGAGACAACAAAACCCATCAATTTCCCTATGTTTTTTTTGTTCACCCCCCTCCTCTATTTCTTTAATTTGGTGACTTCAAGTGTCCAATTTTTTTAAATGACCAGCAGGTTAGATCATATATTTTAAGATTAATTGCTACTTTGAGTAGTGGAATTAAACTCAAGATTTGGTTTTGGTTCACACGCAATGATAGATGAGTTTTGATGAAAGGTGGTTTCAGCGTCATCAAGATCAACTAATTTAGGTGGCTATGGTGGTTTGGTATAAAAGCCATAGTCTAGTGAGCTTTCTTGTGCATTTGGCAAACGTTGGATGGCAATTTATGCAACTTTTCCTGTTGTGCAGGGTATCTTATGGCGTAGAAGGTTTTGGTGCTGTCTCGCAACAACTCTATAGTGTGCTAACCAAGCTACAGATGGGCCTTATAGAGGACAAGATGAATTGGACTGTGGAGCTGAGTTAGGCGTACTGCAGTGATCGAATTGGTAGAGGTAGCACAAACCGTATCCATTTTCTGGCAGTTCAAGAGGTGTCAACTTAGTCTGCTTTTTTCTTGGTTACATGTAGATAGGTTTTCCAGATTGTTGTTTAGTACTTTTTTCCATCACAACGTGTGACAGGATAGTTGTGTCTTCAAACGTCTGGAGTTATATTCGATTGATAACTGTATTCAGGGTAATAATGAAGGTTGTCGCACCCGACATCGCGGCGGCTCTAAAAAATATTTACATGGAAAGAACAGATTTCTGGCATCTGGTTCTTTTAGGGAAAAAGGTCTTGTCTAAGGAGTCGCCACCTAGTATTATGGTCACTAGGAACCCTAACTGGTCAACAAAGATTCTATGGCTCGGGATTGATTACGTAAAAGGGAAGATATTATCACCCCTTAAACGTTCTGCCTAAGGCAGACTGCATTGCTAGTTTTGTCTTAAATTGCTAAATGTTTATTAGTTTATGCTGTGATAATTTACTTATAATATTCCTGACTCTGGTGCCAGTGAATATTCACATAAAAAAAATTATTTTTTACGCATGCACATATTTTTTATTTTCTAGCTAAATAAAATAAAATATAACGAATAAAAATAATATAAACTTAAACCAGTATTTTACTCCCGACTCTGGCGTTGGTGAATAAACCGGTAAATTTATATTATTTTTATCCATGCATACACATTTTTTTTATTTTTCTATTTCTCCTATTTTCTATTTTTTTATTTTTTATTTTTTTATTTTTCTATTTTTTATTATTTTTGGGGTTGGGCCCAGCTCAGCCCACGTGGGCTGGGCTAAGCCCAGCCGGCCCAGCCTGGTCACTGGCCCAAGCCAGTGTCCCGGCTGGGCCACATAAGGCACGCATGATCCAAATCACGCGTGCCTGGCCTTTACTAATTAATTCAAAACAGGCGGCGAAAGTGAATTAACGAAAGGCAGAGGAAAACAGAGCAGAAGACTTACTTGGTTTTTTTTTTTTTTTTTGCAGAGAATTTGCGCGAGGTTGCCGAAGATGATGCTTCTGTTTTCGTATTGCCTTTTACTCCTTATGCTTGTATCTCACGTTGTATTCCTTTCCTGGATCTCTGTTTCAACTTGTTTTTTTTCGTTTCTTTACTCTGTTTTCAGCACACCGTCTCAACTCTCTCTCGGCTGATTTTCTCTCTCGTTTTTCTTAAGTCAGAATTGGTGAGGGAAGCCTGTTTGGGTTCTGGAGATGAACCTAGAAGTTCCGTGCTTTGCTTGTGTTTCTCTTCTTGCTGGTTTCTTTTTTTTCTTTTTTTTTTCTCCCTCCCTCCAACTAACCAGCCCCTGTTCTTCGGTGCTCCTCTGCTTATATAGAGCCCGGCGGGTTGGTAACGGCGGTATGTTGAGGGTTGACCACCATTAAGGCGCCCATAACTGAAACCAACGGACGATTTACTGCTACAACGTCTCTCGGCCTTTACTGTGGAAAACGGTCGCTGGTTTAAAGAAGAAGATGAACAGCGTCCCTTCAAAACGACGCCGTTTGGAGATAAACAGTGGCCATTTTCACTTTGACCCATGAAGTTTCGACAAGTTTATAATTAAGCCCCTGGTTTAAACAGTAATTTTCCCTGCATTTCGGCGCCTTTTACAAGTTAGTCCTTGGACTTTAAGCTGCTGCAATCGTGTCCCCAATTAACCCCAAACTTTGCTATTTCTTCAATTAAGTTCCTGATTTCATTAATTTAATTAAATCCAAAGTCTAATTAAGTCTAAAACTTATCAATTCTCCAATTAAGCCCCTGATTGGATTAATTAAATTAATTCCAAGCTTAATTAAGTCTCAAAACTTATCAATTCTCCAATTAAACCCTTGATTGGATGAATTAAATTAATTTCAAGCTTAATTAAGTCTAAAAATTTATCAATTCTCCAATTAAACCCTTGATTGGATGAATTAAATTAATTCCAAGCTTAATTAGATTAATTTCAAATTTTAATTAAACCCCAAAACTTCCAATCATTTTGCCCTTAACCCAAATTTTAATTCATTCTTCATTTATTTTATTTTACTTGTTTTTCCATCTTTATTATTATTATTTTTTCATCATCATTTTTTTTATTTTTTTCAGTAAATAAAATAATAATAATAATTAAAATAAAATGTTCAAAAATTAGGTTATGAGAAAGGTGTTCCTGGATAGTATTGTCAGCCTGAGCTAATTTCCACCATGTTGCATGGTTAGCTCATTTCTTTAAAGAATTTTCATGCTTCTGCTGTCAATTCATGATATAGAAATCTGACTGTTTACCAAAGGAGTTTTGAGAGGAGCGATGCTCATGTTTCATGATTTTCAGGCTGTCAATATTATAATGCGTAGCACTCCACCTTCATTCCAGCAGAGTTGCAATTCATTTCCGTTTCTAGTTTTCCATCCATCCCCAGATAAAAAATATTATCTCGTGTTTTGATAGTTCTAAATTGGTGATCGAACAAAACATCAAGTTGAGAGAGGAAGACTAGTTGAAAAGGGAGAGGAGAGAGCTTTCGGCTGGCTATATTTCTAGCCATAAAACGAAGATCCAAGTGTCACTGAGTTTATCTTGTAAAAATGAGTTTAATGAAGGTGGGCTGGTAGATTGAAATTATTTTGAGTTTCTAAGTTAATTAGAGTATGTTATGGCCTTCTAAGATTTTCTTCATTAAAACATGTTGAAATTTGAGTTCGATTTTCCAATAAATAGAGATGAAAAAAATAAAATAAATTATAATGCATGGCAGTGTATTCATATATATATGCGAATGACATATCTTCTACTTTTTTTTTTTTAAGTATATATATGAACTTAATATATGTAATATTTTTTTAAAAATTGCTACTGAATATTCAATAAGAATAAATTATCTATTTTCATATTATAACTTTTTTACATATTTTTTTGCAAATTAACTATCCTTTTATATATTTTTTTTCATATATATAACCGCATAAAAATCATCAATACATAATTTTCTTTTGTTCTTTGTTTTTCTAACCAAAAGATGCACCCCGATATTTTCAATTGCAGTCAAATACCCCAGCTAGGTCTATGCGGAACTCGTCTTCTCTTTGTATTTACCATACGCATCCAACCATCTCTTTCTTCTTCCAAGTAGCTTTAGACCTCATAGTGCATGGAGGATCAAAAAGCATTAAAACGCGTTCATGACTTGCTTTTTACGGCAGGTTATATATATATATATATATAATTAAGTGGAGGTGCTTTAATTATGTTGACTTGATTATTTCAGTTTCGGGAAAGCTTCTTCTCTCTGGTCGCCTAAGGCTTGGTCACCGTCATGTTCAGTGACATGCTGTGAGACAAGTAAGCTTTCACCAAAATTTGTTCACACAATCTTCTCCAAAGAAGTCTAGACAATATATATCCATGACATTTACTGACTATTTTTCTTTTTTTCTTAACCAAAACATTCATAAATTCAGTAGGTTTAAATGCATGGGATTTTCGTCGTGGCTTCAGGCCTTGTAAAGTCGAATTGGTATTAATTTATGTGCAAGTTATTCTTGGAGAAGTTCTTGGTTTCAGATAGATAAAGCATATAATTTTATATAATAATATATAACAAAAATCGCACCAACATGATGTGTTTTTGTGTAATATTAAGATTTAATCTCTAAAATAAATGAGCAGAAAATCATTAATCTACAGTTTGCCCAGCGTAAAAAAATCAGATTAAACAATAACTACTTTGTCATTAGCTAAGAGACAAAGTATAATTGAAAGAAGTAAAAGTACTGACTTTTAACTAGCACATCAAAATGGTTTTCGCTTTTAAAACAGGAAGATTTGTTCAATCCATTAATAAAGTTGGAATGATTGTATCTCCAAGACAAGGGAAGAGTGAAAAAAGAAGGGAAGTTTTACTAGCAATATTTATTTATGGACCTGAGAGCTTGAATCTAGGTCCCAACTCTCTTTCTACAGTCGAATAACTAACCTAGAGGCTAGAAGGAAACCAAGACATGTCAACTAATGTCTTTGGAAATCTTTTGGAGATCATCAAGATCCTGCCTGGTCTCTTCTAGGATATGCCCGGCCCTGAGAGGAACCATGCATGTCCAATTTGGAGAAGAGTTGCCAATATTCAAGGAGGGACAACTAAGGTTAAGTTTATTTTCGTGGTAGGTATGTATCTTGTCTTAAATATAGTTTTAAAGTGGTTGGTTAATTAATGCACAAATAATTTAGTATGGATTCCAGTGAAAACTTTCTTGAAATTCTAGTTATTTTTTTTTTAAATCATAACCGTAAAAATTATTATAATATCAAACACCGCAATCTTGAGAATGAGCACTATTTTCAGGGGTGAAATAAAGATTTATACTTCTTAATTAGGAAATGGACTGAAATAAATCTCAACGAGGGATCGAAACAGTAATGAGGGTTAATTGAAACAAATCAAAAGTTTTAGGTGGGATTTAGAAAGCAAAAATCTAAATTCACCCCATTACAAAGGATGACGCATGCAGAAGACAATTAAGCAAATTTAATCACAAAAGAAATGTTCTAGAAACCTGTCAATGTAAACAGCAGTAAGGTTCCACTATAAAATATTAATTAACTATAGGAATTTTCATTGACGATAGAAAAGTACCTCGAGGAGGCATCTCTAGCTAGAAAATGCCTTGAGAAGAATGGAGTTTTGAGCTCATGTGTTTGTTGGGTGAGAAAATACTGTCAGATAAGACTCTTTCAAAGTAAAAAAGGTGCAAAGATCTCTCGCACACAATTAAATAAAATGAGAGAAGGTGGCCTACCAAGAAGACCATTTCCATGCGAGTTGACAAACATGTTCACGCAGATACAGTGAAAATTCAATCCATCAAGAAAGATCAAAATCAAGGAACTTTCCTTCTCTTTTTTTAAATAATGCCGTCATTGACATGTACCCTAGCCAGCTTGAAGCCGTTTCGTCTTGCAATTGAAATTCCGATTACTTGAATTTTCAACATATATTTAGCATGAAAAAAAAAATTAATGTTTTTTTTATAGTATTCGTTGATAATTTTAATATGTTTATATAAAAAATAAATAATTAAAAATCTTTCGGTTTCTCATTTTCACATTAGTTTTTGATGGCACTAAGAGAAATAACTAGGTTTTTCAAGTTCTAACAATCATCATATCAAAGAACCATCTCAACCTAATAGTTTAAGTTGTTAGGTGAGATTTGAAGATATAATTTATATTATTTTCTAAAACATCTCTTCATGTGAAAACCCTTTAAACTTGAAACTTGTACATACCCACATTACCTTGTGATTAATTTTTATCAAATAAATGGGGATGGTGAGATTCGAAGTCGTGACCACTCGGTCATCAAGACTCTGATACCATATCAAAGAACTATCTCAACCCAACATCTTAAGTTATTGGGTGAGGTCCCAAGATATGATTTATATTATTCTCTAACACACGGTTTTAAAAGATAGAAAAAGCCTTGGTTTGCTAAATATTGAATATTAATAATTGTTATTGAATAATCTCTTATGAGAAAAATAAACCATATATATAACAATATTCTTACTAGTTTTAGATCTAGATATTTTATAAGAGAAAGGATCCTTATTAAAAGTTACATGGCTAACAAAATTCAACTATTATTAGAATTCTTAAACTAAATAAATAAAATTCAAAATTAGTAAATAAATTCAAGAATAATTCCGAACAACTATTTCTAGATCTAATACTAACCTCGTCTAATCTAATAATAGCTTGCGGACCCAATAAAAAATTCATTTAATTTCCCCAAACTTTTTTCTTCTTGGATATGGACTTGTTGATCTGACATAAAAATTATTTATAAAAATTATTTGCTACTGAGATTGTTATTTTCATTGATTTTCCGGATTCAAATTTTAAGACCCACGAGTTAATTAAATTCATTTGAATGAATAAAACCAACATAGAGGATGCATATTTAAGATTATATGAGATCAAAAATAGTTTCACGAACACACAAATTCATTTTAAAAATAATTTTTCTATCATGAATCCAAGAAATCGTATAATATGTGCAAAGAAAGTGTAAAAGACAAACGGCAAGGTCTCAATCGTGACTTAATGGATGGGACAGTGGACTTGCCTGTTCGTTATAGATATTAGTAAAATAGTAGTACCATTGCATTCATGTCATGTCTGTGATTACATTTTGGGTCCCCAATGGCATGCCTCATTGGTCCACCTTTGTATAGTTTGATTAAGTAATTAAACCCATCAATTATTGTTGTTACATTATAATTGATCTTTTTTTTTATTAAAAAATAATAAAGGTTTTTTAGATCAATATTAATTCTTTTTTTCTCTTCTAAATAATCAGAAAAATACATTTCCATGTTAATTTAATGCTTTTGAATTTAAGATTTCCTTTAGCAGCAGAAATCCAAGGCATTGATTCGAATTCCATGGCGAATTTTCTTTTTAGGTGGTTCCTCCGGTCACCAACCATCACTACATACAGTAGTTTTTGATCATATTCTAGAATGGCATTTGACTTTTTTACCTTTTTATTTAACATTTTTTCCTCTCCTCATTCAATAAGAATTTCAGAAAAAAGCTAGAAGATACCAATTGTTTTGCTATTAAATATGGATAAATTCATTTTTTAAAGATTAATAATCAATAAATTTTATAGTATTTATGTTGGATCAATAAATATAATATATATTTTTTTCTTTCAAATAAGTTTATATCTTATTATATCTTTATGTAAAATTCTTATAGTACATTTTAAATCTTTACATCAAGTCTTGTTATGTAACTTTTTTCACTTACATATATATATATAGAGGTTACTTCTTAAAAATCTAGCAAATCAATGTGGAATTGTGACACATCTAGGAAGTGAATTATCAGATTACATATCATAATAAAAACTTGTTCCATGAGGTACATGTGTAGAATGACAAAATTACCTCTAACTATTCATGTCACTAGAAAATAACTGGGGACCAACAATTAGGTGTAATTTGGTCACTTCAAACATAAATTAAGAATCGATTCTCTAATCTTGAGGGGTACAGTCAACTGATCAGATTCTAAATTTGCTTATTAGAGGTCACCAATTCGAGTTTCACAAATCTCAGAGCCACTGGAGACTTACATGGTCGTTAACTTCTTGGACCGTGAGATTAATCGAGGTACACATAAGCTGATCCGGACACTTACATTAATAATAATAATAAAAAAAAAATCAACTCTGCTAGCACAATCCCATTGTTCCAATAATAGTTACAATACCTGCATATGAATCTTGGGTCGGGAGAACTTGTTTTTTTTTTTTAAAAAAACAATATTAAAATAATGTTGTTTTGATATTTTTTTAAAAAATTAACAGATTTTAACATGGGTATTTTTATTGGGTTTTACCTCGCGGTGATCGGTTGCGTGTCAATTTAGTTTTATAAATCAGTTTAGGCTGAGTCAATTTCTCACAATTAATATCAGTTGCTATTGGCTGATGCTAGATCCTACGTTGCCAAAGCCAGAGGAACTATTCAACCAATGTTTTTGAGGTTTGATCTGCTCTAATTAGCATTTAGCCAGGTCCACACAATTGCAGGGTCATGATCATATGATCAAATCATATCATATCATGAGACACAATGGGTACATTAGATTTGGGTATTATATATGAGAAAGAAGAAAGTCAAGAAGAGAGATGGGTGTGAACTAGTGGGTATCTTGAATAGATTCTGGACTAATAACAAGGACAAAGAAGAAAAACCTTGCTCTACTGTTGTGCCTATTCTTAATTGAATTACCCATTATTCAATTCATAAAGTCTCCTTCTTTTTCTCATAAAGTCTTCTTTTTGAAAATCTTGACGAGTCTCCATGTTTCTCCTTGATCTCCAGCTACCATACAGTACTTATAGTTAACATTTTCTCCCACACACTTGTGTGTGTGTCTATGTATATATACACACACACACACATATAAGTAACGTTATATATCATTACCATTCTTCCCAAGGAGATATAAGAAAGGGAAGCTAAAGCTTTAACACAAAAACAAGAGAGCAAGAATCATGGGGAGAGCTCCTTGCTGTGACAAAGCCAACGTGAAGAAAGGTCCATGGTCTCCCGAGGAAGATGCCATACTCAAGGCCTATATTGAGCAGCATGGAACGGGTGGCAATTGGATTGCCTTGCCACAGAAGATAGGTAACTGATATATATATGTACATAGATTGTTAATTTGCCTGTAATTTAGTGTATGTGATCATTAACTAACTAATTTATTTGCTATATACAAGTAGGCCTGAAAAGGTGTGGCAAGAGCTGTCGACTTAGATGGTTGAATTATCTCCGTCCAAACATTAAACATGGAGGGTTTTCAGAGGAAGAAGATAACATTATTTGCAGTCTCTATATAAGTATTGGAAGCAGGTAATATAGTTAGTGCATTTTTCATGTGCAATATGCATCTATATCCATGATCCTAACAATAATTTGTTCGTATAATTAATGATATAGGTGGTCTATCATTGCTGCTCAGTTACCTGGAAGAACCGATAATGATATAAAAAACTACTGGAACACAAGGCTTAAGAAGAAGCTCTTAGGAAAACAGCGCAAGGAACAAGCAGCCCGGCGAGCTAGTCTCAAGCAAGAAATCATGACAAAGAGAGAAATAAATGAGAGCTTCATGGTTCCTGGGGCTATCCCTCATCAACAAAGCCCTTACTGGCCAGAGGTACCAGCTCTAGTCATGAATCAAAACCAAGATTCTCATTTGATGGATCAAGAATCCATTAGGAACTTACTGATCAAACTTGGTGGAAGATTTTCTGACAATAATCAAGAGTCAGCCCTATTCACTACAATCAACAATTACCCTCTCGACGGTTCAAGCAGACAAGATCAAGTACCATACACAAACTCCATAGATGTGCTTTCTTCTTCGGCACCCATGCGATCAATGGATAGTACCTGTTGTTCTCAATTTCCTAATAGCAACTACAACGGTCCAAATATGTGTCAAGCTGGACTTGAAAACTTGTTGGTCGAGCTAGGTGGATTGGTCTGTAGCAACCCACAACGTGTAGAAGGTTTGGATAGTTTCTATGGGATGGACATGGCTGCCAGTGGCAGCACGGGGGCTAGCTCTGCAGAAAGTAACAGCTGGGGACATATAAGCTCTCTTGGTTATCCTCAGCTTGTTTCTGACTATGAAACTTGCTTGCAAAGCATGCCACAAGATTCATCTTTTGAAGATTCAAGCTTCTTTGGGCCACATTAATGACAATACTAGCTGTATAAACCAGTTTGTTCAGTTTATATATATATCTATAGGAATTTGGAGTCTGGATTTCAGGAAACCTTAAGAATTTAATTTAGTCAAGAAATTTGTTTCTGTTTTTTTTTTTTTTTTTTTTTGTGACTTTCACTTTCATTTTCACCACTTCATCGATCATTCCGGTTCATTAATGATAAGCAGCTAATTTCTTTCCATTCAATCCTCTTGATTTCTACTGTTTTGATTGAATTGCTTCATAGCAGAATGAATTAAGAGGAACTTAATTTGACACCATTCTTTTCGTTTCTTTAGGCTTAATTAACTATTAAATTGTATGTGGAACCTGAACTCAAAAATCATATACCACTTATTAGAAAAGCATTATAAATTAATTCTGTAAATAATTTAAATATATCATTAACTCAAACCTTACTATCCTTGTTCTAGATTATGTTAAATAGTAATACTAACCTATTATTAGACCACAACCCTCACTGAGAAATTGAGTTTAAGTTTTTCGATTAAAATAGTTTTAATTTCCACGCACATTTTCATGAGTGTGGGTACCACTAGACAACATTCATTGGTAATTGGGTTAAATCCAGGTTTATATTAGTGACTCGGAGCGATAGATAAAGATCAATGGAGCTGTGGAAGACTAGTGCTGTATTATCTCTCTCTTAAATGTAATGTAAAAAGTACAATAGGTGGAATTAATTAGTAATTGAACCTGTCACAAAGTTTGCTCAAGTTGTTCATGGAATGGCATGCAGTACTAATGAAAGCGGGAAAGATTGCTTTGACGTTTTGGCAATGATTTGCTCGGCTCTAGCTAAAGTAGGGCATCAAAAAGTGGCTGCATTCCTTTTCTTTTATCTTCATGTCTGCAACGCAACAAGAGGTTTGTGAAGGCACATGCTATGATCACTCCATGTAGTTCCAACTACAACTGCCAAATCGCCAAGCACTTTCTATATGGGACTTTACTGAATGTTATGTTACTGATTCTGTATGTGTCTGCAGATCGATTTATAATATATAATAACATAATATTGGCACTGTACGTCCTATCTCAATAAATCATATATATTCTTGAGCATCCTAGCTAGCTAGGACTTAATAATTTATTTTTTAATTCATGATGCATAATTCTCTACCTGGTATATTAACGAAAATAAATTCCTACAGATATTGATTCCAAGATTAAAACTTAGAAAACTAATTAATGAAAGAAATTAATTATAGTTTAAAAATATATAAATTGAATCCTTGTGATGTATAGAAATATGTCATATTTACTCCTCAGTGCAAACTCATCCAATTGAGACCTTATAATTTGAATTTTCGATAGCTTATAGGCATGTGCTAGCTGTGATCCAAGATAGTTTGCTTGGAGTCAACATTCTTGGTTTACTTTTGGAGGGTGAGTTTTAATGCGTTAGAAACATGTCGAAAACTCATTTGTCATACATAATTAATGCCGTTTTTCAGAGGCTTAATTTCATTTTAGTTGTAAAGTTTTTTTCTTAAGAAATTTATCTAGAGTGTAATTTTATTTTATTGCAATTTGGTCCCTTTTTGGGATCCTTTTGGTCCTCACATTTTTAATCTAGTCCTTATAAAAAACCTCCTTGCAATTATTGTCCATGATTCAAATAGTTTTCTTTATATTATTGTATCGATAGTGCTTGTGGTACAGATAATTTCATTTTTTCTTAAATCATTACGTGATTAAGAATTCATATTTGTTTTTAAATTAAAGGGACTAAAATGACAGTTTGACAAATTTCATATATTATTATAATTTTTATGGTTCAAATAATTAAAAAATTATTTTAAGGAGACAAAATGTATTTTTGAAGAACACATAAGGACCTAACAAATCTTGCAAATAAGAATCAAATTTTAAATAAGAAAATACAGGGACTATTTTTTTTAAGAAAATTATAGGACTGAAATGAGAATTTATTGACATTATTTTTTAATAGATAAAACAATATAATCGGATGTAACCAATGGGTTTTTCACACATGTCCGATTACCAAAATCCACCCTTCAATATATAATCACCAAAAAATTTCGACTCCAAACACACTCCCTCTTCGGGTTCTTAAATTTCAAATTCTAACATTCTAATTCGAGAGAAGTTAACAAAAGAAAAAAAAACTTGTTTACCGATGAAATTTAATAAAAAAAAAAATGTGATTTTTGCAATGTAGGGTTTAGAACTACAAGAGTATCCACCACCTGACCTACCACCTTAATTAGGGTTGATGCAGAAAAATAAATTATAAACATTAACAGTGGTGGGATACTTATATTCATTATTAAAATTGTAGGGTTGAAAAGCAAACACCAAGGGAAAATACATGCATGACGTAAATTCTCTTTTTCCATGCTCATAAGTCAAAAACATAGAAAAAAGGTAAGCACTATGTATGATTGACAAAATTGACCTGGTCCCTTTGTGGCCTCGGGAAAAATTCAAGATCAAGCACTAGCTAGCAGCTTACAAGTTTCATGACATGGTTCAGCGATGAAAGTGGTATCTAATAATATTCACGAGTCTCCGGTTCAACAATTTTCACTGTCCTATCTTACAGTCACCAACTCAAAAAAAAGAAAAAAAAAAAAAACCACTGTCTATTCATCTTGATTATCTATTAATTTATTTTTATATTTTAAAAGTGTTTTTCTAAAATAAATTTTTAATTTTTTTCAAATCAAATCATTTTAATATAATAATTTTTAAAAAATAAAAAAATATTATTTTAATTTATTTTTAAATAATAAAAAATAATTATGACTGCACTCCAATCTACCGCTGAATGCGTGAAAAGCTTAGTTGACATCGCACAGATTCCTCGAAAAAATAAATGCGAGTCCCATATCGGTTAGACAATTGAAGTTAATTAGGGGCACTGCTCAATATCTGCTAGTAATCTACCTATGCCCTGATCTCTTGCCATTGATGTCACTGCTTACACAATACATCATACTAGCTTGTTCCAACGTTTTGAATTAGCTAGAGAGAAGTTTCCTGGGTCTTGCGCGGCACAAGGGCATGTATTTCTGTGGATTTTCATGTCTGGTTTTGGATGGTGCGCATGCTCTCTCCTCAACCATTGGATGTGCAGCATGCCAAGTTTGATCAATATATCTTGATGGCTGCGAGGCTTTGAATTTCCCTGTCAATTTCTGTTGTGACATAATAGAATTACTGCTTAATTGAGTGCAAAATTGTTAGTCATGGGTGAATGTTTGTTGTGTAGGGGATCAACTTTCTAATATTCTAATAATATAGCCATTATACCTTCCATTTGGATTTGTTGTGTAGCTGTTTGTTGAGGATGTTGAAACATTAACTCGGTCATTCATATTTGTCAACAAGCGCAGCCGTGAGAGGGAGATCAGAGTTCATGTATTAATTCTTCAACCGTTCACACAGAGAAACAAGTGTAAACATTTCCAGAAAAACGACTCCGTGGATGACAGGAGAAATTAACACACACACACACACACACACCCCTTGAGGAGCAAAGTTAATTTTCTTGTATGGTCTGGCTTGGTCCTAGGGTCAAAGAAACATGTATTTTCCAGTCTCTGAAAGGCGAAATGAGGAGCCAGCTCATTGCTAAATTGGCGAAGAAAACAAGCTCAAACTGTAAAGTGCTTCACGGTAGGTTCTCCCATCTCTTTCCTTACAAAAAAAGAAGAAAAAGGAAAGCGGAATAAATTAATATAAACGGGTAGAAAAAGATCATAGATTGATTTTTTTAGATTTATACTTCATTATCAAATTAACGTGGCCATGATAATATTAATAGAAAATTAGAAACTGTGCTCTCTCTCCTTGTTCTTAATTTGTACAAATTCATAACATATAATTGTATTTGGTTTTTTAGGTTGATATATGGTTGAATCTATCCTTATATAATAATAATAATAATAATTAATGATGTGATTCTTAATATATATATCCCTAATTGAACCAATTTCATTTTACATATTTATAATTAACCAAATTCACAGCCAGTAGTTTGATGCCATCTTTTCAATAAGACCGCTACTCCTCAACAACGATAAGATGGAAACAACTCAGCATACATACATATCGACGCAGATGATGGGCCCATAAATAACTTGTTTTAGTTAGTCTTTTAATATCTCGGGATTGATTTGAGAGATATCATGGACTTCTAAGCCAGCTTTGCATATATATATTGACAAATGCAATTGCTAGCTAGCTAGCTAGCATTTCTAATTCTTGTCAACCAAAGAATATTATACTTACTTTATAGTGCTGGTGTACATTATATCTTTGGTGCACCAAATTAAATTTGATGTAATTAAAGTCAAGATGCATAACTCTATGTGTGATCACACGAATTCTCAAAAAATTGAGTTGGTTCGTTTTTGTCCTTAATAGGTCATACCTATATTGTCTTTCTTTAACTTTCTATTTTATTTCTTTATAATATATAGTCGATTATATTATAAACAGCCTAGATGACAAAGAAAAAAAGAAAAGCTACCATGTTGTCTTTGTTTAACTATTCTTAGATTTCTAGCTATTTAGCTGAATAGCATGCAGCAAAAGTATAATATATATTTATTTAATTCCTTCAACACGCTTCAGAGTGTGAAACCAATGAACTCTGTGTTCATTATCTTTCGTATTTTCAACTAGGCTAGATAATGTTGGCTTGATGACCAAATGAATTATCTATACAGGAAATATTTACTTGGGTTTCAAGCATGAATACGATGTTACTGTAAAAAAAAAACATCTCAACTTTAAAACTTGAATTGATGTACTTGAAACTTTCACAGATTCATACTTGCTACTTGTATTATTAATTAATCTTAATTAGAAGTGTGATTCAAACTCGTGATCATTTGTCAATAAATCTCTGATATTATATCAAAAAACTATCTCAATTTAAAAACTTAAAATTAATATCATATAAAATTCTAAAATATAATTTATATTATTCTCTAATAATTATAATTCTCATAACCATAGTTTTCAGACTCGGCCCGGTAGCCGGCCCGATCCAAGGCCCGGGTTCCAGGTTTTGACCGGGTCACCATGTCGTCCGGGTCAATTATTTTTTTTTTAAATCAAAACGACGTCGTTTTAGTTAAAAAAACAAAAGTCAACGGGTTGCAACCAGATTTTTGACCGGATCATGCCGGGCCACACCAGGTTTTTCCTTTCCCTATTTTTTTTTCAACTCGGCCCGGTTCCAGCACCGGATCGGCCGGGTGCCGGGTCGACTCACCGGGTTGTGCCAGGTTTCAAAACTATGCTGCTGACAGCCTAACTTGAAAAGGGTATTTAATTTTTTTTTTTGACATGATAGTTTATACACAACTTAATCACAAGATCACGATATCAATGGTGATGAAGCTTAAATCACATATTGTCGTAACTTGCAAGTGGAAAAAAGAAGAAAAGAAATCAAACATCATTATTTAGGCCATGTTTATTTCTCGAAATTCACTTTCCGGGAAATCACTTTCCAAACTTTCCTGTGTTTGTTTGCCGTTAGGAAAGTTGGTCAACAAAAAACACTTTCCGGTCAACGGAAAACACTTTCTAGTCAAAGAAAAATTTGGTTTGGTTTCCAGGAAAATATTT
>Ga0307515_10011041_pt1 | contig 17204 bp, 23 predicted proteins | sample 17_EM_MG_FD_194513 | JGI IMG/M metagenome (GOLD analysis project Ga0307515, IMG submission 194513) | Populus trichocarpa ectomycorrhiza microbial communities from riparian zone in the Pacific Northwest, United States - 17_EM | ecosystem: Host-associated > Plants > Roots > Unclassified | place...
CCACTGGATTGCCGGGCATGTGCGTAACGACCATCGCCTCGTTCAGAGTCGCAGGAGAGTCCAGACGTTCCGGACTCACTGGACGACTCGTATCCCGACAAGTCTCGCTCTGCTCGACGGAATCCACGACGAAGTTTGGACTTGGTGGAGAGGTGATAGGGGTGGAAGCGACGGTTGCCGAGGGAGATGCCTGTTGAACGGTGGCTTTCAGTGAACTTGTGATTGGACTTTGTCTTGACAGAACCGACCTCTTCCTGGCCTAGGAATCTCCTCCTGGCCTCTTGCCACGAGATAAGGCCCCTCAATCCTTGGACCCCTTCGGGAACACACCTCTCGACCGGCATGCTAACGCGCGCCTGGATCTCTTCCACGATCTCCGTCAGCTGACTAGCCGAAGAAGTAGAGAGCGCCTGACAACAAGAAGGCACGTGTGAGCGAGCCGACTCGTCCCGATGGATTAGGATCGGCATCGACGGCGAGGCACCCATCGCACGATCAACAACCTCGTGATCCGCGCTAACAGGAGCCTCATGATAGGAGCTATTGGAAGACGACATTTTGGTTGTCTCCACCTCCTCCTCAGCATACTCCAACTCCTCTGGGCCCTGCCGAGGACTTGCCACCGCAACGACATCAGGACCACAACGACAGTGACACAACTTCGTCGACATGTCCTCGATCTTAGCCAGCGCGTCGGCCAAGTCTTCCCGAAGTCGATCAATGTCCCCGCCCGTCACACTGGGGGCGAGGTGACCTGGAAACCAGTGGGAACATCTTAGGTAAATTGTGGGCTCTGGATCATTTTTCCCCCAATGTATCCACCAATCACATTTTGGGTACATCCAGACTGTGATCTCAACATGTGCCCAGCATGTAATCACCAATAACATTCAAACCAGCTCCCACAAATGTTGTCAAAAATGTTCCTGGGATGTGTCCAGTGGGTATATTTTGGGAACATGCTACTCGTTCTGGGTACATTGAAGGTACATGGCAAACGATTGAGTAATATGCTGGATACATTGGAACTCCATCCCTGGGTATGGCTGGGCATATCACAGGAATATTTTGGAACCATTTCTGGCAACATTTTGAATGTTATTTGGTGGGTACACGCTGGGCACATGTTGAGATCACAGTCTAAATGTACCCAAAATGTGATTGGTGGATACATTGGGGGAAAAATGATCTGGAGCCCACAATTTACCCAAGATGTTCTTACTGGTTTCCAGGTCACCTCGCCCCCAGTGTCACGTGGTTGGCAGTGTCGTGGTCATCCCTCAGATGGTCTAAGGACTCGCGATGCCGATTAAGACGATCGTGCTGTTTGTCCAGTTGGCGATCGATGTAACTGTCCCGCTCGAGGTTGGAGTTCGCGAACTCGTTGATGAACTTCTTAAGTTCGTTGACCTCCCGCTCAACGCGATCACCCTAGGAAGCTGAATTAGTGGTGTAAGGAACGCTACATCCTCCTCCCGCTTACCCGAGCACGTTCCGCCTCCAACAAGCCCACAACCGATCCCCTACTGCCGACGTGTGACGCATTGCCCTGGTCGTTCCGTCCCATCGCTTATCGTCGTCGTCGTGATCCACGATCCCTCGTTGAATCAAGTGGAACAAAACACGTTCCTCCCAGACGAACTTGTCTTGGGCCTCACGACGCTGAGCTTGACGACGATCGGCCGTCAAAGCCTGTTGCCAGAGTTGATCATCCAAGTACAACCCCGAATTCCAGTTGTCACGAGGAGCACCTCCCCGAAGCGCCGTTCCTACGATCTATTCTCCAGTTCAGTGCCATCTCAAACCGAGGCAACCGAGCTGAAGATACCTCAGCATTGCTAGGGTATGGGTACCCGGTGCTTCCTTGTTGATGAACACGAGGGTCCATCCTGGAAATCTTCTCACCGCGACCATTAACGAAGGTCCGAACGTTGATCATGGTGTTGCGCTGCTCGGAGGTAGTGATGTTGTTGGACATAGTAAAGAGTAGTGAGGAAGATGTGACGTTGGTATTGGAGGAATCCAATGGGGTACGTCCCTCAAATGATCCGGACTTATATCCCATAGGAGCTGGGCGCCCCCTGCCACACTTCTGATTGGACCGGACCCCACTTGATCCGAGACCGTCCTATTCGTCATCAAGATTACTCTTCCTTACTCATCCACTTACGCGTCGTCACGCCATACTCGCGACGTCGTACGACACGATCACGCCATGAGTCTCGAACATTCGTTCTTTTGAATCCTCATGACTTTATGTTTACGAATCATACCTATCGCCTGACCGTCTTACCAAGCAATGGGATCCGGCCCTTTTGCCTAGGCGCGACTGCGGATTAGTACGCATCCCGGCGTTATCCAAGAAGATCCTAGTCGCGGGCGTCCGATACCCCACAGTTGGAACACGTTGGAAGGTTTCTGAATTGTCTGGATCACCAGACCCCTCCCCAACAACGAGGATGACGGCGAGGTATGAATTATGCTTATGTTTTCTCATTCATTTATGCCCCTATTTTCCCCTGTTTCATTGTTATGAGCGCTGTGCGCTTTTCTATTCTTTTATTGTTTACTTCGGACACGTGTTACTCCCTTTGGAACACTCTGTTCATTTATCGATCAAACGACCCACTTTCATTCCGAACTATAGTCCCTATTCCCACCCTACGTTCATTCGTTCCCTATTTGGCAGAAACTTCTTCTTTTGGGAATAGTTGGATTCCTAGTAGAGGAGACGCATCATGGCCACTCCTAGTATATATATCTGTATTAGATAGTCGCTGAGTCTCCTCAGCTTTGTTATCTCGGGAAGTCCTCTGCCCTTCTTCGCCCCAGTGTGATTAAGGACAAGTCAGAGCTTAACGAGAGATCCTCTGCAACACGATCCGTTCTCCTCCCACTCAAGGCATTGGGAAAGACACCAGGCTATTCGGTTCTATCACCGTCTTAGAATCCTCGGCGACCTCTACCTCTCACCTCGGTTGCGGCACTCATCGGTCAAACCGTTCGACTCGTCCTACGTGAACTTAGGAACAACCTACCGGGTGTTTACTAGTTGGGAACTAGTGCAGTTGGGAACTGCTGTAGACGTTGGGAACGTCCTACAAAACACTGAGAGCATTTAGGGTGGAGTGGCCCTGACATAGAGGGTATTACCCCTGGGTACTTTTCTGATAAGGGCTCTCGGCACACCACGCGTTGTCAAATGTTTGGTAACATGGTATCTATTATAGTACTATCACTATTTTCCCAAGACCTTATGTGAACTCAGAGGATCCTTACGGAGCGTACAGTCTACACATGTCATCCATCGTCCGCAGCGAAGCACCTGTAGCTGTCAGCGTTTTCGAAGCATTTCCCTGGATCCTTGGCAGCCAGGTCCCTGGAGGGACCCTCACCCATAGCGTAGTCCTCGGTGGCACCGATTTCGATGAAGTGGGAAGTCTCATGAACAAGGATTCCTGCCTGAATGTTGGTGGAGAGGCTCCAGAAGTCACTGCAGAGGTTAATCCGTCCGGGCCTTTCAATATCTGACCAAGAAATCTGTCAGTGACCGAATAACATTAATCTCACAATTGAAAGATATACGCACTGACATAGGCGAAGACGTCAGTGCGGATGCAGGAGCAATCATAGGTGTATTTTGAGAAACCGTAGTTGACCATTTGGAAGAACGTTTCCTGGACGATAACCTTGCGAAGAAAGGTGTAGGTACCGAACCAGGTAGTGTATCGGCGCGGGGGGTGATCATCATCAATAAGACCAAGGTAATGGTAGGCGCTCTCGGCATAGTCCTGGGCCTTGATAACGGCGAAGGAGATCTGTAACTTCTGGTCCAACAGGCAGTTTTCGTTGGGATCCCGCTTCTCGAGGACATGGGAGACAGCAAGGCTACCAGAGAGCCTAATCTCAGCAATGTCCTCAATAGTGGCGTAGGGGTCTTTAGGGGTGGAGACTGGGACGATCATTCCATGAGATGATGACCAAGTCAAAGTGATCGATATAACCCCACTTACGATCATGAGTAACATCGACGGAAGCGCCAGCAGCGAGAATGGTGAAGGCGCTGGGGGTGTCAAAGCCAGAGGCGTATGTGGGGTCGTAATTGACCTAGAAGCGGAAACCGAAAGCGTGAGCGCAGGTGTTTGCCAGGCGACACACATAATTTACCTTGGCGCCGTTGAGCAACGGGCGAGAGCCAGCGGGATTAGTGATGATGAAGGTGTTCTCGGGGAAGGGGCCCAAGGCTCCGCGGGGGTCGTTGAGGAGTTTGAGGGACTTGTCACCGGTGTTAATAATGGCCGTTGTGACCTTCATGTTCTCCAATCCATCGACATTGACATAGGGGGTTGAGGTCTTAACGGACAAGCTGGGGGCAGCAGAGACAGCAACCACAGAGGCGACGAGGGTGGTGAAGGAAGCACGGAGGGGAGAACATTGTGGTACAGGTGGCGAAGGCGGTCGACGAGAAGGCTCCAATAAAACCTAAGGCCTTAAGCTTCAAGGCCCAGCAAAAAGTCCAGAGAGTTAAAATGAGACAAATAGATCTGAATAGATGAAACTAACGAAGCGCCGACTGCGGTCATCATAAACCTTGCTTGCGCATGACCGGGTGATTGTCTGTGCGTAATTCCTCTACAACAAATCCGTGCATTCCGTCCAGATCTAGATCATCCAACCCCTCATCGGACATCCCCCAATAGCAACTCCGGCTCGTACGCCTCCAAAAAAGATTCGTCGTCAAACTCGCCCAGCAGGATTTAGCAATAAATAGATTGAACAATGAGAACCTGCCACTGGGAGGAGACCTGTGCCGATGCCCCTCTGGTTGTTCTATACTTCCTATTCTTTCCCTCGACGGGACACTGCGCGGTAGATTACCTATATACAGCTCGGGAGTTTGATGGCAGACTTCGAGATATCAAGAACCCTTTTCCCATATCAAACTCGGTTGTCACCACGGAAAATGCGATGCGAAGGCATGCGTTGAACCACGTATTAGGCCCCGTTTACCGCCTCTCGCCTCAGTTCTTTCGATTCCAGCCAGACTGCTTGCAATCTTCCGGTCAGTTGAACGGGGGATTGAGGGGGAGAAGCGCAGGGGAGACGTTGAGATGCGACAACAGGATTTTACAAAATGTTCTGCCCCGTTGCTCGTCGATCAAACGCTATGAGCCCTTCCTCGATAGCGCCACCTTTGGGTGCGCACCTCAAGTCCAGAAGATGCTCTCAGAAGGCAATTACCAAACCCCATTGAATCATGAGAGACTCTCTTCTATCTACGATGGACTCGTTATCTGGGCCGATCGAGAGCTTGCTCCAACCTACTCTACAATGGTGAATTCCTTCCGCTCTATCCGAAGCGACCATCAAGTTGAAACGGCGTTTCAGGGTATCGAATATCCGTTCGATAACGTTGCGTGCCATTGAATGCCAGAGGTTGAAAAGTTCTCTGGGATTTTGCGGTCTACCCCAATTGTTTGGTGAGTAGGCCGAATTAATACGCCCATCAGGCGTTTCTAAACTTCGAACACATAGTTAACCGGCTACTCTAATGCAATCTCTCTTCTAAGGTGCGTAGCACGAAATCCGTTGGCTAACCAACAAAGACGCGTGTCTGTCACCCCGCACGCCCAATAGTCCACGTCCTTGTGATCGCGTCCGCCTTTGAGCTCCAAGTTGGACTCTCCAAGGTTTCCTTGGAAAGGCGGGCCGAAGTCACGGGATAGGAATGTTGTACCCATTTCATCCGGTAACACCAAGGTTTGCGGAGACTCGAGTGCAGTGCACGTCGAGAGATCCAACCATGAAAACGAGTTGGGAGGGGGGGATTGGGAGGGAACAATCTAACCAACGGGATAAGATCGGTGCAGGCGGACTGTCAAAGACGAAAAGGTGCGTACCACTTGCAACCCCTTCTATGGCCGAAAACGTCGGGGGCGATGGTGCGGGAGTCCCATTATTTTACCAGCTGGAAATTCTTGCATCCTTCTGATCACCGTCGCCACCTTCCCATCGTTTCCGAAACGAATCGGTTGAGCCATTGCCCCCGAGCGTCACGACGAACGCGGCGGCGGAGGGAGGTTGTGGGAGTAGCGTGGAGCAAAGGTTGCACGAGCGCGATCTTACAATCAGGTCTGGACCGGGCCGAAGGAAGGGGGGGCAATAAATGACGGGCGAAGGGATAGGATGAGCATGTGGGTTTGCATATATGCGGTTTGATAACTGTATGGTAGACATCAGTACGCATGATTGCGGACGTCGAAGCATATGGATGCCCCAGGGACCGACCGAGACAGTTAACGCCAGTATCGATCAATTGAATGGGACGTTTCAAATCGAATACAATCCCTCCTCGCCAGCAATGGAAAACTCTCCCGCGCGTGCGCTTGGAACATTTCCCGGTCATACAGCTTGCCCGTCCTGATAATGAGCCTGAAATCTCCACGCTCGGCAAATCGCTTCTCGAAAAGCTTGTCGATCCCGTCCTGCCAGTGGCCCCAATGTTCAAAGGATGGCCGGCTGAACTGCGACGGAAGTTTGCCCAGTTCAAGCACGAACTCGCAGAAGACGGGAGACGTGATGGTCGAGAGCGCTCTGAGGCCCAACGTGGGTGATAAGATGGACAGGTGCGGGAACGCCATGCGGAAAGTCAGCCGACGGAGAGTTGTATTCTCCGTGAATCTGAGATACTCCAACTCGATGATCCCTGTGGGGGGGTTAACTGACGGCAGGGATACGAGATTCGGTGCACACCATTATTGTGGAGTTCGATGGTGAGGTTTTCAAGGGTATGCGCGCACCCATTGAGTATATGTTGACCCTGATTCCAATGAACCTCCTGGAGTTCGACCGATCGAAAGTTGATCCCTTTTGGGAGTTCATAAGCAAACTCCGCGGGCCACTGGACGGCGATGCTAACCCAAGTCAGACGAAGGTGGCCACGTAAAGGTGGAGATTTATTCACGATGGCGGGGATAGTTAAATCCGGTCGGATCCATTCAATGTCTGTCGGCCGCTCGATGCATAGGTTTTCGAGGTTGGGGAATTGTAGAGCGAATTGCAGAAGGAGTCGATAGTGAAACTTTGGGTCGTGGAGCGTGAGCGAGGTTAGGGTGGGATAGAAATGGACGAAAGCGGGTTCGTGATAGTTTCGCCATACGATAGCGTCGTAGGTTTCGATGGTGAGGGAGTGGACTTGGTCGAGGGATTGGAAGTGGTCGAGGTGAGGAATCAGGATATCCGGAGTGAATATAAGACCCATGCGGATGTGAACCTTTCGAGTGTATTGGAGGAAGCCGCGTTCGCCCATGTAAGATAAGAAGCGGAGCTCGTTATCGTGATAATCCCATCTCAGATAGCTAAGTTTCTCTTCTAGGGTGAGAACGCTCTGGTTGTTCCGTCGAGTTAGACGTAACGTCTGATGAATGAGGTGCCGGGTCGACGCGAACATCGCCTTACAAGTCAGCGAACATGCTTCGAGGGCTCGAAGGTCGTCTTGGAGTATGTCCATGATGTGGTCAACGAGTTCCTGGGGGAGGCCCATACATCCGTGATGGATCGCAGCGGATATTGGACTGAGGTCGACAGGTTCTTCCGCTACCTCCACGACCATCGCTTCGCTCGTAGTTTTTCCGACAAGTGATTTAGCCATTCGGCCAAGTGCCCGAACTGATAGCGGTGGTAGACTGCGTTAACAATTCTGGCAGGTACACGGTAAATTGGGATACGCACGAAAGTCGACCATTTAGTTCTGTGGGAAACGTCTTGGCTATAGAGGCGCTGGCTGTGGGCATAATCGATAAGCGCCAGGAAGACCGGCGAGTAATCTGGCTCGTTGCATCGTCTTTTTCGCAGGGGATTTTTGTCGGAAGATACGGGGTGGTTTGTACCATGACTCGTAACTTCGCGAGGCGATCGACCGCCGAGATCTACGTCAAGATATGATGCTCTTTTTCTCGATGACGTATCTTCCACTGCCGACGAAAACACTCTTCAGACAGACATCGCACGACATGTCTTCCTCTGCACATCACCAGGGATCACTCACGACACCTCAGTGACACGGAAAATGGGGCCTGGCGAAACTTCGAACGAACCGATTCTGATCTCTCGTCTCAGAGGTCAGAAGTACCCTCCACCGATCCCTACGTTGGGAAATCTAGGTCACTTTCTCGTGAAACCGTTCGAAGAGCCACCAAAATCCAGCGACACCCAGTCCCCAGAGAGCCCATTCCCCGTCCCAGGCCCTTTGGATCCTACCAAACGCGATGGGCTGTTGTCCTATGCGTACTCGTTGTATGATACATTCGTGACAGTTGAATCTCCCGCCGGACCAGACGGCCCCACCGCCGCACACGCACCGATGCTCTTGCCCTTGTTGGAGTTGCTGCACGGACTGGATCCCAATAATTTGCAAACAGGATTGTTGCTTGGTTGCGTGCACCACCATCGGGGGCTCCATCAGCGAGCGTTGGATGTGAACCGCGAACTCCTGGAGAGATATCCGAACAATGTTCGCTTCAGTTGCCGATATTCCTCGGGATGGTTATACTAATGCTTTCAATTAGGTGGAGGTGATGTGTAATATGGGGTCTACGTTAAAGATGATGGGGCTTCCCGTTCAGGCCTTCGAGTTTTGGTGGAAGGCACTTCATATCCAACCAACGTTCTGGGATGTACTGGTACGGAGCAAGCACAGCGTGGAGTGTAGTGCGATTCATGAATTTCGCTGACAGGATAATATGCTCATGACGATCCTTGGATCGAGCCACTGGAAGGGCGATCTTCCGAACCCGTCCCATTCCCAGTCCTTCCAAGAGCAACAACTCAGACAGTCCTTGGAATTGTGCAGCTTCTCCTTGGATAGCATCGGCGAGGAGATTCTGGTCCGAGGCGAGTTGCATCGCGCACAACGAATCCTACACCTCCGCTCAGTCATCTACCGTGCCCTCCACGATCAGCGGGAATGGACCGATTTGTTTCGTGGAATCGAACTGGCGCTCAATTCGAGTGACCCTTCCCGCGCTCCCCCCTACACGACAGACGATTTGATCCTGGCCGCCTATTTCGTCGGCGCTCTGGCGTTTGTGGACCAGGCCGGTCCTCAGACTCCCGGTTCGGAGGGCATGACGAGAATAACGGACGAGTTGCGACGAAATATCTCCCCCGATTTCGACGTTTTTGAGTTCGTTAGAACCAACAGCGACCGCCTGCTCGGCTTCGTCGGAAAGTCACCTCCTATCCTTCTTCTCTCCCCTGCGGAAGCACTCTACCTTCCGTCTGCGATGTGGACGCCGACGCATATCCTCTCCCCACCCGACTCGGTCTCCAGGTTTTCCTCTTCAGGAACGTTCCGTGATGACACGAGCGCCGTCACTGGGAGATTGCTCATGACCCTGGCCACACGGATCGCGGAAGTCGCCCCCGTTAATGATCTCGGTCCCGACGCCTCCGGGGTGGGTCCGTTCGGCAACCTCTCCAAGCTCCAGCCAAGCCCTTCCGTCGTGCTGCTGTTGAGATACGTTGCACTGGGACTCGCACCGTCGCCCCAGGCGTTCAAGGCGCTGGGCGATTTGATCTCATCGATCGGGGGAAAGATGACAAGGGTGATGGGTGGGGGAGAGACGGGTTCGGAGATGAAATTGGATGTGGCGGGGGTGGTGACGCTGTATTATGAGTTTGGGATGAAGACGCTTTGTTGATATCTTGGTTACCTTGTCCCCCTTTAATAGATCGGGATGGGATTTTTATCCAACTTGAAATGATCAAGATGATGAAGGTTAGCCGATACTGTATAACACTTGAGCGTTTCCCTCGTTACCTTACCCCCACTTGTTCTGCCGGCGTTCTGACACACATCCCGTCCGCGGACGTCGCAAGCCCTATCCTATGGGTTTCTTCACTTCCAGCAAACCTGAGCCACGAGCACCCGAGGTCGGTCACGGCCCCGGTGCCCAAGGAGGCGTGACCAATGTCATTCGCTCCCGTTTCGTACGTATCCGCCTTGCCTCCACTTGTTCCCGAAAGGGATTTCGCCAGCCTCGCTTCCCTTCATGAGGTACTGATGACTACTCTGGTTTTCGCCTTGTTAAAGTATGGTAAAGGCAAAGAACGGGCCGCATTCAACAACCTTGGCAACGGCTCATCACCTCAAGACCGTGAAACAGTTTCTGGCCAAAGCGCCGCGAACAAATCTTTCGGTCGGGCTTCTGGGAGGAAAGTCAAGGCCAGCATTCCGGGTTCCAGTTCGATGCCCACGGGTTCGGGTAACAACCCATCCACCTCCTCTCATCTTACTCCTGGTCCGAGACCCGGTACGCAACTGTCGCCCCCACGGAATAGCAGGACAAGCGCGGATACCATCACGTACGAGCCTCTCTCCCCCTCCCACCCTGCTTTCTGCTCCTGTTGCCTTGCCTGACTCGGTTGCGAACATTAACCGCTGTCCAGGATGACATTGGCTCAACGGTTGGGGGAACTTGCAACAGCGAATGAGCAGGGTCTTCTCGAGTGCGTCATCTACTTTCGTTTTTTTCTCTCTCATTGGACCTCGGGCCTGACCAGGGCCTTTTCCAGCGATGACGAATACAGACTGCTACGTGCCAACCTGTTTGAAAGATTCGCAAATGCATCTACAGTACCGAGTGAGGCACCAATTGTGCGCCTATCTGTTTCCGCTCACCAAAGTTCGCTATCCTTCCTGCGCCTCCGCATGTCGTGTAGTTACTAACGCTGGTCCGCCACAGACTCCCATGTACCCTCTCCTTCTACACACACCTCGCGGTCGACCTCCGTTCACTCCAAGTCATCAATAGTCTCTACGTTTTCTGGATTACTACGGAGAGCGACAAGTCGACGATTCAACTCATCACCTGGTTCCCAACCACCCACCTCTTCCGATTCCATGATACCCCCCTCCACGCCATCCCCTGTACAAAATCGGACCCTCCCACGACGCTTGCGAAGAGAAGCGAGCGATAGTTCAATAGGCTCAGAAATGGCTGCCCATCGGCCAAACGAATCCCGGCGTAGCGGAACACCCACCTCGCGTAAATCCCGCAACCCGCCACCATCCTCATATTCCAATCGGGCTTTCAAGTCCGTACCGCATACCCCGACGCGAGACCATACGCACCGTTCCCCAGACGAGTTTGATCTGAATGGGGAACACATACAATCTGTAAAGGAACTGCGGGCAGAAATCGAAGCTGTTGAAGCCGAGGGGAGGAGGCTCCTTGACGCGTTCAATGGGTTGGAGCTCAGTACACTAACGAAGCGACAACGACGGCCGATCCCACCGCAGGTGACGGCCGAAACAGATGAAGGATCAATACACTCTGGCCGATCGGCTTCCCTACGAGGACCCCGTCAGGTGCCAACGAACTCGAATTCACAACCCTTGGTGTCCCAGCCGATCACTCTTTCTCGGAAGAACTCGCTATCTTCCATGTCATCACGGGGGAGGAGTGCTGGTGGGAGCCATCATCCGACTTTGCCATCTGCGAGTTCGAATTCGTTGGGGAGGTACGGGACTTCAACAGGGAGCACACCGAGTGTGAATAATGCAGGGTTTCCCACGTTGGAGACCGTAGACGAGGCGAGTGATCCGGCGTTGGCGGCATTAGAAAGCGAGATGGCGGACATTCGACGGAGACGTGCAGAGGTTGTGGCGCGGTACGAGGCGAAACTTGAGCTATTGCGGGCGAAGCTGAAGGGAGCGGAGATACACGAGAAGTTGCTGAAGCGATAGTGGCTTGTAGATTATCAACGGGGTTTCTGAGGATTATATACGGGAATAATCAAATTTTCTAACGAATCTTTGCGTGATTGAGATAAAATAGTACACACGTGTGTCATGTGATCGATCTCGCTTTTCCTTCTGCTCTCCTGCCACAGAGCCGCAAAGCCGACCTCGCCATGTCCGCAGCTGGAGGCTCTGGTTCCTCCTCTTCCGACAGGCACCTGGGGCACGAGCCTTCCTTCACTTCTCCCTCAAACCCCACCAGAATCCCTGCACAGCCAGTCCGCAGCGCTAGTTCGCAGTGGTCACCGGCAGAAACCCCGCAACACCACCATCAAGGGACTTCCTACTTCAGCTACAACACTAACCCGAACACTGGTCGACCCGTCTCCCCTACTCCCACTCCCCGCAGACCCCCCCATGCGCACAGGACCATGTCGGCGAGTTCAACCAGGCGTCGAGGCTTGAGCATCAGTAGTAACGCTACCGCTCGGGGAGCCGTGCACGATGAACCTTCCGCGATCCTCAGCGAGGAAGAAGAGGATGAGTACGATGGAGGGAACAGCGAGTTTGGCAGTCGTTCGAAACGGTCCAGGGACCACCACATCTCGGCTGACGGGGGCCGAGACTCTCGTAACAACCAGGAATCGGACGATGACGATGATAGAGATGCCGTTCAGTCGGCCCGCTCATACGACGAAGATCCGATAACCCTCAAGGAACGTCAGTCGCTCATTAACGTCGAGCATCCTTTCGGTTTACCGATCTGGAAACCGGCGTTATACAAGAAGAGCAGGACTGTCACGAGGAACGCCGAGGAAGCTTTACACTCCATCCCCTCCGCCCAAGCTGAAAAACATCTGTTGCCCGGCAATATTATCTGGACGGCGTTTTTTGGGTGGTGGCTATCACTGGCGTTTTTGGCGGTTTCTGCTGTCTTGTACCTCATTCCGAAGGGAGGCAAGAATTACGCTAACTTGGTGTTTGGGTTGGGATGGTACATCTTCTGGCCGTTTGGGAAGTATCTCGAGGGAGAACTTTCCCCCAGATCCAGCACGGATGACGAAGAGCAGGCGAACGGAACGCAGGAGGAGGGCAGCGTCAGTGGGAGCGACAGCGAGGAAACCGCTACCCCCAGGGGCCACGAAGCACAATCGAATCACTCCACCATCACCCAGAGGAGCCTTCTCTACCAGCAGCGAGTTTCCGCCCCTAGTGTCATTTCCGAGCCAAATGAAGGGACCTCCTTGCTCACTCGACGAGCGATTGTCGATGTCGGCAATCAGAGGAGTTATGGCGCCGTTCCTACGTATTCGACAACTGGTGTGGGCAAGCAGACCCAAGGTTGGCTACTGGGAAAGCTGTGTTTCTGGCTCTTCCTGCTATCGATAATTGTCCCCCTCCTTTTCATCGCCTGCATCATTTGCTATGCTTTCGTCTTCACAATCCCCATGGCTAGGCTGAACTGGGCACTCATCAAACACCTCATCCAGCACCCTATATCCATCCGATTCTGTTCTGCCCCTGCGATCATCAGTGTTTCTGCACCAGTAGAAACCGAGGGTAACGCTCCTGAGGGGACGAGTGCATTTACGATCAAGAGCACGCGTCTCTCAGCCGGCCAGCTCGCCCCGTCTGGATCACCCACCTCTACGGTGTTGCTTTGTATCTATAAAGCAACTGGGTGGCAGTACTACAAGTACACGATTGGAGGCGTTAACATTCTCTTCATCAATCTCATCCCCATAATCTTCCTGGTCATCCTCGACGGGATGATCCTCCTCCCTTGGGTTGAGGGTAGAGAGGCGGCAGGGAGACACGTCCCAGCGTTCATTGCCTTCCTCGCTTCCCGAGCACTGATCTTCATCCTCTGTCTCGCCAGTGTCATCCCGCTTTCCTACTTCATTGGAATGGCCGTTGCCTCAATCTCCGCACAATCCTCGATTGGTATGGGCGCTGTCATCAATGCAACCTTCGGTTCGATCATCGAAATCCTCCTCTACTCGATTGCTCTTAAGGAGGGCAAGGGTCGATTGGTCGAGGGGTCCATCGTCGGTAGTCTGTTGGCTGGCGTTTTGTTGATGCCGGGTATGAGTATGTGTGGAGGAGCGGTCAGGAGGAAGGAACAGAAGTTTAATGCGAAGAGCGCTGGCGTAACGAGCATGATGTTGATGATGGCGTTCATTGGGACCTTAACCCCGACGTTGTTCTATCAGACGTACGGAACTGTGAGTTTTCACACCTTTTCACCACAGCCTCTGTTCGGGTGCTAACAACTTATATCCGTGTGACGTCCTGGGAATCACAATAGTTTCAACTCGTGTGTACCGGCTGTCCTCCACATACCCCAAGAGGACGCAAGTCTTGGGAATGTCAACAATGCTACTACGCGCATCCTGAACCCGTCGACGACCCGTTCTACCAGTCGACCGTCAAGTCTTTGGTTTCGTTCTGCGCTGCCATTCTCCTTTTCGTAAGTACCACTTTCAGTCGTCATCTAGCGGTACTTTTTGTTCATGCGATCGTGACTTCTAGTCTTATTTGATCGGACTGTGGTTCTCCCTTCGCACGCACGCTTCCCAAATCTGGCAAAACCCTCAGCAGCTCCTTCACCCTGAGCTTCCGGGACCAGGAAGCAATCGCATCTCCGCCTATCAGAAGCCTGTCCCCGCGGCACTTAGGCATTCGGAGTCTGTTGGCCAGAAGATTGGAAGAGCTGCGATCCCGGTCCCTGGCCAGCCAAACGTGGCCCTCATACCCCAATTTGAACCAACCGTGCAATCAACTCCCGCGCCATTGGACCGTAGGATTTCCCACGCTCAGCCACCTTCAGCCAATCTCCCACCCCAGCCGTTGACACCAGGAATTGCTCCATTGTTGGAGACCGTTGACCATGCGATTCAAAATACCGGCTTGCAACCGACTGCTCTTCCTGAGAACATGACCCGTGAGGATTTCACTCGTGCCGTTGCAGTTGCCACGGTCAGCGCTTTGAGGCACCAGGAGGCTCAGGCTGCTGCTCCTGGAAGGTACAGGATCTCTGGGGGCCATGAGGTTGACGATGGTGCTGCTGGAGGACATGCTGCCCCGTCTTGGAGCAGGTTCGCCAGTGCCAGTGTGCTTCTGGGGTGCACTGCGCTCTATGCAGTCATTGCGGGTGCGTCCAATTCTATCACCTTAAGAGATGGTTTGCAGATCGCTTCGTACAGAATTGCTTGTCGATGTGGTGGACGTTGTGCTTGATGGATCTGGGATCGATGAGAAGTTCCTCGGAATCACCTTGTTCGCTCTCGTACCGAATACCACGGAGTTCATGAACGCTATTTCGTTCGCTCTGCACGGAAACATTGCCCTCAGGTAGGGAGTCCGTAGAACCTCAGTACGTTTGGGGGTCGCTGACTGAGACTTCCCCAGTATGGAAATCGGTTCGGCGTATGCCCTACAGGTTTGTTTGCTTCAGGTCCCGGCTATGGTGGCTTTCTCTGCCTGGCACGCTCCGGAGAAGATGGGTTCCGTCGCGGAGACTTTCAGGTATGGTCCCGTTGTTCTCCATTCCCGCAGTCCCGCTCCGAGTATCTGATTCGTTCTCCCAAGTTTGATTTTGCCTCGATGGGACGTCATCTCCATCATCCTCTCCGTGTTCCTCATGACCTACACTTACATCGAGGCTAAGAGCAACTACCACCGCGGAAGCATCCTCATTCTCAGGTGTGTTGACCTCGAGTCTCAGATGATTGAGCCTGACCCTATTGATCGTCAACCAGTTACTTGGTACTCACCGCCGGGTTCTACTGGGCACCGAACAATGAAGCAGGGGATACGCTCGCCTCCCAGCCGCTCAAGGCAACTTTCCAATATCTCGGACAATTCTTTATTTCCTCATAAAAGGACGACACTCACCTCCCTCCGACTAGTGCCCACATTCACTATACATCGGATCTCGTACCCCTCGAATATCCTTCCACCCGCCCCTCCCCCACCCACCACTCCATAACCCATATTCCCCTCACGTAATATCTACTTACCGTGCCACCCCTGGTGTATCCATTCCATTCCACTGTTCTATTCCTGTCGTCCAGTTTTCTCTGGAAACGGTTTGTCTCGTTCTCGGCGTTGAAAAATCCATCCCTCGCGTATTCCCACTGATATCTCTTTTCGAGAATGGTGTAAAACAGTCCCATCCTGTTTTTTCTCTTCTCGTCCAGAAATTGATCTTCGTTTTAAAGTACATACTTGTTGATACATACACCTTTCTTTATCCCCCTTCTTGGAAAACCCCATCCTCACCGCAACTCTCTTCAATCCGTTCCACACAGCGCGTTAAGATACAAAACCCTCTCTGTCACGACCTTCACGACCAATATATATATTATCAATATTTCCTCGATAGTTGTCGTCGTGGCCGGAGCACCTCTGTGACAAGTGGGAAGCACTAGTGGATTCGCTGGAAATCTCCAAGAATCTGGTCGATCGAGTGTTCGGACATTTCCAAGTGTTCTGCCGGATTTGCACCCTTGACGATCTTCTCGCGCATCTCGGGGTCCAAAGCGAGGAACCGTTCGAGGAAATCGCCGTCGAGGAACCCTGCTGCGGGACGTTTCTTCCTCCCAACGACCGATCTGTACCTGTCGTTCGCGAAAAATTGAGCGAACGGTCCTCGTGAGCTCCTCGCACTTTTTTTCTTCATCGGACTCGCGGAGTGTGCAAGGGAAAGAACTCACGAATTAAGGGAGGTCCCACCTAAGCCGATCATTTGGTCGTTCATGTTGCTTTGCAACAACGTCAAGTCGAGGGACACCGAAGGGTCAAGTTCGGATATGACCCCAATGAGTCCAGAGTTCGTGCAGAACAGATGGGTAGGTTTCAGCGCCCCGGTTTCACTCTCTCTCGACACGGAACCTGGGATGAATTTGGACACGAGTTGGTGGAGACCGAACAAACCGTCTTCCTCTAAAGTCGCCGACCCATTATCCCGGAACGAGAACAACGCGCGGCCGAGCTATTCCGGAGCGAGGACGAAGGTCCAACGACACTCATCAGAATCCACTCCTTGATGCATTAATTTCCAGGAGGGTAGACTCACATTGGACCCGATGACCCCCTTATCTCCAGACGCCGCGAGCCTATACGGTCCCAAATCTTGATGATCCCTAGCCTTCCTCGCCAGCGTCCCCTTTTCCCAATCGACATCAAGCAGAGCGACCGACCGAACGATATCTCCAAGTATGAGAGTATCGCCCGAAGCCACCATGCACTGAAGCACATAGCTGTAATCCCATTCCGTCACCAGCTCAACGTGTAACGGGTTCTCCCCTCCCTTGACTTCCACAAGCTTGAATATCTTGACCTAAAGACCGATCGATATTCGGTTGAGCACCCCTCAAATTTGGTGTGTTTTGGTCCTGGACCTACCGCGGAGTTTACGGACAATGCCAGAGTGTTCTTCTTGGAAACGATGACATAC
>Ga0307515_10011042_pt1 | contig 17199 bp, 4 predicted proteins | sample 17_EM_MG_FD_194513 | JGI IMG/M metagenome (GOLD analysis project Ga0307515, IMG submission 194513) | Populus trichocarpa ectomycorrhiza microbial communities from riparian zone in the Pacific Northwest, United States - 17_EM | ecosystem: Host-associated > Plants > Roots > Unclassified | place...
TATATAAAATATTAAAATTATAAAAATTATACTTTTATATATGCTTAGTAATCTTATAGTTAGCACTTAGTAGCTAAATGCTAATACTTAATTATAAATGCCGCATTTAGCAGCTAAATGCTAACACTTGATTCTAAATGCCGTATTTAGCAGCTAAATGCTAACACTTGATTTTAAATGCCGCATTTAGCAGCTAAATGCTAACACTTGATTCTAAATGCCGTATTTAGCAGCTAAATGCTAATACTTGATTTTAAATGCCGCATTTAGCAGCTAAATGCTAACACTTAATTCTAAATGCCGCATTTAGCAACTAAATGCTAATACTTAATTCTAAATGCTGTATTTAGCGGCTAAATGCTAACACTTGATTTTAAATGCCGCATTTGGCAGCTAAATGCTAGGAAATGCTAGAAATGCTAGAAAATGCTAAAATGGCAGAAAAGTAAAATTAAATGCTGGTAAATTTTTTCCTAACGTATATAAATACACTTTAAGGTTATATAAGAGGGAGGAAGGTTAGCAACGGCTATAGACCAAGTAGCCTATATAGGATTGTTCTTAACGGGAAGGGTACTTAAGTAGTTTAAATCTTACCTTATGGAAGTATAATATATATTCGCTAGCTAAAACGGGTTTACGGAATAATTAACGCAAATATTTAGAGACTTAGAAGTAACTACTATAGTAGAAAGAAAGCTTTAAAACCTAGTATAACGAACCTTAGTAATTAAGTATACGACGTAGTTTTAAATATTAGCTATATAAGTTAAATGGAATAATAAGGCGCTTATAGTATAGTATAAATAAAGACTTAAAGCAAAAGTCTAGAACGCGATTATTCTAATAGAAGATATAAATACTCTTAGGGAATTAATTAATTAAGTAATTAAGATTAATAATAGGATTTACTATCTACCTATTTAAAATCAGGTGCCTTTATTAACGATATAAAGTATAGGCCTGCTATCTATATATATAATATTAATAATAATATAGTAGTTAAAATTAACGTCATTCTTAAAGGTGAATCTAAATCTGCCTAGTAACTTTCCGTGCTTTTAATAGTATAAGCAGTAGCGGGTAATATGCTTAAGGGTCTTATAATTAGTATCGTTTTTATAGCTAGCGCGGTCTAATATTCTTTTAAGTCGCTATACTAATAGATATTTAAAGCGTTGGTATAGGCGTTGCAATTCTATATTAGTTAAGTAGCATAGGTTTTAGTTAAAAGACTCTATAATAAATATATATAATAAGGTATTCTATAGTAGAAACAGGTGTCTAAATTAGTGTATAACTGGTACGGTCTTTAAGGGGGTTATTAGGACATTTTTTAGGTTGTTAAAGTATACTTATAAGTTGTCTATATCTACTAGGCAAAGTAGGAAAGGGGTATTAACTTTAACAACGTGGAACTTTACTGTGCCTATTAGTGTAGTCACCTTAATAAAACTAATAAAAGATGTAGAGCCTATTCTAAACTATATGCTAACTATACCTCTTGTGGACTTATTTAACTATACTTTATTAATCTTCTAAAGTGTAAAAAACTGACTATATTCTACTGTAGAACGTTTAGAGGCTTTAGTGTCGATTATTATACCTATAAAATTTATAGAGGTATAGAGTAAGGTTATATTATACGTAAACGGGTCTATATTAGTAAGGAATGCATCTATTATAGTATTAATGGTTATAACTGCGTGGCTATATGCTCTATTAGCTAGTTCTAAAGCTATAGCAGTTACATTATCTAGTTTAATCTCGCCGTATAAAGTGTAGTATATTATAGCCTAGTCGTTTTCGTCTAATGGGGTGCTGGGGTCTATATTAACTACTAGGGCGTTAAACGCGTTAGCGATCTTATTATTTAAGTCGTTATTTTTATTGTTATCGCCTTTATAGTCTATAATATATTGCTTTATTTATTCCTAAAAGCGGTCCTTAAACTTATTTTTAAACTTAGTCTTAGACTCTTCTTACTCCTCTTTAGTATGTTTCTATAAGCGATATCCTTCCCTATTATATATAAAGTAACGTAGTTTCTATTAGTTGCGGTTATATAGAGGGTTACTACGGTTGCTACGGTTATTATCTCTTTTATAGCTTAGACTAAGGCTTTATAGGGCTTAGTTAATGCTAAGCGTTTTCTGGTCTATAACTAATTATACTTATTAGTTTTAGTTTGTTCCGCGACGCGTAAGGCTTATATAGCGAGGCTAAAGGGGCGCCTATAAACGATAACGTAGCTGGTCCTAAAATAAGCTAAATCTAATATATAAATACAGATATAGTTAACCTCTTTTCGCAGCGGTTAATTGACTTATTTCCTAAAAACTAGATTTAGTTCCTAAAACTAGATCCAGTTTTTAGAATTATGCCCTTTTTATAATAGTTAATTAGCTTATATCCTAAAACTAGAATTAGGATCTAGTCTCTAGAAGCTAGAACTAAAAATAGTCCTTATACTTAATCGGCCTATTTTTTAGAGTCTAAAATTAGGATATAGTCTTTAGAATTAAAATATGGTTTTTAGAATTAAATCCAGTTCTTAGAATAAGATCTCGTTTTTAGTTAAAACTTAGGCTAATACTAAAGGGTAAATCCTATATTTATTCTCAACATTCCTACCTTATTAATATAAAATTTAGAGTTAACTTATATTCTAATTACCTTATAAAACGTTAGAGAGCTACTAGGCTATTAATTATTTAATACTATAGTTATATATCTAAAGTAAAGGTCACTACTAAGCTTAAAGTAAGCCATAAATAAGAATTTTTAAAAGTAAAAGAAGACCTTTTTATAAAAGGCTAATAGATTAAAGCGAGACTATAACGTAGATTGCTATATCCTAATACGGCGTAATGGTTGATTTTATACCTATACGTCTATAGATTAACCTTTATAGCCTCTAAATCCATAAGACCTAGTAGGCCCTTTTTCCTCTATTACTATATGGACCACTAACTACTTTTAAAGAAAAAGTCCTATCTTATACTAGTTAAGAAAACGCTAGTATATTTTAAATAAGTTAAAGAGGGTAGGCCGATAAAGGCTAATTCTAAGATATTAGGATTGGAAAGTAATAAGTCTTTTCCTTATAGAGGACTAAATAAGCTATAGGCTAACTAATATATCGCTACTAAGCATATAAAGGTTTCTTAACTTTAGTTAAATATGTAAAAACTTGTTCCTTTATACGTAAACAGTAACGAGATGTTTTTAATATAGAAGCAATTAGATAGAAACAAAATACTAAGCTAAGTAAATCTTAATTAACGCATTAATTCTTAATAAATGCTAAAAGAAATAAATGTAATTGCGAAAATCTTTCCTTATAAGAAATTTCTTATTTCTTAGGCTTCTTAGAATCTCTATCTCTAGTATAATCTACCTTTCTCTTACGTATCCTTTTCCTTAATATCTCTTCTAATAGATCCTCTAATACCTCCCCTAGTTAATCTCCTTACTTATATAGCTTGCCCCTCTTAGCTATCTCTATTTGTAATAGAACCTTATAGTAAGAACTACAATGGGCTTGTTATTAGGCTAGGTGTATAGGTAATATAAATTAAAGTTAATAACGTAATAATAACTGGTGAAGTGGTTGCTTAACAGATTAACTCCAATTGTATTCTAAGAATCACTATAAGGAAAGAACTATCTAGAGTAGGGACTATAGTCCTTTAAATATACAACTGTACTTCTAGGAAACCCTCCTTATACGTAAGGTACGTGTACTCTATTTGCTTTATTGTGGATTATATAGATTATACAGATTATATAGATTATATTACGTGACTTAGTTACTATTTCTCGTTATATAGTTCTACTAGATCTATTCTAAACTATACCTATATTAACTAACTAGCTTCTTCTAACTCTTCTCTAAGTAGTTATAATATTATACTTAAAGCGTCCGTAATATCATCTCCCTTCTCTTTATTTTCGTCCTTAAAGATTCCAAATATCTCTAAGTTATTTACTAGAGGTATAATATCCGTCTAATTAATTTAGTTAATATCGTTACTTATTATACCTAAAGTAACTTCTCTTTCTTCTATAGCCTATTGTGCTCGTATTATCGCCGTAGTGCTATTACTAGGTGAAATAATACTATCTTTATGTTCTCGTTGTGCGAAAAAGGGGTTAGTTTGTATTACGCTAGCGAGTCCTTCGTCTTAGCAACCTTCCTCTTATTTAGAGTGCACTAAAGTAAACGTTTATTCGTCCTATAATATTTACTTTACTTCTAACGCTAAGTATACGCGTCCTATAACTCTTAATAGTCTATAAGTTCCCTAAGTAATTTGTTATAGGGTCTTATATTTAATTTACTGCTATAAAGCTTAATAGTAAGCTCTTAAGCGCTCTTAATAAATTACGTTAATCGCGAGAGGCGGAATAAGAGGCTGCGGCTGCTTAACAGCGTGCTCTTAAAACTCGTCTTTTGGCCTTTACTTGTCTTCTGCGTCTTAAACAGGTTTATAAAAAGGTTTATTTTAAAGAGTAAAAGTTTATAGAATAAGGTTTATAGAAACTTAGTAATAAGAAAACTAACTTTCTTCCTATAAAGGGAATAACTCTAAGTAGTTTAGTAGTCGCTCTTCCTAGGTCCCCCTTAGGTGACTTATTTTTTAGCGATCCTTTTTTATTAATATTGCCTGACCTATTTTCTTCCGATACTCCTATACCTTTCCTATAATGTTCTTTAAATTTTCTAGTAGTTCCTAGGTAGTCTCATTATAGCCTATTTACTTAACCTCGTATTATATTTTATCGTTAACGTCCTCGTAACTAATAATCTTTAAAACTTACTATTTGTCTTTTTCTTATCCTCTGTATATGTCTGCTTTATAAACTAGTGGCTTAACATTCCTGTATACTAGCTCTAGCATTGCGATGTGCTATATAGGGTAGATTTTTATCTTGGCTAGTAGGTTTAACTTAAACATGACTGGTGAAATTCTTTACGTAATTTCGAAAGGTCCTAGTCTGACGTAGTCTAACTTCTTGCTTAGTCGTTAACTCTTGAAATTTTTATATAGTAGCCACACTTTATCTCCCTCCTTAAGATCTTAGCTGTTTCCGTGAGGTTTTTATAAAGATTTATTAATGTCTCTATCCTTTGCTTAGCTGTGCTACTTGTCTTCTTTGCTTAATGTGGCGATAATAATGTCCTTAGCTTATATCCATAATTCGCCTTAAATAGTAACGTACCCATTTCTTCTTATGGTGTTATATTGTATATAAACTATATAACTGGTAATAGTAATACCTAATTATTTTGTGCGTGATTAATATAGTGCCTTAGATACTGTTCTAGTGTCTAATTTAATCTTTCTATTTAACCGTCCGTCTGCGGATAATATATAGTAGAAGTTACTGCTCTAACTCCTTGCTCTGCTAAGAATACCTTTTAGAATACTGCTATAAATCTTAGATCTCTATCCGATATAATTTTGCCTAGTACTCCGTGTCTTATAAACACTTCCTTAATATAGATTTTAGCGACATCTTCTGCTGATATCTCTTCTGTACACGCTATGAAGTATCCCTACTTTATAAGCTTGTCTACTATTACTAAGATCGCGTTATAATCTTATCCTATAATAGGATTTCTTAATTTTAGTAACTTAATAATAAAGTCCTATAATATGACCTCCTATGGTCTCTCTAGTATTTTAATAGGTTATAGCCCTCTATATGGCTTATGCCTTATTAGTTTATTTTTTTAGTAATTTAGATACTCTCTAGTAACCTTCCTAGCTATCCTTTAAATTCTGTTAATAATATACTCCTCTTAGAGTCTTAACACTAAGCCTATAGCTCTATTGTGTCCTTAAGTTAATCCCTTATGGAAATCCTCTATAAAGTGCTCTGCTATGCTTTTTAGGATATACTTTGCTTTTTGGTTTTTGTATATATCCATCTATAGATCTTCTAGCTATACTTCTAGAATTCTTTATGCCTAAAAGCTTTCCGGTGACTTATAAGCTTTTTTTAACTTATTTTCCTAAGTTGTTATAATTTTCGGATAATTGTATCTGATTAATCTATCTGTATCTTTTTGTAGTAAAGCCCCTAATAGCTTCTTATTATTTTATAGTTTAGCTTTTTAACTTAGAGTATCTGCCCTCGTGTTATCTGTACCCTTAGTATACTAAATCTTAAAATAGTATTCCGTAAGCATCTCTGCCCATCTAACCTGTCTTTAGTTAAGTTCCTTTATTATTAGGAATCCTATTAGGTTTTTATAATCTATCTTAACTATAAATAGTTTTTCTATACCTTATAAGAATGCTCTCTATTTCTTTAATGCTGTAACTATACCTAATAACTCTTTGTTGTAAATGTTATAGTTTAGTTCTAGTAGTGTTATCTTTTAACTATAGTATGCTACTAGGTGCTATCTATCTAGATACTTTTATATAAAGTATGCCCCTAGTATAAAGTTTAATGCATTTGTTTCTATAACTATCTTTAGACCTAGCTAATAGATCTTAAGAACTGGCTCCTGGGTAAATAACCTCTTAACTTTCTTAAATAGCTCTTATTGCTCTTTTCCCTATACCTATAGTTCTTCTTTCTTTATTAACCGCGTAAATGGCTTAATATTCTTTAACTATTATGCTATAAACCTTCTGTAGTAATTGCAAAACCCTAAAAACGATCTTAATTGTGTGACGTTCTCTAGTTCTTACTAATTCACTATAGCCTCGATCTTCTTTAGATCTATACTAAGTTGGCCTAGTTTAATAATAAATATAACGAAATCGGTCTTCCTAGTAAAGAACTCGCATTTCTTAATTACTACTAGTATCTATTCCTCTTATAGTCTCTTTAAAACCTATTTAATGTATTCTCTATATTCTTCCTTAGTTATTAAGTAGATAATAATATTGTTAAAATATGCTATAATAAATTCATCTAAGTGTTCTTCTAATATATTGTTAATTCGCTTCTAAAACGTTACTAGTGCGTTTATAAGCCTAAATTGCATAACTAATGGCATATATAGTCCTTCCTTTGACCTAAAGGCTGCCTTCTATTTGTCGCCTTCCTTAATTCTAATCTAATGGTATGCCTATCTTAGATCTACCTTCGTAAAGATTTGCGCATTGCCTATCCTATCTTAGATTTTGCTAATTAAGGGTAAAGGATACCTATTCTTTTTGGTAATGCTGTTTAACTATCTATAGTTAATATACAGCCTTAGTTTGCTATTTTTCTTTAGTATAAATAGTACTAGATAACCTGCTAATAATTGCGATGGTCTAATATATCCCTTTTATAAGTTTTCTTAGATAAACTCTTTTAATGCTCTACCTTCTTCTTTGGTAAGCTTATAGATTAGAAAGAACCTTAAACTTATTTCTGGTTCTAATTCTATCTTATAGTCCTATACTATATACTCTAACAGCTTTTTACTTTTTAGCGACCATAGTTTCTTACCATACTTATAGTATCTTTTTGGTATATAGCTTAACCCTTTCTCGGTTTCCTTATATATCGCTCCGACTTAGTACTATACTAACTTAGCTTGTTATTATATCTTACGGCGTTAAGTATCTCTAATATTAACCTGACCTATAACCTAATTAATTTTTAGATTATATTTCTGTAACTAAGGTATTTCTAATACTGCCTTATTATTCCCTAATGGTAATATATTAAAAGACATCTTAATCTGTCTCCCTTTAATAGTTATCTAAATAGGTCCTGTTTTAAGATTAATAATACCTCCTCTATAGGCTATCGGATCTCCTAAAATTATTACTAATAGATAAGGATATTCCTTTTTCCTATGTGGTAACCCTATTTTTTTAACTACTACTAGTAAGATGTGGTTCCTTATTACTCCACTATCTATTAATACCTTAAACTGTTAATCTTGCCACTTAACTTATAAATTTAGGTGTTATCCTTAAATTCCTTTAAGGGTTTAAGGCTCTATTACTGGTTTCCTCTGGTCCTATAGGCCTTTACTTTTCCTAACTGTTAGCTACTAGATCCTATTTATACTTAGTCTAACTTAGGCTAATACTTAGTTTGCTTTTTATCTTTAATATACTATAGATAGGTGTTCTCTAGATATTCCCATCACTATTATCTATTTAGGTATTCTTCCGTAAGGAATCTTCCTAGTTAAAGTATTAAGTCCCCTTATTCTTAAACTTCTACTAGGTGCTAACTATATATATACTTAGCGTTTTAATATTTCGCCTTATCTGTTAACTAATATATCCTTACTAGATATTTTTAATTCTTATCTTTTGGTGCTTTATGTATATTGCACGCATTATCTATATATGCTATCCACGATAGTGTATAATATACTTAATGTCTTGGGTTAACTCTTGGCTTATCTTTATCCTTAAGTTTAAACCTTTCTCATGTTAATTTAAGCGTTATGACTTTATTTATAGGTACTAAGATTTGTTTTTCGCCTCTCTAGTCCTCTAATTACTCCTCTAAATCTTTTAATGTTATAATTAAGGCTCCTTTAATATAAGTTATAGCCTTTTCTATAATTGGGTGGTCTTAGACAACTTTCTTATCTAACTATATATAGAAATCTTCCCACTTATTATTATGTCGTTGTCTATACTACTTTTAGTATAATCCTTTAAGTGTATACGGCTTATCCATAAGGAAGTATCTTCTTATTACTATATTATAATAGCCCTTTATATATCGTTCTTTAAACCTAGTTAAAATCCCTAGATCCTCTTCTTATTCTAGTTTAGTAAGCTACTTAGCTTTTAGTGTGCCTACTTTAGGCCTATTAGTGACCTTTTATATAGGTGCTCTATCCCTTATACGTCCTAATATACTAGATCTCTTATCTAGTTTCTATTCTTGCTATAAGGTAATTCTTGCTCTAAATTCCTTTATAGTTTCTTTTCTTTTATATCTTATAAGTGGATCCTTAAAGTTGTTATACTTCTTAATCTTAGTATTAACTTTTTAATCTTTAGGCTAAACACTATGTTCCCCTAGTAAGTCCTCTAAGTCTATATATCTGTCTTCTAGTTTAACTACTGTTTGTATTATAGATTCTCTAATCTATAAAGAAGGTCCTTGCCTCTTACCTATAGGTGTCCTTATTTATACTCCGAATTCTTAGTCCCTTAGATTTTTTAATCCTAAGCTTGCTTCTAACTTAAGCTTGGCTCTCGCCTTAGTTTAACTAGGCGTCTATAGTGTTCTTATCTTATTTTAAGAGTCTTAAATCTTATCTATCTTGTCTTAAGAATTTAATGCTGTGGGAAACTTTTCTCCTAAGCTTATTTATATGTTTCTAAACTAAGCTGCTACTCTGCTCTATTGGTTTTCGTCCGTTATAGGTCTTTAAGCTATCCTTATCCTGTCTACGGAATCTTAAATCTCTTTTATTTTATCTTAAGAATCTTAAGCCTTTGGCCTTTTGCCTTTATTAAGTGGTGAGCTAGCACTAGCAGTCGTCTGCTTGCTTAATTGTCTTTAGATATTGCTCCTTCTATCTTATAAAGCGATAGATGCCGTATCTAATGGTGTTATAATGCCCGTTACTAAACCTTGCTCTATAGCGGTCTTAGTCTCTACTTCTGTTATAACTTCTTTAAGGCTTATATGTTTTTAGTAAACTGCCTTTATTTCCTTATTGTCTGTGAATATTTCGCTTATGTTAAACTTATCGTCTTTAATGTCCGATCTGCGCGATGGTTCGTTGGTTCCTCTATACTCTATAGATTTTAGCTCTTATGGCTAATAGCTTACGCCGTACTTAGCGTCTTTATAAATTTAGTATGCGTTATTATAATAAAACGCGAAACTTCTAATTGAATATTCTTTTATTCCTTATAGTATACTATTATCCCTCTATATATATGTGTCTTCTACTAATTAGGTTCTCTTTATTATATAGTAACTCTAACTATCTTTATAATCCCTTATAAAATGACCCTATTTCCCGCAATTTATATAAGCTTTGTCTCTAAACTACTGACTTTACTATAGAGTCCGCCTAAACGTCTTCTGCTACTAAGATCCCTGGTTTAGCCTCTGCTTCTTAGTTCTATAATTACTAGATCCTTAACCTTTAGGTTTTTATAGTTTCTTACTCTATCTCTTATGGGCTTCTTTAGTACCGCTTAGGTCTATTAGCTCTGCGCCATACTATAGTTTCTAACTTAGCTTTAGTTATTGCGTACTCTACGTCTTATATAACTATAAAACTCTATCCTAACCTTTCTTAGTCTGTTCCCTTTAGTAGATTCTATTATTAATCTTAATCGCTTAATCTATTAGTTCCCTTAGGGTATCCGTATCTTCTATTAGAATAATTACGTCCTAGACTTTAGCCTTAAGTCCCTGTTTATACTATGCTATAAGCGCCCTATTATTCTACTTAACTTATATAGCTAGCGTTTAAAACTATGTTATATACTTAATTGCTAAGGTTCGTTACGTAATATCTTAGAGTTTTCTTTCCGTTGTGGTTACTACCTTTAGGTCTCTAAATATTTGTATAAGTCGCTCTATAAATCCGTTTTAATTTAAGAATATAAACCGCACCTCCTAATTGGTAGTTGTTATTTTATTTACCTGTATTTCTATAAGGTAAGGCTTAAACTACTTAAGTGCTCTTCTTAATAGGAATAGTCCCGCGTAAGCTATCTGATCTATAGGTGTTGCTAGCTTTGCTCCTTCTTGCGTAACCTTAAAATGCATTTACGTAAGAAATCCTTTAAGCTTTAATCTTTCTCCTAAGAATCTCTTAATTAATAGTAACTTAACCTTTACTACCCCTATCCCGTTAATCCTTTGTTTAAGTGTCGCATTATTCTCTATTAACTAGTTAACTATCTCTTATAGTTGTCCGACCGTTATAGGTTGCTATAAGTTAGTATCTGCTATACTAGTATTACCTCCTAACCTTAAAGTAGTTGCCGCCGTCAATGGCGTCGTAGTGGCTGCTTTTGGTGGCATATTGTTTGACTTTCTGTATTTAATACTATAACTAGGTAGTAATTATATAATGGAACCTTATAGCAAGAACTACGATGGGCTTATTATTAGGCTAGGTGTGTAGGTAATATAAATTAAAGTTAACAACGTAATAATAACTGGTGGAGTGGTTGCCCAATAGATTAACTTTAATTATATTCTGAGAATTACTATAAGAAAAGAACTATCTAGAGTAGGGACTGTGGTCCTTTAAATACATAACCGTACTCCTAGGAAACCCTCCTTATATATAAGGTACGTGTGCTTTATCTGCTCTGTCGCGGATTATATAGATCATATAGATTATATAGATCACATTATGTGACTTAGTTACTATTTCTCGTTACATAGTTCTACCGGATCCATTCTAGACCGTGCCTATATTAACTAACTAGCTTCTTCCAACTCTTCTCTAAGTAGTCGTAATATTGTACTTAAAGCGTCCGTAACACTATTATAACATCTTTAAGTAGTTTATAAATTTTAGTATAATAGCGGAGGAGACTGGGATTCCCAGTATAGTATAATATAAGTCTCTTTAGTGGTATATCCGTGGCTAAAACCTAGGTAGAATACCAGTATATTACTATATGGAGGCGGACCGATTTGAAATCGGACTATTTGTCTTTAGTAAAACTCGTATACGATTATTACTATAGTATTTAAAATATTTAAAATCTTCTACTAACTTAATTATTTTAAAACTTAAACTAAAAGGTAGAACTGCTTCTGCTCTATTAAATACCTCCTAATTATTATATTTAAGTTATTGTAGACTAAGATATATGTAATTTAAAACGTAGTCTCTAAAAGAATTTTGGTGTTTATGGCCTATAGTCCGATTTCAAATCGGTCCGCCTTTGTAATAGGGCTAAACGTAGATACGATTGCTTTATAACTAGGGCTTTAAAGACGTATCTAGTCCTCTATTATATAATAAGAAGGTAACTATAAAACGAAATACTTTAGTTATCCGCGCGAAATTGTAGTATTGGAAATTGTTAATACTTTAGATAGGGGAGATATAACTCCAAAAAAGGCTATAAGATTAGCTAAGCTATTCTCTACTTACTTATTAGTATTGTTAAATAAATATAGGGGTTACTGGCGAAACGTGTTTAGAAACCGCGACTATATCCACCGGTTAAGGCAAGTCTATCTTAGCCTCGCTATAGTCCTTCCTAGGTAACTATATAAGCTATAAGATTTTATAAGCTAGAGATTATATAAGTTGGAAGTTATAGGAGCTAGTTAATCTAGGTAATCTTATAAGCTTATAAGCTAGGTAATTGTATAGGTTAAGCTAAGAGATTTTATAAGCTAGGAGGTTATGCGAGCTAGGAGATTGTACAAGTTATAATAATTGTTTTAGTGTTAAAGCATTTAAATTTAAAGGGCTTTAACGCCACTTTTGGAGGTTTTAACACCGTATATAAACCCTGGCAATATCTTACCACTATTAGGAATTATATACTATTCTACCGCGCCGACTAAAAGGTATAGTATTTGATCTTACGATTAAATAAGGGCTAGATGACGATATATATGCACAAATCCTGCTAGGACTATACTAGGTCCTAATAGCCGCCATAAGGACCTAAAGTGAGAAATTTATACTATACCCACGCGTCCTATAAAACAATTAAGTGTTCTAGCCTTTAAAGCGCTATAGCACTTAAAACGCTTATCCTTTAAGCTGCTTAGCACCCCGTCCCTTTAGAAAATGTATAAATATCTACCTCTATCTTGGTTACCTAACTCCCTCCCTTACATCTCCTTGCTGCATTACGATGTGTATAGTCTCTCTATAACGCCTTTGCGCCTTATTTAATTCCTTATTTATCGCCATTACTACTATCCCCTTTATCGCTCTTCGCCGCCTTTTAATGCATTAATTCGCTCGTTATTTGTTATACTTATCCTCTTCTTTAATATCCCACTCTATACCTTAGTAGCCCTTTTCTATATCCTCAATCTTTACCGCCTTGCTCTGCTCGTCCCTCTACTTAAACTACGTCGCCCTACTATTCCTCCTATGCCTTACTTATTTTTTACCGCTCTATCCTCCATTCCCCTAATCCTTACCTTCTTAGATAGCATACTATCCTCTTTAACTTTCTCTAAATAAGCTCTTACTTATACTTATACCTTAAAGATAGTAGTATAAGGAGGAAGCCTATAACGGCTGCGGAAGAGAGTTAAGCTCTTAGCAGATTATTATAATAGGCTTTGTAAAGAGCTAGCATTATAAGGTAGAATTAGAGTGGAATAGGTAGGCACCACTAAAATAAATATAAGTGAAGTTTGGAAACTACCTTACCTCTATATCTGTATAAGGGAACCTCTTCCTTATATAATGCTTAAGAAGTCTTTATACGTTCTTAATTGGGTTAAGATTAGGGCAGTTAAGCTTAAGCGTAGGTTAGCCACGATTTGGCTTGGCATTCTGGTAACTGTGCCGCCGAAAAACAGCGTCAAAATCATCAATTTTCTAAGGCATATCTCCCTGAAAATCTTTCATTATAGGCCCAAAGTCCCTACAAATATTGCTCCTTGCGCTAATCCAGAAAAGGCATTATATGGGTGCTTGGCGCTTTCTGCTTTTTTAACAACTTTGGCGCCATAAAGTCGCTTAGCGAGCGTAACTAGTTAGCCTATAAAGGTGACTTTGGTTTTGCGAGCTTTCGCTTGCGTAAGAAAAGGTAGAGTTATTTGCCTCTAAAAACAAGAAGATATAGCCCATATACGAGAGGAATTCCTAGTGTATTACTGCTATAGAAAGCCAGATACCTATTTAAATACGTATTTAATGCTCTTAAAATTAGAAGTCTCCGCCAGATCATGTACGCCGCTAAGTTATGCACGCTTTCCAATATTTTTATATTTAAAAACCACCCTTTGAACAAAATGACCTAAAATTTAAATATAGTATATTTAAATATATAGAGTTTTGCAAAAAAATATAAAATATAAAAAAACCAGTAAATATGTTAAATTATTAAATTGTTAAACTTTTATATTAGTGAAGTAATAAGTTATTAAAATGATTTAATTTTAATTCAATTTTAATTTTTAATACTTTTATTAAAGTATATTAATTCAATTTTTAAAAAATCAACAAAATTTTATATTATTTATAATAAAATTATAATTTAATAAGATTTTTTTTTAAAAAATTATAAAAAATTATAAAAAAATGATAGATAATATAAAAATATAACTAAATATAGTTTTATTATAAATTAAAATTATATTATATTATATTAAAAATATTTTTTGTAATATTAAAGTAATATTTATAATTTAAAAATAGAAATATATACTTTTTGTTAAATATTAATATATATAATTCAATTATATAATTATAAAGCTTAAAATATTATAAAAACTTTTAATTATTTAATATATATATAAAATAAAATTGTTAGTTACACAAGGTAATATTATATAGCTACGGTTCGTAGATAGTATAATAATTGTTGTTCTTTAATAATTCTAAGAAAGGGTGAAGAAGGGCGAGGAGCTTAAGGCTCCTCGCTACGCTAGTGCCGCGGCAATACGTGACTATATAACCATACGTGATATTATTCCTAACACTAGCAACTCTTCTTTTGTAGTTGCTATCTATATATAAATACCGCTTAACTAGCGTAACGGATATTAATCCTCCTTACTTACTATTACTGTTATAATATAAGTCTCGCTATCCCAAAATTTGCTAAAGAAATAGTAGTTAACTAAGTAGTAAATCTTAAACAAAAAAACGAGTAATATAGGTGCAAGCCTATCTAGGCTAGCGGAATCGTTAATAGCCTTAACAGCCATCTTTTGGCAGTTCTTCTTTTATGCTTATAGCGCTGTAGAAAGGCAGTAAGGTATTAGTTTAGCTATAGGTAGAAGCAGTAGAAGTTGGTTAGCTATAGGCAGAGCAATAAGGGTTAGTTAGCTGCTGATAAAGCAGTAAGGGTTAGTTAACTACAGGTAGGGCAGTAAGGGTCTATTGTAATAGCAGTACGGTGCTAGCGACAGGTTTAGGCTCACAGGTATATCAGCGTGAGGTCTTATTAACAGGTCGTAGTTCTATAGGCATATTAGTGCGGAGCTTATTAATTCGGGTAGTAGTACGGTGCTAGCGACAGGTTCAGGCTCGCAGGTATATTAGCGCGAGGTCTTGTTAACAGGTTGTAGTTCCACAGGTATATTAATGCGGAGCTTATTAATTTAGGTAGCAGTACGGTACCAGCAACGGGTCGTTCAGGCGGTAGTATAATGCCAGCAATAGGGTCGTGTTCTAGGGAGCAAAGCTCTACCTAGTCCTATTTAGGTCGTTCTTATTGGCATAACGGTAATTAGGATCGCAGGCGTATCGGCACAATTATTTAGTTGGTAGATCGTAGGTGTATAGGCACGATTAGTTGCTTAGGCTATAGGCGTAACGGCATAGTTATTATTAGGTTTATTCCGTAGGCGTATTAATACAGTATCTTGTCTATTTAGGTCGTAGGGCATATTAGTTATAATAGTTATTGGGTTTATAGCTGCCGTAAATACTAGCAGTTCTTTCTTTTGTAAATTGCCTATGTAACTATGCCGTTCCAACCGCTCCCCCCCCCTATATCACTCTCTCTTTATAGTACCCTCCATAAGAACTTCCTATCTAGATTACGCTAGTAGCCACCTCTATAGCTACCTTAGGAACTATAGGAGTCTTAAAATTCCCCTCCACGCTAAATCTTCTAAAGCTTATTAAATATTTATAGAGAAGTAGAGGCTTATTACAGAGATTACTACAGAGATTGCTGCGGAGATTACTGCGGAGATTGCTAGTAGGACGGAGCTTAAGGCACGGGTTAAGATACGGCAGCTTAAGGCACTTAAGGTATTTAATAGCCTAAGGTTATCTATGGTGGTTACTGCAGAGGTTACTACAGAGGTTACTACGGAGGTTCTTACGGAGGTTCTTACAGAGGTTCTTACGGAGGTTCTTGCAGTAGTTCTTACGGAGATTATTATATTAGCGGTATAGGTGGTGTATAGACGTATAGCTACTGCAGTTGCTACGGCTGCTATAGGGTAGTAGGGGCAGTAATTAGAGTAGCTAGCGGTACAGCAATCGGGATAACTTGTAGTGCAGCAGTTAGAATAGCTGGTGGAATTAGCGGAGGTTTTTACGGAGATTACTATGGAGATTATGGTTGCTGCGGAGGCTACTGCGGATATTACTGCGGATGTTACTAGGTAGGAGGAGGACTAAGTAAGAGATTAGCGTTCTAGGGGTTTTAATATAAATTAAAGTTGCCTTCTAAAGAATATCGGTTAGTTCTTGGTTTCTATAGTTAATATATAATCTTAGCTTCCGTCCATACTAGTTCTTCTATACTAATAATAACGGCCTAAATATTACTAGCAATTAGGTTACCGTTCTTAATAATATATACTCCGTTCCTATAAAAGAAGTCTTAAAAATCCTAAACAATATTAACGTTGCTAAGTGCCTAGGTATCAGCAGTCCATCCTATAAAATCTTCCCTAAAATACTTCTATAGCTATAAATTGGCCTAATATTTATTTCGGTAGAATATAATATAATATAGAAGAAAGTTATTAACTTATTTTACGGTATAAGTTATTATATTAAGGGTAAATTCGTCCTAATTTTTATTAATAAGTTTCGCGTATATAGCTACCCCTAGTGGTAAGGAGTCTCTCCAGTCGTTTGGAATGGCCGTAGCCATGCTTTCGGAAGAAGGGAAGTGTTATTAGTATGGGGATTATCGTTTAGTACGCGTTTATGACGTATATTTATTATCTAGTACGCGTTTATAGTTTAGTACGCGTTCGTGACGAGAATCTGTAATTATAGGGCTTAGGACTAGTTCTGGCCTTAAATCGCAAAGACTTATAAGGCGTGTTGTTCTGCGTAATAGACGCAAGAATCTATAATCTTAGAAAGGCTTAGGACCAGTTCTAGCCTTTTAGATCCCTAGATTTGTAAAAGAGTTCTATTTAAGGTTTAGGACTAGTTCTAACCTTAAAAGACAGCTTCCTTTAGTACGAGTAGCACTAGTACAGTAGCTCGTCTCTTCTTAGTGGAATACCTAGCTGCTCTGTAGTATAACAGTGAAGTTAACCACTAATTAGTGTTGGTTACACAAGGTAATATCACGTAGCTACGGTTTGTAGATAGTATAATGATTGTTA
>Ga0307515_10011043_pt1 | contig 17199 bp, 15 predicted proteins | sample 17_EM_MG_FD_194513 | JGI IMG/M metagenome (GOLD analysis project Ga0307515, IMG submission 194513) | Populus trichocarpa ectomycorrhiza microbial communities from riparian zone in the Pacific Northwest, United States - 17_EM | ecosystem: Host-associated > Plants > Roots > Unclassified | place...
AGAAAGACGGATGGTAATTCTGGTTGGTGCTGCTTTACAGCAGGTTGAGCACCAATACCCATCTTCGACATCCTTCAGAGAAGGTATGAGAGGCACCTTCTTTGCTGGCACAGGAATTGTCCCCCTGTGGGCTCCAGCATGTCTGAGAACACCAATATCTCTGTCGGTAATGTCCTCTTTAGAGCTAGAGTGATGGTGTCTCCAGTGGGACTTCAGAGAATCGAGTGGGTGAAGAACTTTGCAGGTGAGGCAGACTAGTGCATGGTGATAGGATGGCCCCAGTAGCTTGAGGCCATATTTATCTTCAATATCTTGAACCTCTTGAAGAGGAGATCTCTCCTCTTCAAAAGAAGACTGCTCCTCTTCAGGACAAGACCGCTCCTCTTCAAAAGAAGACTGCTCCTCTTCAGGACAAGACTGCTCCTCTTCAAGAGAAGACTGATCCTCTCTCCACTCCATGTCCTCAGAGGTGACCAAAGGACTGGTAGCCACACTGCTTGTCTCTGATACTGTGAAGCCACCACACATGAGTCAGATTCAGAATGACAGAAAATGAGTATGTGTCATACCAAAGGCTATTGGAGGGGTCTGTGCCATCAGGGACACCTCTTCGTCACTCTGAGGCTGGTCCCACTCAAGTTCTGCAAAGCCATGATAGACTAGTCAGGTTTGGAGTGACATAAAATGATGAAGTATCATACCTGAGGTCATTGAGGGAGTATGTGATTCCATAGATGCATCTTGATCAGTTTGAAGTGGGTCCTCCTCAAAGTCTGTGAAGCCACAGCACATGAGTCAGTTAAAATGACAGTAAATGAAGAGGGGTCATACCAAAGGCGATTAGAGGGCTCTGTGCTGCCAGAGACACATCTTGGATGGTCTGGGGTCGGTCCCCATCTTTGAGATGTGTCTCCAGATGGTGCCTCATCTTTCTCCATTCCCTTATTGTGCACTTGCACCCCATAAAGGCACACTGGTACTTTCCTGAGTCATTCTTGTTCATTTTCCGAAGCCCCAGTGCCTTTTGAAGCACATCTGTTAACTTTGCTGAGGCATTACATGACTTGCTCTGGTGTGCTCTCAGAGGTTTTTTTCCCTTGAAATAGAGGCCACATCTGGTGCATTTTTCCTTTCTGTCTTGCAGTCTTGCCATGAGAAAAAAATTGCTGGTTAAAAACAGTACAGTCAGGTACCACCCACCCGACAGCACCACCTAAAAAGGGCTCAGCAGGGGATATCATGGGGGCCATTTTATCACTTGTCTGATATATGGTCATATTAAATGGCCTCTCTGACATCCCCCATTGGGCCTTGTTCCCAGTATCAGACAGGCCATCTCTGTCTGCTTTGGCTGCTGTCATACTGCACTCTGCATGCCAGTGGGCTGCACTTTGAATATGGTTTATGTATACTGGCTATCTAATGCACCATTTGTCACCCCCCACAGCTGGCCAGTCATTGGGAACCAGCATCCATGCCCTTTGGGCCATGCAGGCATAAAAGGGCGCAGCAGGGGATGTCATAGAGGCCGTTTTATCACCTCCCTGACCTATGGGCATGTTACAATGGCCTCTTCAACACCCCCCTTTGAGCCCTTTTCCTGTTATCAGCAGGGCTGTCCTGGTCTGCTGTCATGCTGCACTCTGCATGCCAATGGGCTGCACTTTGAATAATGTTTATGTATACTGGCTATCTAATGCACCATTTGTCACCCCCTGCAGCTGGCCAGTCATTGGGAACCAGTGACCCACTCCCTTGTGGGCCATGCAAACATAAAAGAGCTCAGAGGGGATGTCATGGAGGTCATTTTATCACTTAACTGATGTATGGTACTGTTAAAATGGCCTCTTGAATACCCCCATTGAGCTCTTTTCCCAAGATCACCACACCATCCCTGTCTGCTCACCCAGCAGACATCCCAAACTGTATTCTAGGTTTAATTACATGAACTAGTGGTGTTTACATCTCATAAATTCCCTCCTGTCATCCATTGCTCACTATGTCTGCATGGCCCACAAAGGAGTGGGTCGCTGGTTCCCAATGACTGGCCAGCTGCAGGGGGTGACAAATGGTGCATTAGATAGCCAGTATACATAAACATTATTCAAAGTGCAGCCCATTGGCATGCAGAGTGCAGCATGACAGCAGACCAGGACAGCCCTGCTGATAACAGGAAAAGGGCTCAAAGGGGGGTGTTGAAGAGGCCATTGTAACATGCCCATAGGTCAGGGAGGTGATAAAACAGCCTCTATGACATCCCCTGCTGTGCCCTTTTAGGCCTGCATGGCCCAAAGGGCATGGATGCTGGTTCCCAATGACTGGCCAGCTGTGAGGGGTGACAAATGGTGCATTAGATAGCCAGTATACATAAACATTATTCAAAGTGCAGCCCACTGGCATGCAGAGTGCAGCATGACAGCAGACCAGGACAGCCCTGCTGATAACAGGAAAAGGGCTCAAAGGGGGGTGTTGAAGAGGCCATTGTAACATGCCCATAGGTCAGGGAGGTGATAAAACGGCCTCTATGACATCCCCTGCTGCGCCCTTTTATGCCTGCATGGCCCAAAGGGCATGGATGCTGGTTCCCAATGACTGGCCAGCTGTGGGGGGTGACAAATGGTGCATTAGATAGCCAGTATACATAAACATTATTCAAAGTGCAGCCCACTGGCATGCAGAGTGCAGCATGACACCATGCCAGAGCAGACTGGGATTGCCCTGCTGATACTGGGAAAAGGGCCCAATGGGGGGTGTTAAAGAGGCCAATTTCACATGACCACACGTCAGGGAAGTGATTAACTGGCCTCCATGGCCTCCCCACTGAGCCCTTTTATGCCTGTATGGCCCACAAGGGGTAGGATGCTGCTTCTCAGGTATATGGGCAGCTACGGTGGACATCCGATGTGCCATTATTTCTAGTGGTACTGTGGGATATATATGGCACCATCCCATGAGGTTGAAAGAGTGACCTGAGTATGGCAGTGGGCTTGGAAGGGGTTTTCACAATCTAGAAAAGGGTACAGTTTTAGGCCTATCTGGATACTGATTAGATGTCTGTAGATATACAGATATATACCTATGGGCATGATTAGAGGGAGCACAAAAATTGGATAAGGGATCCTAACCCTCGGGGGGGTTCCATACTCAGGAGGATGCAATGGGGAAATAGACCAGTGTATTGGATATCTAGTGTACATAAGTTATATGTAAATTACAGCCTGTGGAGAAGGAGAGTGCAGCATGGTATCAGAATCAGACTTGGGTGGTTCTACTCATAGTGGGAAAAGGGCTCCACGCTACCTATAGCAAAGGCCATTTTAACATACCTATTCATCAGGGAAGTGATAAAACGGCTTCGCCATAGGGAGCATGGAGCCCTTTTGCACCTGCATGGCCCACAAGGGGGTGGATACTGCTTCTCAGGTGTTTGGGCAGCTGAGATGGGTGGCCAGCATGCCTACATCACTCATAGTATTTGTAGGATATATACAGCGCCATATTTGGAGGTTGAAAGGGGAGCCTGGACTTGGTAGGAAGCCTGGATGGGGTTTTGAGTGTTCTAGAAAAGGGCACAGCTTTGGGCCTATCTGGACACTGATTAGAGGTCTGTAGATATACAGATATTGACCTATGGGCATGATTAGAGGGAGCGTGAAATTTTCATAAGGGATCCAAACCCCTGGGGGGTTTCCATACTCAGGAGGCTACAATGGGGAGGTAGACCAGTGTATTGGATAGCTAGTGTACATAAATTATATGTAAAGTACAGCCTGTGGAGAAGGAGAGTGCAGCATGGTGCCAGAATCAGACTTGGATGGTTCTACTCATAGCGGGAAAAGGGCTCCACGCTCCCTATAGCGAAGCTGTTTTATGACTTCCCTGATGAATAGGTATGTTAAAATGGCCTTTGCTATAGGGAGCGTGGAGCCCTTTTGCACCTGCATGACCCACAAGGGGGAGGATGCTGCTTCTCGGGTGTTTGGGCAACTGCGGTGGGTGACCAGCATGCCTATATCATTGACAGTACCTGTGGGATATATACAACGCCATATCTGGAGGTTGAAAGGGGAGCCTGGCCTTGGTAGAGGGCCTGGAAGGTTTTTTTTGCGATCTAGAAAAGGGCGAGGTTTTGGGCCTATCTGGAGGGCATTCAGAGGTCTGTAGATATACAGATATTGATCTATGGGCATGATTAGAGGGAGCGCTCAAAAAAAGGGCGTGGGCGCAGAATTTCTTAAACACTGCAGCTGGGCCATTTTGAGGCTCCCAGTAGATGCATTAGAGAGTCCTATTTTCAGTTTACTATGCAGGCAGCACTTGTGCCCTAGTGTGCCCAAGTGGAATCATGGTATTTTTGTAATTTGCAGGAGAATCTCCCAAGAGGCTGCAATGGGGAAATAAACCAGTGTATTGCATAGCTAGTATACATGAATGATATGTACAGTGCAGCCTATGGAGAAGGAGAGTGCAGTATGGCACCCAGAGTGGACTGGGATGGTTCTGCTCATGGTGGGAAAAGGGCTCCACGCTCCCTATAGCAAAGCCGTTTTATCACTCCCCTGATGAATAGGCATGTTAAACCGGCCTTCGCTATAGGGAGCGTGGAGCCCTTTTGCACCTGCATGACCCACAAGGGGGAGGATGTTGCTTCTCAGGTGTTTGGGCAGCTGTGGTGGGTGGCCAGCATGCCTATGTCATTTGTAGTACCTGTTAGATATATACAGCACCATATTTGGAGGTTGAAAGGGGAACCTGGCCTTGGTAGGGGGCCTGGATGGGGTTTTGAGTGATCTAGAAAAGGGCACAGCTTTGGGCCTATCTGGACACTGATTAGAGGTCTGTAGATATACAGATATTGACCTATGGGCATGATTAGAGGGAGCGCGAAATTTTCATAAGGGATCCAAACCCCTGGGGGGTTTCCATACTCAGGAGGCTACAATGGGGAGGTAGACCAGTGTATTGGATAGCTAGTGTACATAAATTATATGTAAAGTACAGCCTGTGGAGAAGGAGAGTGCAGCATGGTGCCAGAATCAGACTTGGATGGTTCTACTCATAGCGGGAAAAGGGCTCCACGCTCCCTATAGCGAAGCTGTTTTATGACTTCCCTGATGAATAGGTATGTTAAAATGGCCTTTGCTATAGGGAGCGTGGAGCCCTTTTGCACCTGCATGACCCACAAGGGGGAGGATGCTGCTTCTCAGGTGTTTGGGCAGCTGCAGTGGGTGACTAGCATGCCTATGTCATTGTTAGTACCTGTTGAATATATACAGCGCCATATTTGGAGGTTGAAAGGGGAGCCTGGCTTTGGTAGGGGGCCTGGAAGGCATTTTTCACGATCTAGAAAAGGGCGAGGTTTCGGGCCTATCTGGAGGGCATTCAGAGGTCTGTAGATATACAGGAATCGATCTATGGGCATGATTAGAGGGAGCGCGCAAAAAAAGGGGGTGGCCCCAGGACCACTCCGTGTGCCATACTTAGGGGCTTTTAACTCGTTAGTCATTGATATTCAACCCGAAGGGGAGGAGAGTGGGCAGATGAGATGTACAGGCCTGGCAATGATGACATTCCACAAGCACATGTTGTCCTCCACAGGGGTGACTGTCATGCCCTGTATTGTGTGAGAGGGAAATAAGTGCTAGTGTGAATGGAATGAGAGTGGGAGGGCACGAGGAGAGTGGTGGGAAGCGGGGAAGGGGGTGGCAACTTATCATGATGGGGTCCTTGTTCATGTCAGTTAGTTCCTGTGCATGTAAACAGGGGTCATTAGGTCGTGATGTGCACTTGGGAGAAGGCGAGGGCCCTAACCTTGCGATTCGTCATGGGGCAGCTATTGGGTCCAGGACTGTGGACACTATCTTGCTTCGGTATGTATCTATATGATCCAGAACCAGAAATAGGGATAGCCACCACACCAGGGAACACAGCCAAGGACCTTCTCGAATCAGGATTCGTTGAGGCAGGTGAGTTGGCCCCAGAAGCAGACCATGGCATGACATGGGTGTTTGCTCAGTCACAGGTGATGCATTTGGTGTCCCTCTTCTTGAGCCAATGCCCAAACGCCTGCTGTTACTTCTAGTATAGTTCAGTGGTGTAGTCTGGAGTGGAAGTTGCGTAGGTTGGGGGACAACGGGTGCGCCGCCTGATGGCATCTCCTCATTTCTTGAATACAATCTCGGACTAGATAAAGGACCGAACTGGTGCTTCAGGTTTGCTTTCAGGGTGGAAGGTGAAGAAATGTTCCCTGAGGTTGCGCTGGTTATCAGCCGTTTGGTCAATAACTCTGGCACCCTTGCACGAGGAGTATCACTCCTGTCGATCTCTTCTCCAAGTAATGTATTGAGAGCTTGTCCACTCTGAACAGTAGGCAAGGCGCTTGCCTGCTTCTCCTTCAAGGCTGGAAATCGAGAGCTTGTTGGGGAGGAGGGAACATGGGGTGGCAGGGGAGGAAGACTTCCTGTTTGGTGCATATGTGAGGTCAGGCATGCGCCAGCGGATTTACTGACCCCGGAGCTGGAATCGGGATGAGAAGTTGGAGGCGTGAAATTAGGACCACTGGGTGCAACAGAAAGAAACTGGCTCCTCATACCAGAGCTCACTGAGTTGGTAAGGGATTGAGTCATGGGCAATGGAGAATATTGTTGCTGAGGGGATGGAGAATGATGCAGACCCAGCAGCAAGAATCCGCTCAGTTTACCAAACCTCTCCTGACTAGCCTTTCGTAATGGACTAGACTCAACAGGAGGGCTAGAACTACCACTCACTCCGGGTCCAAGACTATCCCCCAGAGCGGCATTGACAGCACACAACCCGCCATTCATGAGAGAGTTTGTTCCATTGCCACTGAAATTGGAGGTGTCTCGATCTCGATCTTGACCCCTCTTCCATCCCACCCCTGCACCAGCCCACCGCTTCAAGCTCCCAATCTGTGTGAGGAATGCACACCATCCTGCCATGGGCGGACCCACTCCCGCAGGTTTCTCGACATTTGCACTCCCAGTACTGGACTCGGCAGTACTGTCCCTCCCTTCCAGTGCGAGCAATGCAGCTGCCGAGAGCAGGCCACCTGCAGATGGTCGAATATCCGATGTGGTAGGATTGTGCAGCGCTTCAACTGGATTCCAACTATGAATGCTTTCCACTTTGTCGATACTGCTCCTGCTCCCTGAGAGGTTCGGTAAGTAACCCCGACCTGCATAGGCCACCCCAGGTGCTCTTGGTACAGCTCCTTCCTCAAGTTCGAGGAAGTCATCCTTGTTCACCACCCCAGGGCAGGACTTCTTACGCAGCCTACAGTGCTCTGACTGCTCCTTTGCAAAGTACTTGTCTTTCCCCAGCAAGCGTGACCCGGATGCAAGGTGCATCTGTGAGCTGTGGGACTTGGGGTTCAAGCTCGTATGGGAGAGTGGGAGGGAGAAGGTCAAGATGGGTGGACTGGCTGAGGGTAGGGGGAATGGGCATGAGGAGAGTTCAAGTTCATCCAAGTTCCATGGGGGAGAGTTTGGCGATGTACTTGAGGCGAGTGGGACCGAGGGGGTGCATTTGTGCTGTGAGGAGGTCGATTTGTGCAAATGTGGGGTGTGAGGTGGTAGTTGTGTGGGCGGGCTAATGCTAATTGTCTTGTCTTGGGCAAGAGTTAAAAGGCCAAACTCGTCAGCTAGACAGCAGTTGTCCTCCACCTCCTTGCCCTGGTTGATGTAGTTCGACAGTCTAGAGGTGCTGATTTGGTGGCGTTGTTTACTGTCTAGGGATTGAGGCAGTGGGGGAGAAGAGGAGTTGGGGTTGAAGGTGGAAGTGGATTAGGAATCTACAATTTTTGTTAACGCACAGAGATACGGAGCAGGAGATTTGTTGAAAAGCTAATAATTGGGGCGAAAGGATTGATCTTCTGGAGGCCAAGCCATGACTCGGCAGGGTGAATACTATCAACCAGCGGTGAGGTATAGGTACAAAGCTCTAGCACAACCATGCATTATGCTTGAAAGAAGGTCATTGTGGTGGCCTCGAGCCATGGACCAGAAATACCACCAAAACATTTGTACTTGTTTGCTCCTGACTTACCACAGATCGGCTCTGGACGACAGAAGGGGTGGTAGGCTCGTCTTCATTCCAGTTCTTGTCATCGAGACCACTGATACCTGCGCTCCATCGTATGGCACACGTGCTGGTGGTGAGGGAGGGGTTGTGGAAGCCGTTCCCGCAGCTCTTTGTATGTTTGTGTGCTCGAGGAGGAGAATGTGGAGGAGAAGGAATGGAACGTCTTCGTATAGATTGTACAGATGAGTTTGTCGCAGACGGACCACCAAATTCAAGATCGTCATCCCAGTTTTCTTCTGAAAATTCAAGGGAAATACAGTAAATAACGACATCGAGTGAGAGTGATTGTGATACGGAACAAAGCACTGGTGCAGCGAAAAGGGTGCGGTTTGAGATTGAGGATGGAGACGCACCATCTTGGATGAGATTACGACTCATGGTCAGAACATTGGAGACACAGAGGGCAAACGAATGTGTATATATGAGGTGATAAACTGAAACGAGGAGATTGTGGTGGGATGCAGACGGAGGGGAGGACGAGCAGTGGTTGAACGGGTCATTGTTGCATTGGCGTCGTTGGTTGTTGCGCTTGGTGCGCTTGATTGGGTAATGTACACATGACAATGTTGTTGTAGTTGAGCTGGACATTGACTGATTGAGACAAGTACGTGATGATGAGAGACGATGCAAGACAAGATCGAAAGGTAGGTCGTCCAGACACAAGTTGCGTTACTTGCTGGGCGGGCGTCATTTCACCTCATTCAGTGCCAAAGTACATGCAGACAGGATATAGTGCTTCTCCATTTGTTTGAGGTCTGGCTAAAGGTAAGTGGAATAGGTACGGCAAGATGCGGTCATGCTAGTGAATACCTGGGGCAAGTCTCTATCAATATAGCAGGCTGATGCATGTGAAGTTGGCAGGCAGGAAGGAATACGAATACGTGGTGGTGGATGTCTATAGTTGGGCAGTGTTCACGCAGCCACTACAACACAAGTCGGAGGTGCCTGGAGTCTTCAAGCTCTTCAAGCTTGCAGCGGAGAATGAGTCAGGAAAGAAGCTACACGCACAAGCATAGCATGGGCAAGATGCAAGGCTTCTGTGGTTCAGAGGGAATTGAGCTGCATATGTCAGCTCGGTACAGTCCAGAATGAAATGGGGTAGCAGAATGTACCATTGGGGTGCTCACTAACTCCATGTGCGCAATGCTTCATGACTGAAATATACGGTGACTTGCGTTGGGTTATTGGATGTGGCCAACACAGTTGTGGTTGACAAGTTGATGTTTTGGGTTTTTTGAGTGGCTTCAAGGGCTTCAGGTGGTGGTACGAGTTTGGACAGGTCATGCCCACACCTTGGACCCGACCTCTCTTGCCCTGGTTTGCTCTACATACCAGGAGGTCACTCATGGGGCAGGTAGCTCCTAGGGTAACAAACAAGGAGCCATCTCCATCAGGCTCTTGTTCGCTTACTGGAGTTCCAGCATCTGCCACCACCTTGGAGCCCAAATGCATCCACGCATTCACACTGGGCTTATTTTCCTTTGCAAGCTGGCTCCTGGCAGCCGCTTTGAAGCCATACAGTAAGACAGAGGTATCCCAGCTACTCCACCTTGTTTGGTCTGCTGCATGCAGCGACTTCCCAGTCTGACTCCCAATGGATGGCACCTCCCAGTGCAGGCAGAGGTAGAGAACAACTTCAGGATGCTCATTTTTCGCCTTCCCAGACCCTACTGGTGTCAAGGACGGTGTCCTGATAAATTGGACAACCAGCCTCATATCAGCTGTACCTCCCCTCATATCAGCCCAGGCTTCAGGCGTGGGCTCAATCCTCGTCTTGTTCAAAGTCACTAGCAACCACAAGAGATGGAATGCTCACCATCAGCAAAGGTGAGTGCTTGATGCTGCAATGTGACGCAACACAACATGTTGTCTGCTGACTCTTATGCCACAGCCAAACTCACAGCCTTGGTGGGAGTCCGAGTCTGGGTCCAAGGTAAGTCTACACCTTCAGTTTACTTTTCATATACCAATTGATACATCCCCAATTGCACAGCATGTGTCTGAGGAAGTCTGCAAAGACAAGGCAGCAGCTTGGAGCAGTATGTGCACAACCCTCACTTACTGATCCCGCTGACATGGTATCAGCAACAGGACAAATTGGGCAACTCGGGCTCCTGCAACAAGGCCCTGGCTCCCTCCACTCCTCCTTCCCTGGCCCATCCAGTCTGCTTGACTGCAGCTCGTTCCGCACCAGCATTGCTGACTTGCTGCTCCAGTTGCCTGACCTGCCCAGGCCACTCAGACCCCTCAGAGCCCCAACGTATGTTTACCAATCCAGCTGCCAATCTCTCGCTAATTACATATAGCATGCGACCCATGGTATCTAACCTGGTTTAGTTTGCCCCCATGTCGGATTTGCCTGCACATGGCTGCACTTCTTATACATGTTGGTCCGTCATATTGTCACCTTTTGCATGTGTCTAATGGTCTTTGTTAGCATGCACCCCCCCTGACTTCTCCCCTCGCGACTTTGCTGATTGCAAAGTTTTGTTATTCATAATTAAGTATATTGTATACCTAGTAAATAATGCTATAATTCCTTGTCTGTTTTATTGTGTGAAAATAATTACATCAGCAAGACAGTGGGGAGTGGTAGCAGCAGTAGCAATGGTAGCAGCTAGGTAGGTAGCCACTACCTGATACTGAGCTGCTACATAGCTGTATGTTTACTTTCATGCAGTAGGCTATACCCTTCTGGTGGTACTAGGTAGCATCTACCCAGACAGGGGGTGGTTCTAGGTAGCTGCTACCTAGAGAGGGGGGGTAGATACCTGCTACCAGGCTACATAGCACTACCTAGCAGATGTTTGTCCTGCTGATGTGATGTGCCGAGGCACATGAGTCGCGGCCCTCCTACACCTTTGCTCCAGTACTTGCTCTACCTGCTGAGAGATAGAACTGGAAGGATACGCTTCATTAAGGCCAAAGCCCACAGGGACAACCTCAACAACAACATAGCAGACAAGCTGGCTAATGAAGGCCGAATCTCAGGAAGAATATTTGATATCAGTACCCTCGTTGTGCCCCAGGGTTGGGTGGACATGGCCCCAGTTCTATGCCACCAGCCCCTAGATTATTTGACATGTTTGGTCGTGAGTAACAGGATCCCAGCGCCAACCAGGACAAATAGATTTGGGAGATTCTTGGACAGATGGACTGTAATGATCGGGACTCTATTCGACAGGGTGCTAGATCCTGGAAGCCACGTCATGAAGGTGTGGTCCATCACTGTGCCCAAGGGACTGAAGGAGGTCCTCTGGAAAGAAATGAATGGTGCCCTGGTCCTGGGGCACAGGTACTTTGGTACTAAGAACAAGAAATCCGACATGGGCAGGGTGTGCCTCTGCGGCCAGGAGATGTCGCTTGGACATATCCTGCTTGGTTGTGCCAAGTATAAACTACAGCCACTCTTTGCTGAACTCAAGGACGCACTACTAAAAGTGTCCCCGAAATCTGCCTTCAGAACTCTACACCCAGACGAGTGGGGCTCCTCCCCCTGGTACCCCCTCCTGGCTCTACGGGCAATAGAGGAGGCTGCACTGCCTATCTTCAAGGGAAGGAAAAAGGTACTCAAAGCGCTGAAGCTCTCCAGACCTAGGAGGGAGTGGTTAATTGGTAATTACTACTGGATGTTGTGGAAATGGCGTATGAAGGAAATCCATGAGGACGATTTTACATTCGTCCCCACCTTCTGTGTCGCTTCCTTACAGACAGCCCTGCTACAGCCGTGCCCAGAAACAAAGAACAATACGATGGCAGACGAGCCTGATCAAGCCTCCACAGCGAAGGTCAGGCTCATGGACGGTGCCTACAAATGAGTAGGCGCACTGGTATACAAAACCCTATGTTACTCACAATGCCTCGTCTCCATGACCCTTCTCACACCTTCTGGTAGTAGGTTCCACTCCTGCTGTATGGTGGAGATAGCGGCCCTAGTTGGAGCCTGTAAAAAGGTGTAAAATGGGGCTCAGGGAGGGATGTAAAACCACATAAGGGCGGTCCGGTATGGCGCTCCTATCCGCCCATGGATAGGGGCCACCTTGCCAATGTCGGACAGGAGGCCCCCTGCAGGTTTAGTGGGTATTCTGCAGTCCTCTGACTGTCAGCGACCCCCACACTCCTGGCCTCTGAAGCCTTGGAGTCTCAGCCACACATGTCTGGGTGCTGGGAGACCATTTCACCCAAACTGCTATGGCGCGAGTGGGGCTGTATTGGTACCTCCAACAGGTAACAGGGTCTTAAACCAGATTCCTGCAGGTGACGGTAGGGAGAGTTCTAGAGAACAGGCGGTGCTGGATGATGGGGTGCCATTTCTACAGAGACATCTCTCCAGGAGCTGGGAGACCATTTCCCCTGATTGATGCGCTCATAGACTTGGCGGCAGAGCTGCCTCCCTGACCCACCAAAAAAAAAAAAAAGAAAAAAAAAAAAGTGGAATGAAGTGGAGGTGGGGGCAATGTGTAAGTGGAATCTACACAGAGGCGGTGAGGTGGAGGCCATGCGAACGCGGTGGTACGGGAGTGGAAGCGAAGAGGAAATAGTGGAGCGCGTGCGGGGTGGAGGGTCTACACTATCGGAGCGAGTCTAGCAGCGAGTGGAGAATGATACAAATGCGAGGAAGTACAGGGCATAAATCAGGGAACACCAGAAAGAGTCCGTAGTACGAGACACGAGTCATAGGGAGTGGGGAAGGGGATGAGGGGATCGGAAAAGGAGCGGCAGAGGGAGCGGAGTCGGAGGGCAGTTGTCGGAGCGACCGGAGGGAGCGGAGATCATCGGAATAAGAGGAGAAAGAGGAGAAAAGGGCGATATTATTGCGCCATTTGTCTTGTGTACAGTGTGTGTAGCATACTGATCACACTCGACTCGCCTACTCCAGCCTCGTACCTCGGCTTACGCTTACAGCATAGTCTCGGTGCTCAGTATCGCACGACGAGTATGATTCCAGCCCAGGCTGTGGGCCTGGGTCTGGATGCTTATAGATACCTTCTCATATAGGTACATAGTACATGTTCAGCTTTTTTGCTGAATTTTCCTGTACGTAGTTTTAGCTCCCCAGTTGCCACATCATTGCGACGTGATACCAGTGAGTAAAAGGTAGGAAACCAGTGCAGGGGTCGTGCCCCCCTGTATCCGAGACTCTCTTTGCTCTGTAGTTTAGTGGTACCTAGGCTGGGCAATCCTGAAAAGGCATTGCCCCACCCCCTAGGGAATTAGAACACAGCAGCAGGATTTTTGCTGTGACTCCCTTGGCTGCCTGCAGGCATGACTCCTTAGCCGCTACAGCCGCTCTGGGGTCACCAGGGGTTACCAGTGATGCCTGCTGAATTTTCCAGGAATTTTCTGGGAATTTCTTGGGAGCCCATGAGGCTTCCTCATTTTCCACACCTACCCCATGCAGCCTCCTTGGAGGTCCCATGTAGCCTCCTTGGAGGTCCATGGATGCCCAGCTGAAGAGAGGGTGTGTCATACTGCACCCTTGACAGCATTATGCCCGGGTTGGAGTCCTTGGACATCCTTGGACATCCTTGGACATCCTTGGACTACCACCCATTTTGACCTCTCCTCGGCCATGGTCAAGTGACGTGTAGAGCATGGGCTTGCGGGCTGGGCCAGTTGCACCCACCTATCGGGTATGAGGGTGTGATCACCCTGGGAGCACAGGAGGTTATATAATACTCGGGACTGGCCTGGCAGCCCACTCTAATCGGGTGTCTCAGGTATGAGGGTACATTGTGCACTGTGCGCAAGGGGTTTTTAATAGCTGGGAACTGACTGTAATAGCTTTCTCTAGCCGGATTGCCGGTGAGAGTAGGGAGTGTCTTGTGGGCATGTGTGCCGCAGGTGTAGATAAATCCATTAATGGATCTTTAAATGGTAGGGTGCCTATAGCGGGCCGGCCTAGGCCGAAAGCCCTGTGATGGGAGACTAGGGGTATGTGCTTGGTGGCGTGACCACCAGGGATGTATAGCATGGAGTGTTCCCATTGAGCAGTGGTACGGTTACCTCAGTACAGTATTGGAACAGGGCTGTGACAGTGTTAGTCTCTAGGGTCGCCATAAGTCCCTGGCTTGTCGCTATGTGTTGTTCCTCCGTGGGAGTGGGTCTGTGATGTCTACCTCCTGGCAGGTGGGTGTGTCTGTCTACCGACTCAGGTAAATAGCCCTTTAGGATTCCCCCCTGATTCCACAGATATCCCTCCACAGCTGTGGGCCTGAGTTGCTGTGGAAAGTGATGGGCACTTCCTAAGGTAGACTGCAGTCAAACCTAGCACCCCTCCCGATTAGGACAAAGCAAAGGAAGTTGACCTTAATTCTGGGTCGGCCCTTGCCCACAAGAACAAACCATTACATAGAACTGTAGAATAGATCTAATAAAAATTTTGTATGGTCTTATAAATCTGTGCACCCTCTTCACTGAGGTGAAATTACGGAATGATTGAAATTTCACAGAACATCGAAACAAGCCATTTCCATGTGATTGCAACCAGGTCAACTTTTTCAGGTTGCCGATTTGTCGCTTTAGTTGCTTTGTTCTATTCAATTCAAGCGGAGCTTAAAACGCTGACCTGTTCACTCTGGTTGCTAGGGAAATTTTATTTACACATAAAAATGGCTCGAAAATCAAAGAGAGCAATTATCAAAGCTGCCAATCTCAGACGACATGCTCAGAAAATGTCAGTGCCACAGGCAAGCTCACTCACTGATGTGCTTCGATCTGTTGGAGAAAGGTAAGACAGCTCTATAGGAATGGGGTTTTAATGTTAGAGCACTCAAAGCTCAATGCAAGACCGCTTTTGCTGATTGCAATGACCCCTCTCCCACTGGTCAATGCTGCTGTCGCTGGATTCTATATAATGAGCCCAATTTTGTACAGCAAAAGGGTTCTCTACAGGAACTAGTTGAAAAGAGGGACACATCTGTGACTTCTATCCAAAGTTCCACCCCGAGTTGAACTTTATTGAGCAATACTGGGGGGCAGCAAATTACAATTACCGATCATGCCCACCGTCTTCGAAGATTGATGATATGGAAAAGAACATGACTAATGCATTGGGTGGGGTCCCACTGCTGCTCATCCGCAGGTCAGTTCAACCCCCCAAACCCTCTCACTGCCTCACCACATCCCCTCTTTAGATATGCTAATCACTCTGCAAGGTTCATGGATGCTTATCAAAAGGGACTTACAGGCGCACAGGCTGTTTGGGTTAACCAAAAGTACCATGGCCATCGAACCCTTCCTTCTGAGGCAATCGATAGTGACTAGCTAATGTTTACAATATACTATGATTTTCTACATGCTCAACTCGCAATTCTGAGATATCGATTTTTTTCCAACTCTGCATTTTGTCACCCAGCCTCACAACTCTTGCTTTGTCTTTTCCTAATCGGGAGGGGTGCTAGGTTTGACTGCAGTCTACCTTAGTAGACAGCTAGTGACAGTCCGCCATTGAGTAATGCCCTGAAGGTACCTTAGTGGGAGGAGTATGCCAATGATGGCTAAATCTGTGCCAGCATCTGTGAGCCCTGAGGGTAACTGGATGACCCAGTAATGATGAGAGAACCCCCACTCCCCCTGGGAGCCTTTGTGCATTTCACCTGGTGATTGTTAGCCCAAGACACCCGATGATGATGAGTAAACCCCTGAGTCCCTCTGGGAGCCCCAGGGTGTTTCACCCGGTGATGCTAAATCCAGTGGTCGGTAATGCTGGACCCCATGAGCATGTGACTCCCCATCCCATGAGGATAGGGGAGTATTAACCATATACGTTGTCTCGTTGACCCTTCCCATGCCCTCTGGGAGTGGGTTCTACTCCTGCTGTAAGGTGTGGGATAGTGGCCTCCAGGAGAGCCTGTAACAGGGTGTAACTTGGGGGCTCAGGGAGAGACATTAAACAATTTAAGGGCGGTCCAGTATGGCGTCCCAGTCCACCCGAGGTCTGGGACCACCTTGCCAATGTTGGACAGGAGGCCCCCTGCAGGTTTAGTGGGTATTCCCTCAGTATTCTACTGGGTGGCGACCCCCACACTCCCAGCCTCTGAAGTCTCCATGGCTTGGGTCTACAGGCCACAAGATCATTGACTGTATTGGTGCCTCCAACAGGCAACAGGGTCTTAAACCAGATTCCTGCAGGTGATGGTAGGGAGAGCTCTAGAGAGCAGGTCGTGCTGGATGATGGGGCACTGTTTCTACTGCATTGTCCTTTTTGGGGGCCGGGAGACCATTTCCCCCTTTTGGCTTCATCATGGACTCAGTGGCAGAGCGACTTCCCTGACCCACCAAAAAAAAAAAAAAAAAAAAAAGAGTGGAGAGAAGTGGAGGCAGGGGCGATGTGTAAGTGGAATCTACACAGAGGCAGTGAGGTGGAAGCTATGCAAATGCAGTGGTACAGGAGTGGAAGCAAAGAGGAATTAGTGGAGTGTGCAGGGCAGAGGTGGGTCTACACTATAGGAATAAGTCCAGCAGCATGCAGGAATGATACAAACATTCGGAGACATAATATACAAGCAGTCATCACTGGGAAAGAGTCCATAATACAAAGCACAAGTCATGGGAAGCGGGGAAAGGGATCGGAGGGATCGGAGGATGGTTGGGAGAGGGATCGGAGGGATCGGGGAGAGCGGAGATTGTCGGAATAAAGGGCAAATAGGAGGAAAAAGGTGATATTATCACACTGACAGCCCGTCATGATGGGACCCCTAGGTGCTGACAGTCCATCATGACGGCTGCCCCTAGATGCTGACAGTCCATCATGATGGGCCCCTATCCATCAGCACTAGGGGCAGCTGTCATGATGGGCCATCAGCACTTAGGGGGCCTGTCATGACGGACCATCAGCACCTAAGGGTGGCCGTCATGATGGGCCATCAGCACCTAGGGGCAGCTGTCATGATGGGCCGTCTGCACTTAGGGGGCCCATCATGACAGACCATTGGCACCTAAGGGCCGCCATCATGACGGGCCGCCAGCACTTAGGGGGCCTGTCATGATGGACCATCAGCACCTAGGGCAGCCGTCATGACTGGCCATCAGCACTTAGGGGGTCCATCATGACAGACCATCAGCACCTAGGGGCAGCTGTCATGACAGACCATCAGC
>Ga0307515_10011044_pt1 | contig 17197 bp, 18 predicted proteins | sample 17_EM_MG_FD_194513 | JGI IMG/M metagenome (GOLD analysis project Ga0307515, IMG submission 194513) | Populus trichocarpa ectomycorrhiza microbial communities from riparian zone in the Pacific Northwest, United States - 17_EM | ecosystem: Host-associated > Plants > Roots > Unclassified | place...
TGAGTCACTTCACGCTTTGCGTTCGTTGTGATCAGCGTTACCGCCGATAGGAGCTACTGATCTTCGTGATCGTTTGGTCAGTGCAAAACGGAGTCAGTTGGGTAGGGTGCAAGAGTTGCCCTGACAGCGGCTCAGGTTCCGGGAGAAGGTACGCATTGGCTTTGGACTGGAGAGATAATCGTGAATACTGAAGAGCAGGTGTGCTTCTTCTAGTTCCCATCCAGTACGTCGGTGACCTTGTCTCAGATTCAGAGGTGGATCGTGGATCATCCTCGGAGCCAGAGGCAGAGGTTGAGGAGGTCGTGGATTTCATGGAGGAGGAAGCTTGGCGATGTCGGCAGATGGTTGTGGATGGGACAGAGGAGGCGAACGCCATGGCGGACCGCCTTGTAGCTGAGGGTCGCGCCAATGTGGCGTACGAGGAGGTGGACTTGGAGGATCAGCCTCCTCTGGATGAGTATGCCACTCCTCCATCGTATAGTCCTAGCGACGCTTCCGGGTCCGGGTCCTCATAGATAGACAGTTGGCCGAATGTCACGTGCTTTTCCTTGTCTGTGATCAGTGTCGAAACATAAGAGAAATATTAAGAGAGACACATGATAGAAAGGAAAACATAGGAAAAGGGAATTGTCTTGGTGTTACAATGGTGCGTCTAAGAAGGTAAACAAAGGAAATGAAACAAAAGTTGAAGTTCAGCTAATTGTCTTGCAAAGAGAATAAGCAGCGATAACACAAACCACTGCGCCCCACTCCAGCATTTTGATTTTTCACATAACAAGTCCCTTCGAACACTCGAGATTGTGGCGGTATCAATTAACCTTGCAGGCAACACCACATCTGATTTCCTCAGAACTGTGCTCTCTTCCATCACATCTTCTCAGTGGTGTACACAATTGTATGCAGTGTAACTCAGATCCCGTTTGTTTCTGCCACCCCTCGAAAGAGACAACGGAGGAATATGCCCGGGAATACCAACTGCAGCTCAGGGTGTTCCATGAGATGCATAGTGTGCGGGACTTTCGCTTGGTGCTTTTCGCGGAAATTTCTGATCACTCGGTGGAGTACACCATGAAAGGACTGGAGCGCTTCGTGAAGGCAGAGAAGGTGAAGGGAGGATTAGGTCCCCTCCCCTACAAGCCGCTGGTCATTTCCGAGAGACAAATGCTTCATACTCATTACAGAGATCATCACGTAGGCTGGCCAAAGTAGTGGGCCATTTCTGCCAGCACACTGCGATGTACATCTATTTTATTTCTTTTGAAGATTTCGAGGTCTTGGGTTGAGTCTGCGCTCGTGATCGTGGGCTGTGGTATGGGTCTCTTGTTACCAACAGCAGGGCCGGGCACTCTGAAATTACCTTGCCGGGGCTCCTCCTGATATCTTACCAACGGAGTGCGGCATTAGTGGGAGTCAAAGCAGTATCAGTTGCTAGAGAGCCTTGTGACCGAAGGTCTGCTATGAACGGTGGGTTGGAATGAGATGAGTTGATCTCCGTAAGAGTATTCTGTCTTAAAACTTGGATCTGGCAAATGTCCGCAGTGTGAGATTTGGGACTTTGAATCCACCTGAAGGAGAACGGCAGTCAGTTGATGTACGGAGATGCGATGGATGAGAATGCACTCCAGACCAGCCTCCCCGGTGAGACTCGCCTCCCTGGCAGATTTCTCTAGCAGACACTTGAGATTGGTATGTCCGCATCGTCTACATTGTGTGGGTATGTCGCTAGAGTGACGATCCGAGCAGACGACGTAGTTGGGCTGGAATTTGGTGAGGGTTGTCGGCCAAGCCGTTCACTCGGGCTTAACCCATCGGTTGCCATATTCGGGTATGACCCACTCAGAGTCTAGGTCCGAGGTAGTTGCCGTCATCCACTACTTTCATTCGACGACCATGCACGCCATTCAGGTTGGAAAAACTCTCTGGCCGTCTATCTCTCAAATCGTCGTTTGTCTGACCCTACAACTCCGATATGTAGCAACATTACTGGAGTGTTCGAGACTACTTTAGCCCTGTACGTGCCAGCTGATCAACCGCTTCATTGGGCCGCATCGGTCTAATCCGTTTGGCGATAACAGGTCCTCAAGGAGAGTAAGTTCAAGGAACATGGAAGAATCACTCCTGGTTCGTCTCTTCCGCTCAAAACTGCCGCGTTAATGAATCGATCGGCTGAGAGAGGTAACCCCGCACGGTGTCTCGTTCCACATCTGAAACAGAGGAGTTCGTTGCCGCTGGTGACTTTTTGGCGTACAAGTTCCCCGTCTGGACGTGGTGAGTCCCAATTTGCCACTTATGTCACGTATTAGTGTTCTCAGACGTGCGCAATCTGAATCGCCGCGGACGCTAGGGAGAAGGGTGATGCCTCCAAAGCGCGAGAATACCTCCCAAGTGACAAGCAATACTTGATTACGCGCGGAGTGCCATGTCTTCGTCGTGCAACTGCCCTCGCGTACACAGATGCTGACGAGGACGAGGAACGCCTTCTCGCCATCGGCGATCTTTCCTCGACGGGCAGCGAAGCGGATGAATGGGTGGAGACCCACACAGGCAGATCGTCAGCTCACGACTCTGCTGGAAATGCTGGCGTGATTGATGATATCCCTGATCTCGACGGTGTGGGAGATGTGGACCACGTCACCGCCGGTGTTGGAAAGGTCTCTTTGTCTGGACACCCTCCTACTGAACCCGCAGAGACACCCGATTTTGATGATATACCAGATATGGAGGAGGACATCGAGGAGGGTGACGACGAAGCCACCGCCGCCCCACCCAAACCTACAAATGAGGTTACGGATGCCGCGTACGTCCCATTCATAGGTTCGCCCTTCGTGTCGCCGCTCATGCGCCCTCATCATAGCGAAATCGAAGTGGCCAAGGGAAACTTACTTCAAGTGCGAACCTACGATGTTATGATAACTTACGACAAGTATTACCAAACGCCGCGTATCTGGCTGTTGGGATATGACGAGGTGAGTTCCGATGTACCTCCCCATCTCAGAAGAGGAGCATTGTATTGACTGGATGGTGCGTTGATAGAACGGCACGCCACTCACCCCTCCACAAATCTTCCAAGATGTTTCCGCCGACCACGCATTCAAGACAGTGACAATCGAGCCGTTCCCCCACTCGGGTAACCTGCGAGTGGCGTCCGTACACCCATGCAAACACGCGAGCGTGATGAAGAAGGTGATCGAACGTATGAACGCCAGTATCGAGGAACAACAAACTCTTCGCAAGGGTTCTGGTTCCACTACCAAAGAGTCCAAGAAGAAATGGGGTGTCTTTGGTGGTGGCAGCAAGAAGGGCGGGGAGAAAACCCCTGGAACAGCGGGGGATGAAGAAGAGATTGAGGGTTTAAGGGTTGACTTCTACCTCGTCGTTTTCCTCAAGTTTATCGCCTCCATCGTTCCTACCATCGAGGTCGACTCAACCACTGCTTTCTAGTTGTGTACATGCTATGCCTTTCCATTTTCCTTCTGTAATCCAACACCGCACAATCGCACGTGATCGTTAATGAATGGATATCGTTGACTGACCCCGACGATGTCGGGATACACCTCAGAGATTTACTTCAAATACCGATATTGGCGGCGGGGTTTGCACCCTGCAATCCGACGCTTGTACGTCAGGGCATGACAGTTGGCTGCCGTCGAGTTTGACATTCTCGGCTCAGATTGAGCAAACTCACACCCCCAGGCAACCACGTAGATAGAACAGAACAGAATGGATAAATAAACAGCACACCAAATACCCGACTACAGCCGACAGCCTTCCCAACACACAGAGTCCCCAAAACCTTATATCCGATGGTCATGATGTTTGGCGGGGGGGAAAGGTTGTAGGTGATTATCGAATGAAGCGAGGTTGAATGATGAGTTTATTATAAAAAAGAAAAAACGACTCATGGGCGTGATATCGTTGAACCGTGCGAGTGTATCCAAGGGGTATACAAAAAAGGTGGGTGAGGGAAACGGGGGATAGATGGATCGAGCCTCCTGGGCACGTATGGTTGAAAATTGGTTCATGTGATTTCAGTTCAGAGACCGGCGCCACCGTAGCGTTTGGCGAAGCGGAGGTGGTCGCGGGCACCGAACGGGTGTTCATCTCGCTTGGTTGTCTGCTGGTAGTTAACCTGCACGTCGCAGCGGAGCTTGGGAGGGTTGGTTTCTGGCAGATCCTCCCCGGTGGGCCTGACGGGGTTGTTTCCGGGCAACTTGGGCAACTTTCCGAGGACTGTGTAATGGATGAGATAGATTTGGATGAGTAATAAATCATCTCAATCGCCCGTGAGATGGGCGTACCCTGTTCGTCAATTTGAGGAGTGATAGTACAGGTCTGCTTCCCCTGCAGGAGCGTCATCAGCCCCTTGTCAGCGCAGCATTTGGGGTCGCCATAAATATTGCAGTTGCATTCGTCAACGAGCCGCTGGAGAACCTCGGGTTTCCAACCCATGATGAAGTCACCGTGGTACCTTCGACCAGTAGTGTCACCGTTCGAGAACCTAAGAGGAAAGAATCATGAGCAGCTTCTCAGTGACTCCTTAACATTACAGCATACTCGAAGGGCTGATCGGGGTTCATGGCCTGGTCGCGCTTGTTATCGAAATCCTGAGTGGCATAGTATCGTTCGTGGAAGACACGGGGGATGATGACCGGGAAACCATCAGGGCATTTAGTCCCCTCGGGACCATCAAGAGGATATGCGACGTGAGTTGAGAAATTGGGAGAGGTGGTGTCTTTTCCGTTCCAGCACTTTTGGAAGTTCTTGGAGAAAACAAATGAGGCAAACGGTTTGATAGACTCGTGCAAGTTGCACTTACGATTTGAGCACGAATGCCGTCAGGGCATCGCCCCGTTGGAAGGGTGTCGTGCCTGGTGGATTGACCCTTGAAATTCAAGCACAGGAAAGAAACAGCCTTTTGTGCGGGAGAACCCATCTCTGGCGCCGTGACGGAGTTTCCGGTGATCATGCGGAAGTCGTCAGGGAAGCTCTTGGTCGTGCCGGGCCCATCGAAGAGGTAGTAGATGACATGACCACCGTTTACGGACTCGTAGGAGCCGTCCGCACCGTGGAAGTATAACTGAGGGAACCAGTATGCGGACTTGTCCTCTGCAATATTAGAGGAGGTACAGTTTGCTTCGCGCAGGTATTCCGAAGAAGGAACCTCGACTCCGATGTTGGAACTGCCGACGAACGTGTGGACGTGACCAGCGACACGGCCGGGGGTCATGAGGGGGTCCATACGTCCAACGGCGACAGTGTCCACTATTGTGTGGTAGGCAGTTGAGTCAGCGGTCGAGATGGGGATAAGGAAATCTAAAATACTGACCGCCCATGAGCCAGTAAGCCCTCGCGGACGTCGTGAGGGCGAGCAAGACGGAAAAAGAGAAAGCGATCATCGCTATACTGGAAGGAGAGGGAGTGAGTAATGAAAGTGGGTCGACAGGCAACTAGCCGGGGAAGGGAGGATTGAGAGGGAGGGGGTTGAAGCCCTGAAAATGCCTCAGGTCACTTTAAATAGAATGCAGCATTCCAGTGAGATGTAAACTGATACCCCATCATCATCATCCCTGAGGGCACCCCTACGTTTGATCCTTTTGTCCCCATATTGTCAAGCCAGGGTGTCAAGCTAGGGACGAGAGGGGAGTTGCAATACTTTTCATCAAGTGTACATGGCACACAACCTCTCGCTAACCCCTACTATCCAACAACGCTCGCAGTCTGACCCTCTGACTTGCGCTTCTTTTTCTTCTCCTTGCGTTTTTCCTTCAAGTTACTGCCATTCCACTGGGCAACCTGTTTCCCATCACCGTCTCCTCCATGGTGGTTACCCGATTGGCGCTTCTTTTTCCGATCCCCCTGCGCCACCTCTGACGCGGTGGGTTGGGGCGGTTTGATCGGGGCAGGCACATCTGCAGACCTGTCGGTAGCTGCTGCTTCCAACTTGGACTTCCTCTTTGTTGATTGTGCCTAAGGGACGGAGAGTCAGGGTCGTTTTCCTGCGATCGGATTTGATTGCGGAGAATGAAGCTCACTTCGTCAATTACCGAGAAAACTCCAGCTCCTTGGACGGCGACGATGACTTTTTCATCCACCATCGCCCCAGGGTTGGGTTCCTGCCCTAACGACGAAAGATCCTCTTTCTTTTTATGCTTCTCCTTTTCTTTCTTCTTCACCTCCCCTTTCTCATCCTCCTTCACCTTCGACTCCTTTTTCTTTTTTTTCTTCCCACCTACCTCGTTCACGGCATTTTTCTCCTACGACCACATTAATACCCGGTTGCTAATGCACGAGATTGGCGTACCTCAGCAATTTGTAAACTGGGGTCCTGGGGCGGCCTTTTGGCGACCGTAACTTCCGAAGTTGATTTACGCTTCGTCCCTGGTTTCACCTATTGGCGGGCGATCAGGTTTCAGGAACACTACGGGAAACCAGGGAAATCATTGCCTCTACGGCCTTGGTTGTCTCTGGCGCACCCTCAACATTATTCTGCTTCTTCTTCTTCTTCTTAACCGGTTCAGAGGTATCCTGTTGGCCGTTAGGACACACAGACTGGGGAGTCAATAGAAACGTACCTTTGACTCTATGGTTTCGGGAGCTGTTTTTCGTTTCTTCGGGGTCGCTGCTACTGGTCGGCTCTCTTGGGTGTTTTCTTTGACCACAGGGGTATCATTGACGGGCGACATCCGGACCGGAGTTCCAAGGGGAGTATCGTTCGCACCAGTAGCTTGCTTCACGTTCCGTTGTTGCCATTGCGAGCGGTGATTGCTCCGTTGCCCTCCTCCCTGCTGCCGCGGTTGTTGATTTCTACCATTCCTCCCAGGACCACCCTGTCCCCGTGGCTGATTCGAATTGTTGCAAACAGAATAACGTATTCACTCACTCCACCGTTGTATAACGTCTTGTGGTATTTCTCGGCCTCTGATATGCATGAGGTGTGCCCTTTGTAGTCTGCTGGAGTTTCGAAGCGTTTGCCGCAGTCGATACAGTCAAACGACGAGCGGCACGTAGCCTGATGCTTATCGAGCTTTGGTTTCGTGAGAACATCCCCACAACCTGCGGAAAGGCTGAGCAATGAGGTAACGACGAGCAGGTCACCATGACCAACTGTTGCATCTGTGGTTGAATCACCTTAAGCTCGGTTAAGCGGATGCGAGCGATTTCGAATACGCACTGAAACGAGACCATTACTGCCTTCCCTTGTCTCTAAAGGAGAGAAAGGGGAATACGAGCAGGTGCTTGATTTGCCGATCACCTCGATTGAAGAAAATTGAGATTTGATCTGGGCTCGACGGCGCGGGAGGCAAGCAAGTACAAACAACCTCCCCCACTCCTCCATGTCACGGCCAGACGTGTCCGGTCAGGCACTTCCACTCGAGGTCATCCTTCCTCTTCAACGCATCCTTGACCTTCAGCATGGCAGCGACGTAGGTGCCTTTGACCGTGTCGCCGGGCAGTTCGACACCGTTGGCTTCTTGAACCAGCTGTTCCCAACCGGTTAGTCAATCTCCGGTGCAGGCACGCGTGTCGATATCGATTGAGGAATAAACTTTGGTGGTCTCAGAGGCATCCCTTGGCGAACTTGAGGCTGCTCATCAACGTCTAGCTGATAATGAGCGGCAGATGAAAGCGCAGATTGACGAGTTGACCGAAGAGCTGAAGGCAAACCAGGACCCGAATCGGATGCAGCTGATTCAAGAAATGATCTCGGTACGGCCACTTGTTGTCTCTGACTTCTCTAGATGACGAAGATAACGCGGTTCTAACACAGGAACTGCTGGGTCAAATGTCTCGTATCCAGGAGAAGGCATCCGAGTCGGAGGCAATCGTCAAGAACATTACAAAGGATATCCAAATCTTGGACTTGGCCAAGAAGAACCTCATGTTGAGCATGACTTCCCTGCAGCGACTTCAATCCCTCGGTGTGCACGTTTTCTGCGGGACGCCTAGCTTGTGAATTCATCCTCCGATCAGTAAACGAGATCGCACAACTCGAGACCCTAATTCGGGAGAACAAGTACCACGATATTTTGCACGCGTATGGGGTGTGTTTCATGACTTGTCGCTTTGATTGGGGTTAGGGGTGCAACCTTCTGACACAATTCAGTAGGCGGTCAAACAGTTGTCCCTGACCTTCAAGCCGTATATCGCAGTTCCGACCATTGCTCAAGTTTGGCGAAGGGTCCAAGACATTCAAGGTGAACTTAGAATGAAGGTTGATGCCGATTTTGATGCATTGTACGTGGGACGGGTCACCCCCGATGGGGTTGACATCCTATCCGATGCTTACCCATTTCCCCAAAGTTACCTCCAGACTTCTTCGCCTGCTCGCACCCTCCCGCCCGAGACAGTCAACTCTGTATGCACAATTGCGGACGCCATAGGCCCCGATGTGCGCCTCCAAATGGTGGAACGTTACGTTGGATCTGAGTTCAAGGAATACCGACGTATTTTTAGACCGTCCGACGAAGCGGGAGGTTTGGACAACGTCGGTAGGCGGTTCGCTTGGTTCAGGCGGGTGCTGGCTCGGCACGAGGCCGAGATGGAGAATGATAAGGATGGAAAACGTGTCTTCCCCGATGATTGGAAGGTTGGATGGGCGATGTTTGCCAAATTCTCCGAAATTACTCGGGAAGATCTAGCGGTTGTGCTATCAAAGGCGGCTCCAACGTTGACGGTGCAACAATTGCTTGATACTTTACAGCCCACGATGGAGTTTGAAACGTTCGTTTCTCGAAAATGGTCCGCGTCGGTACGCACCAATCTCGAACCACGCTTCAGCAAAGTTCTATGACTGATTTTCGTGATGCACAGATAACAGAACTTCTGACGTACAGCAACCCAAACGATCCGAGGCCGCCTAAACCAATCACATCCGCCTTCGAACATCACATGGGCGTTTTTGTTGACGCGCAGGACAGGTCCCGCACCCCGATCACTGTACCTCGAAGCTGTTCACTGACTGTCAGATGCGCACAGGGCCTTGTCGGATATGCTGACGTCTCATCGAAATGGACTCAAGGCACGAAGCTCGCTAGAAGCACGACCATCCTTTGACGTCCCAAATCATGGGGCGGAGGAAGACTCCCCTCCATTGATCGTTCATCCCTCATCAACCGAACTGTTTTACTTCATTGGTCACAACCTCGAGCAGTGCGCGAACCTGGGAAGAACGGGAACGGGGAAGGCGCTATTTGATCTCCTCGGTATACACAAGAAATGGCTGAAGGTTTACGCCGAGGACGTGTTATTAGCGAGCATGAAGAAGTATTGAAATTTTCGTTACCACGCTGACATCTCACCGACCCGTCTCCAGGCCCGTAGTTCAGTTCCAGCCTCGCAAATCAACCGAAAGCCGCTCCGACCCCGCTCAAGTGAAGAACGCATGTTTGGCGATCAATACAGCGGACTACTGTCAGACAACAGCAATGGAGGTCAGATTTCCTCTCAGTTGCGATACTTATCCCGCCGCGCCTTGACCAATTGTGTTGCTCATGATCCAGCTCGAGGAAAAGATCCGAGAAAAGATCGGCGGTGAATACAGGGAAAATATTTCATTGTCGGAGGAGTTTGACATATTCATGAAGTGAGCCGATATGACGTCAACCTTCCGCCGGCGCCCCGCCACTAACGCGCGCTCAAGTGTCATTTCGGTCGCCATCGTATCCCTGTTGAAGGAGTTGGAAGCGGCACTCGATCCGTCGTGTCTGGGCATCGCGCGCACCACCTGGTCTCAGCTAAACTTAGTTAGCGGTCCTTCCAACAATGTCCTAGACCTGACTCAGGCGGTCGAAAACGTCGTCCAGGCCGTGAAAGATCGTATCGAACGGCCGAAATACACACGAAATTTCTTGGACAAGGCCGCAAGGTTTGTATTCTTCAAGTTAATTTCAGGGCCCGCATTCAACTCTCCACCTAAGCCTGATCCTGGCGAAGTTCACGCACGCCCTTGTGAAGAGTCGGCCACTCAAGGAGACGGGAGCAGAGCAGGTGAATCAGATCATGGGCGGCGATCGACGTGACTCATGTTGAGACAGTTGATCATCGACCTACAAGCACTCAAGGCTTGTCTTCTCAAGATGTCCGGCGGTGATTCCGCGGTTTCTGCAAGGTGCGATGCGGGATCACACACTACCGTGTTTGTTCGCTTCAGTTAACTCCGTATAGTTATACGAAGACGGTCAACAAGAATATACAAAGGTTGGAATCGCTTCTGAAGGTCATAGTTACTCCAGCAGTGGGTCGTCCACATTTTCTCTCTCACGAGTCGCGGGCCGCCGCAACTTGATTCAGGACCCTCCAGAAGGTTTCATCCTAAACTACACGCTGTTGATCGGGGACGCTTCATTCTCTAACTTCCAGAAGGTACGTAACGCATTTGAATATCGTGGACAAGTTTCATTTGTGACTCTTCGCAGATCCTCGATCTCAAGGGAACCCCGAAAGCTGAACAGAACGGACTGCTCGATTCATTCCTGACAATTACGAGCACCAAGCCTGAACTCGAGACAGCGTCTTTCTTGTCGTCGCTCGATATGGACCCTTCCGTCGGTAACATCATCGCGACTACCTCAAGTCCCGGAGGAAGTCGCGTATCATTGCCCTGTTTAGTCGCCCAGGTGTCATCATCGGGTGGCGGAGACAACATATTCTCGGCGCTCACGTCTCCCCCACCCGCGGAGAAAGATGCAAACGGGAAGAATGACCCGCCGGGCGAGAAGAAGCGCGAAGTGTTTTCGGACTTCCGTCGGTTTGTCAGCTTCGCGGTCAGACGAGAGAGAGGTGAAAAGGGAGAATGATGAGGATTAGTGTTATCTCCACGCCGCCCAGTGACGCTCCCACGTTATCACTTTTCTGACCCTATGTTTTCCCACTGGTGGATGGCATCGATCGACCGCGAATCATCTGCAAACCAGGTGGCAGGACGGGAGAAGGATACCTTAAACCACTCACGGTCCTTCTTTAGCACCGGTACCAGATACGTGGAGGGATTAAATTACGAGACGACGCTCGAGGCAGCCTATACTATGATCTGGAGTTGAAGTTCGATCTAACTGATGAGGATCGATGCGCAAGCTGTGCCATCAGCGAATCTCGTGCGGCCAGACTTAAATGAGGTGTAACCGCAATCGCTAGCGGTTTATTCAAGGGTCGTGTCGAGGGTGCCGTTCCACATTTCAAATTGACAGGGTCTCCTGCGGCTCATTGCAAGGTGGAAAACGAGCGCCAAACAAACCCTTCCTACTTCGGACTCTTGCTCCCACAGTCCTGGGGTAGCGATAGTGGGAAGAAGAAGCATCGATCGTGGGATCCACCTCGGGGGCCGTACTTGTTCTTTAACTTAGGATCCTCCCTTCTCCTCGCGAGAGTGAGAAAGATCCCACACGATGTCCCACACGGCGACCTTCTAATCTACCCGAAGCGCCGTCGGTGTTGATCGGTACCATGTCGCATGAAAACATGGTACTTGGGATGGAGTCCAATACAGCCTCACGATGGGTGGCTGTCAATGACGGACAGTCAGGATCCACTTCTGTTGAATTTCACCTCCGGAGGTGGTGATATCTGAAGGCGACCGACAATCGGCAGCACCCGGCTGTCAGCACGGTAAATCCGAAGTCTCTATTCAACTCTGATCTCAACCTTACTGAGCGGTGTGCGGTGCCGCTCGTTTAAATGGTATCCCACCACGGTCGTCACGTCTCAAGTAAGTGGCCGAGTATGTGGGCGGCACCTGCCGACCAGCTGCATGGCGTTTGGGCTCCATATCATTGGCGCGAGAGAACCGTGATTGATATCCCATACAAGGGACGCTGGTCAGAGTGCTATCAGATGTCCTTTTTTTCGCGGAGAAGTCCAAAGAGAGCTTCTTAGGAGCAAGTTTCCAGGCGATAATAGCTGATAATGAAAGGGCAATTTGAACTCACAATGTTTGGATGCGGTCTGGCCACTATTTTTCCCACTGTTCGTATCCGGACTGGACATAGGCGAGAGATATAGCGGGGACCGGGATTCAATAACGACCAGTAATTCAGCCGCCCCAACTTCGCGCTGTGGGCGTTCGCCTGGCCCGTATTGCGGAATGCCGACGGTGCACAGCCACAGCGATGGCCTCTCGAACGGACCAGCGGCACAAACTTGGTTCACAAATTCCGTTTCCCGAGTGCGCCAGTCACGACAATCCTTTCCCGCGTAGAATCCCACAGATTTTTGTCCGGTCATCTCCAGATAGATCCGCGATGTGATCTCGCATCCGAACGCGATATTTGACACTTCCCACGACGCAAAGAGATTATGAAGTTCAGGTTCCACCGAATCACTTAAAAGGCATGGTGATGCTTCCTGGACATTCACAACGGTCTCCTTCCGCACACCTTCTTTCTGGCAACCCCGCACCGAAGAATCGACCAGAACATGACCGGAACATCGTTCACCTGCGCTCCGTGCCGGTGAGTCGCCCCGCGCCGCCGAATTTCGTAGCTGACACAGACTGATATCGCACTAGTCGCAAGAAGAGAGTGAGCCACTCCTTCCCCTCCCGTGCGAAACCTGTTCTCACATCGGCAGAGATGCGATGGCGCAACCCCAGTTTGCGGGCGTTGCGCTCGCAGCATCAACGCAAATCTGTGCACTTACACTCCGGCCAGTGATTTGGTCCAATACCAGAGCACCCTGAGAAAAGGGCTCGCTTGCGTTCCTTGCAGGTTAGTTGCGATTTTTGCCTCGAGACCTAATTCGACTTCTTACGCTTCCTCCGAAGACAAAGGAAGAAGGTAATCCAATCATATCCATCACCGCCCCCCCCTGGCTCACACACTCCCGCAGAGGTGTGATGCTGGACGTCCCCATTGTAGCACCTGTCAGGCGATCGGTAAACTCGACCAATGCGTGTATACCGATCAACCTCGGAAGAGCCCTTCAAGGAAAACCCAAACGGAGACCACACAGAATAGCGACAGTTCTCCGTCGTCAACCCCAGAGATTCCTAATTTTGTCCCAGCGGAGTCAGAACCCTTGTTCGGCGATGCCGTGTTCCTGACGGATCCACTGGCCCCGACATTATCGGCCGTTCAGATGACAGAACCCGATATCACTCGCATCCCACTTGTCGACGTATTCTTTTCCTCAAACTCATTCCAAAATCATTCCTCCCAGACTCCCGGTAGGGATCTTGATGAGCTCACTTCGGCCATGTAAGCTTGACCCTCGGCACTGAAATATAATTTGCTGTGTGCTTATTAACGATCCACAGACGCGCATTTTTTGTGGCTTACAATAGCCGCATGGGTTACTTGTTGACACCTGTGAAGAGCGATGCCATTGTGGAGGGTGATTTCATTAACCCCAGCGCCCACCCTTACTTCATCCACCTCTCCAATATGCTCGGGTGCTATTTATACCAGGAGACACAGCTGGATTTCCGACTTCTGTACCTGAACTCACTCCTGGTCACCGCCTGTCGGGAATCCGTGACGACTCTGACGGAAGGCGTTGATCCGCTTGCCTGCGCCCAAGCCAACCTCCTGGCTGCCCAGACGTTTATCTACACCAACCGGGTGAACCACGGTCTTCAGTATTTCCACTCCGTCAGGGATATCGTGAATCGGCATCACTTGCGCCTTGTCCCTGCCCAGACGCCCGGGGGGAATAACTCCGGATTATTCCAACTCACACAGGACGCACGAGAACGGATAAGCCTACTCTCCCAAGCCCTGTACATTGACGTGTACCTTTCCCTGGTACATAGTGAGGGTGGAAATCAGTTCTCGAGACTCGAAACGGAATTTCGTTTCCACCTTCCGGTGAGATTGACTTGACCTGGGCATAGCTGATTCGGTGCTTACGTGGATTTGGGACGATTTTAGCTCGCATACCCGGACATGCAACGTGATCCCGTTGTGATGCGGACCAGGAGCATGCTTCTGATCAGGGACGCAATTCGTCAGATGGACACGGTGGGCAACTCCAGTACGGTGGACCAATAACCCGATCCGTCCAATCCAAATGACTGATGGATTTAATAGGCACAGTTACTGTTGCCTGGCACACGGCGACGGTCAAAATCCTCGTGGATCTCACTTATTTGGTCGACCAGATGTTGCCTTTGATGGAACAGTTCGAACAGGTTCAGGACCACGGCAGGAGCCTTTGCCTGAGATACACATCAGTCATCTCTTTGACCACAATCGCCGAGATACACAGCGTATTGAGCAATACCACCCCGGACTCCAAGATCAAGTGTCTGGAGTCCCTGCAGACGCTCGCGCAACTGACGGAGGAGATCCCTTGGAACCTCCGCCACCTGATGGACCAGTACATTTGCGTGGGTAGCATTATCGATTAACCGCAGTGATCATCGATGGCTAACCGTTGCAATGCAGATCTGCTGGGACAGGGCAATCGCACTGGTCAACTCGCTCCCTACATCAGAACTGGGCGATCTATCGCCAGATGTATTTATGGCGGTGATGTCTCATGCGAAGACCGAATACGACAACCGCCCATCTGCTGTCTCCACCGATCCTAATTCTCTTTGTGCGAATTTGCGAGCTGTGGACGAGAGGCTTCGGATGGCTTGCGAGGCGCAGTACATGATTCCAGGTCCTGCGAGCAGCATAAACGAAGATATTCCACAGATGGTAAACTTTTAGATTCCTAGCGTAATGTTGTGTACAACCCTAGTGTCGTAGTTACTGCTTTTTTTATATCTCTACATGTACCCACCTAGACTTATTGTTTGGGACTATCTATCCGAACTCGCTTCTCCAGATGCTACGGACAGGGGTAACCCGAACTGAGACAAAATCAGCCGGTAAACGAATCAAGAAGTTACCATTTTGACCACCCAAGTTTCCTCGCATTCGCTATCGACATAAGCTAGTCTTCTTTTGGCGAAATCGTCGTCCTTCTCGAGTCCGCGGAAGATGAAACTATCAGCGACCCAATCGACCCTTTTGAGACCCTTGTGTTCTTTCAAGTCGATCTCGGATTGCCTCTGTTTAGCGGCTTTCTGAACCTTTTTTGCCTTGGAAGGATCGTGTGACAGGGTACCCCATTCCGAATCGGCCAAGGGCTGTTGGAGGGCGGCGTGCAACGCGTTCCACACATCGTCACAGGTAACGGGATGTCCGTTGGTCTTTATGTCGATCGACCAAGGGAAGTCCTTGGAAATCAGGCGAACGTGGGACGCTTGGGTGACCGTTGCGTGTGCGTGCCGATAAGCGTAATAGGTCGCGTTTGAGATAGCCGCCTCGGAAGAGGGCTGGAAACGGACGTCCACACGTGCCAGGGTTGTGTCTGCGGCGAGGATAGGGTGGAGACTGGGTTGTTTCCGAGGTTTCGAGGTGAAACGATCGGCTACTGGGAGATAGATCTCAGGCGCGGTTCTTCACTGATTGGGGTCGCATCTCGGGGGGGAGGGGGGAACGGAAACGTACCGTGGAATAAACCTTCCTTGGGCTCGGTCCAGGCTGGCTCTTGCCAATATCCACCGTGGGCCGGTTGGGGTTGGGAATATCCGGGAGGGATCTGACCCCACCCGGGCGTATTGTGATTCCAGGGATTCATGAATGAGATTCGGCGTGGTGGTGAATGTGGAAGGCTGATAGCCCTCTAGTTGGGTGCCCGGGCCGCCCAACGCATCAATAACCGATATGGACCAACCGAACAACCTGGGCGGGCCAACTGAGGACAACGCAGGTGATCGCCGTGGGATCGTCTGGCGATCCAACTTTCCTGGGCCAGACAACCAGTGCATTCAATACCCTGCGGTAGTCACCTTCGGGTGCTTGTAAGGTTTCTCCGCTCCGGATGCCACTTCAGTGTATCCAAACAACTTTACCGTCGAGATGTTGCGATGTTCCTCATGGCCAGATGATCTCGTCGGGGTTCGCATGCCCTTCTCAGCACAGAGCATAGAGCCTGGTGGGTATACAGTGCCGATTAGAAGCCACTACGCATAGTATTCGGCGAGCAAGCTTTCTGCAGACGGAGGTGGCATTTTATTCCACAGTGCTGGAAACCACTTCTCTACACCCGGCGTGTGAGAAAATCTGTCCTCGAAGGGTCTCCCAAAGATCTTTTGAAAGAGTCCGTCATGTTTCGTTTTTTCGCCCCTAAAATCTCCGGATACACCCCAAATCGGCGGATCCGAGTCAGGTTTCGCGTGACAGAGCCGAGATTTCCATTTGTCTATGTTTCAATAGACCGTTTCCCGCAGAATCAGTCCTGCCCAACGCCAGTCAATAGCCGGGTATACTGATTCCAATGACCTGGCCAAATCGCGGAGAATGGCCGCGATTTGGTCGTGGCTTTCGGAAATTTCCATTGCATTGTTTTCTCACGACTGACATGCCAGGAAGCGAGCGGAGGAATGTCTAAAAGGTCAGGCACGACAAGTGCCGTCGGGCGAGGCCGAGCGGTCGATTTACGGCTATGACCAGTGGCTGCACCTGGCTTGAGCTTCTGGCGTTGGGTTACGGCCAGTGGCGGTCCAACATTGCGACCCCAACTCGTTGTTTACCTTTTGATTCCCGGCATCGCGGCATCGGCCGGTTGTCCATTGGGCCCAAGCAGGTTGGGAATTCAGTTTTCCCATTCGATTTTCGCGGACAATAGACCTCAGGTGGTGTGTGAGAAGTACAAGAGGTTCTTTGATTCTCGATGTGAGGTTGATCGGTTCCACAGGTGATGTTGGAGTACACACCCAATCCTGTGTCACGGGTAATTCCGCTCGTTCGTACCAGCTCGATTGATGGTGATGGGTCACTTGCTCACCAGAGGGAAATTGAGTCTCGGCCAGCTGGGAATCAGCTGGTTCCCTCGTATATACAACACGGATACAACGTTATAAACAGGTTGAACTCCACGTTAATCACACTACGTGGGTGTCGGAACGGTTTCCGCTTCATGCGTGCCCAACCTCGGGTGTGCGGGGAATGGAGTGGTAATGGTACCCAAAACATCAGCGGTGGTCACCATCTTCTCCCCTCGCGATGTCGGGATCACGCGGGATCGGGTTCAAGCAGGCCCATGTCCTGCTGTTTGTAGTTTCGCTCGGTAGAGGGCGACACGCACTGTGGGAAAAGTTAGTACTGACGAATCAGTACAAAATTTCAGTCGCTATCGGGTCGTTCTCAGTACCTGCAGCACTGACACATTTTGACGCCTAAATTCCCACAGTACAAAAAAATCCACCGTC
>Ga0307515_10011046_pt1 | contig 17195 bp, 17 predicted proteins | sample 17_EM_MG_FD_194513 | JGI IMG/M metagenome (GOLD analysis project Ga0307515, IMG submission 194513) | Populus trichocarpa ectomycorrhiza microbial communities from riparian zone in the Pacific Northwest, United States - 17_EM | ecosystem: Host-associated > Plants > Roots > Unclassified | place...
CTCGAGGCGAAGATCATCGAGCTGGACAAGAACCGCAACAACGTGGTCCTGTCCCGCCGCGCCTGGCTTGAGCAGACCCAGTCCGAGGTTCGCCAGACGTTCCTCACCACCCTGCAGAAGGGTCAGGTCCGCTCCGGCGTCGTCTCCTCGATCGTCAACTTCGGTGCCTTCGTGGACCTGGGTGGCGTCGACGGTCTCGTTCACGTCTCCGAGCTCTCCTGGAAGCACATCGACCACCCCTCCGAGGTTGTCGAGGTCGGCCAGGAAGTCACCGTCGAGGTTCTCGACGTCGACATGGACCGCGAGCGTGTCTCCCTGTCGCTGAAGGCGACCCAGGAAGACCCGTGGCAGCAGTTCGCCCGTACGCACCAGATCGGTCAGGTCGTCCCGGGTAAGGTCACCAAGCTTGTTCCCTTCGGTGCGTTCGTGCGCGTCGACGAGGGCATCGAGGGTCTGGTCCACATCTCCGAGCTGGCCGAGCGCCACGTGGAGATCCCGGAGCAGGTCGTCCAGGTCAACGACGAGATCTTCGTCAAGGTCATCGACATCGACCTTGAGCGCCGTCGCATCAGCCTCTCGCTGAAGCAGGCCAACGAGGCCTTCGGTGCCGACCCGGCCACGGTCGACTTCGACCCGACGCTGTACGGCATGGCCGCGTCGTACGACGACCAGGGCAACTACATCTACCCCGAGGGCTTCGACCCCGAGACCAACGACTGGCTCGAGGGCTTCGAATCCCAGCGCGAGGTGTGGGAGACCCAGTACGCCGAGGCGCAGCAGCGCTTCGAGCAGCACCAGGCGCAGGTCATCAAGTCCCGCGAGGCCGACGCCCAGGCGGCGGCCGAGGGCGTCGACACGGCGGGTGCGGCTCCGGCCGCGGCCGGCGGTGGTGGCGGCGGCGGTTCGTACTCCTCCGAGGGTGCGGACACGTCCGGTGCGCTGGCGTCCGACGAGGCGCTTGCTGCGCTGCGTGAGAAGCTGGCGGGTGGGCAGAGCTGAACGCCCACTGAGCTGTAGCTCTTGATTGAGGGGCCGTACCTTTCGGGGTGCGGCCCCTCAGTCGTGTGTTTCGGCTTGCGGCCGGTGGGGGCTGGTCGCGCAGTTCCCCGCGCCCCTGAAGGGGCGCTTTCCCCCGGCCTTGTAGAAACGTGCGGGATACATCAGTAACTGCCGTGCTGTAACCGGTCGTTGGGACCCTGCCTCGGTCATTCATGATCGGAGAAGGGGAGCCGGACCATGGCAAGGAACCAGAGCCGACGTGCATTTCTGCGGAACGTGGGTCTCACCGGTGGCGCGGGCACGATGTTCGCCACCATGGGGGCCCTCGGACTCGCCCCCACCGCGCAGGCCGCCCAGCGGGAACAGCCCTTTCGTGCCCTGAGCACGAGCGACTTCCACCTCGCCGGACGCGGTGCGGCCAAGGTCGTCATCGTCGGCGGTGGCATCGCCGGACTGACCACGGCGTACGAACTGGGCAAGGCCGGCTACGACTGTACGATCCTGGAGGCCAGGGACCGTACCGGCGGCCGCAACTTCACCGTCCGCGGCGGTGACACCACGACCGACCTCTACGGCAACCGGCAGACCGCCCGGTTCGCCGACGGGCACTACATGAACTGCGGTCCCGCGCGGATCCCGCAGTGGATGGTCACCCTCGACTACTGCCGTGAACTCGGCGTCCCCATCCAGGTGTTCACCAACGTCAACGCGGACGCGTACATCTACAACGAGTCCACCGGCATGACCAAGCCCGAGCGCTACCGCACCGCCAAGGCCGATGTCTACGGCTATGTCTCGGAGTTGCTCGCCAAGGCCACGGACAAGGGCGCCCTGGACAAGGAGTTGACCGCCGCCGACCAGGAGCGGCTCGTCGAGTTCCTCAAGGGCTGGGGAGAGCTCGGGGACAAACTGACCTATGAAGGCGGTGACTTCCGCGGGTACTCGACCGTCCCGGCCGCCGCAGGCACCCCGGGTGTGCTGCTCGGGGACGTGCCCACCGCCTCCGAGGTCCTCGCCAGCGGTGTCGGCCGCTACTTCTCCTTCGAATTCGGCTTCGACCAGGCCATGTTGATGTTCCAACCGGTCGGCGGCATGGACCAGATACCGAAGGCCCTCACCCGGGCGATCGGCGCGCACCGCATCCGTACGGGCGCGGTCGTCTCGAAAATCACCGACAAGGGGAGTGGTGTTTCGGTCACCTACACCCAGGGCGGCCGTACGAAGGTGGTCGAGGCGGACTACTGCGTCGGCGCCCTGCCGCCCAACATCCTCGCCAAGATCCCGCACAACCTCGGCAGCGGCGTCCAGACCGCGCTGGAGGCGATCACCCCGTCGTCCGCAGCGAAGATCGGCCTGGAGTACAAGTCCCGTTGGTGGGAGCTGGATCACCGGATCTACGGCGGTATCACCGAGACCGACCAGGACGTCACCCACATCTGGCACCCTTCTTATGGCTTCCACGGTGAGCGGGGCGTCCTCATCGGGTATTACAACTACGACGACGACGCGGACTCCTACGCGAAGCTCACCCCCAAGGGGCGGGAAGAGCGTGCTGTGGCCGTGGGCGTGAAGATCTACGGGGAGAAGTACCGCAGCGAACTGGCATCGTCCTTCTCCCACCACTGGCGTCAGACGCCCCACCTGGAGGCCGCGTGGCACGACACCCCGGGTGGCCCGGACGACGTCCGCTACAAGCCGCTCAACGACCCCACGGGACGCGTCTACTTCGCCGGCGACTGGCTCAGCTACACAGATGCCTGGCAGCACGGCGCGTTCTCCTCCGCCCGCAAGGCCGTGACCGCACTCCACGCGCGCGTGCTGTCCTCGTGACGTGGACGCCCGCCCGGTGACACGGGGGCACGGCGCATGAAAAGCCCGTAAGAGGTGCCTGATCAGGGGCATGGGCGGGAATGCCCATGCCCTGGAGGGCGTTGTGCAGTACGAACACGAGGAGGAGCGGTCACTGTGCTTGATCCGCAGGGTTTGTACGCATGGGAGCCGAAGGGCCTGGCAGTCGTCGACATGGCGCTCGCACAGGAGTCGGCCGGTCTTGTCATGCTCTACCACTTCGACGGATACATCGACGCGGGCGAGACGGGCGATCAGATCGTCGAACGTCTGCTCGACACGTTGCCCCACCAGCTCGTGGCCAGCTTCGACCACGACAGGCTCGTCGACTACCGCGCCCGCCGCCCGCTGCTCACCTTCAAGCGGGACCGCTGGACCGAGTACGAGGAGCCCACGCTCGACGTGCGACTGGTCCAGGACGCCACCGGAGCCCCCTTCCTGCTCCTCTCCGGCCCCGAGCCGGACGTGGAGTGGGAGCGCTTCGCCGCGGCCGTCCAGCAGATCGTGGAGCGGCTCGGCGTCCGGCTGTCCGTGAACTTCCACGGCATCCCCATGGGCGTCCCGCACACCCGCCCCGTGGGCGTCACCCCGCACGGCAACCGCAACGACCTCGTCCCCGGGCACCGCAGCCCCTTCGACGAGGCGCAGGTCCCCGGCAGCGCCGAGGCGCTCGTCGAGTACCGCCTCATGGAGGCCGGTCACGACGTCCTGGGCGTCGCCGCGCACGTCCCGCACTACATCGCCCGCTCCCCGTACCCGGACGCGGCCCTGACCGTCCTGGAGGCCATCACGGCGGGCACCGGACTGGTCCTCCCGGGCATCGCGCACTCCCTGCGCACCGAGGCCCACCGCACCCAGACCGAGATCGACCGCCAGATCCAGGAGGGCGACGAGGAGCTCGTGGCGCTCGTCCAGGGCCTGGAGCACCAGTACGACGCCGCCGCGGGCGCCGAGAGCCGCGGCAACATGCTCGCCGAACCGGTCGAGATCCCGTCGGCGGACGAGATCGGGCAGGAGTTCGAGCGCTTCCTGGCGGAGCGCGAGGGCGACAGCTGACGCGCGGCAACCGATCGGGGCCTGTCCGCCGGACAGGCCCCGATCGGTTGCCGGTGGTCACCGGGTGTCCTGTCGGTGACAGGCCGTAGGCTTCGGTCCATGCTGAAGGTCGGCCTCACCGGGGGCATCGGTGCCGGTAAGAGTGAAGTGTCGCGGCTGCTCGTGGGATACGGCGCCGTCCTGATCGACGCCGACCGCATCGCGCGCGAGGTCGTCGCGCCCGGAACTCCCGGGCTGGCGGCGGTGGTCGAGGCCTTCGGGGCGGACGTGCTCGGCGCGGACGGCGCCCTGGACCGGCCGAAGCTGGGCTCCATCGTCTTCGCCGACCCCGAGAAGCTGGCCGTTCTCAACGAGATCGTGCACCCCCTGGTCGGCAGGCGCTCGCGTGAACTCGAAACCGCCGCGGCCGACGACTCCGTAGTGATCCATGACGTCCCCCTCCTCGCCGAGAACGCCCTCGCCGCGCTGTACGACCTGGTGATCGTCGTCGACGCGAGCCCCGAGACCCAGCTCGACCGGCTGGTCCGGCTGCGGGGGATGACCGAGGACGACGCACGCGCGCGTATGGCCGCCCAGGCGACGCGCGAGAAGCGGCTCGCCATCGCGGACATCGTCATCGACAACGACGTACCCCTGGAGGCGCTGGAGCGGCGCGTACGGGACGTATGGGCCGAACTCGTGCGCAGGGCGCACGCGCCCCAACAGCCACCCCAGGAATAGCGGCCCTTTCCGCGGGCGTTGAAACGTCCGAGTGAGGGAAGGACTTTGCCGTGCCCGAGAACAGCGGAACGACCGGACGTACTCCGGAGACCCATGTCATCGACTTCCGTGCCGCCGAGCAGCTGCTCGACGCGCGGGACCCGCGGGGCGCGGTGAAGCTGCTCGACCGCGTCATCGACGCGCACCCGGAGAACACCGCCGCGCGCCTGCTGCGCGCGCGTGCCTTCTTCGCGGCCGCGCAACTGCGCCCAGCCGAGCTGGAGTTCACCATCGTCCTGGAGCGCGAGCCGGACAACGCCTTCGCGCACTTCGCGCTCGCCCGCACCTACGAGCGACAGGGCCGCGCCGACCAGGCCAAGCGCCACTTCCGGCTGGCCGCCGCGCTCGACCCCACACCGCAGTACCTGAAGGCGGCCCGGTTCGAGGAGTAGGCGCCCGCCTGTAGAGCGCGCTTGTGCACGTCAGGGGTTGCGGTGCTCCGGCGGGCGGTACGGCGGGACGTCCGGGCCCGGCTGGTAGTGCGGGCCCTGGCGCATGTGTCTGAGGATCATGGCCATGTCGACCGTGACGATCAGCCACAGCACCGCGCAGGCCGCCGCCCACCCGGGGCGCCCGGCGAGCACGAACGCGACCGTGCCGAAGATCGTCCAGACCAGCCCCCACACGCTCAGCCAGAACCGTGTCCGCAGCGGACTGCGCGCTGTCGTCGGCTCACTGCCTGTACGCATCAGGATCACTACTCCTGCTTGCAACGTACTCTTCGGGGCGGACGTTCTCCACAGGGATCCACAGGGCTTCATGAGGCTCCACAGGGAGGGGAAGCGCACCGTGCTGCCGGACGCCGACGAACTGCCCGAGGTCCTGCTCGACCTCGCCGTACCCCATGAGGACATCAACGAACTGGTGCGACTGCGCCGGGTGTTGACGCGGGACACCGACGCGACGCGGCTCCTGGAGGAGTGCGTCGGCGAGCTGGTGAAGGACATCGGGGAGCACGGCCACTGGACCCGGCTCACCGAGCTGCTCCTGGCCCGGCTGCCCGAGGCCCCGGCCGAGGTCGGCGCCTACTTCCCCGTGTACGTGTTCGTCGCCGCGCTGCCCTACACGCGCGCGTACCACCGTGAACGCGACATCCCCGCCGACGTCTCCCGGCGCACCCTCGCCGACCTGGGGCGCAACATCGCGGTGCACCACAGACGGTTCGGCGGGGGAGGGCTGCCGTTCCCGCAGTGGCTCGTCCCGCACTTCCGCGGCGAGCTGTACCAGCTGGGGCGGTTGCAGTTCGAGCGGGCGCGGCTCGACGAGAGCACCGCGCGGACGCTCACGGCGGCCGGGCTGGACGCGGAGCCGGGGACGCCCTGCCTGAACCTCCACATCCCCGACTACTCCGGGCCGCTCACCCCGGCCGCGTGCGACCGCTCGCTGAAACTGGCCCGCGCCTTCTTCGCCCGGTACTTCCCCGAAGAACGCCACGAGGTTGCGACCTGCCATTCCTGGCTGCTGGACCCGCAGTTGAAGCAGTATCTCTCCGCCGACTCCAACATCGTCCGCTTCCAGGAACGGTTCCGAGTGATCCGCGAGGACACGGAGCCGGTCGACACCGATCCCGTCCAGTTCGTCTTCGGCCATCCCGAGCAGCCGGTGGAAGGCCTGCCGAGGGGTACGTCCGTGGAGCGGGCCGTCGGGGATCATCTGCGGGCGGGTGGGCACTGGTACCTCGGACACGGGTGGTTTCCGCTCTGATCCCCGGCTCGACTCGGACCTCCCATAGTCGCCAACAGTTGCCTGCCTGAAGGGAATTGACTCGTACGGGTGAATCAGTGCGAGTCAGGAACGGATGTGCGGACGCGGTCCGTTGGACGGGCATGCGAATCGAAATGCGTGAGGGGTACGAGGGGACAGGACCCGGGGCGATCACTCCGGACGGCTGCGCGGTCGAGCTGTACTCGCGGCTGTCGATCGGCCAGGAGCCGGACATCATCGCCGCGGCCGTGCCGGCGGGTGCGCGCATCCTGGAGCTGGGCAGCGGGGTGGGGCGGGTGACCCACCCCCTCCTGGAGCGCGGGTTCACGGTCACGGCGGTCGACGAGTCCGCCGAGATGCTGGAGCGGGTTCAGGGAGCGCGCACGATATGCGGTCCGATCGAGAACCTCGATCTGGGCGAGACCTTCGACGTGGTGATGCTCGCGTCGTTCCTGGTGCACGCCGGGGACGCCGAGGTGCGGCGCGGACTGCTGCGGACCTGTGTACGGCATGTCGCGGCGGGCGGCTGTGTGTTGATCCAGCGGGAGGGCGAGGACTACCACACGAACCTGCCGCGCGAGCGGATCGATCCCAGTGGCTTCACCGTGCGGATGGTGTCGGCGGAGCCGGTTGGGGACGGGGTCGACTCGGTGCATGCGGAGTATGTGTTCCCGGACGCGGTCTGGACCCAGACGTTCCTGTCCCGGCCGTTGACGAAGGACCAGTTCGAGGAGGCGCTGGTGGAGGCGGGACTGAAGGTGGACAGCTATCTGACACCGGACCGGATATGGGTGAGGGCGGTGGCGGTAACAGGGGAGGCAGAGGCGCCGGAAGGAGAGGGAGCGGAAGTGGCTTAGCGGTCTCGCCCGGAAGTTCTTCGGGGGTTGATCATTCGGTCTTGCCAGCGGTATCGGCTGCTGCGCGACTGGCCGCTGATCACCTCGGCTCGCCGCGCTCGGCAGCTGTGAGTCGGGCTTGAGTGTCGGTGTCCTGCCCTGCCGAGGCGGCATGGGCAGGGGCAGGACACCACGGCGCGGTGGGCGGGTCAGCCGAGCGAGACCAGACGCGCGCCCCCGTCGGTCTCGATGATGGTGCCGGTGAGGTTGGCATTGGTGGCGGTCAGGGCCACCACCTCGGCGATCTCCTGTGCCGAGGCGATGTGGCGGACCGGCAGGGTGGCAGCCGCTTGTGCGAAGTACTCGCGCTTGGCATCTTCCGGCAGGCCGTTCCACCAGGGCGTGTCGACGAGCCCGGGGGAGACGGCGTTCACCCGTATCGGAGCGAGTTCCGCGGCCAGCGGCTTGACCAGGGCCTCGACGGCGCCGTTGAGGGCGGCGATGCCGGCCGTTCCTGGCATGCCGGTCCGCGCGGTGATGGCGCTGAGCAGGGTGATGGACCCGTCCGGTGTGAGGTGCGGCAGGACCGCCTGGATCGTGGTGACGTGGGGCCAGAACTTGGCCTCGAACGCGCGTCGCAGCATCGTCAGGTCGAGATCGGCCACCGGCCCCGGCCCTTCGCTTCCGCCGGCCGCCAGGACCAGCCAGTCGATGCTGCCGGTCGCCTCGGCGAGTGCGCTCATCTCGTCAGGGTTTGCGGCGTCGGCCCGGTGCCCGACCAGTTCGGCGTCGGTGACGGCAAGGGCGTCGAGGCGCTCCTTGCTGCGGCCGGCGATGTGCACCGTGGCGCCACGTGCCTGGAGCAGGCGGGCCGTTGCGAGCCCGATTCCGGAGGTTCCCCCGACCACGAGGGCAGTGCGCTGGGACATGGCGTCTCCTCATTTCGAACCGCTGCGTCTCGAATTAAGCTAGCCTCCATGGTCATGGACAAGCAACCCCCCTCGGAGTCACGCCCGGGACGCAAGCGCAGCGCGGAGAGCCGGATGGCGATCCTGGTCGCGGCGTTCGAACTGGTCGGCGAGATCGGCTACGCGGGCCTGACGATCGAAGGAATCGCCAACCGCGCCGGATGCGGCAAACAGACGATCTACCGCTGGTGGCCCTCCAAGGCCCACGTTCTCCTCGAAGCGCTCGCGGTGAAAGCCGATCTGTACATCACGAACGCCGACCACGGCTCCTATACCGACGACGTACGGGCCTTCCTGGAGGACACGTTCCGGCTCAGCCGCCAGCAGCGCGTCGTCGACATCCTGCGCGTTCTGATGGCGGAGGCCCAGATCAACGAGGAGTTCGGCGAGCTCTTCCGCAGCTCCTTCCTGCAGCGGCGGCGCGACGCGCTCCAGGTCGTCCTTGATCGGGCCCGGACACGGGGTGACCTGCCGCCCCGTCCTACCGCGTCAACCGTCCTGGACATCGTGTTCGGCACCTTGTGGTACCGCCTCCTGACCACGCGCCGGCCCATGGGCGACGACCTCGTCGAGGACCTCACGGCCACCCTCACGCAGGCTGCGCAACACCCGACCAACACAGCGATCGACCTGGGAGACCAGCAATGATCCTGCCCCGCACCATCCTCATCACCGGCGCCACCGACGGCCTCGGCCTGGCCCTGGCCGAACGCCTGGCAGCCGACGGCGCCGACCTGATCCTGCACGGCCGCAACCAGGCCAAACTCGACCGCATCGCGGACCAGTTCACGGCCCGCGGCGAATCCAGGCCCCGGACCGTGACCGCGGACCTCGCCGACCTCGACCAGGTCCGCCGCATGGCCGCCGAGGTTCGCGCATCGGTGGACCGACTCGACGTCCTGGTGAACAACGCCGGCATCGGCGGCGGCCAACCGGACGGCCGCACCCGCCGCACCAGCGCCGACGGCCACGAGCTGCGCTTCGCCGTCAACTACCTCGCCGGCTTCCTGCTCACCCTCGAACTCCTGCCGCTGCTGCGCGCGTCAGCGCCGGCCCGCATCGTCAACGTCGCCTCCATCGGCCAGCACCCGCTCGACGTCGAGAATCTGATGCTGGAGCGCGACTACGACGGCATCCGGGCCTACGGCCAGAGCAAGCTCGCCCAGATCACGTCCGGCTTCGAACTCGCCGCACGCCTGCCCGCCGACGAGGTCACGGTCAACAGCCTGCACCCCGCGACCTATATGCCGACCAAGATCGTCCTGGCCGAGATCGGATACAGCATCGACACCCTGGAGGAAGGAGTGACCGCCACCCGCCGGCTCGTCTCCGATCCGGCACGCGCCGGTACCACCGGACGCTTCTACGACCGCACCCGCGACGCACGCGTTCATTCCCAGGCATACGACAGCGCGGCCCGACTGCGCCTGTGGCAGGCGAGCCTGCAACTCACCAAAACCGAGAGTCCCCTGTGTCGAGTGCCGGTGGAGTGATCCGCTTCTCGTGATCGGTCTGCCTGTACGCCCGTACCTTCGACGGCGAACCGCTCAGCGAAGGAAATCGCGTGCGGCGGCGATGAGTTCGAGGACGAGGGCCGGTCTACCCCTGTGAAAGCAACACGGACCGCTTCCCAGCGCTCCCACCGCTTCCCACTGCTTCCCACAGGAGAACCTCATGTCCGAGACCACCGCTTCCCCGGCCTCCGCGAACTCCCGCCCCGTCGCCGTCGCCGTCGCCGAGTCCGCGACCGCTCGCGGTCGCCGTGCCCGGATCGCGCTGCGTGCCCTTCAGGTGCTGATCGCCCTGTTCTACGGCGTCGCGAGCTCGCTGCCCAAGCTGATCGCGGACCCGTCGGCTGTGGACTCCTTCGACCGGATCGGCTGGGGCAGCGGGGCCATGTACACCATCGGCGCGCTCGAACTGGCCGGTGCCGTCGGGCTGTTGGTCCCGCTGCTGCAGTCGGTGGCGGCGACGGCGCTCAGTGCGCTGATGGTGGGCGCGTTCGTCGTGCAGATGACCGTGTTCCACGGTGAGAACGCGGCGACACCGCTGATCCTGATCATCCCGCTGGCCCTGATCGCCTGGGCGCGGCGGGGGCAGAACAGGGAGTTGCTGCGAGTGCTACGACGACGGGCGTGATCCGTGCGGTACGGCTGATCACAGCTGAGCGCAGGGTGACGGTGGCATCCGGTGGGCCGAGGGGCCCGGGCCGGAGGTCACCGTTGCCGGTCGCGGTGCGTGCTGCGGCGTGAGTCGCGGCGTGAGTCGTGGTGGGTGCCCCGGTCCCGGGAAGCATCGGGAGCGGTGGCGGGATCGGCGTCGGCGGTGGGCTGGCCGCGCAGGCGTTCCATCTCGCGGCGGTCGCGTTTGGTGGGGCGGCCGGTGCCGCGGTCGCGGATGCCGGCCGGGGCGACGGCCTCGCGAGGCGGGGGCGGCGGGGAGTTGTCCACGTAGCACTGGACGGCGACCGGAGGGCCGACCCGTTTGCGGATGACCTGCTTCACGATGACGATGCGCTCGTGGCCCTCGTGACGGAGGCGTACCTCGTCGCCGACGTGGACGGAGTGGGCGGGCTTCACGCGCTCGCCGTTGACGCGGACGTGGCCGCCCTTGCAGGCGGCGGCGCCCATGGAGCGGGTCTTGACCAGGCGGACGGACCAGATCCAGCTGTCGACGCGGACGCTCTCACCGTTCGAGGGACCGGCGGCCCTGGCGGCGGCCACGGCGTCGCTCTGCGGCTCGGCCGCGGGGCTCTGGGGCGCGTCGGTGTTCCGGCTCGTCGTGGTCGTCGTGCCGGTTCCGTTGTCGCCGTCGGTCTCGTCCGCACCCTCGGAAGCCATGCCTCGACTTTAGTCCCCCGAGGCGCGCGGCTCCGGCGGGTTTCGGCCGACGACCTGAGCCGGGGGACGCTCCTCGGGGCGCGACTTGGCCTGGCTTGGCGCGTGCTTGGTGGCTCTCGGTGTCGCCGTCACGTGGTCGCCCTACGGTGAGGGCATGAACCTGTCGGACCTCGACCATCGGATCACCGGCTGCCGGGCCTGCCCCCGCTTGGTCGCCTGGCGCGAGGAGGTCGCCCGTACCAAACGCGCCGCCTTCGCCGACTGGACGTACTGGGGCCGCCCGGTACCCGGCTTCGGTCCCGCCGACGCCTCGCTCCTGATCATCGGCTTGGCCCCGGCCGCGCACGGCGCCAACCGCACCGGCCGCATGTTCACCGGCGACCGTTCCGGGGACGTCCTGTACGAGGCCCTCTACGACATCGGCCTCGCCTCGCAGCCGACCGCCGTGAGCGCCGACGACGGCCTTGAGCTGTACGGCTTGCGCATCACCTCGCCGGTGCGCTGCGCCCCGCCCGCCAACAAGCCCACCCCTGAGGAGCGGGACACCTGCCGTTCCTGGCTCGTCGAGGAACTGACCCTGCTGCGGCCGACGTTGAGGGCCGTGGTCGTACTCGGCGCCTTCGGCTGGCAGGCGGCGCTGCCCGCGTTCGCGGCGGCGGGGTGGCAAGTCCCGCGCCCACGGCCCGCGTTCGGGCACGGGACACAGGTCTCCCTCGGCGGCCTCGACCTCTTCGGCTGCTTCCACGTCAGCCAGCGCAACACCTTCACCGGCAAACTCACCCCCGCGATGCTGCGGGGCGTCCTGCGCACGGCGGCCGGGGCGGCGGGGCTGCCGACCACGCCGTAGCGAGGCTAGGGTCGCAGGATGGGCCTGTATCCGGAGATCGAACCGTACGACCACGGCATGCTCGACGTCGGTGACGGCAACCGCGTCTACTGGGAGACCTGCGGAAACCCGCGCGGCAAGCCCGCGGTCGTGCTGCACGGGGGCCCGGGGTCGGGCTGTTCTCCCCGTTCCCGGCGCTACTTCGACCCCGCCGTCTATCGGATCGTGCTGCTCGACCAGCGCGGGTGCGGACGCTCCACACCGCACGCGAGCGCCTACGACACCGACATGAGCGTGAACACGACGGCTCACCTCATCGCCGATCTGGAGCTGCTGCGGCGGGAGTTGGGGATCGAGCGGTGGCTGGTGTGGGGCGCGTCGTGGGGGTCGGTGCTCGGGCTGCGGTACGCGCAGACGCATCCGGGGGCGGTGTCGGAGCTGGTGCTGACCTGTGTCGCCACCGGGTCCGATCCCGAAGTGGCCTTGCTGACCAGGGGACTTGGGAAGCTGTTCCCGGAGGCGTTCGAGCAGTTCGTCGGTGAACTGCCCACGGACGAACGGGACGGCAACCTCGCCGCCGCCTACAACCGGCTCATCGAGTCGCCCGACCGGGCGGTGCGGGAACGGGCCGCACGGGCCTGGACCGACTGGGAGACGGCGATCATCCCCGCCCCGCCGCGCTCCGAAAAGCGGTACGAGGACCCGGAGTTCCGGATGGGCTTCGCCCGGACCGTCACGCACTACTGGGGCAACGACCACTTCCTGGGGGAGGGAAACGAGGAGGGCGTCGTGCTGCGGGACGCGCCCCTCCTCAAGGACATCCCCGGCACCCTCGTCCAGGGCAGCCTCGACCTCGGCAACCTCCTCGGTGTCGTCTGGCGGCTCCAACACGCCTGGCCCGGCAGCGAGTTGGTGATGGTGGACGAGGCCGGGCACAACATGGGCGCGCCGGGTGTCGTGGAGGCGCTGGTGGCGGCGACGGACAAGTACGCGCGGCGCTAGTCCAGTTGGCGGCCCGGTTGGTCAGCCGACTCGCGCCGCCGCCACCGGTCGTGCCGTCACGTCGTAAGTCCCGCTGCTCTTCGACGAGTTGACGCTCCACCGGTACCGCGAGAACTCGCCCGTGGTGTCGGAGGCGTAGAACATCATGTGGCCGATGCCGACGCCCTGGAGGTTCTCGCCGGTGACGTTGCCGACCATGCGGGTGTCGGGGTACTTGGGGTAGTTGGTCAGGGCGTAGACGCCGTGCGGGTCGGAGGTGCAGTCGATGATCTCGACGGCGTACTGCGTCTCGCCGGTGAAGTCGGCGGTGCCGCTGAAGACGCCCTTGACCTCGCGGACCATGACGATGTGGCCGGTGTTGTCGGGGTCGCTGCCGCTGTAGTCGACGGCGATGATGTCGCCGGGCCGGAGGTCGGCGACCTTGCGAACGCGCTGGAAGCGGGGGCCGGCGGTGCCGTTCAGGAAGGCCGCGCAGTAGTCGGCGGCCTCCGGGACCTTCTCCTGGAAGTACTGGAGGAAGTAGTCGTCCGTGGCCCAGCCGTATGTGTGCTTCAGGACGCCGGTGACGAAGGACGCGCAGCGGGCGCGGGCCACCCAGCTCGCCGGGTCGTCGGGTGTGCCCCAGGTGAGGGTGGCGGGTGAGCCCGACTGGTAGACGTTGTTCTGGCGGGCCGTACGGCCGCTGACGACGGTGATCTCGTCGGCGGACAGGGCGCGGGCGTAGGCACGTACGTCGTCGATCGCGCCCTTGAAGCGGTTGACGGGCGCGCCGTCGAAACGGGCCCGGCCGATGGAGAGGCCCGCGGGTGCCGCCCAGGACAGGGCCGTCGCCGCGCTGCCCGCCGGCAGGCCGTCGACGTACAGGCGGATCTGCGTGCCGTCCCAGACGCCGGTCAGATGGGTCCAGATACCGAGACCGGCCGGTGACGTGGCGACGGCGGACACCTTCGTCGCCTGGTCCTCGCTGCGGACCTTGAAAGCCCAGGTGGAGACGGTGTTGTCGTACTGGAGGAGGAAGCGGCTGGTGGTGGCGGAGTCCTGGCTCACCGCCGTGTACATGGTCGCCGGGTCGGCGTCGCTCGCCAGCCGCACCCACGCCGAGACGGTGAACGGGAGTGTCGTGTCCAGGACGGAATCGGTGGCGGCGTACGCCCCGGACGTCCCGTCGAGACTCAGCTCGCCGCCCGCGCGCAACGCCGACCAGGTCGCACCGGAACCGAGTGTGACGGGGTGCTCGCGGCCGGAGCGGTCCGCGCCCGAGCCGTCCAGCGACCAGTGCCCCACCAGCCCATTGACCAGATACCCGGCCGCCAACAGCCGCTGATATCCCACCAGTTGCTCGGCCTGCGCCAGATGCGGCGTGCCGACCGGTGTGAACGGAGTGTCCAGCGCCACGTCCGCCACGGCCACCTCCGACTCCTGCGCCACGCTCGCCATCGCCCCGACGCCGACCAGTGCGGCCCCGCTCAACAGGCCACGTCTGCTGACCATGTTCGCTCCCTCTGCTTACGACTGCGCGTCGTCCCCGAACAGATGCCGGACCGTGGAACGGTAGTTGGTCCGTACGTGGGCCAGTGCGTGCGCGCGGGCGCGGTCCGGGTCGCCGGATGCGATCGCCTCGTACAACTCACGGTGTTCCACGAGGAGTTGGGGCCACTCCTCGTTCCGTCGGGTCATCCAGCGCAGTCGGCCGGCGACCGGTTCCAGGGCGGCGGTCAGCAGCGTGTTGCCCGCTATCGTCACGATGCTGTCGTGCAGGCGGCTGTTGATGTCCGTGATCACCTCGGCGTCCCCCGCCTCGGTCGCGGCGGCCGCACGGTCGAGGAGTTCCGCCACCTCGGCCAGATCCTCCGGGGTCGCGCGGGTCGCGGCGAGCCCGGCGGCGTAGACCTCCAGGGCCTCGCGCAGTTCGAAGAGTTCCCGCACGTCGTTCGGGGTGAGACGGCGTACGACCGTGCGACGCGGGGTCTCGAAGTGGACGAACCCCTCGGCGACCAGCGCGCGGATCGCCTCGCGGACCGGCACCCGGGAGATGCCGAAGCGCTCGGCCAGCTCGCGCTCCACCAGCCGGTCACCGGGGCGGAGGCGACCGGCGATTATGTCCTGCCGCAGGGTGGCCAGGACGCGCTCGCGCACCGCTCCGAGGGGTTCGATCTTCGCTGTCGTGGAGCTCATGGGTTTATCTTCGCCGACTCCGAGGGTCTTTTACGGAGCGTTAACAACGGAGACATCGGTCGGAACGGTTGACGGGAGGACTATGACGGCAGTTTGGTATACCAAACGACACCGGAAGCCGTCCTGCCCATCCCTCCCGTCCCCTCGCCCTGGAGGCCCTGTGTCCCTCGCCGACAGTGCCGCAGTCACCGGCACGCCAGCGTTCGTCCCCGATCCCCGGCTCACCAACGAAGACCTCGCGCCCGCCGACAAGCGGAACTGGAAGGTCTTCGACCTCTTCGCCATGTGGATGTCGGACGTCCACAACCTCGGCAACTACACGTTCGCCGCAGGCCTGTTGGTCCTCGGCATGAACGTCTGGCAGGTCTTCACCTCCCTGCTCGTCGGCTTCGTGCTCATCTACGTCGGCATGAACTGGATGGGGAAGATCGGGCAGGCGCACGGCGTCCCGTTCCCGGTCGTCAGCCGGATCAGCTTCGGCGTGTGGGGTGCGAACATCCCGGCCCTCATCCGGGCCGTGATCGCCATCATGTGGTACGGCATCCAGACCTATCTCGCTTCCGTCGCCGTCAACGTGATGCTGCTGGCGGCCTGGCCGGGCCTGGAGTCCTGGACTCACCACTCCTTCCTGGGACTTGACGCCCTCGGCTGGGTCTCCTTCGTGTCCCTCTGGCTGATCCAGGCGGTGATCATCAGTCAGGGCATGGAATCCGTAAGGAAGTTCCAGGACTTCTGCGGTCCCGCGATCTGGCTGGTGATGATCGCGCTGGCCATCTGGGTGCTGGCGAAGGCCGGTTGGTCGATCTCGCTCACCTCGACCCCGCACCCGGTCTCGTTCGGCGAGCAGTGGCGGCAGTGGTTCGGCGCGATCGGGCTGATCCTCGCGACGTACGGCACGCTGATGCTCAACTTCTGCGACTTCTCCCGCTTCGCGCCCGACTACAAGACCGTGCGCCGCGGCAACTTCTGGGGCCTGCCCATCAACTCCACGGCGTTCGTGGTCGTTTCGGTGATCGTCACGGCCGGCTCGCTGGAGGTCTGGGGCCAAGCCATCACGGATCCCGCCGAGTTGGTCGCCAAGGTCGGCAACACCTGGGTGATGGTGCTGGGCGCGCTGACGTTCGCCGTCGCCACCATGGGCGTCAACATCGTCGCCAACTTCGTCTCACCGGCTTACGACCTGGCCAACGTCTGGCCGCAGAAGATCACCTTCAAGATCGGCGGCATGATCAGCACGGTCGCCGCGCTGGTCGTGACCCCGTGGAACCTCTTCTCGAATCCCACGGTCGTCAACTACTTCCTCGGCGGCCTCGGCGCCTTCCTGGGCCCGCTGTTCGGCGTGATCATGGTCGACTACTACTGGGTGAAGCGCGGCCGGGTCGACGTACAGGAACTCTTCGACGCGACCCCGGGCTCCCGCTACTACTACCGGAAGGGCGTCAACCCCAAGGCCCTGTGGGCGTTCCTGCCCTCGGCGGCGGTCGCGGCGGTGCTCGCGCTGGTGAAGACGTTCAGCGACGTGGCCCCGTATTCGTGGTTCATCGGTACGGCACTGGGCGCGGGCCTGTACGTACTGATCTGCCGCACCGATCGAGCCGCCCCCGAGCCTGCTCCCGAGCCGCTGGAGGTCTGACCGGCGTGCGCATCGTCGTCACCAACTGCAACACCACGCAGGAGATGACCGAGGAGATCGTACGAGGTGCCCGGGCCGCGGCAGGCCCGGGCACCACCGTGACCGGCCTGACCCCGGCGTGGGGCCCCGAGTCGGCGGAGGGCTGGCTCGACAGCTTTCTCTCGGCGGCGGCCGTCATGGATCTGCTCCGGACGTACGAGGGTCCCGCGTACGACGCCGTCGTCATGGCCGGCTTCGGGGAGCACGGGCGGGAAGGCGTCCGGGAGTTGGTGGACGTACCGGTCGTCGACATCACCGAGGCGGCCGCTCATCTGGCCTGTCTGCTGGGCCGACGGTACGGCGTCGTCACCACGTTGGAACGGTCCTGCGGGCAGATCGAGGACAGCCTGGAGCTGGCGGGGGTGGGCCGGAACTGCGCGGCGGTGGTCGGCACGGGCCTGAGCGTCCTCGACCTCGGCGGCGACGAGGACCGCACGGAGGCGGCGTTCCTCGCGGCGGCGGAACGGGCGTGTGCGGCCGGGGCGGAGGTGTTGGTGCTGGGGTGCGCCG
>Ga0307515_10011047_pt1 | contig 17195 bp, 8 predicted proteins | sample 17_EM_MG_FD_194513 | JGI IMG/M metagenome (GOLD analysis project Ga0307515, IMG submission 194513) | Populus trichocarpa ectomycorrhiza microbial communities from riparian zone in the Pacific Northwest, United States - 17_EM | ecosystem: Host-associated > Plants > Roots > Unclassified | place...
TGGTTGCCTAATAGATTAACTCTAATTATATTCTGAGAATTACTATAAGGAAGGAACTATCTAGGTAGGGACTAAGGGTCCTTAAATACACAACCGTACTCCTATGAAATCCTTCTTGTATATAATATACGTGTGCTCTATCTACTTTATTACGGATTATATAGATTATACAGATTATACAGATTATATCACGTGACTTAGTTACCATTCCTCATTATATGGTTCTACCGGATCCATCCTAGACCGTGCTTGTATTAACCAACTAGCTTCTTCCGACTCCTCTCCTAGTAGTCGTAACATCGTACTTAAAGCGTCCGTAACATTAGCCCTTTTTCTATTTCTTTATAGGTCGCTCTTACTTAGTACTATACCAACTTAGCTTATTATCGCATCTTATGGCATTAAGTATCCCTAATATTAACCTAACCTATAATCTAATTAATCTTTAGATTATATTCCTATAACTAAGGTATTCCTAGTACTGCCTTATTATTCCCTAATAGTAATATATTAAAAGACATTACAATTAGTCTCCCTTTAATAGTTAACTAAATAGGTCCTATTTTAAGACTAATAATCCTTCCTCTATAGGTTATTGGATCTCCTAAAATTATTACTAATAGGTAAGATTACTCTTTCTATCTATAAGGCAATCCTATTCTTTTAACTACTATTAGCGAGATATAGTTCCTTATTACTCCACTATCTATTAATGCCTTAAACTGTTAATCTTACTATTTAACTTATAAATTTAGGTATTATCCTTAAATTCCTTTAAGGGTCTAAGGCTTTACTACTAGCTCCCTCTAGTCCTATAGGCCTCTACTTTTCCTAAATATTAGCTACTTAATCCTATTGCACTTAGCTTATTCTTTAGCTAATGTCTAGTTTGCTTTTTATCTTCGATATACTATAGATACGTATTTTCTAGGCATTTCCACCACTATTGTCCGTTTAAGTATTTTTCCGTAAGGAATCTTTCTAGTTAAAGTATTAAGTTTCCTAACTCCTAAACTTTTACTAGATACTAGCTGTATATATACTTAGCATTCCTATATTATTGCTTATCTATTATCTAATATATCCTTATAGGATATTTCTAATTCTTTTCTTTTAGGTTTTTATACATTTCGCATATATTATCTATATATACAATCTATAATAGCGTATAGTATGCTAGGTACTTTGGGTTAACTCTTGGCTTATCCTTATCCTTAAGTTTAAACCTTTATTATGCTAATCTAAACATTATAACTTCGTTTATAGGTACTAAGATACGTCTCTTGCTTCTTTAGTCCTCTAATTATTCCTCTAGATCTTTTAACGTTATAATTAAGCTCCTTTAATATAAGTTATAGCCTTTTCTATAATTAGGTAGTCCTAGATAACTTTCTTATCCAACTATATATAGAAATCTTCCCATTTATTATTATGCCTTTGCCTATACTACTTTTAGTATAGCTACTAAAGTGTATACGGCCTATCCGTAAGGAAGTATCTTCTTATTACTACGTTATAACAGCCCTTTATATGTCGTTTTTTAAACCTAGTAGGAATTCCTAAATCCTCTTCTTGTTCCAGTTTAGTAAGCCACTTAGCTCTTAGTATGCCTATTCTAGGCCTATTAGTAATCCTTTATACTAGCGCTCTGTCCCTTATACGTCCTAATATACTAGATCTCTTATCTAGTTTCTATTCTTGCTATGCGATAATTCTTTATCTAAATTCTTTTATAGTTTCTTTTAGTTTTTATCTTGTTAATAGATCCTTAAAGTCTTCTTACTTCTTAATCTTAGTATTAACTTTTTAATCTTTAGGCTAAACACTACGTTCTCCTAGTAAGTCTTCTAGGTCTATATACCTATCTCCTAGTCTAACTACTATTTGTATTGCAGATTCTCTAATCTGTAAAGAAGCCCCTTGCCTCTTACTTATAGGTGTCCTGATTTATACTCTGAATTCTTAGTCCCTTAGATTCTTTAATCCCGAGCTTGCTTCTAACTTAAGCTTAGCTCCCGCCTTAGTCTAACTAGGCGTTTATAGTGTTTTTATCTCATTCTAAGAGTCTTAAATCTTACTTATCTCGTCTTAAGAGTCTTATACCTTTAGGAAACTTCGTCCTAAGCTTATTTATATATCGCTAAACTAAGCTATTGCTTTACTTTATCGGTTATCGTCCGTTATAGGTCCTTAAGCTTACCTTATCTCGTCTTAAGAATCTTAGTCGTCTCTTATCTCGTCCTAAGAATCTTAAGCCTTTAGCCTTTTGCCTTTATTAAGTGCCGAAGCGGTTCACTATCCTGCTTCTTTTGCGTCTTATAAAGCGATAGACATCGTATCTAGTGGGGTCTTAATCCCTACTAATGTTCCCTATTCTGTAGTGGAATTATCCTCTACTTCTAGTATAATATCTCCGAGGTCTATATGCTTCTAGTAAGCTGCCCTTATTACCTCATTGTTATAAAATATTTCGCCTTTATTAAATTTATTGTCCTTAATATCCGATCTACAAACTAGTTTATTAGTTCCTCTATATTCTATAGATTTTAGCTCCTATAGCTAATAGCTTACGCCGTACTTAGCGTCCTTATAAATTTAGTATGTGTTATTATAATAAAACGCGAAACTTCTAATTAAACATTCCTTTATTCCTCGCAGTATACTATTATCCCTCTATACGTATATATCTTCTACCGCTAGTCTAGTTCCCTTTATTATATAGTAACTCTAACCATCTTTATAATCCCTTATAAAGTAACCTTATTTCCCGTAATTTATATAAGCTCCCTCTTTAAACTATTAACTTTGCTATAGAGTCCGCCTAAACATCTTTTACTGCTAAGATCCCTGGTTTAGCCTCTACTTCTTAGTCCTGCGATTACTAAATCCTTAACCTCTAGGTTTCTATAGTTTCTTACTTTATCTCTTATAGGCTTCTTTAGTACTACTTAGGTCCATTAGCTCTACGCCATACTATAGTTTTTAACTTAGCTTTAGTTATTGCGTACTCTATATCTTATATAACTATAAAACTTTATCCTAACCTTACTTAGTCTATTCCCTCTAGTAGATCTAATTATTAATTTTAATTGCCTAATCTATTAATTCCCTTAGGGTGTCCGTATCTTCTATTAAAATAATTATATCCTAGACTTTAGCCTTAAGTCCCTGTTTATACTATGCTATAAGCGCCTTATTATTCCACTTAACTTATATTACTAATATTTAAAACTGCGTTATATACTTAATTGCTAAGGTTCGCTGTATAATATCTTAGAGTTTTCTTTCCGCTATAGTTATTACCTTTAGGTCTCTAAACATTTATATAAGTTATTCCATAAATCCATTCTAGCTTAAAAATATAAACTATACCTCTTAGTTTGTAGTTGTTATCCCGTTTACTTATATTTCTATAAGGTAAGGCTTAAACTATTTAAGTACTCTTCCTATTAAGAATAGCCCTATATACGCTATTTAATCTATAGGTGTTACTAGCTTTGCTCCTTTTTGTATAACCTTAAAGTATATTTATATAAGGAATCCTTTAAGCTTTAATCTCTCTCCTAAGAATCTTTTAATTAATAGTAACTTAACCTTTGCTGCGCCTATCCCATTAATCCTATTTTTAAGTGCTGCATTATTCTCTGTTAACTAGTTAACTATTTCTTATAACTGTCCTACTGTTACAGGTTATTACGAGTCAGTATCCGCTATAATGGTGTCACCCCCTAACCCTAACGTAGTTGCCGCCGTTAATAGCATTATAGTGGCTACTTTTGGTGGCATATTATTTGACTTTCTATATTAATACCGTAACTAGGTAGTAATTGTATAACAGAACCTTGTAGCAAGAACTATAATAGGCTTATTATTGGGCTAGGTATATAGGAAATATAAGTATAGAGGTTAATAAGTAATAATAACTAGTGGAGTGGTTGCCTAATAGATTAACTCTAATTATATTCTAAGAATTACTATAAAGAAGGACCTATCTAGGTAGGGACTAAGGGTCCTTAAATACACAACCGTACTCCTATAAAATCCTTCTTATACATAATATACATGTGCTCTATCTACTCTATTACGGATTATATAGATTATATAGATTATATAGATTATGTTACGTAACCTCGGTTACTATTCCTCGTCATATAGCTCTATCGGCTCCATCCTGGACCGTGCTTAAATTAACTAACTAGCTTCTTCCGACTCTTCCCTAAGTAGTTATAATATTGTACTTAAAGCGTCCGTAACATCTAATAGATTAAATAATTATTGCTGCCTGTTGCTAAATTGGGTTAGAGGTTACGTAATTCTTTCCTTTTACTTAAGGTGTTTAACCGTATAACCATCCACCTAGGTTCTAGCTCTATTTTTTTCCTTATATTAAAGGCCTCTTTTTTACTTCCGTATATTTTAAATAGTTACTATACAGATAATAAGAGCTTTAACTTTAGCTTTAGTTAGCGTATTATATATATTAGCGACTCAGTCAATTGAGGCATGAGCACGGTAAGAGGGACGCGCAAGCCTGTACGATTGGATTGTCTATAAACGAGAATCTAAAGCTAGGGAAAGGAAAGGAGAAGAAGAGCAGCGCCGCTCGATGTTTTATAAGATCTTCGCGTCACGTGACCGCAATATGCGGTGCGAAGTTCTGCTATTTTCTGCCAGTGCCGTAACAATATACTATAATAAATCTCTAATCTTTACTCTTTATAAAGCGTTAGTTTACTTCTTTTAAGACTACTAGATTTACCAAATCTCTATTAATAAAGGTAAACCCTCTATAAAACAGTACCTTAGCTTTAAAAGTTATGCGGTTATAACGGTGCTAGGGCATATTACCGGCCGTACTGTTTGCCATTGTCTGATACTGTTTTCTACTGTTGGCTCGCCTACCACTAGCGCCTTAGGCTTGTTTAATAGCAAGTCTGTCTATACCGTGGGCGTAGAACCTTAAGAGTCTCTTTACCGAACTGGGCCTTAGTCATGGAGAAAGGTTGAATTGATGTTCGTATCTAAGAAAAGTTTTATCGCAGTGAATGTGATTTAGTGATCTATTTGGACTGGTGTGGCGTGGATCTGAGGTCAAATCCACTCCAATGCTCTAGTCCAAATCCAATGCACTATACCTAAATAGGAATAATAGTTACCTATATAGGCTAGCCCGCCATTTTGGGTCCAATTGGCGCGAGTGTTCGCGCCGGTCCAAATAGATCACTGCAATGTGGTTGGGATAGGCACCCCCAGACTGCGCTCGTAGCTGATTTTTAGGCAAACACAGCGACATATATTCTTGTTGGCTGTCCTTTGACTGTAAAATCTAGGATTGCCGAAGAGCTGTAAAGCCGCGTTAGTATCCCTTCGACCGTCGGCGTCCTATCTTATCGATAAGGTAGGACGCCGACGGTCGAAGGGATAGTGGGAAGACCTTTGGGTCTAGATGCTCTGTTGCTCGACGAGTGTCTAAATGTGTGGAAGGAATAGGCCAATTACTATCGATCTCGTCTGTTATTCTATGTAGGTTAAGAGCTTAACTACCCTTAAATAGTACATGTTTTCGTGTGTTGTTACTGCGTCGTACTAATGGCCACATCAAGGAATATCAAAATCCTAACATGATGCCAAGTCCCGAAGACACTTGGATATAATCGATCTCTACCTGTATATGGAATAGATTTTCGGGTAAGGATGCCATTGCCAGCTGAGCCTTGGATTGCAGAGCACTTCGCCTCAATGCGAAGCGTTTCTAACTTTGTGACACGTTTGAAACAACCTAAGCGGATAGCGTCGGGAACCATTTGAGCCAAGTTGCTATCTTTTCGAGATTGCTACTACATCGGTTGGTAAAAAAAGGAGGCTGATACTAAATTGTAGGAGAGAAGAAACGGAAAGAGTTGAGCCATTCAATCAATGGAAGCTATGACCCGCACTAATATAATATTTCCCGGAAGCCGAAAAGTCTATCTTAACCGAAGGCCGAAATTGATTTTCTTTCAATGGAAATCTCATCGGTGGGGCTATTAGAGGGCCTGCTATGTTGAATGATCAAGATGCATTTCACCATACAGGTGATAGGATATCCGGGCCTGTATGGGATTGTGGACATGGGTAGATGGGTACACCGAAATACTTAATCCCTGAAACGATTAAGGTGGTATCTTCCCGGGGTAGAGTTTTTACATGTTAGCGAAGAAGAGGATCGCCTGTTTGTATCACTTTTATGAAACTCGTGTAACTTATCCATTAACCCGCTGCTTTGCGCTTCTGTTATCGATAACGGGTCAGCCAATCAAGTAAGCTGCACGAGATACTAGTGCTTAATTAATTCTGGTCGCGATTTAGCGATGCACGCAAGCGGGATAGCCGTGCTATAATACTCGATACTTTCATTGGGAAGTTCATGAATACAGATTCTGAACATTCCAAAAGAGTCGTGCGATTAAATGCGTACGACTGCTGAGAGTCGTTGGAATTTTGTATACTTTATCCGCAAGAAAGGCATTCAAGAATGAGACTAGCCGTTGGAATTATTTGGGATGTTCGAAATGCAACCCCTCCGGAATCTTCCTCCCACACTATTTCCAAACCAGTCAGAGTTGCGAAATTTCTAATATTCTACCCGTTCAAACATCCTGGTCTCGGAAGTCTGCGGGAGCTCGAGCCCAATGTTCAAGGTACCAGCCCATCGGGATAACCCGTAAATGATCGACATTGTGTTTCTACAAGGGGGGTACATGTGCGGGTTGCTAGCCTCTTGGCATAGAATGCATGAGAACCTTCACTTTGCCCATACAAATCTGCCTAGACGCTAGCAATCCCCTTGTGGTGAAGTTTCCTCGGTGAGGTCTAGACCAACTCTAAGAATCCTCTTGACACCGAATATTTCGATGCTCATCGCCCAATCAAACACGCTAGATTGGGCATCGATGGCCGAAAATGCAGAGATTGGTAGGCCTCTCTTGGCGCTTTTATTGGAAATACGTTGTCCACGATACCTTTTTTGGGGGTTTGCACGTGAGATGCTGAATCCGGCATGGCCTCGATTGGGCAAGCCAGGTGAGAGAAGCAATATGGATTTTCAAGGTACGTGGGATCCCTGGGCAAGAGAAGGCAGGCTGGGGATCTGTCGATCCTTTAATATCCCTAGGAGGAGATTGATGTTCAAATGCTTGACTCGCCCTCACTTTTCAATGAACACCCAGTCTGGTCTGTGCGGGATACCGAAACACTGGAATCGGTCTCAAAGAAGCAGCTCGGACTCTGTTGGTTGTGGTGCCGGATACCCTGAGGATGAGAAAGAGAGCTGTGGAGTATGCTACAAGTTTAACGGTCTAATGACTGATGAGAATTCGAGATGCTCATGTGCTTTGAGCTGCGTTTGACTTGGTTGATTGGGTAACATTGTGGGGGTTTTGGCGCTGAAGGAGTCTCCTAGCACATACCAAAACCCAACTTAAGATGGGTTTACAAGCTTAAAAACTTCTGTATAAATAATATTAGTAATAAAATATATCATAGCTATTTTTTTTTGTAATTTTGTTAGAAGGTTTTAACACTAAAGAGAAACGAGGTGGGCCTCGCAGGTTGCCTGAATTTCGTAAGGTTATTGGTCATGAGTATACTCCTCGAATGATACCCAGGATTAATGTGTGCAACGCCTGATTGACTATTTAAAGACGAGGCTTGGATTAGTGTCAATTATCGATCGCTACTGTCAAGTTGGAAGGGTATAGCTCCTGGCATTGACTCGTAGTTCTTCACTTTTGGTTGATTGTGAGGCCTTTGTTAATAAGTCAACTTAGTAACTACTTATGCCCGACAATATAACACAGGTTAGAAGCGACATCAGCTGTTTAAATCACGTGACCTCAACGTCTGAGATGTTTTGATTCGGAAACTTAGGAGTTTGAGGACACCTTCCCAGGAGAGAACTAGAGCGGTCTTCAAGCAGAGCCCGCGGAACCTCGTAGTGTTTATGTGGAAAGAATCCTAGTCCTGCCATGTCTGCACTAGCGGCTGGGCTGCAGTTGGAGCTGAGGAGGTTAAGCAGCCGTTGGAGCTGTAGCACAAGAGCAGGGAATGGCCGTCCTCGCGGCAAGAACCACTGGGGTTGCCTCGAAGGATTAGAAACCCAGTATGTTGCTGTGCGGGGTTCGGAGAGACGGGTTCTGCGAATTTTGCTCAAACGGGAAGCCGGTGGCTTTCGGGGCTTCAGCCGAGTGCTATGATTGATCGGAAGTGTGAAATTTCTTGGGGGGAAGGCGGATGGACGACAGGGGGGGGGGGGGCGAGATGCATTTGAGAATTGGGGGTGTGACTTCTTCCCAATCATGCCCGAATAAAAGGCCGCCCAGGTGCTGGTGACCTTGTCCCCAGTCCTGAGCCGGGCTTGGCTGTCTTGCGCAATTAGTTTAGGAGGGAGATCTTCTCACTCGCACCGGGAAAAGCGGCTATAGTTGTCATGTTATAGCCCTTTATCCAGGAACCCTTAATAGATGATATAACGTGATACGTACCCGAAATGGTGGGTGCCGCTGCAGGGACATACGTCCCCACAGTCACATGGTAATCCTGCAAGGTTTGGATGCGGAAATGGCTTCACAATCAAGAACCGGCAAAACAAGCAATTGGTAGAAAGCGTGACGTGCAGAGTCAAGCGCTGCAGGAAGACTGAAGCAATTTGGAGGTATGCAAGCGACCCAATTCGAACGACGAATAGGTTGAAACGTTACAGGATATCAATGGACATCTATTACCATGGGTGTGCCATCGTCTGTCCCATCTCTGATCAAATCGTTGGTCCATCGTGTTTCGGAAGTGGCTTCTTCTCGTTGAGATGAGAAATGCAGCCGAGGACGCTCACGTGGTACTAAACTCAATTCCAGGTTCACCCAGCTCGAGGAAGGTTTCAATCGGGGACTCTAAACGCTAGCAGCTCGGGTACGTGCAATGCTAGCTATACGAGAGCACAATGTGATAGGCCTAGTGCTAATCCAGAGTCGGAGGGCAATAGATCGAAGCCATTCAATAGTGGTTTAGTGACCAAATTGATGCATCCGGAAAAGGATCAACTCTTGGAATTCGTCCTACGGTTATCGATAAGGCTGGCCAATAGAATCAATAGGATCAAGGCTCCGTGACCATACGAGTACTTTTGATCTGGTGTTCGCGCACGGTCCAACTCTCGCAGGATACCACCGTTGGAAGAGATAGAGGGCGTTTTGGTGTGAAGTTGCGACTGCTGCTGAGGTTGCGATATCGGATATTAATTCTGACGCCGGGAGAAAGTTTGAGACGTGCCGTATCCGACAGCCATTGGATCACAAAAGGACCCCACCTACAATGGTCTTGACTACCGTAAGCACTCTTTATTTTTGAGAAAGCAAACGATACGTAATGCGGCAACTGAGACACCGGCCTGGTTGGTTGTGATGGCGCTGTACCTACGTGGCTGATGTCAGACCACGAAAAAAAAGGGAGGCATGTTTCAATTCAGAGAAGACGAAGAGCGGATATGACTAAATGTAGTTGAGCGGAAACACAAAGTTCAGGCGGGTGGTGGACAACAAAATCTAGACCGATCTGCTTTCTGATAGACGCCACGATCGTGGCACGACGAGGGCGCCTGCAGCATCACGTTGGAGCATCACGATGGAGTATCAGCGGCTCGTCTTTCAAGGGGGATATATGCAGCCGTGCTGTCAGACATTTTGACTCCGTAACACAAACAAGTAGTCCTGGAGGCTGACTGGCTGGAGTGGGTGGTGCAAGCGTGCTCTGTCATGGCGATCTAAAACATGTTCCAATAGCATGGTATTCCAAGTAAGACCGGGCGAAGCCCCAACCGTTCCACAAATCCACCAACTGGATAACGGGAGATCTTCCGACCTCCCAGAATTTCACTTGCATGGCTTACCAGGAAATTTCTCACAAAAAGCTCGAAGCGCTTGACCCGGGGCCGAAAGAGGTCGTGTGCAATTGAGATTGCTCTTGGATGGATCCACGTGGCGGCGATAATAAAAAGTAAGCTTACAGCGAATAACATTGTCTTCCTTAGAGCATACGTCCTCTCGATGATGCTGTCCATCACCATTTACAATTTCGTGCGGGGTGATTGGCCGTGCTAAGGGAATTGCAAAACCGGGGAATGGGCCGGGAAGGGCAAAAAGCACTCCGATTGCTTGCCAGGCAATGAGTCAGTTACCCTGTGTGATGAAGAGGGCCCACGTGCAGGCGCGATGCGGAAATAATACCAGAGTAAATGTCACCACTGCGTTGCTCCCATGCACGCTGAGGCTCTGGCTGCGCCCTAGGAGCCTTTCCAGCGGCGCGTGGGAGTACTTAAGGTACATCTGATAACGGTTGACATTGGTGGAGTTAGTGCAAAGCCCTCGCGATCGGCAGTGTATGATTGGCAGATTGGCACGGCAGGCCGCCTAGGCTATTTTCTTACAAAGCGATGGTATTGCTCGTCCTTTTTGGGTAGTGCCTCGATGCTTCTGCTCTTCGCTCACCGTTCAGCAAGGAGTTGAGGTTGGTGATGCATGGATGATGGCCGCCTTCAAAACGCCCTATCCCTGCCCCGCGCAGGTTCCTACTTTTCGCAGCTGGCGCTGCCGGCTCCGGATCGTCGCTGTCGGTTCTGCTGGCGCGGAGTCTATCGTGAGCTTGTTTCCTCGAAGGTGACTGCCGACCAACGCCCAACTCTCAGCAGCCGCGCACTTGGAGCACTTGGGAGGAGCACCGAACGCACCATAACCCGCCGAACGCATATCGACGGCGAAGCTGCTGCCGGCGGCCGGCCTGTCGCCAACGTGATTCGCTGCAGGGCTGCGAACTTTGCCAAAGAACCGGGATTTTTAGCGTATCGGCGTTGCGGCCTTCTAGCGAGTGAGGCCGCGCGATGGGCTATGGGGGGGCTTGGACGAGCCACGGCCAGCACCAACCTTGAGGTACGCGGTGGTGCAGGGCCGCTAGTGCTGCGGGCTGGGGAACTCCTGGGACGCCCGAGTGAGAGCCAAGATGAGGGCCAAGGTGAGGGCCGACTGCAAAGGCCATGGACCGCATAGCCCAGGGCATGGGGTACCAAAAATGCCGCGCTAACAGCCTGAAGCTCGACGCGCCCTGATATGGGCTGCGTCAGCTCGGGCACAGGCGACCGCTTGGGCACTTTGGGAAGCATCGAGCAAGTTGCACACGGTGCAACACGGGCGCAACACGGCACTACAGCGCAATGGGTGGAGAGGATGGCGACGGGGCGTGAGGTCCTCCAAGAGGTCTGAACCCCCCACCCTGCGCACATCTTCAGCTGCTCGCCGCTGCAAAGGCTGATACACCTGCAGCCAGTCGCAGGCCCGGCCAGAGCCGACACGGGCCACACGGGAGGGTTTGGCCGACACGGGCCATACGGGAGGTTTGGCAATGCCACGGATCGCTGCGCAGGTCGCGAATGTGGCAACGGGGCGAAGGAGCGAGGGCAGCGGGGAGCGAGGGGAGCGAGGGGAAAGTCTGCAAAAGCCAAAACGGCCCATGGCTCGTTCGACGTGGCCGCATGAGGCCGTCTGAGGTACATACTCAGCAACGACAATACCATGATTCTTAACCCTCTGCCACTCTGCGCGCTGCCACTCTGCTCAGCCCAGCCCAGCGCCCTGCCAGAGAAGCCAGCACGCGCGAGGCAGCCTTCTTTGCCCCCAAAAGGTCCGCAGCGGTGCGACCCTTAGGCGTCCGCTATCAATCGCTGCCGCTTCGTGCGCCAGCCCAGGTGGCAGAGCTGCTCGTAGGGCACAGAGCTCCGCTCACCAAGTGGCTGGGGATCCCCGGCTGTTCCGCGTCAAAGTCCAGCCACCAGCGCGCATCCAGACAGTTCGCACTCTCTTGTGCCTGCCTGCCCTATCTCACCACTGAGTCCTCCTCCACACTCCCTCCCCCCCAACAGCCAACCCAATCCCCCCATTTGCTCCGTACCTCCCGCTCAGATGCTGCCTCGTCCCTCATCGACGCCGTCCTCGCCCTGCCCATTCCTCTCCCTCCCATCCGCGCCGACTGTCAGTTGTCTTGCTGCACTGCTCTGCGGTGTCCTGATCATTGGCTGAGCCTCAGTCTTCCCGCTAGACCTGTCCAGAGAGGTGGGCGCCAAACACCATCTGAGCGAAAGCAGGCCCCTCTGCCGCATCCTCTCGTGGCCATTGGCCTCGTAACCGTTTTCTCACCGCGAAAACCAATCACCCTTCGCCTTTGGCTGCATGCCCATTCCTTGACAAGCCGCTCAGAGTCTAGCGCCCGACCCCCATCGACATCTTATCCGTCGTCCGGTTTCCTTGGTCCCATATCAGGACCGGTCGCTTCTCGGTCGGAGCGCATTGTTCTGGCATCGCATCGCATCGCATCGCATCGCAGCGCAAGACCATCAGCGCCGGAAAATCGCACGCTTTGTGAAGCTGCGATTTCGCGAAGCGCAGGCTGTATTCTACGCATCTGTCGCCACAATTTGTTTTGATTGGAGTTGCGCGCCGATCCTCCAGCTTTTCGCGTGCAACGCCGCAGCCCATTCGATCAAGAATCCTCAGCTTAACGAAGTCACGAAAGTCTTCAGACAACCTAGATTCCGCTATTTCAGTATCATTCATCGCTATAGACCGAGTTGCCGTCGCGTTTGGCTCCGTGATACTCGGTGGACTTCCTGGTCGAGAGCCTCCTCCCGCCTCCCGCGCCTCTTTGTCTCACTGACGGCTGCGAAGATCACGGCAGAACAAAGGGAAGCATGGCCGGTGGGCCGAGCCCGAGCAGCACCAGTCCTTCGAATCTCTCCAACAGCAGTCCGTTCCTTCACGGTTCTTTTAGCTCAACCTCGTCGTCTCCGCCCAAGCAGCCCTTTTCTTCGCAGAATACCATGTCCGCAGACGTGTTTGCCGGATCGCATGGCTATAATTTGCCGCCGCCGATTGGGGAAAGGAGGCCCTTAGAAAAGAGCGGCATGTCGTTACTTTCCTTCAGCGAAGTCGAGCCAAGTACAGAGTCCAAAGGCCTCCCAGCTATTTTTCTGCGTAAATTACCCACCAGCAGCGACAGAGAAGCCGTTCGAAATATTCTTTTGTTCGCTAAGGATCTTATTGATTGTGAGCTCGTTACAGCAAAGTACCCCGAAGACAAGGGTTTTGCGTCCGCTGTGGCAAGATTCCGGTCCTTGGAGGGCGCGAAGGAAGCCAGAAACCTTCTGAACGGTAAACGTAACGCTTCAAATGACGCCAATATCATCGTGGACTTGATTCAAGACGGAATTCCCGGAACCATTGGCTCCAGAAGGAATACCGTCGACAGCACCACGAATCGCCAAGGCTCAGTTCCAGCTGCCTCTGGCATCTTAACCAACGGACAGAATGGCCGACAGTCAAGGTATAACGGAACTTTTCAGAACATGGAGAGGATGTCTCCACCCAACGGCACCCCAGGCCTTGGCAACGGCGAATTTCCGGTCCAAAGTTTGTTCTCACCAACATCACCCGTTAGCACGTCTTTTAACCATAGAAATCTTGGAAAGTCGGTTATCAACGACGAAGCCGACGATGAAACTGAGGGGTTGCTCAAAGAATCCATTGGCTATGCTACTGGGAGCCAGCCAGCACAAACAGCAATGCCTCGTCGTACGACCAACCCATCTATACCAGTTTCTCGCTTTTCTGCACTGTCTCTGAATACTAATGGCACTACCGGAATCTCCTCTCCGCCTTTGTCAAGTTATGCGTCTCCGCGGTCTGCAGCAACAGTTCAGTCTCCCAGTACTGCCATCTCTGCCATGTCCCCGCATACTATTCCATCTGCAATGAATAACTTGGGACCGAATGCTAGTTATCAACAGTTTTCCTCGCATTACCCTAGACACAACTACCCACCAGTCAATCCTGCTGATCAGAACCCTCCTTGCAACACTCTTTATGTGGGAAACTTGCCAATCGATACGTCGGAAGACGAACTTAAGGCTATGTTTTCTAAGCAACGCGGATATAAGAGGCTATGTTTCCGCACGAAGCAGAACGGCCCTATGTGTTTTGTTGAGTTTGAAGACATTTCTTTTGCCACAAAGGCATTGAACGAGCTTTACGGTCACCCATTACACAACAGCGTCAAAGGAGGAATCCGACTCAGCTTCTCGAAGAATCCGTTGGGTGTTCGTACTGGGCAGTCGAGCAGCATGGGTTCTCCAACTCCCCTGCCTCCTGCAGCAGTAATGCCTGGTTTTGGAGGAAACCCTGGAGCCCCACCTGGATTTACCACCGCAACTGGTCCACCCCCAGGACTCTCCGCACCTCCGGGGCTTTCGACCCCTGTGAACACCAACGGAAATCCAAACTTTAGCGTCTTCTCTAACGGAGGCTTTGGAGTCGCTGCAAACGACATGACTAGTCCAATCAGGGCACAACCTTTGGGTGGAGGACTTGCCACTAGTGTTGCTGGCGGTACTTTTGGTGGCATGGGTGGTGGCTATTCCACCTATATGATGGGACGCTGAACAGTTTATGATGTAAGAAACCCATTACGCAGTCATGTGTGATGATACCGGGAGTTTAGGGGCGTGGGGGCATAAATCCGGACTGGTGTGCGAAACTCTGTTTCTTCTACTGTTGCGCGATATCCTGTCACTTCAATCATTGCGTGGTGTCTTGCTTGAAATTCTTTTTCTGGTTTCTCATTCCGGCACGGGCATGGGTAATGGCGTGAAACTCCATCGAAGACCATTGCGTCTCTTTGGGGGTGGGCTGCGTTTCAAGCATACAGCGATGATTCCCCCTTGCGCGTTGTTTTTTAGGGATTACTGCTAGGAGTAGGGCGCATACAGGCGGTGGTCATTTTGGGTTTCATTCTGGGGCATCCTTTGGGTTGCATTTGCCTGTCGTTCTCTGTTTTGCTCTCTGGGGCTAAGAAAAACCGGTCTTGCGGAAGTTGTATGGGGGAGGAATTCGTGTCGGACTTCGTGGCAGAATCCTTCTGGGTACTTTTCTTTGGTTTGTTTTCTTGACCGGCTTCGATCGGCTTTAATGGAACAGGATTTGTCATGGCAGGTTTCCTTCGGCTGTCTGTTCATCTGCGGCGGAGTTCTTCGTTCATCGGCCTTCTCACACATGGTATGGCGCTACTCTTCACGGCAGCGCATGGCTGAATCATTCTTGGTTGAACAGACGTTCTTATCCTGTTGTTCGTTGCATGGCGGCCATCTATCGCATGTTTTGTTTTACTTTGGTGCTTCCAAGCACGCTTTTGTCTGGTCATAGTATTTAGAATCGCGTCATACTTCAGAATACCTGAAGGCGGGGCGATATCCTGTCCTTACTGTTTTTTGGTTGGCGTTTACTAGGATTTCACACCCATCAGGCAGACGTTAACGCATTTGCCTTCAAAGAGCATTCAACTTGGGGACAATAGAGTAATCTAGTGCAAGGCGTAATAAAAATAACATCTTGGGGGTAGCCTTTCGTCGAAGTATCAACTAACCTAGACAGGAAGGCCGCAATGCAAAATGCCGGATTCGAGTTTGGCTTGGGATGAATGCTCAAGTCCAACAAGTCCAGTTCAGGCCTCCAGTCCAGCAGTCCAGGCCGCCAAATCGTAGACTGTATGAATCACGTGATATTAACATCTTCCGAATTTTCGACAACTTGGCGAGATTGAACTACACACCTTCAACCTGAGCTCTATTCATCGGCGCACCTCTACTTACCTCAATTGCTCTACTCCCCATTCTATAAAGCCCACGCAGTGGCTCTCTTGCACCCCTTGAAAATGCCTCCCCGGATACGCGCCAGTAATCTTCGCTGTTCATTAACTTACTCCTGTCCTTCGTCTCCTCGCCCTCAATCCCTCTCCCAAGCAAACCAAACGACGCGAGAGTTTTCCCAGACAACATGTCGGCGAGCCACAAGGATGCGAAGACGCATGTATGCATGGCTGAATGGGCCCGGTAGGGTGTTCGAAAACCCCCTCCCAGGCTCTACAAATTACCTCGGGGCGTACGACAAGAGCGGTAACCTGATTCGGGGGAGGGATAATCCACGAGAAGAAAATACCAATGAAGACCTGCCGAGTTTGGAGGCAGATGCAGAGGCGGAAGCGAACGATGAAATGCGGGAAAGGAAAGACAAGACCGACGAGGACAAAGTCGATGCGCTGGAAGAGGAGGTGCAGAGGCAGGAAAAGGCGGGGAGGAGCAGAGAGGGCAAGGACGATGACGGCGCGCTCTCGCGGGAAACGATGGAGGACCTGAGGCCTTTTCCGTTGAATAAACAATTTAGGAGTCAGCCGGTGCTGAGCGAGGAGCTTCGAGAAGCAATTTATAATGAGGTGGTAGCCCGTGGTATTTCGGTTCCGACTGTGAGCGTCCAGTTCGGCGTTTCAAATGAGAGAGTGGCCGCAGTGGTGAGGTTGAAGCGGATGGAGAAAGAGTGGATTGGCCAGGTAAGCTTTTCTCATATTTCGATTTTATTGCAGGATGCACATGATGAGACACAAAACAAATTCGATTAGTCTTTAAGACTCCCACATGGTTAAAAATATTTTGCTATGCTCTTTCTGAACCGTTATCCTTCATCTACTTTCAATTGGCCATCCATATATAAAGATGACTGACAATTGATGCTAGGGTAAAAAACTCGCGGCACCATACTCCAAAGCCGTTCTTGCTATGCTCCCCCAGACACCATATGTTCGTCAAGGGAAAGGCGAACGACCGGTTCCACATGAACCTATCAACGATCTCCCCGTGCACCCTGCCACCCGTCAACAACTTTTCGTCCCTGTCTCTGAATCTCGTAACTTCACCCGTGAAGACGCAGCTCGTGCCTTCGATGAAACACTACTCACAGCCGACAAACGTATCCCGCATCCAGAGCTCGTGATTGTAGAACGAGAAAGATTAGCTGGAATCAGTAATGAGGAGCGGGTTAGGCTAGCTGCGGCGCGTATGGAGCTGGAGAAGAGGAGGAAAGAAAAGGTTGAGAAGAAGAGGCAGGATGAATTGAACAAGACGCAGACCGTGCCTGGAAGGAGGTGGGATTTTGTGTTTAAGGATATTAGTGTGGAGAATGTAGGACCTGATGGCAGGGATCCGAGGGGCGTGGGCTGGCGATACGGGGTCCCGCATCAGGACCGGAAGAAGGGCCAAGTTAAGATTCCTACAAGGGTAGATGGGTAGATGA
>Ga0307515_10011048_pt1 | contig 17195 bp, 8 predicted proteins | sample 17_EM_MG_FD_194513 | JGI IMG/M metagenome (GOLD analysis project Ga0307515, IMG submission 194513) | Populus trichocarpa ectomycorrhiza microbial communities from riparian zone in the Pacific Northwest, United States - 17_EM | ecosystem: Host-associated > Plants > Roots > Unclassified | place...
TATTTTTAGGGAGGAAGTGTTTAATATATTCGTAAAACTCTTTTAGTAAGTATTATAAAATATCTTTACGGGTTAATCCTAGTTTGCCTTTTAGAATTTTTTTAATATTAGTATTAACTATCTTTTGGCGTAGAAACTTAGACTTAATTTTTAGGTTTATCTTAAAGAAGTTATAAAAATAAGGGGGTAGTGCTTTACGGGCTTCGTCTATTATATAGTTACCTTCTACTAGCTAGCAGAAAGACCTTTCTAATAGGTTTAGTACTTCTATTAGGCCTATAGGCAGCTCCTTAAGCAGCTATTAATGCTCTTTTTATTTAACTAGTTCTACTAGCTCCGCTATAGAGATCCTTATTACCTTTATATCTTTTTATTTATAAAACTAGGTAAAATTAACGGTATAAGTATATCTAATATCGTCCAGGTTAGGGCGTGTTTAGTTCTCTAGTGCTACAGCTAGGCTAGCACAGCTTAGTTAGCCTAGGGGGGCGGAAATAAGGCGGCAGCCCTATATAGTATACGTAGGAAATAAGTATAAGGTTAGGCGTTATAGGGGGAAGGTCTTAATTACTCTAGTTTTGGTTTTAGCTATAACGCCCTTAGCTGTTATATATGCAGTCGCATATGCGTATAGTATATAACTTAGAGTTAGGTGTTTTATTAGTTAACCTAGGTTAAGCGGGTGTATATAGGGGACTTATAGTTCTAGCGGTGTTTATTTTTTAGGGGATAGGGTAGTAGTCCAGTCTTTTAGAATCTCTGCTTAGTTTACTGCGTATATTAGCTTACTAGTATTAGGCACCTCTTTTACTATTAGCTAATAGTATCTAAGCGTTAGCCGTGTAATGCGTCTATATAGTACTATTTAGTTATAGTTAGGAATGTGCTATAGGAGACAGTTATAGGTATAGTAATTAGAGTTAAACTTAAGCTCTAGGGCAGGGAAGTCTGCCCTTAGGTTATGCTTTTTAAGCTAGGGTATTTTAAGAATTACTAGTATAGAGGGTAATAACTTTATAATATAGAAGAGTATAGATTTTATATAGTAGCTAATTATTATTATTGCTATAAAGTAGTAGGTAATAAACCTAAATGGGAGTTTATTAGTAAGGCGGAGTGGTTTTAAGACTAGGAGTCTTTTTATTATAATATTATGCTTTTTTATAAGCAAGTCTTTATCTATAAACACTAGTGCTATACTACTAGTATTAATAAGGCTTATTGTTTTAATAAGAACTTATAGAAGTAGGTTATATAGTAAGGATGGCATTTTTATCGCTATTTACTATTCTAAGGTTAAGTAGTAGCTGGCTTAAAATAAGATCTAACTAATCTAGTAGTATAAATCTAATCCTTTTATCCTCCTTCCCATATGGTTCTAACCCTTAAAGGCAACTCAGTCTAAGGGTTAGCCTTTTAATGGCTAAATTATAGGGCTTGGCTAGTAGCTATGGTTTTGGCTAGTATATCCTAACGTATTGGTCTCTAACGGTATATATATGCTAGAGGGTACTTTACTAATAATATAGCTAGTCTTACAATTGGTAGTAGCACAGAGTACTTATCCATAGTTTGCGTATAGGACTATTAGCTAAGGCTGTATTAGGGAAGGGAATTATAGGGGTAGGTCTTTATGTCTAAACCTACGTCCTTATCTACGGTTACCGCCTTAATTACTATCCCCTCTATTAAAGAATCCGCCGCGGCTAGGAGGGGGTTAGCGCGGTAGTATTAGAAGGGGATTTAGGTTCTTCTAGGGGTTATAAGTATCTTTTTAGTAGCTAGGTTAACTATACGCTATATAAAGTCTATTATCCGTATAATATCTTTAGAAATTATTAGGGAGACTATTACTACTATTACTAAACTTAATGGTATTAAGGTCTATTAGGTTATTCTATAGTAATATAGGTTAATAGCCGCTAGTAGTACTTAGCTTAGCGGTATTTAGCTTAATATAGTAGGTGTGGTTTTATAGGTTATAAGCAAATATATTTATTTGCTCGCTTTAGCCTTTATAGTTAGCATCGCTAATTTTATAGCTAAGGGTAACGGCTATGTCCTTTATCTTAAAGGAAATATTCTTCTTAAGTAGATCTACTTTTTATTCCTTAGTCTTATTTGCTTTAATTATTAACTTATTAAGCTCTACTTTTTAGGACTAGTAGTTATACTTACCTTAACTTAAAATATCTAGCTTATTTTTAGCTGCTTGGGTTATATCTATAGTCTTATAGTGCTTCCCTATATATATAAACATAGACTCTTAGTTAGAGAAGGTCTATTTACTTAAGTTATTTAGGTATATACGTAGTATATTAAGGCTATACTTAATATAGTTATAAGCCTTATCTGTTAGTATATCTAATATATAGAGGACTTCGTCTATTAGGGTCTTAAAGCACTTTATATCCCTTTAGAAAACGCCTTAGATCTTTATTTCCTATATTTTAAAAATTTCTTACTTTTTAGTTGGTGATCCCTTATTATTAAATAGGGTTAGATTTTTTACTTTACGCTTTTTTTTATAGGGCTTAGTTAGAAAAGGAGAGCTAGTAGCAGTATTCTTGTTAGTAATGGTCTAGGTAAGTATAGTAATCTAAAGGCTTAGACTTTATATAGTCTAAGTATTTATAAAGGCTTACTAATTGTATTATTATATACGTAGTTTAAGCGTCTTAGGGGAGTTAATTCTATGTTAAGCTTCTTTAAGCTAGGACTTTATAGTTCGGCCTTTATTATAAATGGCTTAAAGGCCGCTTTTAACGCTAGTTAGGAAAGTTGTATATATAGAGAAGTGCTAGAAGGTTCCTGCTACGTTAAGGTCCTTAAGGTACTCTAGGCTACTCCTAATTGCCTAGGTAATATAGGTATAGGAGGTATTAAAAAGGCAGGCAAGTACTTTGCGTGTGTTCGCTAATAGGGTATTATTTATATTATAGTCGCCTATTTTAAGGGATCTATATAAGGCAATTAAAGTCTATAAGGCTGGCTATAGTACTAAGATTATCTATAACTGTGCTAGGGTTATTTAGGACTTATGGTATAGTATTATTAGTTACACTAAGTTGCAATTATACTGGGAAAATAAAAATAATAGACTAGGAAAAAATAAAGGTTATAATGGGGCGTAATTAGGGATACTATAAACTGTTACAGTGCTGTAATAAAGTAGACTAAATAACTACGTTGTAGTATAAAGAGGAGAAGAAGGTAAAAGGGGGTATTGTATATAAATAGTAAGGCCAGCCGCTAAGGCGCTAGTGGTGGACTAGCTAATAGTAGGAAACAGTACGAGATAGTACGAGACAGTATGAAACAGTATGCGTTAGGTTAGTGCTGTAATAACTATTGGCTTAAAATCGGTCAAATTCTCTATTAAATACTTACTAAAATTGCCCTTAATATATTCTAGTGTTTTTATCCATATTTAATATTGATCACCAATTATTAAATACTAAATATTGATGTTTAATATTCAATATCAATACGAAAAGTGTTAATATTCAGTATATTAAATTTTGAATATTTTATAATAAATATAGCAGTATTGTTCTATTTTACCTATTTCCTACCTCTTTTCTATATCTCTACCTATACTATACCCCTACTTTATCTATATAACTATATAGAGGACGGGTAAAGTACGAGAGAGAGGTAGAGGGTGGGAGGGAGGGGGGTAGGTATAGCGTCTAACTACCTATGCACGGATCCTACTTATTACGTGCTTTGATTTTATATAAAGGCTTGGCTCAATATTTAATATTTAATAAAATGTCAATATAAGTCGGCGGTTCAATACCAATATTAATACGCTCTTATATTGATATTAAATATAGATAAAAACACTAATATATTCTCTATACTGGCGATAAGCTCTATATATAAACGAGCCTTTAACTAAGCTAAAAGGATTGTTACTAATAAGCGTAATTAAATATTAGCCGACACAATTAAAGCAGATCAATATTAAAAGTGGTGGTTAATTAAAGGCCTTTTATTAAACAGTTTAATTAACTATATTAACTTTAATAGAGGTTTAACTACACCTTAGTTAATAAGCTTAGATATTAATCTTACTGGCTATAATCCAACTACGGAGGCAGAAAAGCCAGCTTGGTAAGATATATTTAATAGAGCTTTGTATTTAATTAAATCTAATATAGAAATAGAGCCTCCAGAGCCTTTATTAATGCCTTCTTTCTAACCTTGCCACTAATATTACTACTAAACGTTCTACCTTTCTAAACCTCTGTGGGTGCGCAGGACGAATTTAGCTATATTTAAATACTATATTGGCTAAATTGGGGTTAGATTTAATCGGGTAACGTCAATATTTGTACATAGAGAGGTGCTGCCAAAAATCCGCAATGAAATACCATAAAGTCTATATCACTTTCCTAATTGGGACAGCTAGCTGACAGCGTGACAGTCAGCGTACCCTACCTTGCAGTCAGCGGACAGCGAACGGTCCAATTGACGCAGTCAGTCAGCTATAAAAGCTGAAGCTCGCAGCTAGCTGACTGTTGGACACACTGGTTGGCGGACTTGCCCAGTGTGGTTTTGGATAAACCTTATCGCGATAAGTCTTGGCATACCCCAAATAAATTTTCAGTCGCCTTCTTCTTCTTTATTATTGTACAAATATGGCTTTAGAAGTGGAATTAGAAGCTCTTAACTCTATTAATACCTCTAAATCAAAAAATATAAGAGGTTACTCAGCTTTTTTAATATAGGAGTATACCTGTTTACTAGGTAGTAATAAGCCCATATAAAATAAAAAAGCTTATCTTTTATTTTATTATAAATACTATATAGAGTTATACGCTGTATAGTTAACTGCTAACTTTTAAAACTATTTAGTGTTAAAGTATAGCATTATAGTTAAGCCTAAAACTAGTTATATAAAAGAAGTAATATAGGATTAGTTAAAAGACCTTTACCTTAAAGCGTCGTCTTAAAATAAGACAGAAGAGCTAGATTTAGAAGTACTTTAAGCGGTCTTAAAAAAGGAGGTTATTAATAAGGCCCTTATTATATTAATTATCGTATAAAACTTACTATTTTGGATAGTTAAGTAGCTAAAGTTCTATATCCTTTTATAGTTAATTAATCCTAAAGTAGATAGCTATATAACTATAGCCTATTTAATAGTTAGTAAAAAGATCTATAACTAATAGCTATTATAAAAAGATATTATATAAAAGAGGCTATAGTCTACGCTAATAAGTATTTATCTCTCTGTTAATATTTAAACCTCTTTAAATAATTACCTTTTCTTTACAATTTATGGCTATTTTATTAATAGCTAAAAAAGCCTATAAACGCTTTTCTTAGCTGTCTGTACAAGTAGAGGTTGTAAATATTTGGCGTGGAGCGTATGCGGCAGGGGCCGCATGGCGTAGTGTAGGTCACCTGACTACCTACGGCCCGATAGATAGCCCGACCTTTACTACCCCTTTCTTTCTCTTTTAGTAGACGATGACAGACATAAATAAACCAAGAACTAGTTACCTTATATTGCAATTGCAGTACCCCCCCAGGTGATACCGACACTGATCAGTGATATTACAGATCAGCCAGGTGTTATTACGAAGAGAGACGACACGCGATCGCTCCTACCAAGGCCCGTCAATCACGTAGCGTTTGCTAAGGAGAACCCTTCCTATATAGGCCCTAGGAACTCAAAGAACCGACTCCTACCAAGGCTTCGTTCGGTTTGCGTCCATCACGCAAATCAATACCCAGTACGACCTCTTTACTGAGCTAGTACCCTAGCAGCGTCAGCAGCACCCCCTATAACCCCAACACCGTCTGCTACCTTCCTTGCAGATCTGCCACGTCGAAAATCATATTAACCACTTAACACGTAAGATTACCACAAACACCACGATTAACGCCAGTTATGTCCAACACAGAAATCCAACGTCCAAACTAGGCCAACGGGATTACCCTAACCAGCGAGACTACCGCAGAAGACGTCACTAACTACATTAATTTCAAAATTAATAAGTACACTAGCTATAACTTTAAAGATAAAAGCTTATAGGATTCATACTAAGAGAACTTTGATAATTTTAAGGTATAAATATTTAAGGACGCTAATAGGTCTGTAATTAAAAGACTTAAATAACTGCTCCAACGTAATGGAGTATGGGTCTTTAACAAAAAGAGCAAGTCAGTACCACAAGCACTATACAATGTTGCTCACGAGGACGACCGTACGGAATGGTTAGATACAGAAATTAAGCTATATATCAATAACGAAGGACCCTTTAATTCGTATGCTATCAACCGTTGTTTTAAATTACGCCTATTTGCCACCACCCCTAGGACACCTCAACCACCTATTACACCTACACCCTAGCAAGCTGCTCTGTCTACACAAGCTCCGCCTACGCAAGCTCTATCCGTATAAACTCCATCCGCACAAGCTCCGCCTGCACAAGCTCCGTCCGCGCAAGCTCCGCCCACGCAAGCCCCGTCCGCACAAGCTCCACCCGCGCAAGCTCCGCTAGCTTTACCCTCTTCCTTAACTAAAGCTAAGGATCTACGGCAGCTAAGCCTATACAAACCTCCGTAACCTGCCTAATAACGGTATAACTCAGCTCCAGCTATCTTAAATAACCTTCCTATGGCCGAGCTCCCCTTGCCTATAAACGTTACGGCTCTGCCTATAAACGTCACGGCTCCGCCTACAAACGTCACGGCCCCGCCTACAAACGTTACGGCTCCCTCTGCAAACGTCACGGTTCCCTCCATAAATGTCACAGCTCCCTCTATGAATACCCCTACGACACCTCAAACACCTATTGTATTTGTACCCCAACAGCCTACCTAGTAGCAGTAGTACGACCCTCGGCAACCTGGCCGATAACAGTATACCCTATTGCAATTTACCCGATAACAGTAACTAGACCTAGGAGGAGGAGGAACAACGTTATATAATGCTTAGTTATCAGCCCTTTTACCTATTTTACCCTATAGTCTATAACAGCTCTATAACTCTTATACCTTCCGAAGCCGCCACACCTTCGGTTCTAACTTTAACTACGCTCTATTACGGGACACCTCAGTAACACCTTGTACGCGCCTACCTGTCTCCACCGCAATATCCGCAATATCCGTAGCGATATCCGCAATATCCGTAACGATATCCGCAACGTCTGCAATATCCGTAATATTCGCAATACCCAAGACATCCGCGATTACTGCCCTAAGCACCTGTTGACCTATATACTTCTCCTTTATACTTTCTTACCTTCTTTCCTTTTTATAAATGTCGCCAGTGTCTGTATAAGTAGAGGTTGTAAATATTTGGCGTGGAGCGTATGCGGCAGGGGCCGTATGGCGTAGTGTAGGTCACCTGACTACCTACGGCCCGATAGATAGCCCGACCTTTACTACCCCTTTCTTTCTCTTTTGGTAGATGACGACAGACACGAATAAACCAAGAACTAGTTACCTTATATTGCAATTGCAGTACCCCCCCAGGTGATACCGACATTAGCCTTTATATAGTAGCCTCTTATAGCGGAAATAAGTAAAAGAATACTCTCCTTTAGTGCTAAAGGACTACAGGATTATATAAAAGCTAGGTACTATTATATTTAATAGCTATACTATAAATAATAAGCTCTATTATATAATAAGCAACTAGCTTTTTTAGAAAGAGGGAATTAAATAAAATTCTATCTACTAATAAATCCGCTATTAGGGTTATATTTTAAATCTTACTATATAGGCTTTCTATTTTAAAAACTTAACTAGTTTTAATAATATTAAGTTATATAAAAAAGATAAAGTAAAAGGAAAGGAGTTAGATCTAAAAGAGGAGTAGGAGAAGAGTAATATATTTTAGAAACCTAGTATACTTAAAAGGCTTTATAATATTACCGTATATACCTATAGCTTAGCTAGTTTTATAAGGGAGTTTAAAAGTTTTATAAGCAGAAATTTTTTATTTAATAATTATATAAGATAGAATAGCTAGTATTTTATACTTAGCGTAGTAATTTAGAAAGAGTTTGCCCTTAATATATATATTAAGCGTAACCTTAATATACTTAAAAAGGACTATCTTAGTCTAAAGAACTAGGAGGCTCTTCGTATAATAAAAAAAAATCTTTAAATATTCTATTAGGTAACCCTAAAATACTAAGGATATAAAGCAATGCTTAAGAATATACTCTTTATAATAGATATTATAATTAAATACCTTAATAAATCCTAGGTTAGTTTATCTCCCTTCTTTATTTCTTAATTTAGCTAATATTATATAATAGAAAAAGTATATATCTAATAAGGGATTCTCTAAATATATTAAAATTGCCTAAAATACCTTTAATAGGTATTACCATAAAACAGATAACTCGCCCCTTTATATTACTATACTTATTCTTTACCTAGCCTATTATATAAGATATATTAAGCAGGTTTAGAAGAAGAAGTAGCGTAAGCCTATACTTAATAGCGTTAAAGAGCTTTAGGAGAGATATTAAAATAGGAGTTTTATACCTAAAAGTATGTTATTATATAAAAAGCTAGCTTTAGTTTAAAACCTTAATAAATTTAATAAGATTGCTAAGGATCTTAATAGTATAATATTTCAACTAAAAAGTTAGGATAAGTATAAGGACTTTATCTCTAAGACACTATATAAAATTTTAATAATTATGCTTTAGTAGTGGTCTTAAAAACAGTAATAAAAGCGCTAGCTATGGCGCTTACTTATAGCAATTAAAATTCTCTTAATTCTAGAAATAAGCGATAACCCAGAGAGAGTCTTTTTAGGAGGATATTGTATGGTATTATAGGATAGAATATGTATAGATCCTAAAACTTTTAAGAAAATAGAGTGTTTAAAGAATTGGCATTAGAGAAGAATTATAAGAGAGATAGGGGATTTTTCTATAAGTATTTAGCTACTATATAGCTAGGGGAGAGGTAGGTAAGGACCCCATAACACCTTATATATTCCTACTATAATATCCGCAATATCCGTAATATCTGCCAAATTCTGCTAGAACCGTAGAGTCCTATTCTACCTAGTTGGGGTAGAAAAGCTCTGCACGGACACTTTTATCCTTATCGATTGCGATATTATATGTATTTTCTATTGGATAAGGATGTTTTATGCTCACTTATTCGCATCATCCAAAACCACACTGGACTTGCCCAACTTCTCAAAGCGGTACTTCAGAGCGCGGGAGACGGCATTATAGTGTTTTGTCGTTATATGTTTCGTCACTCGATCAGCCTCGTCCGGGATAGCGATGGGCGCTGTACCTTTGGCCCCTTGGATTTCAATAGCGTATTCGATAAGGGCCTTGAAGGCGTCTTGCCGGCGGTCTGGGTGGTCGGGGTTCACCGTCTTTATTTTGAATAAATAGGCGCTGCACGGCATAAAAACTGGATCAAAGAACTCTCTAGCTGCTTTGACAATCTTTGTCCAGTTGCGCAGTGTGTCGATGAAATCTTTGACAGTCCTGTGGAGGATCTGGACTTTCTTACTCTCCGACACTTCAATGAGACCCTTGGAGCGGCTGTTCAATCTGCGCCTTATTTCATCCTCTCTATCCGCTACGCCGGTTTTCGTCAATGCTTTCACTTTGGCTCTGATAGCGGCTTTACGATTATCTTCGTCTGCGAATGACATGACGAGAACCGTAAGTGGAATGCTCGCAGCTCGAACAATCCTAATCAGTTGGCAGGCGTGCCTGAAGTAAAAAGTGTCGAGACGTTCCAACAATCTATCAAACAATTCTTGGAGGTCGGATGGCAGGCTGTCCAGGCGTTTCTGTAGATCACAAACCCTATCTGAATCTCTGAGCCCTTCTAACAAAGACTTTACAACGAGGTACACCCAAAGGAACACGCCGTTGGCCTTTTCTACAACTTCATCCACAAGTTTAGAGAGATCTGGTCGTCGGATTTTTAGCTTAGCGTAACGCTTGTTCTGCTCGAACTTATCCAAGACGTAGCGTGTGATATCTCCCTGAGTCAACCTTTCGAGTAGGACGCTCGGTCGACCCTCAAATGCGCCTTCAAATACAAGCCACGGACGGCTAGCGCAGCAGAATTTGACGTTCGGAGTCTTTGCGAGATAATAAGCTGTACGAGCTCCTCGTGGTTTCCATTGAATTCATCCAGCCCGTCAATAAAGAAGGCCAGCCGCAAAGAATTGTCTAATATCAATTTCTTAAAAACCTTTGCCAGCTCCTTCTCTAACCAATCGTGCAGGCCACCTCTTCCAGCGCATAATTTCTTTGGAGCGCCCCATCCGCGGAGGAGTATACTTCATGACTGTCCGATATTACTACACCGATGAATTGGACAAGCTGGACGATGTTCGAGGCCAGACCCAGCGCGCTTAGCGGATCCATATCCGTAAAACCGAACTGGGCCGTTTGTCTTGGGTATGTGGAGGAGCAAAAAAATATTGTGTTTCGCCGGGGTGAATCTCAAGTAATGAGGGAAGCGGGGCGAACTTTCTGCAGCTCGCTAAGAAGGCTGAGCCCTGGAGCCTGGATTGCGCAGCGAGGCTGAACTGTGTGCTGTTCGAACCAGCGCGTTACATACGTGTAAGTCGTTGGTCATCTTGGGATCTAGGTCAAATTGATCCCGAACACTTGGGACCAGGTCAGATGTGGATTGTGACTGCATCCTCAGATGATGGGGTGATCAAAGGCGAAAGATATTATGAATAGTTCCAGGACGTTCGAAGTTGTTACAGTAGACTCGGATCAGATTCACTGGTTAGCGTGCAATGGGGACTACATGAAGCGTCAGCAGGGGGCGTATGGAGAGACGCCTTGCGCAACTGCAAGAAAGTTGAGGCGTTAAGATACTAAGGCAGGCGAGTGCTGAATGTTGAGTCACCATCTTGCGTGCTTGCCAAATCATCCCGCCACGGCACGCATTACCGTATTGTCAACAACATTACTGCATGGTCTCTTGACAATATATTTAGCTATTTAGACATTTCCATGTCAGCCTACATCAGAATATATCTGGCTTACCCTACCGTAGAAGATCAAAAATACTCAGAGATGAGAAGAAAATATACAAAATCCAAGTCACAAGCTACAGATATCCTCCTTTTTAAACTAATCCATTACACCATATCCGGCCCAAAATCACCTCGCTAACAGAACGCTCAACAAAAAAAGAAATTTCAGAGGCAGCCCTCGTCCCATTATTTTCGATTGCGTATACCCGCCAAACCTACTTCATCGGACTACCAAATCCCACGCCCCTGCCAAATCCTGTCTTTTTGGCCGGCGTGACTGCCCCGACTCCCGGCGTATCCGCCCTCCCAGGCTCAGGCGTATCTCTACCACCTCCAAGCCTGACGTCCTTGCTGCCCGGCGCCCGGAACCCGACCTCCCTGCCAGTCGCATAGATGTTATCGAGCATCTGCTCAAGGACTCCCGCGTCAACAAACTCTTGATACTTCCTCCAGAGTTTCAGCGCGGTCGTGGCGTCCTCGATGCTGTCATGCGTGTCCTCCTGGATCTTCTCTTTCAGCACGCACCAGGCAAGGAACTTGAGGTTGAGCTTGCGGTGAAGTTCGCGCTTGAAGAAGAGATCGACAGTGTCGACGACTTGCTTCTTCGGCACGTGAATGTTGATGGTGCGAAAGTCGTTGGCGAGGGAGTGGCCGACGAAGACGCAACCTAGGTTCAGCAGCAGCCACAGTTTCTTGTACGCATGTTTTAAACCGACGAGCGCGTGCGGGCTCGTTGTGCGGTCGAGATCGCCGGGCGATATGCCACTCCAGGCCGTCAGGTAGTCGACGACAGGTTCGGTAACGGAGATGTAATCGTCAATAAAGGGTAAGCCGGCGAGTTCGCCGGCGCCGCGACAGACGGAGACGCGCGCCAGACCCTTGCGATCAGGCCGTATGGTTTCGCGGGTACCATCAGCCTTCATCTCGATCTCCTCGGCTTGGAGTCGAATGAACTCGGCGTCAATTGCAACTGGAGTACCGGGGCGTGGGGCTTCGGTGCTAGGGTTGAGGAGTTTAAATTGCGACTCAGGTGGTTCTAGGCTAGACCAACATTAGCGGAAGGTGGAACGAAAATTATAAGTCATACTTAGAAGACCACCACCGGTAAAGCAGCTGGGTGTCAAGATGGTCTTTCCATGTATCGTCGATTTGATGGCTTGCCGACTTAGCTTGGTAGGTCAGAACGGCAGGTAATTTCCATGTCGGTTCGAAGCGCAGAGCTTCTTCCTTTGGAATTGGTCTAACAAGGAAATCGTTGAAGAGGTGCCATTTATTCTCGGATGTCGGATCTCTTGATGATGGACTCGCTAAACTAAATTAGCTTATAAATTTATACACGGAACAGCGATTCTCACTGTTAATCATAGTCACAAGGTGAGGTTTCTGGTGTTCACCGCTGTTTATATCAGCTACAACGCCGATAAGCTCGTATACCATAATGTTATAGACGCCTCTCTGGAGATGAAGCTTCAAGTCCTGGCCTTCGTAGCAGAAGAACTGTCCTTGCTCGACTATAATTCCGATTTCTTGAGGAAGCCAATTCAGCGTTGACCATAACTGCTTAGCTTCGTGGCTCTGGATGGCAGCGTTTAACATCAGAACGACAGGGATTGACTGGATAGTCTTTCTTTGCACCATTTGTTGGTACCGGTTACATTTGGTGCACCACCCTCTGGTCTGGTCTTGCCTTTCTACGCTTGCCTTGAGGATTTGTGAGAAAGTAGGCCGAGGAGCTCGCATCGGGTTTTTGACAGTGTTCTACATTCATTAATTATTGAATCGAATCAAGAGCGATACGTAATTAATACTTTTAAAGGGTAGACCAGTTCGTTCACGAAGGTCTTTCCGCCTTTCACAGTCTCATTGTTACATTGTGCGCATCGCATGCTTGCTAATGCTTGCGTTTCAAGAACCTGTATACAATTAGTTTAACCATTCCTTTTATGCTGGTATGAACTACAGAGTAGTAATATTGACCTGGTCCATGATTGATGGTAAGCCTTGAGAGGGTAGCATCCGCTTGAATTCCTCTGCAATCTTATCTAGGAGGAAGCGATTGAAGGCCTGAATCATACTCGTTAGGGCCACATTTGGTGACAGTTCTTCTAGTAGGCCAAGCGAAGCGACTAAGAGAATGGTCAGTGAAATTGCGTTGGTCCGGGAGATTGCTATCAAATACCATTGGAGAGGCTGCTAAATGTTTTTAAAAAGTTTGAGGCCTGGCAGTTTAAGCCGCCTGCTTTCTCAAGCATATCAACCAGGAAGCCTAACTCGCAGAGTAGACAGGCCTCGTAAAGGCAGGAAGAAGCAGTGTGGTGTAAGGCTAGATTTCGAATCCAGGGGGTAAATCGACAAAGTTGAAGTAGCGGATTGGCATATGAATTAGTAATGTGCGTTTCCAGTCCTGAAAATTGGGTCTGATTATAGTAGCTGTCGCTGAATAAGAAGATTTTCTTATTGTATCCTAGGGGTAAACTTACGCAAAGTCGAAGTCGTCAACGCCGAATTTACTGTATTTAATTTCTACGTTTCCATACATAGCAGGGACGTCCTTTCTTGTCACATCATCTAGATGCAAATCGGTCAGAGTCTCCATAGTTTCGATTGTCTTCGATCCAGATCCAGACTCGTTAGTCGATTGGGCTGCTCGTGCCTTTTCACTCAGGAATTTTGGGGCTGTAAGGGAGTCGTTTATCCTATCAGCTAACCGAGTATCCTCAACCTGATTTCTGCGTTTAGTTTTGGGATTTTTGGCATAGAAACCAATATCGGTCCTAGCCATGCTACCCAGAACGGTTGGGTCAACCTTCGGCGGCGGTGCGCCGACCTCGAAAATCATGTGGCTCGGCCAACCTGAAAGTAATGCTTCCTTGTAAAAGGGCATACCAACGGTGCTCAAGGGCCTAATCAGACTCGTAAGGTTTATATCTTCAGAAGAACTCAGTGCAGCTTACGTGTCCAAAGACCAATCCATTGATGGCGGAGGCACAGGATGCTCTGCAAATTCTGTGGAGTTGCTGTACTCGGGGAAGTGAATTTTAGATGGAGAGCCCCATAAGTGGATGTTACAACTGGTGTTTGAAAGCGCAAGAGCCTCACCGGAAGGCGCCAATTCAAGGCCAGTCAAGAATGCATCATAAAGATTAACTTGTCGGAGGTTGGCCGTATCTGGATTCATCAGATCAATAACTTGCATTTGCCCACTCTGAGATGCAATAATGCTGGTAGTAGACATTCGTGGATGCATTCGGACAAATGCGGCTCCTGTATGGAATGGAATCGGTGGGAGAGGCGCCAGTGTCTTCAAGTCAAATACATTTGTAAAGGGGTCCAGCATAAAACCAAACTGTTGGCGAGGCGACCAGCCGCAAGTGACAAGAAAGTCCGATTTCGCATCCATGTCATTGATGGATCCCGCGTGTGCTTTCCAAGATTTGACAACGGCGAGAGTGCCTGAATCAAGCATATGCACTGATCCGGTGCTGGTTGCTGCGCAAATATACTGTCCCGCTCTTTTCATAATCGTATAATTATCTGTTGCCGGGAGCTATTCCTCTATTAGGATGCTTCTTTCAGGTTAATTACCAACATAGTCTCTCACAGTCTCTGTGATAGATCCTTTCTCTACATCAACCTTAAACATCTGGTCCTGACATCCTGCCACGAGAACCTCGCGCGTCCCTTTTGATGTGAAGTTGACACATCGTAGGTCCTTAAAAGCCTCATTTCTGCAACGTATATATCAGCACGCCCCAGAGTCCCTAGTATTGATCCAATATCCACCTCTGGGATCTCAAACATACGTGAGATGCCATTGTGTTAAGCCACGACGAATGGCAAAGTGTATACTCCATTTGGAAATCGACAATATGCCTTTTTCAGTGAACAATAGCTGCTGGACAGCTCCTTCGGCTGTAGGGTGGGCCCTGTAAGAGGTGTATTTCTCAAGATTCGGACCGTAGAAGGACATGACTCGGCCCTGGATACAGTAAGTTAGTATTCTCGATTCAATTAGGCCGCGAAGCCGTTGAACGTACTCACAAAATCGTTGCCTGTCCATAGCAGCTCTTGCGATGTATCGAAAGCGAATGTGGTTACCGGCGTTGGAGCATTATGAGGCCCAGGTGGAGGCAGTTGGATGATAGCGACCTGCTCGTGCAAAGGTGTTAGTATTTGATATGACGAACTATGGTAGAAGTTATAGAAATAGGGATTTAAGAGAATAGCGAACGGAATGCGCGTTAATCTCGGCGCGTGTTAAAGTGTTGATACACATACCTCATCCCAGTCCGCTTCCATTCCGAATTGTACCTCACCGAGTAGTAACTTCCATGGGAGCTCTAGTACATAACTAACAAGGAAAGGTATTTATTTTCCTCTTAATCCAATGGCGGTGGCGGGTGAAGTATCGATGTTGGTGGTAAGGCTTGTCGGAGGAGCGGAGTTTTGGGTCCGAGCTGACTAACTAAACTTCTCCACCGAAATTAACGTCTGAAAGTTATCTCAGTAAGCGACTCAGACGGCAACCGAGACAGCAAATTCCCCAGTGCCTAAATAGTATAGCTTTATAAAACCTCTGCTAGCGTTATATGACCCCTGCATTTCAGCATTGCTGTCTTGGTTGCCGTCCAAGGGCCTTTGGTGCGAAAATTCCCTTGCAACGTCAAATCGGGTCCTTAGATTATCGATAAGGGCCAGCCAGTTAGATTAGCTAAATTTGGCCGTACAAAGTTGCGAAAATTAAAGTTAAGCGCTATCCCTTAACATGGTGGAGTTCGTCCTGTATACCACCCTGGGGCATCCGGTTGAAAGCGCGTGTTGATTACGCTAATTAAAATGCGTAGATTTATCCAAAAAAGGTAAAGATACGTCAAAATGGCCGTGTGTATTACTTCAAAAGGTATAGACTGCAGTTTGATCACCAAGATCGATATGTGCTTTCAACCGGATGCGCCGGGGTGGTGTAGTTATCGATAAGGAACTGGCCAATTAGAAAGCTAGATTTGTTGGCGTTCCTAAGGTTTACGCATTGGTCGTAGGACGCCACCGGCTTAAGGGAGAGAGTTCCGTACTACAGGCAAAACTCCTTAATACGATACCAGGTATATAACGATACCTTTGGTATTACGATCTACACGCCCTAATCAACCCTTTTTTGGTGTAATTAACGATTATCTGACTTTCGACGATATCGTTAAACTCTACCACTAATATCGGTATAACTAGTTGTATGGGAAGGCGTATATCTAGCCCGTAAGGAGGATAATCTATACCCTTTAGGCTTTAAGATCCACTTTTTATTAAGTTTTTACTGCTTATTCACCCTACACGTGACTCTTAATATAACAATACCATTGGTATTACGATACATTTGGCGCCAAAACCTATACCGTACTAAGGAGTTTTGCCTGTAAAGGCCCTTAGACGGCAGGGCAGACTTAAGGTTAGTAGTAGCTGGTTAGTTAAAAGAAAGCGGCGTTTTCTTAGGTAGAGGCTAGTGACACTTTAGTATTAGTGAGTGCGCCTTATACTCTGCCCTTGCCATCTAAGTTACTTACTAAGGTAATCTAAAAGCCGTTTTAAACTCTTCCGCTAGTGTATTTCGTCCTACTGTTATTAATAAGAGCTAGCTGTCATAGTGCTGTAATGCAAGTAGGCTAAATAACTACATTATAGTATAAAGAGGAGAAGGAGGTGAAAGGGGGTATTATATATAAATAGTAGGGGCAGCCGCCAAGGCGCTAGTGGTGGGCTAGCTAATAGTAGGAACAGTATAAGATAGTACGAGACAGTATAGAACAGTATACGTCAGGACAGTGCTATAATAGTACTCTCCTCCCCGGAAGGTTTGGTCCCTAAACTAAATAAGTAATTTTTACTGCAAAGATATTACTTCCGCTCACCGCCCTTAACTAAGCTAATAGCGATTTTCTATGCCGGGTATGGAAAATCTTAATTGGTCAGCTTAATAAGTAAAGTTGGTAGAACTCCACACTACCACCATATAGCGTTTCTTAGCAAAAAACCGACTAATTAGATAACTTTAACCGCCGGTTAAAGTTCTATAAGATCTTAACCACTATAATTTATCTTTATAGTTAGCCACGGCCTTGGCATAGCTCTCCCTTATCTTATACCCAGTTTAGGGGTCCTAGCTTCTTAGGGTATTATTTATAGAACTTTA